>Ga0075156_10002524_pt1 | contig 10198 bp, 10 predicted proteins | sample JI81AbrownDNA_FD_70966 | JGI IMG/M metagenome (GOLD analysis project Ga0075156, IMG submission 70966) | Wastewater effluent complex algal communities from Wisconsin, to seasonally profile nutrient transformation and Carbon sequestration -... | ecosystem: Engineered > WWTP > Effluent > Algae...
AGGTCTGGATGAAGGATGGGGGCATCGGACTGCATTGCTTCTTCTACATCATAAACCCCTTCCATATCTTCATATTCAACTTCGATTAAGTCCCTTGCTGTTGTTGCAATTGCTTCTGTTTCTGCGACTACTGCAGCAACCCTATCTCCTACAAAGCGGACTCGATCTGTATATAGTTTCTCGCCTGGTCCGCAAAGTACGGGCTGGTCGTAGGAGTAATAACCAAACTCATTGCACGGTACATCCTGCGAAGTGAGCACAGTTAACACGCCTGGCAGCGCTTCAGCCTTCGATGTGTCCACACGCTTCACTATCGCATGTGGCCGGTGGGACATTAGCATTTTCATATAGGCTTGTCCGGGCATTAGCATGTCAGATGCAAATACTGCCTCGCCTTTTACTTTTGCGAACGCATCGACGCGTGGTATAGACTGACCTATATATTTCATGTTCATGCATCCAATCTATTAGTTTGTTATCGTGCAATTGTACATTTTAGCACGAACAAGCCTGACTGCACATAAATTTGATGATGGGTGACCTGCTGAAACAGAAATAGCCGGCAAGCAAAAACGTTGAACCAGCCGAATGGACGGTTCTATTTAAAGTAAATTACAAAAAATCTGTGAAATCATATGGGGAGACAAACTCTTTCCTGAATCACAGGAGATACCGGCAAAGAACTATCTTTGCTAAAAATGTCAATGACAGGAGTTCTGTTGTTGGTGTAGCTTTTCCTAAAAGAGCAGTCTTAACGAGAAAGAATTAATTGCCGAGCACTTCTTTTAGTAACTCGGCAAATTCGCTGGGACGGACAGGTTTTGTGATGAATTCGATTGCCCCTGCGTTGAAGGAGTCTCTTTTACTTCCAATATCATCCAGAGCAGAGACCATAATGACAGGAGTATCCTTGAGAATTGTATCTGCCTTGATTAATTTACAAAGCTCAATCCCATTGATACCTTCCATCATAATATCCAGAAGGATTAGGTCTGGGATGAAGGAGTTTGCTACTTTAATGGCATGCCTGCTGAGATTAACAGACGTAGGTTCGTGCCCATTAATTTTCACCAAACTTTCGAGCAGTGTAGTGGTTTGAGTATCGTCATCCACAATTAAGATTTTTGACATGAGACTTCTCCGAATAGCAGATGTAAAAAAAAGTGGTTAATTGAGCGTATCAAAACTTGTTCTTCGGTTATGAATTTGGAAGCAATGCTTCGATTCTCATAATAAGTTCGTCAAGGTCGAATGGTTTTGCAAGGTAATCATTTGCGCCAAAGGTGGTAGCTTTGCTGTTGCTATTATCTAGGGCTGTAATAATCAGGATGGGAGTTCGAGAAAAATTAGGGTCGGAACGTAATTCTCTGGTGAGTGTAAAGCCATCTGGAGGCGGCATCATGATATCCAGAATAAATAGATCTGGGCGAAGGGATCGGGCGGTCTGTATTGCTTTTGAACTCTCGTTTATGGCAGTGACCTGATATTTCTTTGAGGATAGAAATCTATCCAGGAGGGTTGTAACTTTTTCATCGTCATCAACAATCAGAATTTTTGCCATATTTTTTATGCCCAAAGGGTCTGTCAACTTTCTAAAACCATAGTGTGAAAAATATAGTACAACAACTGCATTGTTACTTAATGCCTATATTATACCCTTTGAGTGAATTGATTTATAAAATGAAAGGGAATTAATACATTGCAGGGCGCCAAAGGCGGTGAATTATGGGAAAAAGCCACAGCGAGGCTGCGGCTTGGAGGGGAAACCATGTGTCGTCGGGTTTGGAGGCGTTTTTGCTTTCAGGTATATGGAAGGAATCAGGCAGTAAGTATTGATTGGAATTCATTAAGTAAGCCTTATGCCCATTGTAATTTTTTTCGCTGGGAATATACTATTATTATGTAGATTGTAATTGCGAGGTTCCACCTTTATTGTTGTGCAGGAAAGGAGTTTTTGCATGGATGCTGATAGACGTAGCGCTAAACGGAAAAAATTTACCTATTACATGCTGGTGTTGGATGCCAATACTTTGCAGCTCATTGGCTATTTGACTCAGATCAGTGAAGTTGGTATTCAGGTGGACAGTGAAAAGCCGATCTCTGTAAATGAGAATTTTAAGTTGCGCGTGGATTTAACGCCTGAAATTGCAAATAAAACCATGATGGTGTTTAACGGTCGAAGTAAGTGGTGTCAGCCCGATAGGCTGGAGCCAAATTCATTTAACATTGGTTTTGAGGTAACTTTGCTTTCGCGGGATGATGCTGTCATTTACAATCGGATGATCGAAAAATATGCTTCTGATCGAAGCTGGTGATTTGTTATCAGCCTTCGAAGTCAATCATTTCAAATCGATTTTTTCCATTTTGCTTTGCTTGATACATGGCCATATCCGCTGAACGCAATAATTTATCAGTTGTTACTTTGCCGCTTTTCTGATATCTCGTTATCCCCATACTGATCGTTATAGAAACAAGTTTGTCGTTCACGGAGATGTGAAGGCTATTGATCAGTTGACACAGGCGTTCAGCAATATCAGATGCCAGATCTGCATTTGCCTGCGGAAGCAGGATTACAAATTCATCGCCTCCATAGCGTCCGAGGAGATCAAATTTTCGGAGGTGTGCCTGGCAGGCTTTTGTCGTTTTGATAAGAATTTCATCACCGACCGAATGACCATAGGTATCGTTGAATTGTTTGAAGTTGTCGATGTCGAACATGATGACAGCCAGCGGTAGCGATAGCCGGGCGGCTCGCGCCAGTTCTGTTTCCAGAAGTTCGATGAAATGCCGCCGATTATATGCACCGGTCAATGAGTCTGTTATGGCTAGAATATGAGCTTCTATAAAAGATGACTGGAGTTCGGTAACATCTTTTATGGTGATCAAGGTGCCAACTGTAAATCCCTTTCGATTCTTGATTGGCAGGGTGGTTACATCATAATAATGATTTACCCCATCTGAATCATTGTGCTGAACGGTTAACGCTTTTTGACCGATGTTTGGGGTGAATGAGGGAGCATTAACGAACCAAGCGGTGCTTATTACTGGTTTGCCAATTGCATCTCTGGCATTGGTGCGGAAGATCTGGCAGGCACTTGGGTTGATCCCGATCACGCGGTTGTGCAGATCGAGGGTAATCACTCCTTCTGAAAAATTATTTACGATCAGATCATTTGCCATGGGAACAATATCGAATAAGTGATATTCATACAAGGCGTAGGCAATCATTATTCCCGAAATACTAAAAATGGCAGAGGTGAAGTTGAAATTCTGAATTGGGGTGATTCCAAAAACATAGAGAATATCCACTATGAAGGGAAGGATAAAGCTTATTAATAAAATGCCCGCTTGTGATCGGTAGGGACCTGAAGAAAAGAAACGGGACCGAACAATAATGATCAGAGTTAATAATGCAACCGCATAATGAATTGGAACCTGAATATAATAGAACCAAAATCCATAATCGTTGACCAGAATATTGAAGGTTCCGTTAACTGTTTCAAGATGGGGAGCCTGCCTAAACCAGTGATGTATGCCGTTTGTCCAGATCACTGCTGTTGTAGCCAAATAGAATATGCCAAGTATGTAAAGCAGCCACCTTACTGCTTGTTTATGGTCGGTGTTCTGAATAGCCAGCGTTAGGAATGCAATGGGAATTGCATTAATCCCCAAAAATTGTATGTTTGCGAAGAAGATCTTTGTGTGAAGTTCGACCCCCAAAATTTCAAAAATAAAACCGACGCTCCAGATAAAGATTGTGAGTAACAACCCCCAAAAAGCACGGGTGGATGATTCGTCTCGATATTGAAATGTAAATAGCCAAAGCAAGGCAATAATGATGGAAGAAATAATAAATGGAAAGATGTGAGGATAATATTCAAAGGTCATGGGGGTTGATGGATTCCTCCCGTTTTTTGATTCTACACCCTTAACTTGCTTTTTCATGTTTTGTAATGACGCTGCCATCCTGCGCTTCTTCCCTCGCGGTGGCATGATTCTATTTTCTGCAAATTCTGCCACGCTGATAAAGATAGTGTGCCGGTATATCAAAAAAGGAGATCGTGGAGTTGGTGATGACGACCCCTTTTATAATGAGCGTGCGTATTTTATGTGTTTTTATTTGCTTAAGGAGCTTTATGAAGAAGAGGATTTTGTTTTTTGAATTGACATTTGTTTTCATCCTTGCCTGTGTGGCGGAAGCGACAAATACCCCAGATGCGAATCTGCCGAGGGAAACAGAACCAGCTATCAGCGCGGAAGGAGGCGATATGTCATCTCAAATTGATTCATTAATGGAGTCCTATTTTGAGTCCACTTCACCTGGCGGCGCAGTCATGGTCATCCAGAATGGCGGGATCGTATATCAAAATGGATATGGTCTTGCAGATGTTGAAAACAGAGCGCCGATTACTACTGACACTGTCTTCCATTTGGGCTCGGTGGGGAAACAGTTTACTGCGATGGGAATTATGATGCTTGTAGAGCAGGAGCGGCTCAACTATGATGACCCGATTAGTAATTATTTGCCTGAGTTGAAGTGGATGGGCGATGAGGTGACGGTGAGACGTTTGCTTCATCACACCTCTGGAATTCTTGGATATGACGACAGCGATGAAATTTATGATGCGCTGGTTGCATCTGCTGATCTGCCAACAAATGACGATCTGTTGAATGTACTGGCGGAGGTGGGTAATTTTCAATCTGACCCGGGCGAGCAATACAGCTACAGCAATACGGGCTACGATATTCTAGGCGCACTGATTGAACGTGTTTCGGGGCAGACGTATTCGGCATTTATGAGCGATAACATTTTCGAGCCTTTGAAAATGACGCACACTTTTGCCATGCCGAACAATCAACGCTTGAATGGAAAAAATGTAGCGGCCAGTTATTATTTTGAGAATGGAAAGCCGTGGGCTTATGAGCCAGATCCGTTGGATTTGCTGAGCGGTTCGGGCAGTATTTATTCTACTGTGGGGGATATGTTCCTGTTCGATCAGGCGTTATACGCGGATGAGCTGGTTAGCCAGGAAACACTGGTCGATGCGTTTGTTTCGGGCGTGCTCAACAATGGTGAAGAGACAGAGTACGGCTTTGCATTGGATTTGGGTGAGTATGCAGGCGAGACTTATGCGGCGCACTCGGGCGCGTGGCTTGGTTTTGAGTCTTATTACTTGCGTTTCCCCGAAAGAAATTTGTCTGTGGTGGTTTTGTTGAATTTTGATTATTTGGAAACAGGCGCAGAAGGTATGTCTTTTGAGATCGCAGATGTTTATTTGAAGTAAGAGGGATTAGCTGCGCAGAACATACTGAAAAGCGTGGGCTTTATTTTATTGCATATGGATATGCATCAAGTTCTGTGGGGTGTTGTTTCAAAGCGCTTTTGCGTGTCTCCATCCAAAACTGAAGAGTTTCTTGTTCAGAGAGATTCAGCCACTGAATAGCATCTTTTTCTGTATTAAAAATGCCAAAGTCGAACGGAGATTCGGCAGACATGAGCTTGAGCGCATCCCCCAGAAATTTCAAGCTGGTGCTTTTTGTAAGAACCGCTGTTCGAACTTCCTGCCCTCTTTGTTTTGTTTCCATCATTTTTTCAATGGCAAAGCGTAAATCTGTCACCGATACTTCCAGTTCGGCAAGGTAAAAATCTATGATGACGCTCGTATTTTGTGACAGCCTGGAATCCAGCGTCACTCTATCTCCGGCTTCGAAGAACTTTACGGTTGAGACCGTTTCAGTGCAGATATATAAAACAAGATTTAGACTTGGGGATATATCATAATGAACTGGCAATTTAGCCTCAATATATGCTTTTTAGCGGTTTGGTATGGCGCAACATTTTAGCGCATCAGCCGTAATTGTGCAAATATCAGTTCTTTTATAAGTAAAAGGTGATTAAGTGCTTATTACTGGCCAACATTTTGCCAAAGAGATCAATGCATACTGCCTAAACACGCCGTCCCCAATCCTAATGTCTTTTGAAATCTTGCATAGTACGATTATTATTTATAAGTAGCATTTCGGTAGACTAATTTGCAAACAGATATTTTATTTTTGAAATTAGTTCATGGGGAAGATAGGGCTTTGCAATAAAGTCGCTTGCTCCGGCGCCAAAGGAAACAATTCTACTGTCTGTGTTATCAAGAGCTGTAATGATGATAATTGGTTTCCCAAAAAATTTTGGATGTTCACGAAGCTGCCTACACAACTTGAAGCCGTCGATCACAGGCATCATAAGATCAAGTAAAAACATGTCTGGGTGTACAAGCTCGGCTTTCTCAATCGCAAGCGTACTGTCATTCACAGAAGTTGGCTCAAACCCTTCAAGCTTAAGAATACTTTCCAATATAGTTGTTGTTTCTATGTCGTCATCGACTATCATTATTTTTGTCATAAACTTTTTCCGTGATCTTTTAGTCCTTATTATACGCTCTGAAAATGTATGGGGATAATTACTTTCGTGAAAAAAATTCCAATTTTTTAGACTATGCCTTAAAAATAAGCTCATCAAGCAGCCTTGGAAAAGCCGCTTCCTTCTTTATTTATGCGGGATAACAGGAATTCCTTTGTAGAGATGAAAATATAAAAAAATAAGACTTCCAAATTCATGATTCGGAAGCCTTTACGTTTTTTTACAAATTATCCCGTTATCATCTCGTCCACTGCCTCAGCCAGTTCCCGCAAATTACTGACCTTCAAGACATTGCTGCACAGCGGAGCATACTTTGCCATATCGCTGTCGCCGTTCCACATCAGCGGAGGTTCGGGGTTTAGCCAGATCGTTCGCGTGGCGCGGCGGGCCATGTGACTGAAAATATCGAGCCGTGGGTCATTGTAATTGTTGCGCCCGTCGCCAACAATGATGAGTGTCGTCCCGCTGTTGAGCGTATCCATGTATTCGTTGTTGAAATCATTCAACGCCCAGCCGAGGTCAGTGTTGTAATGTCCGCTGGGCATACGCCACAGCACAGACTGGATTGCCTCGTCTGCATTTGCTCCACTAAAATCTTCCGAAATTGATTCAAGATGGTCAATGAATGCGAAAGCGTGCGTCTTGCGGACCTGTCCCTGCAAGGCGAACAAAAAGCTCAACATCAACTCCGAACAAAAACGCATCGACGTGCTCACATCGCAGATGACCACGATCTTCGGTTTATGCACACGGTCTTTATGTTTGATCTCCATCGGCACGCCGTGATATTTCAAACTCGCGCGGATGGTCGCCTTTGGGTCCATCTGTCCATTCTTGGCACGCTTCTGGCGCAGCGCAATTCTCGTCCGCAGCATGGCGGCCAGCTTCTTCACTTCCCTCTGCAAAAGTTTTTTATCTTCATCAGACAACGCATGGAACGGGCGGTTCATCAAATTATCAATATTCTCGCCGCGCGGTTTCTCGCTCAAATTCTCGGCAATACGTTCGCCCGCGAACTGCTCCATCTGTCCCTGCATCCCCTGCATATTTTGTTGAATCATCTGTCGGATTTGTTCGATGCGTTCGCGGCTCATTCCCATTTGCGCGAGCTGCTCTATCAATTCCTTCATCGCTTTTTGGACTTCAGGGAACGCCATCGCGCGCATCATGCGCTGTGCCATCCAGTTTTGATAATTGAGATTATCCGCCTGATTCAATCCGACTAACTGCCCCAGCGCCTCAAGCTCCGCACGGGACAGTTGATCGCCGCTCATCAGCCTTTCCATCCGCTGACGGAGATTCTCCGCGAACTGGCGCAACGCCTCCGCCAGCATTTGCGCTTCCTCGGGCGTCATATCATCAGACGGATTCCCTCCCATCATTGGCGGCTGCCCCGACCCAAAGAACAGCGGAAATAATTTCTCGAAGGTGGCAATGTCTTTTAAGTCTTTTATCAACGTAGCCCGCAGCGACAGACGAAAATGTTCGCGGTCTTGAATCCCCATTAAATCGACAGCCGAAAACGCCTCAGCACTTTCCGCCAAAGACACACGCACCCCGCTCGCGCGCAACGCTGCAATTAACTGTAAGATACGGGATTCCATAATGTGCATTCCTCGTAGGGGCGGGGTTTCCCCGCCCAATAAATACATAGCGAGGGAACCTCGCCCCTACGCAAAATATTAATTTCCAGAAAACCTTCCAAAATCTTCATTATTGTTTCTCGGCTTCTGCTGTTGCGGCGGGGGAGCCATCAACTGCCGCTTCGCCTTTTGCAGATCGGCTTCATGTTTGAGTAATACCGAAAGTGTATCTTCCAAAACATCCTTATCCAAATTGGATGCATTCAACGCCACGAGCGCATTCGCCCAGTCCAACGTCTCACTGATGGACGGGGATTTGCGCATATCTGCCTTGCGGAGCTTTTGCACAAATTCCACGGCTTGCTGTGCCAGCTTGGGATTCAAGTCTGGGACTTTCAATCTCACCACAGCCAATTCTTCCTGCAAGTTTGGATAATCAATGAAGAGATACAGACAGCGCCGCTTCAACGCCTCAGAAAGTTCGCGCGTGTTGTTGGATGTCAGAATCACAAACGGTTTGTGCTTCGCGGTTAGCGTCCCCAACTCAGGCACAGATACTTGGAAGTCGCTTAAGATTTCCAGCAGAAAGGCTTCAAACTCTGCATCCGCGCGGTCGATTTCATCGATCAACAGCACAGTTGGTTTGTCGCTCAAAATTGCCTTTAGCAATGGACGTTGCAGCAAAAAGCGATTCGAAAAAAAGACATCTTCCTCTTTCGCCAGTTTATCCGCCGCCTCAGCCAATGATTCTGCTTTGCCGAGTGTGTCATTCAACTTGTCTCGCAGCAATTGCGTATACAACAACTGCTTTGAATATTCCCACTCGTACAACGCCTTTGACTCATCCAATCCCTCGTAGCATTGCAAACGGATCAGCTCGCGCCCTGTAGCAGATGCTATCGCTTTGGCTAATTCCGTTTTGCCCACTCCAGCCGGCCCTTCGGCAAGAAGCGGTTTTCCCAACTTCTGCGAAAGATACACAATCGTCGCAATCTCATCTGAGGCAATGTACTTCTGCTTTGATAATTCTGTTTTTACGGTAGTGGTTGAGTCGAAGATTGTTGTCATGAGTCTCCTTATTTATAGACCATAGACCACGGACGATTGACCATCTCTTATTGTCCGTGGTCTGTTGTCAAGTACCGATATAAAACGCTTTGTGATATTCAACTTTTCCTTGAGGTACAGCTTCGTAAAAAGGAAAAGCCATAAAATATTCTAAACCAGGTGAGTATTCATAAATTAAACCTGAATAAGACTTAAAGCCAAACCTCTGATAATACATGGGGCTGCCTTCCAACACACAACCTTTTGCACCGAGCGCACGAATTGCAGACAAGCCTTCATGGATCAATTTTGAGCCAATGCCTTGCTTTTGCAACTTAGGCACAACAGAGATCGGCCCAAGCCCATACCAATTCAAGTCCTCTCCGTTGATAGTTACCAAGGAGAAAGCGACATGCCCGACAATTTTTCCGTCAACTTCTGCGACCAATGAAAGGGACAAAGCGCCCGCATCCCGCAAGCCGTTGACGATCAGATGCTCGGTTGGGTTGTCGCTAAACTTGCCCATGAACGCGGCAAGCGTGACCTGCTCAATAGCATCAATGTCTATTGATTTTTCAGACCGAATGAGAGTGTCCATACTTACTTTTTGAACCATCTCGGTTGGGTTAACACTTCTGGTCTAAGAATATCATCAAGCTCTTCCTTGGTTAATAGACCTTTGGCTAGGACGATCTCTGCCACGCCTTTGCCAGTTGCGTGCGCCTCTTTCGCAACCGCCGTTGCATTCTCATACCCAATGAACGGATTCAATGCTGTCACAATTCCAATCGAGCGGTTGACCAAATCTGCCAGATGTTCGCGGTTGGCAGTGATGCCCTTCACGCAGCGCTCGGAAAGGGTCAGGCAGCCTTGGCGTAAATAGATGAGACTATCAAACAAGCTGTGCGCGATGATCGGCTCAAAGGCATTCAATTGCATCTGTCCACCTTCGGCTGCGAAAGTCACAGTCACATCATTGCCGATGACCATGAATGCAATTTGATTCACAACTTCAGGAATGACAGGATTCACCTTGCCAGGCATAATGCTCGACCCCGCTTGAACAGCGGGCAGGTTGATCTCACCAAACCCAGTCCGTGGGCCAGATGAAAGCAAACGCAGGTCATTGCAAATTTTGGAAAGTTTTACAGCCACA
>Ga0075156_10002526_pt1 | contig 10194 bp, 8 predicted proteins | sample JI81AbrownDNA_FD_70966 | JGI IMG/M metagenome (GOLD analysis project Ga0075156, IMG submission 70966) | Wastewater effluent complex algal communities from Wisconsin, to seasonally profile nutrient transformation and Carbon sequestration -... | ecosystem: Engineered > WWTP > Effluent > Algae...
GTTTGGCCGGCCCAGCTGGTATTCCTATAACTACCGGCTGGCGGCTGACCAGCTGACCGCGCTGGCGCAGGGCATGGCGGCGCTCGATGCCCGCCAGGGCACTATCAAGCTGCGCTACAACCCGGCCCTGAGCGCTGCCGAGCTGCCAGGCTTTATCGGCGGCAGCGATGTACCGGCGCAGAACAAGCGCCGCTGCCAATCGATTGCCACCCGCATGGATGTGTTTCCGGATGGGGAGGTGGTGTCCTGCAAGTTCTTTCCTGAGTTTCGCATGGGCAACCTGGCGCAGCAGGAGGTGGAGGCCGTCTGGCTGGGGCCGCGCTTTCGCCAGCAGCGGGAGACCTTGGCGCGCTGTGGGCTGATGCCGGTGTGCGCCAAGTGCAATCTGCTCTATACCCGTGGGGGCTGACATGACCGGTCAGCTGCCTTTGCCAGCGCGCCTGGACCTCACCAGTCCACCCGCCATCTCGGTGGTCATTCCCTGCTACAACTCGGCCGATACCCTGGCGGAGACGGTGGCCAGCGTGCTGGCGCAAAGCCGCCCGGCCAGCGAAATCATCCTGGTGGATGACGGCAGCCTGGATGGCACGGCAGCGCTGATCGCCACCCTGCAGCAGCGCCATGGCGAGCAGCTGCGCACGGTATGGCAGGCCAACGTCGGGGTGGCTGCAGCCCGCAACCTCGGCATGGCCATGGCCCAAAGCCCCTATGTGCTGCCGCTGGATGCCGACGACAGCCTGCACCCGGCCATGCTGGCTGATTGCGGGGCCATGCTGGATGCCGATGCCAGCCTGGACCTGGTCTATACCGACCGCCAGGATTTTGGCGACAGTGCGCGCCGCTGGGCATCGGGGCGCTTCGAACTGGCCCGCTTGAAGTATTTCAACCAACTGGCCTATTGCGGCTTGTACCGCCGTAGCCTGTGGCAGGCCGTGGGGGGCTACCGGGTCAACGTCAGCGGTTTCGACGACTGGGATTTCTGGCTGGCGGCGGCCCTGCACGGTGCCTGTGCCCGGCATCTGCCAGCGCCCTATCTATTGCATCGGCGGCGGCGCCAGTCACAGCTCTGGGGCATCCTGCCCCGCTACGAGGCCCTGCATGCCCAGATCATGCTGAACCACCCTGCGGCTTATGGCGAGGCTGAACTGGCGGCGGCACGCCGCTACCTGAACGATGGCAGCCCGGCGGCCGTGCTTTCGGCAGCGCGCCGCGTGTTCCTGCACCATTACTATGCTGATTATCCCGAGGACTTCCCTTGCGTATCCTGATTACCGGCGCCAGCGGCCAGATAGGCTGCAACCTGGCGCTACGCTGCCTGGCGGCGGGCCATGCCGTGCATGGCGTGGACCTGCGGCCCAATGGCTGGTGCGATGCCTACCCCGTGCTGCTGCATGACCTGACCCTGCCAGGCACGCCTGCTGTGCTGGCCACCCAGTTGGCGGACTGGGGCAGGCCCGATGTGGTGGTGCATCTGGCGGCCCATGCCAAGGTGCATCAGCTGGTGCTGCAGCCCGACAAGGCCATGGAAAACATGGCCATGACCCAGCAGGTACTTGAGTTCTGCCGGCAGCAGGGCCTGCCCATCGTCTTCAGCAGCAGCCGCGAGGTCTATGGCAATGCCAGGCGCGATACCACCGCCGAGGCGGATGCCGACTTTGCGCTGGCGGCCAGTACCTATGCGGCCAGCAAGCTGGCGGGCGAAGCGCTGGTCTACAGCTATGCCCGCTGCTATGGCCTGCCTTATCTGGTGTTCCGGCTCAGCAATGTCTACGGCCGCTACGATAACGATCTGGGCCGTATGGAGCGGGTCATTCCGCTGTTCATGCACAAGCTGCAGCAGGGTGAGGCCCTGACACTGTTCGGTGCGGACAAGGTGCTGGATTTCACCTATGTCGACGACTGCGTGGCGGGGCTGTTCCTGGGCATACAGGCTTTGCAGGCGGGTGAGGTACGCGACCAGACCTTCAATCTGGCCAGGGGCGAGGGGCATAGCCTGCGGCAACTGGCCGATTACCTGGCAGGGCTGTTGGGGCGGGCGGCACAGGTGCTGGAGGCGCCCACCCAGGCCGGCGAGATCAGCCGCTACGTGGCCAACCTGGACAAAGCCCGCCAACTGCTGGGCTATGCCCCCCAGGTATCGCTGCCCGAGGGGCTGCGGCGCAGCCTGGCCTGGTCGCGCAGCTGGGCTGAGGTGCATGGGTAGCCGGGTGATGATCTAGGCCGGGAGGGGCGTGTCGCCAGTGTAGATGGTCTATATCTAATTGCCCGGCTAACCGGCCGTGACAATAAGGAGACCCACCATGCCCGCTCGCACGCTCTCTATCGCCGTTGCCGCCGCACTGGCAGGCAACACCCTGGCCGCGCCGCTACAGTCGCTGGGCAAGCCCGAAGGCAAGCTCAACATCATTGCCTGGCCAGGCTATATAGAGCGCGGCGAGACCGACAAGAACTACGACTGGGTAAGCGGCTTCGAGAAGGCCTCCGGCTGCAAGGTCAACGTCAAGACGGCGGCCACCTCGGACGAGATGGTCAGCCTGATGAACCAGGGTGGCTATGACCTGGTGACTGCCTCGGGCGATGCCAGCCTGCGGCTGATCTACGGCAAGAAGGTGCAGGAGGTGAACCTGAAGCTGGTGCCCGCCTATGCCACCGTCGATAGCCGCCTGCAGCATGCACCCTGGCACAAGGTGGATGGCAAGCACTACGGCGTACCCTACCAGTGGGGCGCCAATTTCCTGGCCTACAACACCAAGGTCTTTCCCAAGGCGCCCGACAGCTGGGGCGTGGTGTTCGACGAGCAAAAGCTGCCGGACGGCAAGACCAACAAGGGTCGGGTGCAGGCCTACGATGGGGCCATCTATGTGGCGGATGCCGCGCTCTACCTGATGCACAAGAATCCTGCGCTGGGCATCAAGGACCCCTACGAGCTGACCGAGGCCCAGTATGCCGAGGTGCTCAAGCTGTTGCGGGCGCAGAAGCAGCTGATCCATCGCTACTGGCACGACGTGACCGTGCAGATGAACGATTTCAAGAACGAGGGTGTGGCGGCCAGCAGTGCCTGGGGCTATCAGATCAATGCCCTGCAGGCCGAGAAATTCCCCATTGAAGGCGTGATACCCAAGGAAGGCGCTACCGGCTGGGCCGATACCACCATGCTGCATGCCGATGCCAAGAACCCGGTCTGCGCCTACAAGTGGATGGAGCATTCGCTCAACCGCAAGCTGCAATCGTCGCTGGCCGAGTGGTTTGGCTCCAACCCCGCCGTACCGGCGGCCTGCAAGGACAAGGTGCCCGGCGGCAGCGATTTCTGCAAGAGCAATGGTTTCGACCGCATCGCCCAGATACGTTTCTGGAAAACGCCCCAGGCCAAATGCAGCACCCAGGCCAGCTGCGTGCCCTATAGCCGCTGGACGGCCGACTATATCGCCATCATGGGTGGCCGCTGATGCCGGTGGGCTGTCATCTGCCCGATTGCTCCGCGGCTGCCACGTGCACCGCTCTCCTGGCCGACCCGACAGTTGGCCAGGTTTTTTGCCCGCCGCAGGTAGCCTGATGCACCCTGCCGTCGAGTTCCAACAGGTTTCGCGGGTATTCGATACCGTCCGTGCCGTGGATGGGGTGGACCTGACCGTCGCCGAAGGCGAATTCTTTTCCATGCTGGGGCCTTCGGGCTCGGGCAAGACCACCTGTTTGCGGCTGATTGCGGGCTTCGAGCAGGCCAGTGCCGGCTGCATCCGCCTCCATGGCCGTGACGCTGCCGGGGTGCCGCCCTATGAGCGCGATGTGAACACGGTGTTCCAGGATTACGCGCTGTTCCCGCATATGAGCGTGCTGGACAATGTGGCCTATGGCTTGATGGTGCAAGGCGTGGCGCGTGCTGCGCGGCACAGGCAGGCTGAAGCCATGTTGGCCATGGTCAAGCTGGCAGACTTTGGTGGACGCAGGCCGGCGGCGCTATCGGGCGGCCAGCGCCAGCGGGTTGCCCTGGCCCGTGCCCTGATCAACCAGCCCCGTGTGCTGTTGCTGGACGAACCCCTGGGGGCGCTGGATCTCAAGCTGCGCGAGGCCATGCAGACCGAACTCAAGGCCCTGCAGCGGCAACTGGGCATCACCTTTGTCTACGTCACCCATGATCAGGGCGAAGCCCTGTCGATGTCGGACCGGGTGGCCGTGTTCAAGCAGGGTCGCATCGAGCAGGTCTCCAGCCCGCGCGAGCTGTATAACCGGCCGCGTACCGCCTTTGTGGCCGACTTCGTGGGCGGCGCCAATGTCATCGACGCCAGCCTGGCCCAGGGCCTGATCGGCAGGGCGCAAGCATTCTCGGTGCGGCCGGAGCAGATGGATTTCGTCACCGAAGACGATGGCGGCATCCGGCTGGCAGCTACTTTGGTGGATGTGCAGTACCACGGTGCGGTCAGCCACTACCAGGTGGTGCTGGCCGATGGCCGGCAACTGGCTGTGAGCCGCCCCAACCTGCTTGATGCCACACAGGCCGCGCCCGAACCCGGCCAGGCTGTGGTGGTGGGCTGGCCTGCCCACGCCATGGTCATGCTGGAAGCCTGAGCCGTGGCTATCCACCCCCACGCCCCCCTGCACCGGCAAGGCATGCCGACTATCAGTATCAGGCGGCGCCTGGCCAGGCTGCTGTACCGGCGCCAGACCCTGTTGCTGCTCTTGCTGCTGACGCCGCCCTTGCTTTGGTTTGGGGTGGTCTACCTGGGTTCGCTGCTGGCCCTGCTGATGCAGAGCTTCTATACCTTTGACGACTTCACCATGGCGGTGACGCCCGAGCTGACGCTGGCCAACTTCCGCGCCATTGCCGACCCGGCCAACCCTTTGTTCGGCGCCAATATCGATATCGTGCTGCGCACCCTGGGCATGGCGGCTGCCGTGACAGTGGCCTGTGCGCTGATTGCCTTCCCCATTGCCTATTACATGGCCCGCTACGCCAGGGGCTGGCAGAAAGGCTTTTTCTATATCGCCGTCATGGCGCCCATGTGGGCCAGTTATATCGTCAAGGCCTATTCCTGGACGGTGATACTGGCCAAGGGCGGCATCGTCTACTGGCTGTTGCAGGTGCTGGGGCTGACCCCCTTGCTGGAGGCGGTGCTGAGCCTGCCCTTGGTGGGCGGCAGCTCGCTCTCCACCAGCAATCTGGGGCGCTTCATGGTATTCACCTATATCTGGCTGCCCTTCATGATACTGCCCATACAGGCGGCGCTGGAGCGGGTGCCGCTGTCGCTGCTGCAGGCCTCCAGCGACCTGGGGGCTCGGCCGGCACAGACTTTCCGCACTGTCATGCTGCCGCTGGCTTTCCCAGGCGTGGTGGCGGGCTCCATCTTTACCTTCAGCCTCACCTTGGGCGACTTTATCGTGCCGCAGCTGGTGGGGCCGTCCGGCCTGTTCATCGGCAACTATGTCTACACCATGCAGGGCGCGGTGGGGAACATCCCCATGGCGGCGGCCTTTACCGTGGTGCCGGTGGTGCTGATCGGCCTATACCTGACCCTGGCCAGGCGCCTGGGAGCCTTCGATGCACTCTGAAGCCCGTGCCCCGCTGTGGCTCAAGCTGCTGGCCTATGGTGGCCTGGCCTTTCTGCATTTTCCCATTGTGGTGATCGCGCTATATGCCTTCAACACCGAGGAATCTGCCTACAGCTTTCCCCTGCAGGGCTTTACGCTGGATTGGTTTGCCGCTGCCTTTGGCCGCGAGGATGTGCTGGCCGCCATCTGGCTGTCGGTCAAGGTAGCCACCCTGGCTACCCTGGCGGCGCTGCTGCTGGGCACCATGGCGGCAGCGGCCTTGTACCGCCGCCGATTCTGGGGCAGGGAGGCGCTGACCCTGATGCTGATACTGCCGATAGCCCTGCCCGGCATCATCACCGGCATCGCACTGCTGTCGGCCTTCAAGCTGCTGGCCTGGGAGCCCTCGTTCTGGACCATCGCCATCGGCCATGCCACCTTCTGCGTGGTGGTGGTCTACAACAATGTGATTGCCCGTTTTCGCCGTAGCTCGCACAGCCTAGTCGAAGCCTCCATGGACCTGGGGGCAGATGGCTTCGCCACCTTTCGCCATGTGCTGCTGCCGCAGCTTGCCACCGCGCTGCTGGCTGGCGGGCTGCTGGCGTTTGCCCTCAGCTTTGACGAGATCATTGTGACCACCTTCACGGCCGGCCACGAACGCACCCTGCCTATCTGGCTGCTCAACCAACTGGGACGGCCGCGCGATGTACCGATTACCAATGTGGTGGCGCTGACGGTGATGCTGATCACCATGGTGCCTGTCATCGCCGCCTGGAAGCTGACCCAGGGCACCGAAGCGGTGGCGGGCAGCGGCAAATAGGCTTTTCATCTGGAGACACCATGCAGACCCAACTCTTGATCAACGGCCAGTTCGTGGCTGGCGAAGGCGATGTGGAAGCCGTGCTCAACCCGGCCAGCGGCGAGGCCATCGCCCAGGTGGCCGAAGCCAGTCTGGCACAGGTGCAGGCTGCCGTGGCGGCGGCCGAGGCGGCTTTTGCGGCCTGGGGCCGTACCACACCCAAGGACAGGTCCACCGCCCTGCTGCGGCTGGCCGATGCCATCGAAGCACGCGCCACCGAGTTTGCCCAGCTGGAATCGCTCAACTGCGGCAAGCCCTATCTGTTTGCGCTGAATGACGAGATACCGGCCGTGGCCGATGTTTTCCGCTTCTTTGCCGGCGCGGTGCGCTGCCAGCAGGGCCAGGTGGCGGGCGAATACCTGCCGGGCTTTACCAGCATGATACGGCGCGACCCCCTGGGTGTGGTGGCCAGCATCGCACCCTGGAACTACCCCTTGATGATGGCGGCCTGGAAGATCGCCCCCGCCATTGCCGCTGGCAATACCGTGGTGATCAAGCCCAGTGAACAGACGCCGCTGACCACCCTCAAGCTGGCGGAATGCTTGGCCGAGCTGCTGCCGCCCGGCGTCGTCAACGTGGTCACCGGCCGGGGCGAGACGGTGGGGCGCCCGCTGATCTCGCAACCGCAGGTACGCATGATCTCGCTGACCGGCGATGTGGCTACCGGCCAGAAAATCCTGGAAACCGCTGCCCACAGCCTCAAGCGTACCCACCTGGAACTGGGCGGCAAGGCGCCGGTAATCGTGTTCGACGACGCCGACCTGGACGAAGTGGTGGCCGGGGTGCGCACCTTCGGCTATTACAACGCCGGCCAGGATTGCACGGCGGCCTGCCGCATCTATGCCGGCCCCGGCATCTACGACAAGCTGGTGGCCGATCTCTCCAGCGCGGTGTCCGGCATCCGCTTTGGCGAGCAGCACCTGGAAGGCGTGGAGATGGGGCCACTGATCTCGGCGCGGCAGCGCGACCGGGTGGCCGGCTTTGTGGAGCGGGCGGCGGCGCAGGCGCATATCGAGGTGACGGCCGGCGGCAAGGCCGGCGTGGGCAGCGGTTTCTTCTTCGAGCCCACGGTGGTGGCCGGTGCCCGCCAGGATGACGAGATCGTCCGGCGCGAGGTGTTTGGCCCGGTGGTGTCCATCACCCGTTTCGACGAGGTGGAGCAGGCGGTCAGCTGGGCCAATGATTCGGACTACGGCCTGGCCAGCTCGGTATGGACCCGCGACGTGAGCCGCGCCATGCAGGTGGCCAGCCGGCTGCAATACGGCTGCACCTGGATCAATACCCATTTCATGCTGGTGAACGAGATGCCGCATGGCGGCATGAAGAAATCAGGCTATGGCAAGGATATGTCCATGTACGCGCTGGAGGATTACAGCTGCGTGCGGCATGTGATGGTCAAAGGCTGAAGGTTATGGCGGTCTACGCGGCGGAAATCGCTGGTGGCAATGGCCGTGCTTTGGTATATGCATGGCTGACTTCCCAGAAAGCACCGTATCTCCATGAATGACAGCAGCCAGAACGATATCGCCCCGACCGAAGCCACCGCCCTGAGCGACTACCTGGAGGCCCAGCAGGCCACCCTGGTGACCTCGGACGGCAGCTATGCCGTATCGGTACATGGCGAGATCCTGGTAGGCAAGCGGGTGGTGCCCTACCACCTGATCCCGGACGATGGTTTCCTCGGCAAGGTCAGCAAATGGCGCAAGCTCGATATCGTTGAGCGCTTGGCGCTGCTGCAATCGCGCTGGAATGCCGAGGCCCGTGCCCGGCTGGAAGCCCAGCTGGGCAAGTGCGCCGACCAGGTGGTCGCCATCGCTCATGAATACGAGCTGGACCCCAGCAGTGCCCTGCATGCGCTGCAGGCCAAGTACGAGCTGGCGCGGCTGCGCTGCATCGTGGCGCTGGACCGTATCGAGGCGGCCAAGGGCAACCGCGCCGCCACCCGCCAGGCCGAGAAGACCCGCGATGCGGTCAACCTGTCGCTCTACCCCGAATCCTTTACCACCGCCCAGGGCATGAAGCGGCATTTCATTGCCATTCTGGGGCCGACCAACTCGGGCAAGACCCATGCCGCCATGGAGCACCTGACCCGTGCCCGATCCGGCGTCTACCTGGCGCCGCTGCGCCTGCTGGCCCTGGAAAACTATAACCGACTGCTGGATGTGGGCGTGGCCGTCAGCCTGGTCACGGGCGAGCAGCGCAAGCTCCACCCTGAGGCAACCCATGTGGCCAGCACGGTGGAAATGCTCAACCCCAACCGGGTCATAGAGGTGGCAGTTATCGACGAGATACAGCTGCTCGACGACCCCGACCGTGGCGCCGCCTGGACGGCCGCCGTCTGCGGCGTACCGGCCAGCACGGTCTACCTGCTGGGCGCGCTGGAAGCCGAAGAAGCCATACGTTCGCTGGTCAAGCGGGTGGGCGGCACGCTGGAAGTGCGCAAGATGGAGCGCATGTCGCCGCTGGAGATGGAAAAGCAGCCGCTGGGCTCGCTGCGCAACCTCAAGCCAGGCGACGTGCTGATTGCCTTCTCCCGCCGCGAGGTGCTGAACTGGCGCGACCAGGTGATGGAGCAGGGTTTTGCCGTCTCGGCCATCTACGGCAACCTTTCGCCCGAGGTGCGACAGGCCCAGGCCGAGCGCTTTATCGAAGGCGAGACCCAGATCGTGGTGGGCACCGACGCCATCGGCATGGGCCTCAACACCCCCGCGCGGCGGGTGATCTTTACCACCTCCAACAAGTTCGACGGCTATGCCGAAGGGGTGATCGCCGCCCCGCTGGCCAAGCAGATTGCCGGCCGTGCCGGCCGCTACGGCGAGCATGCCGCCGGCTACGTGGCCGGGCTCGATGCCCATACCCACAAGACCATCACCGCCCTGCTCCGCGCCAAACCCGAGCCGCTGCCGGACACCGGCTTCTTTGTGGCGCCCAATCTCGATTACCTGGAGCTGATCGCCAAGGCCACCGGGCAGAACAAGCTGCAGCCGCTGCTGGAGCTGTTTGCCAAGCACATCAATGTGCATGACGAATTCTTTTTGCCCGCCAACCTGACCGAACAGACCGAGAAAGCCCGCTGGCTGGACACCCTCAACCTCTCGCTGGCCGACCGCTTTACCCTGAGCCTGTGCCCGGTATCGACCAAGATACCGATGCTGGAACGCGCCCTGCAGGACTGGGCCCGCCACCGCGCCGAAAAACGCCGCGCCCCACTGCTGCGTATGGAAGGCATGGGCGGCCGCAACGAGCTGCAGTTCATGGAAGACAGCTGCAAGCTCTACGCCGCCTACGCCTGGCTGGGCTACCGCATGCCCGAGACCTTCCCCGACGAGGACATGGCGCAGATGCTGATGCAATCCACCTCGGAAAAGATCGACCGGTTGCTGGCCCAGCGCAATACCCGCCAACGCCAAGATAAAGAAAAGCGGCAGGGTAGGCGCGATGGTGGCGGGGCGGCGAAGTTCAAGGGGCGGCGGCGGTAGGAAGTTCTTTAGCTAATTGCTTGCGCACCTTTGAACGGCAGGTGACGGAGTTGCAGATTCACGCTGCACTACTGACCGTTTTACCGAACAGGGAACACCGCAGACGGTGCGCGTAGCATTAATCCGGTTGGGGCTTGGAGAGGCTCAACCTTCAGCTGAGTCGTACAATAATGCCTTACTAACTAAACCGCCAATGTAGGAAAATGAGCAATCGCCAGCTATCTTCAAAAGAGCTTGCCGACTTATTCGCACCGCTGATTTCGGAGGTCAGGGAGCGGCTGTTAGTTCTCGCTGGCGATGACGCTGACCTCCTTTGGGCGCTACGCCGCAAGC
>Ga0075156_10002527_pt1 | contig 10191 bp, 9 predicted proteins | sample JI81AbrownDNA_FD_70966 | JGI IMG/M metagenome (GOLD analysis project Ga0075156, IMG submission 70966) | Wastewater effluent complex algal communities from Wisconsin, to seasonally profile nutrient transformation and Carbon sequestration -... | ecosystem: Engineered > WWTP > Effluent > Algae...
AGTAGCACCTCACAAGCTCATGCACTGGTAAAAAAAAAAATTTCCACTCAAAAACTTTACGTGATACTCACATATCATAAAGCTCCGATTTAAAAACTTAAAAAAGAAAAGTAACTTCCTTTTTAACATTCAAACATATAAAAAAAAAATCAATTAAAGAATAAAAATAATAATTTGCATAAAGTACAAGTCATATGATCTACAACGATTTCTTTAAAGAATAGCTGCTTCTAAGCTTATCTTTATAATTTGTAAATTTTTTTTAATATTAGATAAATTTTACAAAAAAGTACCCTATACTGGACTTGAACCAGTACTAATATTCATTAAGTAGATCCTAAATCTACCGTGTATACCATTTCACCAATAGGGTAATATATAAATACCTGAGCATAATAGGATTTGAACCTATATCTGCATTTTTATGAGAAATGTGTGTTAACCAATTACAACTATATGCTCTAAAAAAACCCTTCTATAAAACAACTAACAAATAGGCGACTATATTTATTTTTCTTCTTTAATATAATTTTAGCACCTTACCAAATAATAAAAGGCTGTTTCCTTTTTAATTATAAACCTTCGAATTTACAATTTAACTGTTAATCCATATGACTTATAAGTTTTAAATAAGTAAATTTTACAAAAACATAATCTAAGCACTTTACCCCATATAAAATATTAACGCATTGCTAATACAACTTTCGTAAAAAACCAGCTATAGTTTAATTAGATTAGCATTTCACCCCCATTTGTATTTTATCTTTGTATATTGCAACATACTAAAGTATAATCTTAAAATCTAAACACAAAGAGATCATTAAACTTCGGGTATAAAAATTTATATTTTATTTTTAAAAAATATGTATATGTTGATTACCCCACATAAAATTCTAACTAACTGGTCCATTATACAAAAGGTAAGCTATCTTTAGAACATAACGGAACAAAATAATTAAATTTCTATCATTTAAATTATTATATAATAAAAAGTCCTTACAGCTTTCCCTCACGGTTACTCTTTCACTTTCAATTTATTTTATTATTTTTTTTTAGATGTAGAACACCTTTCTAACTAAAATACAAACTGAAAAATTTTTTTATTTTATTTCAAGAAATTTACACCTTAAATTTTAACAAAATTAAATTAATAATAAAAAATTAAATTCATTCCAAACTACTATTAAAATCTTTTTTAATTAATATTAATTTAGGTAATAAGTTGCTTCAATTCCCTAAATATTTAAAATCAATACTAGAATTTGTTTATAATTAGATTTACTTCAATCTTTGAGTCTTTTTAAATCTTATTTATTACATAAAAAAACTTAGCTATCTATTAATTAAATTTTATTGGATATTTTAAACCAGAAAAAAAACTACCATTTATAAACCTACGCAACTACAATTAAACTCTAATTTAAGACATCCATTTTAAAAGATTGGATTTAAATTTATAACATATTTGTTTTTTAGTAAGTTGGAATTTCCGACCTAATGTAAAAATTAAAGACATTTTTAAAAAATAGAATAACATCAATACTGCCGAAAAATTAGCAACAAAAAAATAACATTTAAATAGCCGAACTTTAACCAAATAATATTTTCAAAAAATATCAGCGGAGCTTAATGAAAGCCATTTTCGCTGTGCGCAAGGTAATAACCTACCGTTAAAATATTTTAAAAAACCTAAAATTTTAAAATTATATAATAAAAATGATAAAGGACAAATTAATAGAATAGATCTCATGTACTCTACGGATTTAATTTTTATACCTAAAAAAAATAATGAAGAAGTTAAAAGATGTACTATTTGCAAATTTATATTAAAAACAAGGAGAGATAAATAATTACATAAATAAAGTAATAATTGTTTTTTTATAAAAAAAACCATTGAAAAAGACCCCAAAATACCTACCAATCAAAAAAAACCAATCCGAATATAAAAAAATAAAGGCTGTGGCTGTTTTAATTTAATGTGAAAAAAAATAATATCATAATTCTGCATAAAATTGCGCATATATCTATCTAACTCAAATAAATAAATATTTATTAATAAATAGCCGAATGAATTATTTTTACTAAAAAACTGATAAAATAATAAGTTAGAATATTTTAAAAAATAGCCTGCCGAAATAAATCGAAAATATAAATTCAAAATTAAAATATCATGAAGATAATGAAATAAAAATTGCCCTACTAAAAATAAATTTATTTGCTCAAAAAAACGAGTAAAATACCCTTTTAGACACCAATGTACATTAGGTCAATGCCTAATCTCATCAAAAAAAGCATATGAGCTCTTGAATGCACTAAAATTTAATGTTTTTTCAAAAATTTCTTCTAAAACATTTTTCATAATAGAAGAAATGAAATAATCTTTATAAGTAGGTACACTAATAAATTGCGTTTTATTGCATATACTAATTTTTATAACCTTAAAAAACAAAAAATAAAACTTATTATTGACCAACTTTAGAATTATATTTTTTTTAAATTTAAATTTAAATAGAATTTTTCTAATTAATTTTACATAGATCTGACTTGAGTAGTATAATAAAAGCATGAAAAAAAATAAATACTATTTTATTCTTTGAATTAATTTCACTATGTAACCTAGTTTTAAATAATAATTATACAACAAAGACTCCTGTAAATAGGTATTAATTTTATTTTTATAGGGAATTTGATTATACTTACCGTATAATATAGGCGGTATTGTGCTGTCTTTTTTTTTATTAATAACTAGAGGTTTGTTTAACAAGTACCCTGCTTTTTTTAAAACTAAAGCAGTTGTTTTTAATTTAAATTTGGCAGCATACATTTTTGCCAGCGAAGTACGAAAAAGGGCTGAAATAAAGGCGATAATATAACGTCGATTAAAAGCTAAAGCACATCAATGAAAAAAAAACAAAAGAATTTTATTTACTTTCATATTGGCTTCTTTTTGCGAAAAATGTGAATAATAAAAAAGAGGCAAAGATTTACCAGAACCATCACAAATTTTTTGATTGCACAATGCTTTTAAAATAGTTTTAATCTCTACTTGTAATACAGAAAATATGGTATTAAATTTAAAATTTTTGGTTTGAGAGTTTCAAACGAACTGTTGCCTTTTTCAAAGGTACCCTAAAAAAGACACTCCTTTGCAGAGATGCTTAATATCTAAATTAATTTCTTTATATTTTATATATAGATACTCACGTAAATAGGATTGTATTTTGTGCTTAATTTCTACAGCTAAATCAAAAGTACCTTCGATACCTACTATAAATAAATCACCATACCTTAAATAACGAATATTGGAGCCTTTAGGATATTTATTACTATTAAAAAAAGGCTTTAATTGTTGTATTTTATTTTTCACATACTGAATACATAGCTGATTGACACTTTTATCTAATAAATCCAAATAAACATTAGAAAGTAAAGTACTTAGCCCTCCGCCTATAGGCACACCTAAATCGGACACAACACTATACCCCCCATTCAAAATATTAATTTCTAAACCTGTTTTAAGTAAACTTAAAATCAACGTGTCCTGAACACGTAAACCTATACTATCTACTAATAACTGAGCTGAGACACTATCAAACCAGCCATGTAAATTACCCTGCACTACCCAAAGACTATTTTTCATGTAAGTATAGATATAGCTGAAAGCAGTATGACAAGTTCTATAGGGACGAAAACCAAAAGAATTATCCTCAAAATTAATTTCAAAAATAGGTTCTAGTAGTATCTTAAGAACCTCCTCTAGAAGCTTATCTTGTAACCCCAAAATATTAACTGTATTGGGGAATACTCTTTTTTTTATATATACCCCCCACAAATATTTTCCTTTTGATACCTGATTTTTTAACTCTATTAGCGCTCTTTCCTCTACTTCAGTCAAAATCACATAATCAAGGCCGTTATTTTGTGTTAGATTTTTAAAAGCTAAATACCATATTACATTTAATTTTAAATAAGATAATAAATCATAAAAAATAATATTAGGCCTTTCTGCACAAAGTTGATAATATTTACTTAAAATAGCTAAATCTTTTTCTAAGGGTGATGTAGTATTTAAATAAATTAATTTTTTTTTTAAAATCATAAATCCAACTTAATAATCAAAAAAATTAAACATATTTAAACGAAATAAATACATTTTCTTTAACCGAAAAATATAATCTGTAGTTAAAAAATTAATATAAAAACCTTTAGCATTAGAAACTTTTAAAGAAACACCAAATTTTTGAATTACTGCATGAGAACTTAATAACTTATGTTTATGTTTAATTGTAGAAATAAGAGAAGAACGTAAAAACCAACTTACAATATTTTGTATTTTATAAAAATTATCTACACAACGAAAATAATTTAATAAATAAAAAGCAATTTTATTATAATATAGTACAATAAAAAAATCACTTTCAGAAAGCATTTTAAAATTGCACATAGGTTTTTTTTTCAAATTTAATATGTCTAAACTAATAAGATCATTATATATTTTTTCTACATCACAGAGTATAACTGGTAATAGATTGTATAAGCTATTGCATCTCCTTAAAGGTAAGTAATTAGTATTACTCTTTTTCTTATATTGTTGCAGAAATAAAGTAGTAAGAAAACTTCAACAATTTTCAAAGTTATAATTAAAATATAATACTTTACGCACGGCTATAGTCTCTATATTAGCAAATTCAAAATTAGATTTTAATAAAAAAACGCTAAAAAAATTAAAATTTTTTGATATAAAAAAGGTTACTAACATAATTATCAAATGAAACTTAAAAAAAAAACATAAATAAAGACTCAACATTTTAGATAAAATTTTCAAAAATAATAGATTATGAGAAATACTATAATTTAAATTTTGTTTTCTATTACAAATTATTTTATGAAACCCTACGGATGGATTACATGTTATTCTATCACTTAAATGTAAGTTGGTCTGAATAAAATGTTGTATTTTCGGTTTATATGCACATCCTCTAAATTTGAAATCATTTTCTAATGTACCTAATAAATAAGCAGATGCACTTAATTTTTCCTTTGTAAGAATGTTCTTTTTATTAATACGAATTATTTTGTCCAAAAAATAATTTTTTCTTCTTAATAACTTGCCTAAATTATGATTATAAATTAAGTTACCTAAAAACTTAACTTTATTGCCGTATGTATTAATAATTTTAATGGCATTGGGCTTTAATTTTAAATGGAAATTGGATTGTAAAAAATGATCCACAGTTTTTTTTATTTTAAAAGCAAAATCATACGAACTATTTACTGCTATTAAACAATTATCTAAATACCGTACATATTTAATTCGAATCTTCTTTTTTTTTACAAAACCCATGCCGATTTTTTTATTCCGAGATTTAATCTTATTATTTAAATGTGAAGGTATATATAAAGATGGGGGCCTTTTTGTAACTAGATTTTTAATTGTTAAATCTGATTGAAAAGCTACCATTTTCTGCTTTATAAAAAGATCTAATTCATTCAAAAATAAATTACATAGGGTAATAGAAAAAAGATTGCTTTGTATTCTTTTATTATTTATTTCTAAATAAAACCCATCTGGGCATCAAAGGGAGGAATTATACATTCTAAAAATTAAATCTAAGAATCGCTTATCAGAAATATTTTTTTTTAAGATATTGATTAATATCCGGCAGTGTATTTTTTTAAACAACTGACCCAGTTTTAATTCGATATAATAGGGAAGACTTGTTCAAGTGAATTTAATCTGATGTAAAACTTCGTGACTATTTATCTGTCATTTCAAACCTTTTGAATTACTTTGATTTTTTTCATAAATCATTTCTAATAAAATAGCAATGGCTTGCTGCAAAATCTGTTCCTTAATATTAATAATAGTCAGATATTTTTTTTGGATACCATCCGTATTAAATTGAAGCATATCAAACTGCTTACCTATATTTAATTTATATTTACCATTACTTATTAAACCAGCAGCTTCACTGTATCATAAATTATTAAATTTTGTTATATTAAAATATACCCCTTTACTTTTTTTTAAAATAAAATCTGCAAACTTTAAAAAAGCAGGATCACTTAAAAATTCTTTAGTAAGATCTTTATATTTAAAACACTTTTTACATTTGAATGCAGCTAATTTATCTATTATATTTATGGTACTATCATAAAAAATTAACTCTTTATCTAAATCTTTTATGACTATCGATCCATTTATATTATTATAACTTTTTTTTTTATTTTTAATATTTTGTACTAAAAAATTATGGCACTTCATATATTAATAATAAAAACAAATAGATCTTCCATCATATCTCCAATACAATAATCAAAAATTAATGTATTTTGAGAAATTACATTTTAATTTGTATCAATTACCAGAGTTACCCCTTGCTTATTATTAGATATTAATTTAATAATTTTAATGAAGAACACTTTCATGCCAAATGAAACATTACTCACTACAATTAATACCATCCAAAAAATATATATATATTTTTTTTTCCCAGGTAAGGAAGCTTCAATAAGGTTTTTTCTCATTAACTCTGAATAATAAATAAAAAAATAATACTCGCTTTGAATTAAAGGGGATAAATAACCCCCTTTAATTTATTATCTTTATTTCGAAATATTCTTCATTCCGACAAATTACAAATGGTTTTCTCGCACATTTGACCCCAAACAATGACATAGCCCAAAAAACCCGTCGCCATCATCAAAATAAATAAAATTAAACCCGTTAATCATGTTAAAGTATTACGAAATAAACGATAATAAAGTGCGCGTAAAATATGGCAATATAACATAATAAATAAAAAAGAAGCACCGGAACTATGTAAATACCTAATTAACCAACCATTTTGAACATTTCTCATGATAAACTCAATACTAAAAAAAGCTAAATTCACATCAGGTATATAATGAATGGTCAGTAATAAACCAGTTAATATTTGAATAATTAATAAGATCCCTAAAATACTACCAAACCCTCAAAATTGAGTAGAATTTTAAAATTTATTTTAAAAAGCGCTCACCAAACATAACAAGATAGTTACCTATCATTATGCTTTCTAATAATATAAATTTTGCATTTTATTTAAAATACAAATTTTTCAATCATAAATTATAAATTAGATATAAATATAGCTTCCTTCCTAAATTAAGAATAATAATTTTTTAAAATGAAGCAAACTATATCTTTATTAATGAAAAATTATTTATTATAATTTAGTACTAAAAAGCCTCTGCCTTCTTTTAGAAAAAAAAGAAATCTCTGGTTATATAAATAAGTTCATTTTAATAAGAATAATAAAACTAAAAATTAATTAATATTAAAATATAATAATTAAGGAGTATCTCTACGGTTTATCTCTATTTTTTTAGACTATTAATATAATTTCTAATTTTAGATACTATTTTTATCCAAAAAAATTAATAATTTTTAAATATAATTCTATAAAAATTCAATTTTTCAAACCATTCTAAAAATTAAACATTCTAGTTTCATCCTTAAATAATACAAAACCACATAAAAAGCTAAATAACATGCTATTGTCTCTTAAATATTTATATATATTTAAGGTAAGTTATTAGTTTTTCTTATTTATATACGAACAGACGCCCAATAGTTTAAATTTGAAGGAACTGGATAATAAAATAAATGACTTAAAATTGCTCCTCAAAAAAAATCATTAATTCATCTAAATTCAAAATTTATTAAAGATACACGTTTAGGCACATCTTTATACATATAATTATTTATTTTATAAAATTTATTTTTATTAAAAACCATTTAAATTTATTCTACAACACATACAATAGGCATATAAGCATGATTAATACCACAAATTTCACTACACTGACCATAAAAAATACCACGGCGAGTGGGTCAAGTAACTATTCTATTTATACGACCAGGACAAGCATCTGTTTTTAACCCCAAGGAAGGTAAAGCCCAGCTATGTAGCACGTCCGTAGAAGTTACTATAAAAGATGTATTAATTAAATGCATAATTTTTAAACGATTATTTACTTCTAAAAGTCTCATACCGAACCTTTGCGTTTTTAAATCCTCTTCGGTGAGCATAACACTATCAAAAAAAATTAAAGAATTTTCAAAAATATCCTGCGTATAATCAGTAAATTCATAACTTCAAAATCACTGATTACCTATTACTTTAACAATAAAACTTACTTGACTATAATCCTCTACTAAATATAATAAAGTAAAGGCTGGCCCAGCAATAAAACATAGGGTAGAATTTTTATATAAAAAAAGCTCCCACTAAACATAGCAAGATAATCACTTATCACTATGCTTCGATACTTAAAACCTACAATAAAGAACCCCTCCATATTATTTGCTTTAAGTAACTCCTAAACCCTACCCCAAAAGAAAGGTACTGAAAAATTAAACTTCTTCGTTTTTTAACTATTAAAATACTACTATAAGACTTCTGCCATCTATCAAAAATAAATACCACATAATATATTATGATAAACTTCTCCAATTATATAATTAAATAGCATAATTTAGATTTAAATTATACAAAGTTTAATAGATAATTTAACTAATCATTTTTCTCCTCGATATTGCTAACGAAGGGTAATGTATGCTCTTTCCTTTAGTAAAATTAATTTTAAAGTGTTTAAACCCCCTTATATTAAATTACAAAATGATTCGAAATTAAATTTTTAAATTTTTACCTATAAAACAATTACTCTCACTATTGTAACAAAAAAACAAAAATTAAATTTTTGTTTTAAAGAAATGCAGGCTAAGGTCCCCCTTTATTTCCATATAAGGGGTAAGCACTCAACTATGTGTAGAATTTTATACTACTTAAAGGTAAAATAAAGAATACCTAAAAAATAATTTATTATATAGTAATGGACGCCATTAAACAAATTATAGGAAAAATATTTCACAACAATTCTAAGCGAGAATTATGAATAGAATTAAAATAAATGTTAAATTTTAAATCAAAAAAATGTTCTTTTACAAAATTATACACATTTAAGTAATCCTAAAAAAATCAGTAAAAATAGTAACTAAAAAATCACGATCTAGCATATCAGTAACAAAGAAATTCTCTAAAAATGTAGAAAGTTTCATAAAATTTAAGATATAACCTTTAAATTTTTCTAATTCAGTAGCTAATAAACTATCAAAATAACCATTCATAGCAGCAAATAATAATAAAACTTGATTTTCAACAGATAATATATATTTATTTTGTTGTTTAATAATAAAAACCAATTTAACCCCACGATTTAAAACTTTTTGAGTAGCTAAATCTAATTCTGCAGCAAAAGAAGCAAAACTTTCAATCTCACGATATTGAGCTAATTCCAATTTAAGACGGCCAGCTACTTGTTTCATGCCTTTTGTTTGAGCAGCAGAACCTATGCGACTTACAGATAAACCTACATTAATAGCAGGACGTATACCCTCATTAAAAAGTTTTGTTTCTAAAAAAATTTGACCATCTGTTAATAAAGATAGAATAGTTTACCAACCTAAGCCCCCACCCAAACCTTGCAAGATAATTACCTATCACAAGGCTTTCGTAAACAAAATAAAATTAAATATTCCCATAAGAATAGAAATTATAGTATGTAAGTCTCCTATATTAAATGCCTAGCTGAAGAATATTTTTTATATTTCTTAGAGTATAATTTATTAATAGAAGAACGTACTATGTATGTAAAAAAATGAATCATTTTGTTTTTATTTTTTCCTTTAGATCATCATAAATTAAATAATTGAAGTAAAGCCCGAATCCTTATAGTAATATTATTCTTATCTCAAGATAGATACTTTAAACATGTTATAGGAAACCCTATTTTATTACAAAATCCCTTAAATTTTAAATACTGTATAACCTTTTTTTTTTCAATATATAACTCGATCAAAAACAATTTTTTTTTTAAAAAAAAACCAAACAATGAAAAGCCTTGTAAAATATTTTTTATTTTCAGATTTATTACATGTTCTATGTTAATCATGCACTTAAAATATAAATATTTAATTAATTTTTCCTTTAAAAATAAAACAAAATAAAGGGTATAATTAGTACAAAATAATACTGTATCATAAATTCGGGTATATTGAAGATATGTTTTTATAGATTCTTTTTTATAATAAAAAAATGGATAGCAAATAAAAACATACTTAAATTTAATAGCAAAAAATAAATATAG
>Ga0075156_10002529_pt1 | contig 10187 bp, 12 predicted proteins | sample JI81AbrownDNA_FD_70966 | JGI IMG/M metagenome (GOLD analysis project Ga0075156, IMG submission 70966) | Wastewater effluent complex algal communities from Wisconsin, to seasonally profile nutrient transformation and Carbon sequestration -... | ecosystem: Engineered > WWTP > Effluent > Algae...
AGGTTCCTGATGAGGTATTGCGACGTGTTGAGGCATATGTAAATCACGCAATCCTTAAGAATGCGACGGTGAGTATTGATACGCTCGCGAAAGATGTTGCACAGAACGATCCAACAATCGAAGGAAGCTTCTGGGATCGGTACCCTGACCAGGTAAAAGTCTATACGATCAAAGATGACGAGGGGACCATATACTCTCGCGAACTTTGTGGCGGACCACATGTTGAAGAAACAGGCACTATGTCCGGAACATTCAAAATAACAAAAGAAGAAGCTTCATCGCGTGGTGTTCGACGCATCAAGGCAATACTCGAATAGTCCAAACTGTAGATTAGATTCCTGAATAGGGAATGCGACACGGTATACTGTAGGCATCATGTTCCATTTTGGTTCTCGGCAAGGATCGCCGGCGTACGGCGTAATTTTGGATATCGGTTCTGGTTCCATCGGAGCTGCCATTGTTGAATCAAACCCAGAGCAGACACTTCCTACACTCATCTATGGAAATCAGACCTCGCTCCGTATAAGCGCAGAGGCGCACGATATACGCCGAGTCCGCGAGGCACTCCTTGCAACCGCACTCACACTTTCTCAAGAGGGCTTAGCTGCGCTCCGAAACCATAACCCTCGTGCAAAGATAACTCGTATACTCGTTACGTGTGGTTCGCCATGGTCGTACACCATTGCACGCAATGTCTCCTATGAGAATGATGAACCATTCAAAGTCACAAAAAATCTCATTCACGATCTTGCCGAAACCGCAGAAGAAGAGATTCGCACCCATATACAGGAAAGTGCTCCGTTCTCAGGAGATTTTACCGTTGTTGAGCGTGCGACAACTGATGTAGCAATCAATGACTATGTAGTGAATGAACCTGTAGGGAAGACTGGCACTATATGCAGTCTTTCTCACATGATAGGTCTCGTACCGAAGGAGCTTCTTGAAGCCCTTCGTGAAGTAAAAGACAAACTCTTCCCAGAGGCAGAGCTTGCAGTACATACATACCTCCTTGCAACATACTGCGTCTTACGCGATCTGTACCCGCATACACATGCATTCACTATTATCGATGTAAGTGGGGAAGCAACGGAGTTTGGTGTCGTTGAAAATAATCTCCTTTCAGAAAACAAATCACTCAGTCAAGGTAGCAGCACATTCATCCGCGGCGTCATGGATGAAACAGGAAGTCCTGCAAGTGACATTGAGACCCTGATCGCAACAGAAGGAAAGAACCATATCACCGAACGCGCTGAGCTTGAGAAACAGGTAAAATCCTACGTCGCATCTGTCATGGAATCAGTACAAGCACTTACTGAACACCGGGCACTCCCTCGAGACACCATCATCACCGCACACCATCCGTACGAACAGCTCTTCAAAGATATGATTCGTCTTGCACTTCTTGAAGCAAACAAAGTTGAACCAAACATACTTGCCGTCGAACAAAACCTTCTTCATGAAGTTTTGCCACATGGTACGTACAGTACGCACATTGCACTCTCCGCTCGCTTTTTCCACAAACTGCACAGTTGTGGCGAATTAGAGAACGAATAAGCGGTATACTAGATACATGCCACAAAAATGGAATCTCCAAGATATTCGCCCACAAGGTACGCCTAAGTCGCAACCTCCGCGATCGGTAGGGACTCAGAAGCGTCCGCAACAGGACATTGCCCCGCGACCCGTTGATATAGACACCCACGTTCCAGAATCTGACCCAGATCTTTCAACCATCGAAATCATTGATGGAAATAGTGCGAAACGAAAGCGCGTAGTCGTTAGTGTAGTTATCGCTACGATTGTCATTGGCGCCGGCATTTTTGTAAACATGCTCTTGGGCGGCGCTACCGTTACCGTATATCCGAAAATTAAGGATGTATCTGTACAAGCAGACGTCGTTGCAAAAACAAACCCGCAAGTAGGCGAGCTTGGGTATGAACTACTCACTCTTGAGGCGACCGGCGAGAAGCAGGTGAAGGCATCTGGCAAAGAAGATGTACAGGAACGCGCAATGGGCAAAATATTTGTATACAACACAAGCGATACCCTCCAGCGCCTCATCAAGAACACTCGTTTTGAAACAAAAGACGGCATGATATTCCGTATTAGCGAATCAATTGAGGTTCCTCCAGCAAAAGACGGAACACCAGGCATGGTTGCGGCAGACGTCTTCGCAGACGGTACTGGGGAACAATACAACATACCTGCACAGCGGTTCACTGTTCCTGGCCTTAAAGGCTCTGACCAGTACGACAAAATGTACGCAGAATCCACCTCTGCATTCACAGGAGGATTTTCTGGCGAGAAATACATCCTCGATGAAGCTGAACTTGCGACAGCACAACAGGCACTGCATATAGAGCTCCGCAATACACTCCTTGCACGACTTAAGACCGAGCGTCCAGCAGGCTTTGTAGCATACGACGATGCGGTCACTATTTCATTTGAATCTCTCCCCGCAACCGAGTACGGAGACTCACTTGCGACCATAAAGGAACGCGCTCGACTCCAGGTACCGCTCTTCAAAGAAGACTCATTTGCTTCATTCATTGCCGAGCAGGGCATTCCTGACTATGAAGGGGAGCCAGTTACGATTCCTGACACAAGCGTACTTGAGTTTACCTATGAGTCAGCGACCACTACATTGACCGACATAAGTGGCTATACAGAGCTTAATTTCATGCTCAAGGGCACCGCACGAGTAGTATGGGAGATTGATGAAGCAAAGCTTAAGGGTGAGCTCGCAGGCACAAAGAAGGCTGATGCTCCTTTGATCTTTACTAAATACAGCGCTATAAAGAGTGCCCAAGCGGAGACTCGACCATTCTGGGTAACCTCATTCCCGAACAATCCTGACGATGTAGAGGTAAAGACCATCCTTGGCACTCCATAATGCGTCTTATTGAGCCATTGTTCGGACAACAAGTGTTGACGCATTCATTATAGTTTGTTAAACTCTCCCGGTTTGATGCAGGAAAAATCAGACAAGGACATTCTCGTCTATGGAACCGTTGAGGAGGCGCTCCCAAATGCGCTTTTTCGCGTATTGCTAGACGGGAGCGATAAGCCTGTCATTACCTACCTTGCAGGTAAGATGCGCAAATTTAAGATTCGCGTCCTTGTTGGTGACCGTGTCGGGGTAGTCCCTGAACCATACGGTGGCAAGGCCCGCATTGCTAAACGCCTTTAAAGCATCATGAAAGTACGTTCATCAGTAAAAAAGATCAGTCCCGATGACAAAATCGTACGCCGTCGCGGACGCATTTATGTAATTAATAAGAAGAAGCCCCGCAATAAGCAGCGACAAGGATAAGCGCATATGAGAATTTCAGGTATCACCATCCCAGACACTAAGCATCTCGAAAACAGCCTCACCGCTGTTTACGGAATCGGCATATCACGTGCTCGCTCAATTCTCGATCAACTTAAAATCGATCGTGTAAAGAAGGCGACTGACCTCTCAACTGATGAGGAAAACGCGATTCGCGAGAAGATCGAAGCTTTCACTACAGAAGGAGAGCTCAAGCGAGTCGTATCAGCGAATATCAAGCGTCTCAAGGATATTCAGTCATACCGTGGTTCTCGTCACGCAAAGCGTCTTCCAGCTCGCGGTCAGCGCACTAAGACGAACGCACGTACGCTTAAGGGTGTAAAGAAGACCATGGGATCAGGTCGTCGAAAGCTCGAGAAGACCTAATCGTTTGATAATCTGCATTATATTCACAACCTATGGGTAAGAAACGAATTATAAAGAAGGGAGGCAGCGACTCAAGCGCAACATCAACGGCGCTTTCACGAGTACCGAAGAAGAAAGTTGCTACCGGCACTTTGAACGTGCTCGCAAGCTTCAACAACACCCTTCTCACACTTTGTGACAACAAGGGCAACACCCTTATCGCTGCATCATCGGGAGCAATCGGATTCAAGGGTTCACGCAAGTCAACTCCATTCGCAGCTGCAAAGGTGGGCGAGATCCTTGGCGAGAAGGCTGCGCAGATGGGAATGAAGGACGCAAACGTCGTGATCCGTGGTGTCGGCGCAGGTCGTGAGTCTGCACTTCGCGGGTTCTCAAGCAAAGGAATCACGATTACTCATATTTCGGACAAGACTCCGGTGCCACACAACGGCCCACGTCAGCCGAAGCCACGAAGAATTTAATCGTACGACACGCATATGATCATCGGCCCTAAATATAAAATAGCAAAGCGTCTCGGCGCACCAATCTTCGAAAAGACGCAGACTCAAAAGTTTGCGCTCTCTGAAGCTCGTACTGGTCGCGTGAAGAAAGGACGTCGCCCTGGTGCGATGTCTGACTACAAGCGTCAGCTCATCGAGAAGCAGAAGATGCGTTTCAGCTACGGTGTTTCTGAGAAGCAGCTTTCAAACTACGTGAAGGAATCATTTGCAAAAGGCCACCAGCCAATTGCTGAACTTCTCGGACGCCTTGAGTCACGCCTCGATAACGTTGTGTACCGCCTTGGTATCGCAAAGACTCGTCGTCTTGCGCGTCAGCTCGTCTCACATGGTCACATCATGTTGAACGGCCGCCGTTTGAATATTCCATCACACAAGGTGCGTGTTAATGACGTTGTTACCGTACGTGAACAGAGCCAGCAGTCACCACTCTTCCTTGCGCTCAACGAGTCACTTCTTACCTATACTGCTCCAGCATGGCTTGAGCTTGATATTAAGAAGCTCGGAGGCACAAAGAAGGCAGAGCCAACATACGAGCCGACGGAGACATTGTTTGATCCGCAGTTGGTGCTTGAGTACTACAGCCGATAGTTATTATTCGCATAGTATAAAAACAATCATATGCTCGAAACAAACGTTGCACTCCCATCAAAGCCTCGCGCTATCAAGGAAGAAGACTTCTCTGGAGTTTTCGAGATAGACGGCCTTTACCCTGGGTACGGACACACGCTCGGCAATTCACTTCGCCGAATCATTCTTTCGTCGCTTCCTGGCGCAGCAATCACTCAGGTGAAGCTCAATGGCGTTCAGCACGAATTCTCAACTATCGAAGGCGTAAAGGAAGATGTAGTAACTATACTTCTCAACCTCAAGCGTATTCGTCTCTCAATGCACGGTGATGCTCCTGTAGTACTTGCACTTAAGGTGTCAGGTCCTAAGCAGGTAACCGCTGCAGATATCAGCGCACCGAGCCAGGTTACTATTTTGAGCCCTGAGCAGCACATCGCAGACCTCACTGCAAAAGGCGCTTCAATCGATATGGAAATCACTGTTGAGCGTGGCCTTGGCTACGTACCACGTGAGGTACATCAGAAGGACAAGGTAGATATCGGTACTATTGCACTCGATGCAGTATTCACACCGATTCGTCGCGTAAACTACGAAGTTGAGAACATGCGTGTCGGTGATCGTACTGACTACAACCGTCTTCGTTTTTCAATCGAGACTGATGGAACACTTACTCCGCGTGAAGCACTCGAGAATTCAATCGAGATCATGATTCACCAGCTTAAGTCAATCATCGGATTCCAGGAATCAACAGCTACTACAGCAGAGGCATACGAGGAAGAGGCAGATGCTCCAGCAAAGGAAGAGGTTGATAACGATATCCTTAAGACTCGTATTGAAACCCTCGACCTTTCAACTCGAACATTGAACTCACTCGAGAGCGCAAACATCCGAACTGTCGGTGGACTCGTCCGCAAGAAGAAGGATGATGTACTTGCGCTCGAGGGCATGGGTCCAAAGGGGGTCGAAGAAATTGAATCAGTCCTTAAGTCGATGCATCTCGCATTTAAAGAATAATTATGCGTCACCACAATCAAAACAGAACTTTCGGCCGTTCGCGCGATCAGCGCACTGCTTTGATGCGTGGTCTTGCCCTTTCCCTTATTGAACACGGAAAGATCAAGACAACGGAAGCGAAAGCAAAAGAACTCCGTGCATACGTCGAGAAGCTCATCACTAAGGGCAAGAACGACACGCTCGCTTCACGTAAGCAGGTATTGAGCACACTTGGACAGCCTGACACTCAGGTTGTATCAAAGCTCTTCACTGACATCGCGAAGAAGTACGCAGATCGGAACGGCGGTTACACACGCATCGTGAAGATGGGCGAGACCAAGGCAGGTCGTCGTGAAGCTTCAATTGAGCTTGTATAAAGAATTGGATATGGAAAAGAAAGAATACATTATTGATGCAACAAACAAGCGCCTCGGACGTGTAGCGAGCGAGGCAGCATCTGTGCTTCTTGGAAAGAACACAACAAGCTTCGTAAAGAACGTACCTACTGAAGTCACGGTAAAGATCACGAACGCAAAGAGCCTCGACGTGAGCGAGAAGAAAGGGAAGGAGACCTTCGCAACCTACTCGGGATACCCAGGAGGACTTAAGAAGGAAACTCTCTCTCATCTCGGAACTCGTCGTGGTTACGGCGAAGTGGTACGTCGTGTAGTTGCAGGTATGCTCCCAAAGAACAAGCTGCACAAGCCGCGCATGAAAAATCTTGAGGTAACTGAGTAATCTTATTCGTATGACAGCAAAGACTTACATTGAAGCAATCGGACGCCGCAAGACAGCGACCGCACGTGTGCGTATCACAAAGGCGAAGGATACACGCGTACTCGTGAATGATCGTGCACTCGCGGAATATTTCTATGCACCGACGCTCCAGAAGAATATCCTCAACGTCTTCGAAACTGAAGACGCAGGTATCGACACCTACGAAGTAACTGCAAAGGTTACTGGTGGTGGTCTTTCTTCACAGTCAGACGCGATCAAGCTTGCGGTTGCACGCGCACTCGTAAAGGAAAAGGCTGACCGTCGTACGCCACTTAAGCGTGCAGGTTACCTTAAGCGCGATCCACGCGCAGTCGAACGAAAGAAGTTCGGTCTCCTCAAAGCACGAAAGCGCCCGCAATGGGCTAAACGCTAACAGAAAAACCCTCCACTACGGAGGGTTTTTTGTTGCGTTTAGAGCCGGAGCGATGCGAGGGGCTATTCCTAATGCCCCGAACAAGTGAGGCGTGGTCAAGAGTGCTTATCTAGATTTCGAGCGTAGCGAAAAAATATAGTTAGCAACTCGTGACAAAAGATAGACAAAATATCGTTTTTGACACACCCCTAAAATCGATATATAATGCTCCCGCTATGGTAGATAGAAAGGATGAAAACGATGTAATTTTAGAAGCCGAACTGCTTCCGGAAGATACGGAAATCGAAGCAGGTGAGGAAGAAGTGTTATCTAGTAATAAGATCAAGGCGCTTCGGGACAAACTCGCCGAATGCGAGGATGCGAAGCGACAATCATTAGAAGATTTGAGTCGCGCACGGGCTGATTTTCTCAACAGCAAAAAGCGGAATGAGGAGCAGCTTGTACGAGACCGAGAACGAATCACCGAACGGCACATTGAGGACCTCTTGCCGCTTGCAGACAGCTTCGAAATGGCAATGAGAGACCCGTCATGGGCCGCTGCAGATCCGAAGTGGCGTCTTGGAGTCGAAGGTATCCATAACCAGCTCATGAACCTATTCAAGAGCAATGCGGTGGAAATACTTGATCCGATAGGAATAGAGTTCAATCCACACGAGCATGAAGCGCTCATGGACACAGGGAATGGAAATACCATATCAAACGTCATTCAACGAGGGTACAAGATTGGCGACCGCGTACTCCGTCCAGCAAAGGTCGCTGTAGGGAATTAGTAAGTTCTTAGCTACACATACATCATATGGCAAAAATTCTTGGTATTGATTTAGGAACAACAAACTCAGCAGTCGCTATCATTGAAGCAGGCGAGCCCACCATCATCGAGAATGCGGAAGGAAACCGCACGACGCCTTCAATTGTGGCAATCTCAAAGAACGGAGAACGTCTCGTCGGACAAATCGCAAAACGACAGGCAGTCACGAATCCAAAGAACACCATCTACGGTATCAAGCGCTTCATGGGGCACAGTTTTGATGAACCAGCAGTCCAGAGCGACAAAGGTATCGTTCCATACGAAGTAAAGAAGGGAAGTGATGACGGCGTTATCGTCCACATGGGTGAGAAGGATTACCGTCCTGAAGAGGTTTCAGCGATGATCCTTTCTAAGCTCAAGGCGGATGCAGAGGCAAAGCTTGGTGAAAAAATCACTGAGGCAGTTATTACCGTACCTGCATACTTCAACGATGCACAGCGTAAGGCAACACAGGATGCGGGTAAGATCGCAGGCCTTGATGTAAAGCGCATCATCAATGAACCAACCGCAGCAGCACTTGCATACGGTTTCAATAAAAAGAAGGAAGAGAAGATTGTGGTATTCGACTTCGGCGGCGGTACGTTTGACGTAACCGTACTTGAAGTAGGCGATGACGTAATCGAAGTACAGTCAACGGACGGTGACGCACACATGGGTGGTCGCGATATCGACCAGAAGATCGTGCGCTACCTTATTGAGGAATTTAAGAAATTAGAAGGTATCGACCTTGGAAAAGATCCACTCTCACTCCAGCGTCTCGACGAAGCAGCAGAAAAGGCAAAGCACGAGCTTTCATCTACAGGCGAAGCAGAGGTGAACATTCCATTTGTCACCTCTGACGCAAACGGTCCGAAGCACATGTTGCTTAAGCTTACTCGCGCAAAGCTTGAAGAGCTTGCACACGAGTATGTCGACCGTGCTATCGAAATCACGAAGCGTGCACTCGAAGCATCATCACTTAAGAAGGAGGAGATCGATGAGATTATCCTTGTCGGTGGACAGACCCGCATGCCGCTTATCGTTCAGCGCGTGAAGGAACTCTTTGGTAAGGAGCCAAACAAGTCAGTAAACCCTGATGAAGTTGTGGCACTTGGTGCAGCAATCCAGGCAGGTATCTTCCAGGGCGATGTGCAGGGCATCACGCTCGTGGATGTTATCCCGCTCTCACTCGGAATCGAGACCATGGGTGGTGTTTCTACAAAGCTCGTTGAAAAGAACACGCACATTCCTACAAAGCGAGAACAAGTCTTTTCAACTGCTGCAGACAACCAGACTTCGGTTGAGATTCACATCACACAGGGTGAGCGCCCAATGGCAGCAGACAACAAGTCTCTTGGCCGTTTCATTCTTGATGGTATTCCACCAGCACCACGTGGCCTTCCGCAAATTGAAGTTATATTCGATGTCGACAGCAACGGCGTTCTCAATGTGACCGCTCGAGACAAATCAACCAACAAGGAGCAAAAGATTCGTATCGAAGCAAACTCTGGTCTTACTCCTGATGATATCGAGCGCATGAAGCAGGATGCAGAAGCGCACGCAGACGAAGACGCTAAGAAGACTGCTCTTATTGAGTCACGCAACTTGGCAGACCAGATGCTCTACACCGCTGAACGTTCACTTGGTGAACACAAAGATGCAATCCCTGAAGACATCAAGACTTCTGTAGAAGAAGCGGTTAAAGTGCTTCGTGAAGTGAAGGATAAGGATGATAACGACGCTATCAAAGAAAAGACTCAGGCATTGAGTACTGAACTTCAGAAGATCGGTGAAGCAATACAAAAAGCAGCACCTCAAGGAGGTGATGCACCGAAGACAGAAGGCGCCGAAGACAACATTCGTGACGCAGAAACAGGGGAAGAATCGAAGAGTTAACAATACACCCCAATTGGGGTAGACTAGCGAAATGAAGGACTACTATCAAATTCTGGGTATTGAAAAAAGCGCGTCAAAGGATGACGTTAAGCGCGCATTCCGAAAGCTTGCCTCAAAGTATCACCCTGACAAGAAAACAGGGGATGAAGCAAAGTTTAAAGAAATCAGCGAGGCATACGCGACTCTTTCTGATGAGAAAAAGCGGAGCGAATATGACATGTACGGACGCTCATACGCAGGCGGCGGAGGTGCCCAGGGAGGACCATGGGGTGGCTTCCAGCAGGGTGGCGTGGAGTTCGATCTGAACGACATATTCCAAGGCTTCGGCGACATGTTTGGAGGAAGAGGTGGCGGACGCCGCGCTTCTCGCGGTAACGATATTTCCGTTGATATCGAGCTTACCTTCCAGGAATCAGTGTTCGGTACAAAGCGAACCCTTCGCATCACAAAACAAAATACGTGTGCAACATGCACCGGTAGCGGCGCAAAACCAGGAAGTAGCACCACTACGTGTACAACATGTAATGGCAACGGACAGATTCGCGAAACACGCCAAAGCATCCTTGGACAGTTTGCTACCGTTCGTGAATGCACCAC
>Ga0075156_10002532_pt1 | contig 10181 bp, 10 predicted proteins | sample JI81AbrownDNA_FD_70966 | JGI IMG/M metagenome (GOLD analysis project Ga0075156, IMG submission 70966) | Wastewater effluent complex algal communities from Wisconsin, to seasonally profile nutrient transformation and Carbon sequestration -... | ecosystem: Engineered > WWTP > Effluent > Algae...
AGAATGAAAAGAGAGCAAAAATAAAGGGGAGCTAGCTCCCCTTCACGTCTTAGTCGAAGTAAACCTCCTTCGACTTTTCTTCCAGCCACGGATTGATCACGATCCAGCAGTGGCCTTTAAGCCCTTTGCTGTCGGTTTCAGACCACAAGTCATTCCATTGCAACTCCAACAGAGTATCGAGATGATTAACGATTTCGTTGATGTCATCTTCTGTCTCGATACGGCTCTTTGCGAACCCGTAACTGGTGTTGATCAGATGGCCCAAGATTGCTTTCCCGTATAAGTCCATAGGGACTTGTGAGTGACCGCCAAAAGCGGCGGCCAAGCCGTTGAACACATTCGCCGCTACAGCGTGTGCGAATTGGGTTGTTTTGTTTTGAGCGAATGTTGCCATGATTAAAACTCCTGATACCAAAAGAGGAAAAGAGATAGGTATCGTTATCTCATTAAAATTATATATTCCTGAAAAAAAATAGAATGAGATAACGATAGGAGGGGCTCTGGAGCCCCTCCTATTATTCAACAGTATTTGCGCTTGAGTCGACTGGCGATTGCCTCTGCCATCACCACGGTTTGAGCTTCATCAGGAAAATGCTTCTCAATGTCCTTGAAGTAAAGGTTGTTACCTTCGACGATACTATCCATACACGCTTGGCGAATATAGAAGTACTGTACCATCATTACCAATACGACTCGAATGAACTGCACTCCTTTACCTTGATTGGTCTCGTTAAGACAGTCAGCCGTCCACTGACCAAACGGAGGATTCTTGATTCCGAACAACTTAAACTTCTTATTCGCTCGATCCAAGAACAGCGCGTAGATGTTAAACAGTTGTTCATCACACAGGGTGTTGATCTCCTTGGTCACCATCTGATGTCGATCTGGATGTAGTCGAGACTGTTGCCTAGTAGGACCATCCCACAAGGTCACGTACTCACCAGTCGCAGGATTTTTGAACTTATCCAAGATACTCATCAATGGAATGGCATCTGGGTTAAGCTTTGGATCCGAACGACCATCTTGCTCGTTGTACAGCGCATTGAAGAATGGACCATTAAAGAGTCGGAAAACATTGGGTTTTGTTCCGGTCTTGCTCAAGAACACATTCATTTAAACAACCCCATTTTAGAACGATGATGGATTTTTCGCTGACAAATCTCACGATCTGCAAGCTCTTGGTCATTTGCAATCGTCAGCGTGGTGTCATCCAATACATCAAACCATTGACACAGCACAAGACTCACCGCACGATCACTAGCGAGTCTATTCAGATCCTCATTTGTGTCTTCGACGATTCCTTTGCGATCAAGCATGACTTGATCAATCAATGCACGATCTCGCTCAAGATCAGCACTAATACCAAGACATCTAAGATCGTCCAAAACATTTTCTGGTGTGAAGATCTGATCTGATGGGTTGAAATTACCCTCCTCGTCAAAGAAGCGGTGACTGATTTCACTCATGTCAATGAGACGAATAGGTTCTTCGGTGGTTTCAGGAACCCACGTCGGAACATAAGTCACTCCAGAAAGAGCAGTCTTCTCTGTGATCAACCGGAACATTTCCGATTCGATCGACTCAATCCCCATGCGTCTTTGATATGGAATCTGTTTGGTTGGAGGTAGTACAATATTGGGGTTGTAGATAAAGATCGCATCTACGCCATCAATATAGTACACCGTGAGAATGACCTTTTGATCTGCTCGTGGATCTTCTTGAGTGTAGTCAGGACGACTCAAAACCTCAATTGATTTGAGCTCTCGACCACTGCTTTCAATAAGCTCGCGGAAACGATCCCCAAACATGTAGGTTCTACTCAGTCTAGGGTCAAACTGCATGGACGCCCCTGCATCTAACTTACCTAGGATCCTGTCTGATCGGAAAAGAATCGATCCAAATTGACTACTCCGCTCTTCGGAGTTTTCTCCAAGGAGCTTTTTAGCTTTTTCCTTCTCGAAGATACCATCGATCTCCTCAATCAAGTCAATGGTGGGGGAGTCTGATCTGCGAGTACCTACTCGGAAAAATCTTCCCGGATTAGAAAACTTGGTACCCAGTTTGTCTAAAGCATCTAATTGAGCTTCAGTGAGTTTGCGGAAGTTATACGGCTCCTTCACAGTGATCCAGAAGTTGTGATCGACAATATAAAAGGAATTGTCGATAGTGACTAGTCCATCCCTTGGGGCAACAGATACAATCAAATCCCCCTTACCCAGTACGCAGTAATGGTAGGAGTCTTCGTCTGCATCACGAGACCGATGATTGGTCTTGGTGCTATGCTCACCCAGATCCAAACTGCAAGTACCGTGTAACTTGCGAGCTCCTTCATCCATGGTGATCTCAGTGGTTTCTTGTCGAAGAATGATGCGTCCATCTGCTTTGATGATCGCAAAGCTTAGTTTGGCAGGACAGATGATCAAAACATACTCTAACTTGTTCTGACTCCACACTGCCCAATAATCATCGCTTTTGAATCGTTCATCATCAGAGAAAAACCAAGTTTGAGGACGCAGCTCCCTTGTGAGCGATTCCTTTGCACAATTGCTTTGTTTCAAATAGTGTCGATTATTCACATTCACATTGGTGCGCATTGCAATAATCCGACGAAACTCGTACGGCTTTTGGGTTTGTTCAGTCATGTTCAAAACTCCAGGTTACTCAGGTGGTCAACAAAATCCAACCAGTCATCGAATTGAATCGTCGAGGTCTCTACTCCATCAACAACATTGGTCAATTCAATATACTGTCTTTTTCCGCCTTCCATTAATTGTAGGCGGATCAAGTCTTTACTTCCAAACACAATCACATCAGATTTATTGATGATCTTGGCGCTCGAAGCACAATCTTTTCTGACACGTTTCCACGCTTCGTCCCATGCACCATAAACGCTCTCGGGAGATAGATCGTAGATATCTTCTACAATATCATCGATACAGTCCATTTCAGCGCTGGACAGGTTAAGGGTCATTTGGATTCTCCTAAAATGGTGGTAAAGAAGTTCTTGACTTCTTTCATGTTGAAAAGGTTTAGACCATAACTGAGATTTGTACCGACACAGATAGAGGTGATCTTATCATTATCCCCATGCTCGTATCGGATAATGACCTTTTCACCAATGACAATCTGACCTTTCATTCGATCATGTCTTGCGATGTAACCATCTTGCTCGGCAAAACTAATGTATTGCTCAACAATGCACTCCAATGGTAAGTTGTTGGGGGCATTCAATGTCGTACTGGCGAAAAGATCAATGGCTTGCTTGATTTCCTCTGGTTTTGGCGCAACAGGGATAGTCGAGATATCCAGTTGCAGCCCGCTACGAAGTTCGTTCTTGACCACAAGCTTGTGTGAACTAAATACTGACTCAAGATCTTCAAAACTGTTAACCTCAAAGATATAGTGAACAGCTCCTTGTTTGTGGATCTTGAAAAGAAACTTGTTTTCTTCACTCAAGCAGAGCTCGACACCGTAAAATCCACTAGAACGATATGGGGTTTCCCCGATACGTACAATTCTCTCTTGGTGACAAACGCGAGGACCTAGATTATTAGCGAGATCAGAGAAGACCTGTTGTGGGTCCCACGTACGATCATGATCAGACATGGCCATGACATGCATGTAGACGTGCTGATACAATTCAGCAACAGGGTGCGACAGCGGATGCTCGTAACAGACTGGCCTACCTTCATGACCGTAAACCATCTTAGCGGTAATTTTAACACTCTCAGCGGCTAGGAAACTAAACATGACATTACTCCAATGGTGTTGGTATCCTTAAGATGATATAGGTCTGTACTTATTTTGGCTGGTTACTTATGAGGACTCGATTCTTAGGAGCACATGATGAATTTTATCCAAGGGTTTTACGTTATCCCTGCACTACATAGCAACGTATTTGGCACTACTGCAAAGTTTGGTGAGCTGTCCGAAAAGTCAAAAACTTTCTCTCGTGATCCAAGAACCTACACCAGACCAAATGCCGATGCGTACTTTCAGTCTTTTAGAGTAGTGGACGCCAATGGTCAGCGTCGTACGATCTCTACAGGTGTGGCTGATCGGATTGTAGAACTGGGTGAATGGATCTATGCGCAGTATGAGCTACAGCAAGTTCCTTCCCAAGCTCAAGCTACGTTGTTTGCAAACTCCATTGTAGCAGAGCACGGCGTCACCAGTGTCTCATTAGGGACGATCTCATCTGGCAATACCGCTGCTAAGCGTATGCCTGCTTGGGTGAAGTTTAACATGACTGAAGGTGGTGAAGATTTTGAAGTCAAGGTGTGGCTACAAAACGACAACTTCTTCAATGAGTACGAGTACTCTGAACTGTTTGTCATTCCACCTACTCCAACCCTTGCGGATCTACGCTTGGACCTGCCTGGACTGATCAACGTTTTGACCTCAGAAGATTCTCGGGTCAGCTACGTCACCCAAGAAGATCAGATCACTGCACAGTTCCCCAAGACATCTACCGTTAGCTTTCCACTAAACTGGCATCAGCTCTCAGATGACCAAGTGACTCGAGTAACAACGTGGATGGTGATCTGTTACGGTAACGCGGGTAACGATACTGACGCGGTTAAAGAAGCTATTCGTAGCTATATTTCTGCAAACTCTCCAGAGTCTGACTGGGATGTTATTTACCCTGAACTTTACTCGGATGCAGAGTTTAGCATTGTTCCTTTTTGGAACAACATTGCTGCTCCAGCTACAGGGGGACTGGATGTGTTGTTTACCCCAACAGCAACACTGTCTCAGCAGTTAAATTTGGCCAATACGAAGATGCCAGCATCTTACGTACCCAACACCACCATTGGTCAAACCTTCTTGAAGGACAATGCCAGACTAGTACCCACCAAGTATCGTCAGGTTGCTACATTGGTCATGGGATCTCCTGCTAATGCCAACGATGTTTTCGACATTAGTGATTTGTATCCTGACCTCACTTGCATTCCAAGTACGGTTGCGGACTATAGTCGAATGAGTACAGAGACTCGAGTATTTATTGAGAAGCTCGAAGAAGCACTGGACATCGCTTACGACTACACGATCACAACCACACTGCCAGTGGGATTCACTCGATCTGTGCGGAACAATCGGTATTACATCACGTTCTCTCTTGAAGGTTATCAGTACTTGGTCATGACCAAGTTATCTGCATGAGGTAGACATTCATGGCTAAACTGACTCCTGGAGTTGGTTCTAAAGGGGTGTTTTTTGTTAAACCCCCTTATGTACTCTCCAGCCAAAAAGAGTACACCTGTGTTGCGGTCAGATCATTTGTGGACTGCTACCGTAAAGGAGAAGATGTAGAGCGTTTGTACTATGCTCCAGTAGGATTAACTCCTGCCAACAGCTTTGACTTTGATGTTGAAGTCAATGCGGGTGCAAACATCGTTAGTCTACAAGCCAACGATGGCAGTATTGTGTATGTTCCAGATACCTATATTGCAACACTTCCTGATGGATCAAAGCTTGCCTATGCAAACGTGTTGGTTTCAGTGTATCTGGGGATTCTCCCTGTAGATGTTGATCTATCAGCGTTTATAGATGAGTTGTCTGATATTGCTGCTACATACACTGGAGTGCTGTCTAACGAAGTGAATGTTCACGTACTGCCATTGTCGACCGAGATTGATGCTGATGATCAGATCCAATACGAGTTGACTAGACAAGGACAGATCACCCAAACAAAACCCAGTAGTCAACGATTGCTTGAAGTACTGGTCGATCTAGATGACGCCAATGAGCAGATTCGAATTTTATCCAATGAAGTGGTAGGGAATTAACATGGCAAAATTAACCTTCAGAGATGAGCTTAAACGGATTGGTCGTTTGGGTCAAATGGTCACTGCTGGTCTTTGCAGTGACGTTCCAGATGGTGAGCTGCATCGAGAGATTGAGTATACCATCTATGCTAAAGTGGCTGATTTTGAATTCTTGAAACTCGCCTTTCAAGAAGACAAACTCGAACAATGGAAAATTCCACTTGCAATCGATAAAGAGTTGCGGGCTCGGATCAGACAGACCAATAACCGAAAATGGGAGCTGACCACCAAGAGTGCGTTTGGCGATTTCCGTAGTTCAAATGAGCTCACTGTGGCAATCACACAAGCGTCATTCAAAGAGTGGAAGAAGGCAGCTTGTGACGGTTACAGCAAGACCCGTTATCATTTCAATACCACTGATCCTAAGATCAAGATTGAGGTGGATGTATTCATTGACAAGAACACAGGTAAACCGAGTCAATGGATCAAGATCGATATTGAAGTGGGTAGTCTGGAATCTGAAGTCCCCAATCTTCCCTTTAAGATCGAGCAGTTCATTGTTTCTGACTCACAGGTCATGAAACGAGAAGAGCAGCTCCAGATCGATCTACTCTGGTCTAGAGAATGGGCAAAACTTGATATTGAGAAATAAGGAGTGAGGAGCCCTAGGGCTCCTCACTTTATGCAATCTCAACGTTCTGGTTGTAACTGGCAGGAAGGTTAACAATGTTAGAAGCATCCAACACCATAACCTGAGACTCTGAGAAGATACCGTGCATGGCAAGATAGTGAGAGATGATATACATCTGGGAACAACTTTTGGATTCCAAAAGCTTCACCAGATATTGACCAAATCGTTCACGGTGAGATTCATCCATTTGAACCCCGACTTCATCTAGGTAAAGTGGATAGTCTGCCAAACCTAGCGCTGCAATTACAGCCACTCTAAAACCGAAGTTGATGATCTCAGATTGAGCCGTAGAGGTTTTAGAGATGTCAGGGGATTCAATCGTACCAACCCCATTGGCATTGGGCTTAGTAATGGATACAGGAAACTTACAATCAATCGCGTCCCCATCAATACCAGATGCAACCACCTTCATCTCATACGTCCAGATTTCCTCAATCACCAGATTAATCTGCTCAATAAAACTTGCAATATAGCCACGCATGAGCTGTGAGATTAAACCTGTAGTTGGTGATAACTCTTCTGCCAGAATAATCAAGGATTCTTTTTCGTCCAAAGCCTCTTCTTTGGCGCGTCTTAAATCCTCAATTAGTCCTCGAGTCACTTCTGCTTTACGAAGTCCAGCCTCCACATTAGACAGTAAGATCTGATGATGTTTTAAGTCTTCACTCAAAATCTCATCTGCTACGGCATCTGCCCAACGACCAAAATCGTTAAGGATGTTTTCAACATGCATGTAACATTGATCTAACATGTCAACATAGAGATGATAGTTATCGATTTCATCTCTAGCCATTACAATGAGTTCTTGAGTCACATCACAATCAGCAATGAGTGATCCGATCTTTTCATCCAGTATCGTCAGTTGCTCCCCATTTATCCCATCCATGTTAGCAGATAGCTTCTGAGCAACATCTAGCATGGTCTGAAGCTCATCGATCTTGGACTCTAGACGTTCTAGCTCTACCCAGATTTCGATGTCACGATAACAACTGTTTAGATGACTCACAAAGACATGATTATCACCCTTTTCAATGTCAAAACCACAAGACTCCATCCATCCTAAGGTTTCTGGGGCATTAGATAAGAAACGTTCTAGGAGAGCGTAAATCTTATCGATCTGTTTAAGGAATTCCTCTTGATCGATAATGTGTCGCTTAAGTTCATACTCCTCATGTTCGATCTCTTGCATGTTCTCGTTTTGAACCAACAGACAGCTTTCAATCTCAGCAATGGTATCGGTTGAGATGCCTGGCTTAAAAGTGTGATGACATTCTTCACATTCCACCATTGAAGTAGACCGCATATGGTGTAGCTCGTGTTCCATCTGTCGAATGTTATCGTAAACGGTTTTCTTAGCCACCATGAGTTTGTCAAGCTTAGCGAGATGTTCTTGCATGACCTCGTGACCATATTGTCCTTGATCATTCATGGGTAGCGTGTTAAGTAATTCCGTTACAATTGATAGATGTTGGTTGAAGTGCTTATACTGTTCCTCCACTTTAACAGGGCGATTCTTGAGCACGGACAACATCGACAATCCTCGCTGATAAGAGGCTTTGATTGCGTCTATTCGCTTAGACAACTCATCTAAACTCTTAGAGTCGTTTGCTTCTAGTGTCGCAAGCAGTGCTCTAATCGCTTCAGATTGCTCATGATAAGTTTGGAGCTTGGCCTGATTTGAGATCAAACGTTTCTCTTTGTCATGAATAAACTCCATGAAATCATCAACAGACTCCAAGTGTTTTAATGGGGCGGGTTTAGTCCAAAACACGAAACGATCCGTGAGTATCTCTTCTAAGCAGTTTGACAGTTTACCAAACTGTCGCTGTATATCGTTTTGCACATGATCTACAGAGACCCGTTGAGAAGAGATCTTGATCATGGTCTCATTAACATATCTCACCAGCTTCTCTGACTCTCTAGATAGGTTAATGATCTCTTCGTCAGATAGTTGTTGGTCTAGCTCATTTGCCAGCCTCTTGTTACAATGCTCAAGTACAGCAGCAGCATCTTTTTGCTTAGCGACTAGTCTCTTGTAAACAGAGTTTGCATACTCAAGATCAGAACCACTAAAGAACAACATCCACTCTCGGCGTTTGGCTGGAGTCATTTGAGTAAACTTAGTATCCCCAACTAGAATATCAAAGATGTCTTGACTAATACCAAACACCTGTTCAACCACTTGGGCTTGAACAGTCTTGGTGTGTCCAGGGTTTAGCTCGGTATCTTGACCATCATTTGAAAGCTTCAGTAGTGAATGAACCCAAGAGGATTCCGACATCTTTTTCGATTCAGCCCGATAGCGGATTCCGTTATGCTCCCCTTCGACCAACTTACTTCCACCAATGGTATAGTGTGCGGTGTCTGGAGGCAAAAAAGAAAGTTCTCTAAAGATAGTGGATTTACCAGCACCATTTGTGCCGATGAGAATTTGACAATCGTTATCGAATGTTGCCTTAAATGAATTGATACCTACTAGCATCAATAACTTATTACCTGTCAATTCAAAACGATCGATTTTCATGGGACAAGTCCTTCCTCGGTTACTCCATATACTAAGTCTATTCGATAAAAAATAAAGGGGAGTTAACTCCCCTTTATTGATGTTTAAACTACATTAAACCGATGAAGAATATGTCCTTCCGGATAGTCTTTGATCGTAGTCAATCGAGTAACCGTCAAAGAATCAATGAGATCGATTGGAGATTCCTCTGGGTATTTACCATTGGCCAAACGCTCTTCGACATGTTCAATGAATGCATCAATAGATTCTTTAATGAAAGACTCTTGATTACCCTCCAAACTACGTATTGTACCATTGATGGAAGCATACTCGTGATCAGAGAAGAATTTTGAAATATGTCCCACCGATCGTTCAATCATCTTCTTGGCAAAGTCTTCGAGACTGCGAGTCTCAACATTGATCATGGCAACAGTGGGACTGTATTTGTGGATATAAACACCCACGACAGAATAACCACTAAAGAAGTGAAGACCTTGGTGTAAGAAACCATGAGACACATCTCGCTCAGATCGACTGCGAGATATATCCAGACTATTGATCAGGTTTAACCAGCGCAGAAGATCAAACTCATAACCCGGAGGTTCTTCCATGAAGAACAGGACCTCATTCTCGATGGGAAACGGATCGGACTCGTTTCGTTTTTCGATGATTTGTTCACGATCATGGAAGGCACCAGCAACATCTTTAAATACCTTGGTGAAGAAATCTTCGATGTACTGAGCAGACTCTTGGTGATTGAGAAACATGCTAATACTCCTTAGCGTTGTTGATTGATGTGTTGCAATAGTTTGTCTTCAAGATCATCTCGTAGCTCTGCCGATTTGTTGAGCCAGTAGTTTTGAAGTCCCGTGTCAATAAGATCTTGGCACAGTAACTTAGCAACCTCATTGGGGAAATTGATGAAGCAGATGCTGGTATCAGGTTGCTGCCCTGACTCAGTGTAAGAAGGAATGTATACGTTACACAATCCTAGACGGATGGCTATACGTAACACATTCAACCGAGTTCCTTTTGGGTAGCGATCAAAGAACTGAGACCATGTAGCATCCCACGGGAAGGTCTGGTGTGGTAGTTCCAGATAATCTAGCACTTCACGAAGTCCAGAGCCTGCCGCATTAATCATGGGGTCATAGGAGTGGAGTACAATTCCATGGAAGTTCTTGCTCAGATCCCCGTAGAGTTTTGCATAGGGAATAAG
>Ga0075156_10002534_pt1 | contig 10176 bp, 10 predicted proteins | sample JI81AbrownDNA_FD_70966 | JGI IMG/M metagenome (GOLD analysis project Ga0075156, IMG submission 70966) | Wastewater effluent complex algal communities from Wisconsin, to seasonally profile nutrient transformation and Carbon sequestration -... | ecosystem: Engineered > WWTP > Effluent > Algae...
AGCTTCCTCGGCAAGGCCGAATACTTCCAGGGCACTGGGATCAAGGGTGCGGCGCTGCGCACCTGGATGCAGTCCTTCGGGACCATCCCGGTGGAGCGGACCGACGCCCGCGCGGCGGCGGAGTCACTGCATATCGCCGAGCGGGTGCTCGCCCAGGGCGGCGCCTTCGGCATCTATCCCGAGGGGACGCGCTCGCGCGACGGCCGGTTGCATCGCGGCCGGACCGGGGTCGCCCGGCTCGCCCTCAGCTCCGGTGCTCCGATCATCCCATGCGCCCTGATCGGCACCGATCGGCTGCAACCACCGGACACCAAGCTCTTGCGGCCGACCAAGGTCACCGTCCGCTTCGGGCCGGCGATCGATGTCGCCGGCTTGTCGGCACAATTCCAGAAGGCGGCGCTGCTGCGCGCGATCACCGATGCGGTGACCGACGCCATCGGGGCGATGTCGGGCCAGGAGCGCTCCGGGCGCTATGCCAGTGATGTCAACGCCGAACTCGATGCCGTCGAACGCGGCTCAGCAAAGGGCTGAGGAATGCTGAGAACCACAGCCGCGATCGCCGCGGGCAAGCTCACGCGAGCCGTCGCGAAGCGTCGCGGGGGCGGCTCGGCGCTGCCCGGTCTGGTCGCCGAGCGGATCGACCCCAAGATCCTCGGACACGCATTGGGCGCTCTGCCCGGCGGGATCGTCGTGGTCTCGGGGACCAATGGCAAGACGACGACGACCCGGATGCTCGTAGCGGTGCTGCGGGCGCATGGCCGCACGGTCTTCACCAACCCGACGGGCAGCAATTTCACCCGGGGCGTCATCTCGGCGCTGCTCAGCGAGGTCGGCCTGCGTGGCCGCCCGGTCGCGGATATCGCCGTGCTCGAACTGGACGAGGCGCACGCGCTGAAGTTCGCGGATGCCCTCACCCCGACCCATGCCCTGCTGCTCAATGTGGCGCGCGATCAACTCGATCGCTTCGCGGAGATCGACCATACGGCCAAGCTGCTCGCGAGCCTCGCCGCGCGCACCAGCACCGGGGTGGTCATCAACCGCGACGACTCCTTCGTCGCCCGCAGCGCCGATGGCGTCACATCCGGTGTCACGATTGACTATTTCGGAGTGGACACCTCGATCGCCCATCGGCTGCCCGAACTGATGGAGCAGGACACGCGGCTCGATGACGACTATGTCGTCCCGCCCCCCGGCGCCGATGATGTCCTGCTGCGACCGGTCGATGAGCGGTCCCTGGAGATCCTGATCGGCGTCGATGGCGCCGGTGGCGTCCTCGGGCCGCTGGAGCTGAAACAACGCGGCCTCGCGGCGATGATCAATGCGACCGCGGCGAGCGCGATGGCCCGCCAACTCCTGGGGTCAGGCTTCGATCCGGCGACCGCGGCGTCGGCACTGAGCGCCGTCACCGCCCCCTTCGGCCGCGGCGAAGTCATTGATGCCGGGGGCTCACCGCTGGAGCTGGTGCTCGTGAAGAACCCTGCCGGCTTCACCGTCGCCCTCTCGACCTATGGCAGCACGCCGGTCGCGACGATGATCGCGATCAACGACAACTATGCCGACGGCCGCGACGTCTCGTGGCTATATGACGTCTCCTTCGAGAGCCTGCGCGAGCGTGGGGTCGCCCTGACCTCGGGCGTGCGGGCCTTCGACATGGCCCTGCGCTTGGAGTATGACGAGGTGCCGGTCGCCGCCGTCGAGCCCGATCTCGACCGGGCCCTGGAGCGCTTCTTGGCCGAGCGGGCGGGAGCGCCCGCGCGAATCTTCTGCACCTACACCGCGATGATGAGCTTGCGTCGCAATCTCGCCGCGCGCTATGACCTGCCGGCCTTCGGTGAGGAGGCCTCCTGATGAGCATGTCCAAGGGCGAGATCCATGTGGTGCATCTCTATCCCCGCGAGATGAGCATCTATGGCGACCTGGGCAACACCCGGACGATGACCGCCCGGCTCGCCCGCCATGGCTACACGCCCGTGCTGCACCAGCACCACCCGGGCGCACCATTCCCCGATCAAGCCCACCTGGTCCTCGGCGGCGGCGGTCAGGACTCCGGGCAGGCGCGCGTCGAGGCGGACCTGGAGCGGATCGCCGGCCGGCTGGGTGACCTTGCCGAGGGCGGCACCCCGATGTTGATGATCTGCGGGATGTATCAGCTCTTCGGCAATGCCTTCATCACGGTCGAGGGCAAGCGGCTCCCGGGGCTGGGCATCCTGGATGTCACGACGCAGGGCAATGCCAAGCGGATGATCGGGCCCGTGGTCCTGAGTACCGACTTTGGCGATGTCGTGGGCTACGAAAACCATTCCGGGTCAACGCGATTGGGGTCCGGTCAGGCGCCCTTTGGGAGCGTCCGCTCGGGATTCGGCAATAACGGCGAGGACCGCACCGAGGGCGCGCGCACCGGCAATGTCTTTGGGTCCTATTTGCACGGCCCGATCTTGCCCAGCAACCCCCGGTTCGCCGATGCCCTGCTCTCGTATGCCGTGCCGCTGGCCACCGGGGCTGCCTTCGAGCCCGAAGACCTCGATGACGCCTTTGCCGATGAGGCCCGCACCCGCCAGGTCCGCCGCCTGCTGTCCTGACCCGCCCGTCCCCCCTTCGGGCCTGCCCGTCCCACCCCCCGTCGAGAGGACACTCTGACCCCGTCGAGAGGACAACTCCGACGCCGTCGGAGTTGTCCTCTCGACGGGGTCAGAGTGTCCTCTCGACGTGAAGGGGGGACGGGGCAAAGGGAAGGGTGACGGGGTGAAAACGGGGGAGGCCCGTCAGGTGTCGTCGTCGTCCTCGACCGGGGTCTTGGGCAGCGCGGACCAGGCAAGCCAGCCGAGGGCGCCGAGAGGGACTTCCATCAGGTGCGTGAAGATCGAGAAGAGCACCACGCCCGCGGTGGCTTCGGCCGGGACCGCGCCCCACGCCACGAGCGCCGCGGCCGTGCCGGCCTCGGTGACGCCGAGACCACCCGGCGTCACGCCGACGGCGGTGAGTAGCCGCCCGATGGCGAAGGCGGCAAAGAGCTCGCCGTGGAAAAGCTCGACCCCGGTGGTGCGCATGATGGCGAAGAACGCCAGATAGTAGAAGCCGAAGTAGCCGACCAGCCCGAGCGTCATCGGCAACCAGCCCCTGCGCGCCACATCGAGGATCCGGCCGCGCAGATCGGCGACGAGCGCATCGATGGTCATCGTGCGCTTGGTCCGCCGCAGCGCCGGGCGCAGCAGGCGGTCCAGGGCCCGGCCGATCCGCTGCGAGATCACCTCGGAGCGGACGGCCACGACGAAGAGCCCAACGATCAGCAGGCCACTGACGACAGCCGCCACCGCCGCATCCCGCATCAGCGAGGTCAGGGAGGAGCGCCCCATCGACAAGGCGACAATCGCGATGAGCGGCAACGCGATTCGCGCCAGTGTGTTCCACACGCCGGTGACGATGGCCGACGTCGAGACGGCGCGTTTGCGAAAGCCCCAGGACCGGCAGATCGCCAACGTGGCGGCCAGCCCGACAGCGCCGCCACCGGGCAGCAGATTGCTCACGGAGGAGCCGCACACGTTGACGATGAACGCCCGCAGATGGCTCAGCCCCGGCAGCGAGGCCGCCAGGGTGAAGGTATAGCTCCACAACCCCAAGAGCACCAGCGCGAGGAAGCCCAGCCCCTGCCAGAGCGTGACCTGGCCGAGGATGTCCCACACCTGTGCCCAGGTGGTCTTGCCGAACCGGGGCAGCCCCCAGACGAGCAGCACGCTGCACAGCGCAAAGCCGGCGAGCATCTGCATCACCTGCCGACCCGTGATCCGCACGCCCCGGCGGGCGGGAGCCGCCCTGCTCATGGCAACCCCGCGAAGATGTCGCGGGCCACCGGCGCTCCCGGCGGGTGGGCCGGATCCCGGAACCATTCCCGGCCAAAGATCAGGTCGTATGCCGGGCGCGGGATCCGCAGGAAGGCCGCCAGCGTGCGATCGGCATCATCGGCGCGCGCCTGCGAGGCATGGGCGCGCATCGAGGCGCGCTTGGCCGCGGCATACCGGATCACATCGATGCGATGGGTGATCTCGCGACGAGCACTGAATGCCGAGCAGAAGCCATCGATGTCGAACTCCGGGGGATAGCGATAGACCCGCGCCGAAAGGCGCACTGCCGCCGCGAGGAGATCGCGCGGGATGGTGGCCTCCAGCAGCCGCGGGGTGCCGGCCTCGGCGGCGGCCAGGGCCGCGACCTCGTGCACGCGCACGTGGTCGCGGTGCCCATAACCGCCGCGGGCGTCATACGACAGCAGCACATCGGCCCGCTCTTGCCGCAGGATGGCCGCCAACCGCTCGGCGGCCTCGGGGGCCGGGGCGCGCACGAAGCGGGTCCGGCCGGGCGGATCGGCGTGGAGCTGCGGACCCAGGCCCGAATCGGCATACCCAAGCCACTCCACCCGGGCCACGCCGAGAACACGGGCGCTGCGCTCGGCCTCCGCGAGGCGCTGCGCGCCGAGATCGCCCGCGGCCGTCGCCGCATCGGTCAGGCCCAGATCGCCATTGGTCGCGAGCACGAGCACCACGCGGTGACCGGCCGCCGCGGCCTTGGCCATCGTGCCCGCGGTGAGCAATGCCTCGTCGTCGGGGTGGGCATGCACGGCCACGAGGGTGCGGGATCCGGTGCTCCTGCTCACCGCCCCATCCTCCCGTATGCCGTCCACCCGCTCCGGCATGGCAGGCTGGGAGTGTTATGAAGATCGCGCTGCTCTCCGATTGCTATCCCCCGCGGCTGGGGGGCATCGAGACGCAGGTGCGCGACTTGGGGCGGGCGCTGCATGCCGCCGGCCACGAGGTGGCGGTCTTCACCGCGACCCGGGGAGAGCACAGCGGGCGGGGCCTGCGCAATGTCGAGGTGTCCGACGAGCAAGGCGTCGCCGTGCACCGCGTGACCTTGCCGCTGCCCTTCGACCTGCCCGTGAACCCCTTGGCGCCTCGGCTGATCCGCGAGGAATTGCGCGGATTCGATGTGGCGCACGTGCACATGGGGGTGATCTCGCCCTTCGCCGTGGACCTCGGCGATCTCGCCCTCGAGCTCGACGTGCCGACCGCGGTCACCTGGCACTGCGTGCTCGGCGACGCCGGGATCCGCCTGCGGCGCGGCCTGGGCACCACGCGGCGCTGGGCCGAACGCGGCGCCGCCTTGTCGGCGGTGTCCGGGATGGCTGCCGGCCTCGTGGCCGAGACTGTCGGGCCAGATGTGCCGATCGCGGTGCTGCCCAACGGAATCCACCCGGATCCCTGGCGCCCGCCGCAGCCTGGTGAGGCGGGAGGCGAGGCCGTCATGGTCACGTCGGCGCTGCGCTTCGCTTCGCGCAAACGCGTGCCCGCTCTCGTGCGCATGCTCCAGCAGGTGTATGACGCCCACCCCGCCCGGGTGCGCGCCCGCGTCTTCGGCGACGGCCCATTGCTCGGCGCCGCGCGCCGGTTGACGGCCCGGAATGCCGACTGGCTCGCCCTTCCCGGACGCGTGGCCCGAGCCGACCTCGCGGGCGCCTATGCCCAAGGCGGCATTTATCTCGCCCCCACGCGGATGGAGGCCTTCGGGATCGCGGCGTTGGAGGCTCGCACCGCCGGGCTGCCGGTGGTCGCCATGCGCTCCTCGGGGGTGGCCGATTTCATCACCGATGGGGTCGAGGGTCTGCTCGCCGATGATGACGCCAGCCTGGTGGCGGCGACGCGGCGGCTGGTTGCCGATGACGAATTGCGCGAACGAATCCGGGCCCACAATCTGGCGGCACCACCAGAACAGGTGTGGGACACCGTGCTTCAGCGTGCGCTGGCGGAATATTCCCGGGCCGGAGCGGCCGGAGCGGCCGGATGAGCCGGGGGATCCGCATCGAGGCGGTCACTCTCGCCGGCGGCGTCGTCGATGCGTTCATCCTTCCGCACGGCGGTGACCCGAGCGAGGAACTCCTGGCCCGGGGATGGAGTATGACGGGGGTCCTGGCGGCCTTCGCGCCGCCCGGTGAGCCCGGCGTGACCATCCGGCTCGCCGTCGTGGCCGACGCTGATCCAGCCACCCGGCATACGACCTGGGTCGAGACCCGGCCCGCGGAGTCGCTTCCCGAAGGGCTGGAACCCGTTGTCGTGCAACGACTTGCGGCGTATGCAGTGATCCCCCGCGGGAGCACCAGCCTGCTCACCCGGCTCGCGGCCGGGGTGCGGGGAGCGGAAGGGCGCTGGACCCTGCCGGGCGGCGGCGTGGATCCGGGCGAGGACCCCTCTGTCGGGCTGCGGCGCGAGGTGTGGGAGGAGACGGGTCAGCATCTCGGCGAGATCCACCTGCTCGATGTTGTCGCTTCACGCTGGGTCGGGCAGTCGCCGGATGGCACGTGGGAGGACTACCAGGTGGTGCGACTCATCTATGCCGCGACCGTCCCGCACCCCGGCCCAATCATCGTGCACGACATCGGCGGGACGACCGCCGAAGCGGCCTGGCTCGACGTCGAAGCGCTCGCCGACGCCGAGCGGGCGCCGCTGCTCAGCGGGGATCGGTGGCCTCGGTGGTTTGCGGCCGCCGACGACCGATGGCTGCGAGCCCCCCGATCGCCGCGATGACCAACCCGGCGCCGATCACGACATACGGGCCGGCGACGTCATAGGCCACCGGGCGATCGCTGAGTTGGGCGAGGAGCGTCACGGCCGCGACGGCGAGCAACAGGATGCCCAACAACAGCGTGCCGATGGCCGGACCGCGCTTGTAGCCCGTCGAAAGGACACTCTGGGGTGCTCGAGTGGCGGCTGCGTCCGGGTCGTCGCTCGGCGGGAAGTCGTGGGTAGCCATGGTCATCCTTGCTCGATCCGAAGGTCGCCGGCCCGCAAGGACACATCGACCGTGATGTCTGGAGTGCCCGTGCCGAAGACCCGGCGATAGCGGACGTCGTGGTCGAGGGTGGTGGCCTGGTCGCCCACCCACACGGTGCCGACGGGCATCGTGGCGATCACCTCGACCGTGCGATCGCTGGGGAGGAAGATCCGCAACTCGGCCAATCCCATCCGAACCGGTATGCGGACCGGTCCCGGCCCCGCCGCCGGCGGTCCGGTGAGATCGAGGTTCGCCGCCCCGATGCCGAGCCGCAGGCCGTCGGCAGGGATCGGCTGCGTCACCGACCACGATCGCGACCCGACGCCGCCACCGAAGGAGGGATCGCTGGCGACGGCGGCCACACCGGTGCCCGCCGCGAGAACCAGCGCCAGCAGGGTGCTGAGCCCGCCGCGCCGGCCGGTCAGGGCGGCACCGATCAGGACCAGGGCCACCGCGCCCAGCGCCGCGGCGAACCCGATGGTCACGCCATCGCCCGACCAGCCCTGCTGAGTCGCAAGCAGGGAGACGCCCGCCACGACGGCGCTCGCAAGACCGGCAAGCATCAACGCAACCCAGGCACTCAGCCGGCGTCGTCGAGGCCGCGGCGGTGGGGCGACTCGGGGGGTCGGCGGTGCGGCAACCGGTGGGTTGTGATGGATCGGCGCCCATTGGGTTTGCGCCTCAAGAGTCGCTGCGGGGGCATCGCTTGCCCAGCTTGCCGGTCCGCTCACCGGCACCGGCACGTGCGGCGGAGCGGGGGTTTCGTGGGGTTCGGTGGCCCGGGGCGGCATACCGTCAGGGGCCGGCGACACTGCGGCGCCCGCACCCGGACGGCGCAGGACAAAGAAGGCCACCGCACCGATGACCAGGAGCAGCACGAGCTGCCCCGAATCCCACCCATTGCCATCGAAGAAAAAGACGCCGAGCAGGACCATCATCCCGAAGGCGACCCCGGCCAGCGCCAGCACCGCCGTGGAAGAGCCGGAGCGGGCGGCCAAGCGCTGCAGGACGCTTGGGCCCTCTGGCGCGGGGAGCAGGAGCCAGCCCGCGGCATACGCGGCCAGGCCGAGACCCCCGAAGAGGGTCAGCACGATCACGGCGACGCGCACGACTACGGGATCAATCCCGAGCCGAAGCGCCACGCCATCGCAGACCCCCGCGACCCAAGAATCGCGGGTGCGCCGCACCCCGAGACGGTTGACGGCCGCGCTGAGTTGCGCCACCACCGTCTCGGTGGAGGTGGGTGCGGCAGGCGGATGCTGATCGGTCATCTCTCCAGCCTCCCCGCTGGCGCCCGTCACGGCCATGCGGAGCGACCCTGGCGTGACCCTGACGGCGACCCGGAAATGGGCTCGGCGGCACGGATCCGGGGGCTGGCATGGGCGAGACTGGAGGTATGCCCGTGCCCTATGCCCCCGCGCTCAGCGTCGCTCCGGCGCGCCCGCGGATGAGCCGGCCCGAGCAGCAACGCTGGATCGCGGGCGTCTGTGCCGGCCTCGCCGAGCACCTCGGGCTGCCCCTGCCGTGGGTGCGCGCCGGGATGGTGCTGCTCGCCATCAGCGGCCCGGGGCTCATCGGCTATGTCCTGCTGTGGGCACTCACGCCGCAACAGGAGGGCGCCGAGCCGATCGATCCGGCCCTGCCGGAGACGGCGGAAACCGCGCGCCTCGGGTCGCACCTGTCCACGCGCTCGCTCATCGGCATCGGCCTCGCCGTGGCAGCGCTCGGCATTCTCTTCGGCTTGACGAAGTCCATCGGACCGCGGCTCGGGTTGTTGTTGCCCGTGCTGGCCATCGGGGTGGTGCTCGTGCTCGGCCTCACGAGTGCCGATGCGGCGCAACGGGATCGATGGTTGGGACGGCGTTCCGGATGGCCGTCGCTCGCCCGGCTGGCCGCCGGTGCCCTGGCGGTGGCGATCGGCGCGATCGTGCTGCTTAGCCGGGGGGAAAGCGTCGGGGCGGCCTCCGATATCGCGGTGGCGACCCTCGTCGTCCTGCTCGGGCTCCTGCTCTTGGTGACGCCCTTGGCCGTGCGGCTCTGGAGCGATCATGGTGCGGCCCAGAGCGCTCGCGCCCGCGCCGATGAGCGCGCCGATATCGCTGCCCACCTGCACGACTCGGTCCTGCAAACCCTCGCGCTGATCCAGCGCCAGGCGGGAGATCCGGCCCGGGTCGCGACCTTGGCCCGGGTGCAGGAACGTGAGCTGCGCAGCTATCTCTATGGCGGGGATGTCGATGCCGAGACCTCCCTGGAGGCGGCGATCGGGGCGGTGACCGACGAACTCGAGATGGCCCACGGCATACCCATCGATGTCGTGGTCACCGGCGAGGCCGAGATGGACGAGCGTGTGCATGCCCTGGTCCGGGCGCTGCGGGAGGCGCTGACCAATGCTGTGCGCCATGGTGCAACCCCCGTGGCGCTCTATGTCGAGGCGGGGCCCGCCGGCATCGAGGCCTTTGTCCGCGACCACGGGGCGGGCCTCGATCTTGAGGCGATCCCCGAGGACCGCCTCGGCGTGCGTGAATCGATCATGGGCCGGATGTCACGCGCCGGCGGCTCGGCCACCGTGCGCCGGCTCGATCCCGGCACCGAATGGACCCTCAACCTGCCGACCCCGACCACCGGAGGCAAAGCATGACCACGAACCCGACCCCGACGCCCCCCGTGCGGGTGGTTATCGTCGATGACCACAAGATGTTCCGCACCGGCGTCAAGGCCGAACTGACCGAAGTCGCTCGCGGCCGTCTCGACATCGTCGGCGAGGCACCCGATGTCGATGCGGCGATCAAGATCGTCAAGGCGACCCAGCCCGATGTCGTGCTGCTGGACGTCCACCTGCCCGGCGGCAACGGCCGCGGTGGCGTGGATGTTTTGCACGGGTGTGTTGCACAGGAATCCCTTGCGGGGCAACCGATCCGCTTCCTTGCGCTCTCGGTCTCGGATGCTGCCGATGATGTGATTGCCGTGATCCGGGCGGGCGCGCGCGGCTATGTCACCAAGTCGATCACCGGCACCGATCTCGCGACGGCGATCCGCCGGGTGGCCGATGGGGATGCGGTCTTCTCCCCGCGGCTGGCCGGCTTCGTACTCGACGCCTTCGGCGCTTCGGCAGGCGAGATCGCCGAGGTCGACGAAGAACTCGACCGGCTCTCCCAGCGCGAGCGCGAGGTGATGCGCCTGATCGCTCGCGGCTACCAATACAAGGAGGTCGCCAAGGAGCTCTTCATCTCCATCAAGACCGTCGAGACTCACGTCTCCTCGGTCCTGCGCAAGCTGCAACTCAGTTCCCGCCACGAACTCACCACCTGGGCGATGGGCCGCAAGCTCGTCTGACCGGCCGCCCTGATCCCGCGCCCCTCC
>Ga0075156_10002538_pt1 | contig 10167 bp, 10 predicted proteins | sample JI81AbrownDNA_FD_70966 | JGI IMG/M metagenome (GOLD analysis project Ga0075156, IMG submission 70966) | Wastewater effluent complex algal communities from Wisconsin, to seasonally profile nutrient transformation and Carbon sequestration -... | ecosystem: Engineered > WWTP > Effluent > Algae...
TTGAAGCGATCGGACGCAGCCACGCGGGACCGGATGTTGGCGAGCTCGCCGACGATGACGGTCGGATCCTCGGCGGTGATCCGGATCGAGTGCGCCGGGGTCGTGCCGGGGAGGTTCTGCGGGAGGGCGCGAAGCGAGTTCAGGACGGTCTCGTCGGCCGCGGCGCGCTTCACCCAGTCCTCGCGGCTGTTGGCCGGGATCTGGTTGTTCGCGATCAGGGCGTCGACCTCGCGGCCGATGCGGTTGGCACGCTCGGTGTCACGCTCGCGGCGGAGCGTGTCGAGCTGCGCCTGCATGTGGACGATGGTCGGATCCGTCGCGGCGGCGGGCTTGTCGTCGACGAGGACGACCTTTCGGTCAGCCACGGCAGACTGCGGATTGGCACTCGCGGCCGGAGCGGTGGCCTTGGCGAGCGTGGTTTCGAGGAGCGCGGCGAGAGCGGAGTCGGTGGCGTTGTCGTCCACCTGCACCCCGTGCTTCTTCAGCAGCGCAATGATCTGGTTCCGATTCATGATATTTGCGGGATCCCCGGATGCCGACCGGGAACGGGAGGCGGTGGATTGCGCTGCAACGCGGATTGCCTCGGGGGCCGCGTTGAGAACTTCGGGAGAGATTGCAGCGGAGACATCGTCGGAGGTGACGTCGGTCGCGAAACCCCACTGGATCGCGGTCTCGCCGGTCATCCAGGTCTCCGCGTTCATCGCGGCAAGGATCTCGTCCTTGGGCTTCTTCGTTCGATCGGTGTAGACCTGCGCGATGGCGTCTCCGTGGATCTTCAGCATGTCCGCAGCCTTCCGCATGGCGTGCTCGTCGCCGGTGACGCGGCTCCACGGGTTGTGGATCATCAGCAGCGCGTTCTTCGGCATCACGGTCTTGTGGCCGGCCAGCGCGATGACGGACGCGATCGAGGCGGCGACGCCATCCACGACAACGGTCACGTCCTGCCGGCGCTCGGCAACAATGTTGTGGATCGCGAGCCCGTCGTGGACGCTGCCGCCGTTGGAGTTGATCCGGAGCTTGATCTTGCGGCCGGCAGGGATCTTCCCGAACTCGAGCGCGAACTCCTTTGAGGCGATGCCATCGTCCGTCCACCAGTCCTTCCCGATCTGGTCGTGGATCAGGATGGTGTGTTCGTCGGCCGCGGCCTGCACCGAGAACCACGGGCGGCCCGGAGCGTTGCCTCCGCGAGCCTTGGCGATGGTGTTGAAAATGGGGATTCGATCGTTCATGCGGCGATTCGTGGAGGTTGCTGGGCGGGCATTGCAGCGCGCTGGGCAGCGCTCTCGTAGGCCTTGCTGGCGATCTCGTGGGTTGGGACTCCGAACTCGTCAGCCAGGTTTTGAATGAACAAGGCCTCCTTTGCGGACTGCCGCATCACGTTCCGCCAGTCCTCACCCATCGGAGCGCAGATGCTTTCCATGTTCCGGATCCCAGCCTTGAGTTCCGAAATGACGGCAGCGGAGTCATACCCGACATCCACCTTCACGGAGCGCGGGGCCCGGACGGTGCAGCGCAGGTAATCCTTCGGCGGGTTGGCCAGTGACTTGACGTTCTGAACCGCCCACTGGAGCCACCACTGGTAAACCTCGACCACCTTCCCCTGCATCACGGAGGAGCGGGCGCGGAACCATGCATCACACACGTCGAGGTCGGCTCGGACTACCGTGCCTTGCATGGACTGCGGGAAAACGAGGAGCTTCGACATCCCGACGCCCACGCAAATCTTGGCGATGATGTGGTCCCAGAACGACTGGACGGCCACGCTCGGGCGCTGGCTGACGAACTGCTCGACCTTGTCCCCGCGGAACGCCACGACTGTCCGGCCGCCGACCGAGTCCGCGTAGAACTTGGAGCGCTGCTCCTCGGAGACTGTGCCTTCGGCGTTGGTCACTTCGGACGTGAACCTGGACCGCTGCATCTCCGCGAGTTGGTCGGCTCCGATCTCGCCGGCCTCGTTGTAGATGACGGTGGTGGTGTCGGCGGACGCCTTCGCAGCCCGCATCTCGAAGATTCCGAGGTCGTCCAGGTCGTGAACGTCGTTCAGGACCGGGTACAGGAACGACATGCCGCGAAGCTGGCCGATCCGGGACGGCTCCCAGATGTGCACAACGTCAGCGGATGGCTTCAACTGGTACACGCTGTTGACTGCACCCGGGAACGCGGTGTCGATCCAGAAGCCTACCGGCCGGCCGTAGGAGTCGAGCGCAACGCCGTCGTGAGACCTCGAGGATTTGACGGCCTCATCGGGATTGGCGACCCGGTGGGACTCGATCATCTGGAGGCGCGGCTCGGCGGGCAGGCCCATGTCCGATGTCTTCAGCCAGAAGCCCTCGCCGTCGATGAACTGGGCTCGCGACGTGAGCCCCTGCATCCCCTGGAACGAAATCTGGCCGTTGAAATCGCACCGCTTGCACCACTCAGCGAACTCCGAGGCGGCGGACTGGTTGAACCGCTCGTCAGAGGATGACGGGATGACGGTGATGCCATTCGGCCCGACGGTGTACTGCTCGAACAAGTCGGCCAGCCGGTTGACGATCGCGTTGTTGGCCTCGAAATACCGGGCCTTGCGGGCAATCTCCGCCCGGGTCGCCTTGTCTGCGTCGAATCGGGCGTCGCGATAGAGCGCGTCGATGAACGAACGCTTCCCACCCATCCACCGCTTCCCCGCCTCGTACATGGCGCGAGGCTGCGACGTGAGGCGTGCGATGACGTTTCGAATGGCGGTCAGCATCGCAACAGGGAGTGGTCGTAGGTGAACGACCGTACCGCCTTCAAGCGGTCCTTCATCTCGGCGAAGATGAGCGCTTCGCTGGTTGAATCGGATACGGACGCCTCGGCGGCCTCGTAGAGGTCCCAGAGTTCCTGAACCACCCGAATCGCCGTTGCTGCGTCGAGGGACGTCGGAAGCCCGAACTGGACGGTTTGCCCGTTGCCCGCGGTTCCGATCAGGACCTTGCCGGTGCTGATCTCTTGAAACTGGCCGCGCAGTGCGGCCTTCAGCCCTGCCTTGAGCGTAATGCGCGCCTCATCTGCATCCCATTTGATGCCGTTGAGGAAGGCGCGCTTGTCGCTGGTGCGGACTGACACGCTGTCACGTTGCGCGGTTCAGCGGAGGCGTCCACGGTTTTGATGTCGCGTGGAGTCTCGCAGAGTCTCGCGGGTGAATTTTTCGCCCTCGGAGGCGGGTTTCGAGCGAGCCACGAGCGAGCCTCGGAGAGAGTCGCGGTGCCTCCAGGCATGATGAACCCGCGGGCCTTCATGGCGAAGATGTAGGACCTGGACTTCCGCAGCAGCGCGGCCAACTCCTTCGCGTTCAACAGCGGTTCATTCATGCGATTCATCCGAGCTCGGGGTGATTTCCACGGCCCCCACGAGTCCAGCCATGTGCGCCACCATCGCCTGGTAGCACATGCAGACGAACAGGTCGTTGCGGCGCTTCGGCGGGCACTTCCAATGCGGCAGCATCGCGCCGTCGGGATTGGCTTTCATGATCCGTTCCTCTGCCTTCATGTGGTTGCGGAAATCCTCGCCGACGTCCTTTGGGATGATCGGCGGCCGGTCTGAGTTCTGGAGGTGGAACAGGATTTCGCGCACGCCGTGGGCGGAGTACCGGACGAACAGCGGCTCCTGCGGGTGGTTCGAGAACTGGCCGCCGGCGAGCTTGATCCGCGGGAACTGCGGACGCGCCATCGGCATCATTTCCCACAGTCCCTTCTCGTCGTTGTACGGCAGACGCTTCTTCTTTTGGGAGTTGAAGAACGTGGCCACCCGGTCGCCCTTCAATGCGTTGAACCCGTGCCGCGCGCAGAGCTTGTAAACCTCGATCGTGTCGTCGCCGGAGTCGACGTAGACGAGCCACGGGTTGACCGTGTGATCCTTCAGCGTGGCGAGCAGGTCGGAGTCGGTGAGGATCTTCCCTTCCCAGACGAGCTGGCTCTGTCCGGATCGGCTCCAATCGCAGATGACAGCCCAGTAGTGGGGCAGTTCCCCCTTCTCTGCCTCGCCCCGCTGCTTGTCGACGGTGGCGACGCGCATCAGCCGGTCGGGCATCCCCTCGCGAGACTTCACCACCTCGGGCGAGATGACGATCGGGCGAGACGAACCGCGGTGCTCGCTGTCGTCCCAGAACTTCGATTCGCGCTCCTGGAGATACTGCTTCCATGGCTCCGGATCACCCCCCCGCATCGCCCGAAGGGCAACGTGCTTCTCCTCGATGAGGCGCAGGAACGGGATGTAGTCAACGGCGACAGCCTCGTAGGTCCATGAGCGATTCGACAGGCGGGCCCCGGGGTTGCGCGGCTGGCTGTACCGGCTCGACAGGGACAGGGCCCGGCGCTCGCTCGGGGTGTCGCGGACGATGTACCCGCAGCACGGGAACTCATACCTGACGGTCGAAGCCAGCCGGTTGTAGTCATAGGTGCCATCATCGCGCTTGCACCCGTCGGAGTCGTACCGGAGCCCCCCGGGGGCGCCATCCTCGGCCCGCGTGAACATGGCGTGATAGACCCCGCAGGCTGGGCAGCGGGTCTCCCAGTGCTCCTGCGTGCCAGCAAGGAAGGCGCGGTGGAGTTGGTCGTCCTTCGTGCCGGCGTTGCTGATGTTCAGGGTGTAGGAGTTCCAGAACGCCGTTGTGCGGTTGTACGCTTTCCCAAGGCGCCCAGGCTCCCAGGCGTGCAACTCCTCGTTGATCTGGATCCGGATGGAGTCGGAGTCGAGGTTGTCGGCGGAGAACACGCCCTGAACCGTCAGGTTCATGTGAGGCATGACGAGCATGCCGCGCTTGGCCTTGTGCCGGTTGATCGGCCACCGGTTCTTCACCGGCGGGCAGGCGAGGAGGATTTTCTCGATCCGCTTGTCCCAGCGCTCGAGGGCCTTTTCGTCATCCTTCCAGTTGTATTGGGCGTCCCCGCTCGGGCTGGTCGCGATGAGGTAGCAGAGCGCGATCTCGCCAGCGACCGAGCCTCCGGACTGAACCGGCTTCACGAACGTCGCGACTCGAGTCAGACCGTCGCCTGCGGTCTCGATGACGTCCCGGGTCCACGGAGTGATCTCCGGGTCGAAGCCTTCGGACCTGGCGGAACCGACCAGGCGGACGTTCTCGCGGGCCCACTCACAGACGGACGTCACCGGCGCCGGCGGGATCCCAGAGCGGAAGCAGTCGGCCAGCCAGACGGGGGCTTTACTCATCGGCGTTCTCCTCCTTGATCTCCTCGATGCGGGCGAACTCGACGCGGAGGTCGGCCTTCAACTTCTCGATCGACGTCCGAACCCGGTCTCGGATGGCGAGTTCGTCCAGGCCCTTCAGCACCGGCGGCAGCTCGTTGACGAACCGCTTGTCGAGACCAGCGAACACGGCCGACACCCCGCACTGCACCGCGGACTTCACCAGGTCGCGGCCAATCGCCTCGCCCTTCTCGCGCTCGAGCTTCAACCGCTCGCGCTTCGCCTTCGCCTCGACGAGGGCGTCAGCCCAGTTGCCTACGGCTGCGTCGTCGCCCTGGGCGAACAGCCACGGGAGGAGTTCGCCGAGGTGGACGCGGGTTGCGCGAAACGCAGGGCAGCCCTTCTTCTTTGATCGCTTCAGGACCTGCAGTGGGATGCCTGTTGCGGACGCGCAGGCCTGCATGGATCCGTAAACAGGAAGGGTCTCGAGGTGTTCCCGTGGCCTCCCCTTCTCACGCTTCTCTTTCGGCTTCTCCGTGTTCTCTTCGATCAGCCGTTGTTCGGCTGCGGTGATGGATTTCCCGTCGCGGAGCTTCTTGAGGACGGCGCCGACCCGGGCCTTCCTGATCTGGTCGGCCTGCTCCGGGGAGATGATCGGAGTGGGCTTTTTCACTTGGCGCGCTTGGCTGCGATGGCGTCGAAGGTTTCGCCGGTGGACTCAAGCGTTGCCTGCTTCCCAGTGAACTTCTGCCATCGCTTTACCGCGACATCTACGTAGGCAGGAGAGAGCTCGCAAGCTCTCGCGAGCCTTCCAGTCATTTCGCAAGCAATGATGGTTGCGCCAGATCCAGAGAAAGGATCTACAACACATCCTCGCCCTGGCGGTGTCCAGTGCTCCAGATGCTCCGCGATCATGCTGGCCGGCTTCTGGTGGTCGTGCTCCGTGTCTTCCTCCTGCTCGATCACGGATGGCAGCGTCACCTTCTTGTCGTCCGGCAGTTTCTTGATGGTTCCACACTGCGCCACGAACGCGTGCGAGTGTCGCACCTGCACTGTGGCAGACCGGTGTTTGTGACGCTTCACAATGACACGCTCGAAGCGCCACAATTTATCCGGGATCATACGTATGTGCTTAGCCTGACCGAACACGATGCACGGGTCCATGATCCACTTGGACCATACGCTCTCCTTCAATTCATACGGCGGATCCACAACTGCGCAGTCAATGGCGGTTTCGCCAATCAGTGCGGACATGACCCGAGGATCGGACGAGTCCCCGCAGGTGATTCGGTGCGCCCCTAGAATCCACACGTCACCGAGAACCGAGACCGCGTCCGGTTCAGGTTCCGGCACGTCGTCCGGATCCGTCTGACCCTCGTTCGCCAGTGGCGCGAGCAGCGCGGCGATCTCTTCGTCCGTGAATCCGATTTGCCCAATGTAGAACCCGTCCGCCTGCAACCCGGCGATCTCCGCCCGCAGCATCTCCTCGTCCCATCCTGCGCTCAGTGCCATCCGGTTGTCCGCGATTACGTAGGCTCGAACCTGTGCAGGTGTCAGGTGTCCAAGGCGCAGGCACGGTACGGCCGGCATGGACAGCTTGCGGGCGGCCATAACTCTACCGTGCCCCGCAATGATGGTTCCCGACGCGTCAATGAGGACCGGGTTGGTGAATCCGAACTCTCGAATGCTGCCAGCGATCTGGGCGACCTGCTCTTCGGAGTGGGTTCGGCTGTTCTTCGCGTATGGAATCAGGTCTGAAACCGGAATCTGCTCCAACTGTTGGGATTGGATCTTTTTGCTCATTTTTGGTGCGTTTTTGGAAATCTGGATGTCATACGGACGTTCTGGGCTGCGCCGGAACCCCGCAAGGTTCGCCGATTTTTGTAGGGTTCCCACAGCGGGGAGGGGGCGTTGTATAGGCCCCCATGGCTCGCCCTATTGGCGTCCGTGGCGCGTGGGAATGGCGTGCCAACTCGCCACGAAAAGCTCGACAGCATGCCAATTTCTCCCCTCATGACTCCCCTCCGAACACGAGCAGCACGAGTACAGCAATGGCTATTGCCACGATGCTGTGGATGAGCAACCCGGTCAGCGCCTTCCTGCATTCACGCGAGCGCATCCACTCGACGACGAGGGACTTTATCAGCATCCCAACCGTTCCGCCTATGAACCCACACACGCACACGACAACGATGTCCCCGGCTTTCACCCCTCCGCCTCCTTCTCCATCGCCTTGATCCTCTCCTCCAAGTCGCTCATCGCCCGCTCAAGCTCAGGCAGCAGAGCGGAGTAGATGCGGACCTCGCGTTGGAGCGCCACGAATCGGTCGCGCATCCGCTGAAGTTGTTCCCCGGCCGTCTCAGTCGAAACAGGCGAGACGACCGGGGTGCCGGCCTGATCCGCACACGCGGGGGTCGGCGAAAGTTCGACGGGGCCGAGGTAGCGAATCAGCGATCCGGGAGTGTGACTCCATCCAAACTTGTCGGATCCGTCGTGCATCCACTTCAGCCCGTTTTCGGACTGCCATGGATAGAGGTCTTTTGGGTTTAACCGCGTAACATTGTGTGCGCCCCCATTCGTCGCCTGCCACCTGCCCAGCTTCATCTCGACGCTCACTGGTTCGCCTTTCTCCACCCATCCAAGACCCGGCCGGCGTCCCGGTGCTTCCCGTCGATGTAGTCGATGGCGTCCTGTCCGGCCTTGCGCAGGCGTTCCAACTCCATGGCCGCGTCCTTACTCCAAACTCGGCAAAACTCCGACGCGCTGACCTCCATGAACTGGCTGCATGCGCTCTGGATCAACGCGTCACCTCGACTGGTCTGCGGCACTCCGTTGAGCACCCGAACGTGCGTGGCCGTTTCACCGCCTGTGTCGCACTGCACGACCGCGATGTAGTAGCCGTCTTTTTGAATGCTCATGACAACCTCCTCCATTTGATGATCCCGCTGCCGTTGCACTGTTGGCAATCGTCCATGGTGTCTTCGGTGACACCGCACCCACCGCAAGCCGGGCACTCCACTCGCTCGATATCGGCGAGGCAGAATCGGCAAACTTCACCGATCTCTCCCGGCTCGTGCTTCCGGCATCTTGGTTTCTTGGTATTGCTCATCTCATTCCTTTCCCCAAATCACCCCTCCGCCGCCCCTGTCCTTGAGCCATCAAAATCAGGCGCAGCGGAAGGTCCCGGACACACGTCCGGAAAAGTGTCAGTTGGTTGGCTCCCACTTCAACGGCACGATCACCGTGAAATCCGGCTCGTACATGAGAGTCGTGTTTGCAGCGTTGAACGCGGCCAGCGCGGCCTTCAGCTCGTCGACGCCGTTCAGGTCGCTCTCCTCCCAATCCTCCGGCCTGTCCTCGGTGATGAGTCCCAGCACGTCGTCCACGCCGATGTTCACAATGGGGCGAGAGACCGTCGCCCAAACGAACTCCGGCCGCCCAAGATCAGGGTCGCGGTCGATGTCGTCGTTCAGGCGCTCCATGAAGTCCTCGGGGGATTCAAAGAACCCATCGCTCCCGCCGTTGTAGACGTCACAAAACACCCATCCGGCCCACTCAGGATCCCGCCTTGCCTCATCGGCGAGCTTGGCGAGGCGTGCGCGTTCTCTCGCGCTGGTTTCCTTCCACCGGCAGTCCGAGCATATCCCCATGTCGTGCTTCTTGGTGGCTCCTCCGCAGGTGGAGCACGGGGCGCAACACATATCGGTGACGCCTTTGCTGCTTTCTGTGCCGCACACGCCGCAAATCCAAATGCGCATGGGCTGCCCGTTGTCTGGTCGAATCAGTTGAACCGAGTTCATTCGTTTCCTTTCCTCAAAACTGCCATTCCGCTGTCCTGACACCTGCCGGCGATAAAAACGCGCCAGCGAGGCGCAGGATTGCGGCGTTGCGGGTTCCAGTTGTCATCTCACACCCCCAAGACTCGCCCGAAAGTCCGGTGCCCCGGTCATGTCGAGGATTGCCGCCCGCTGGAGGCGGGACTCGATTCGGGCGTCGAAGCCCTTCCCGAACGTCTCACGGGTGAGGTTCGAAGAGATCATCAGCCACTTGGCCGCGCACAGGTCCAGGATGAGGCGCAACCGCTCGATCGGCTGGCCGGTCTTGAATCGGTCCGTCTCGGTGCCGAGGTCGTCCAGGAACACGAACGCGGACCGACGGACATCGTCCTCGAAATCAGCCCACGCGCCTTCCCCGAGGCCGACCACGTTCGACCAGACCGCAAACCGGGCACTGGGAGGGGTTGAGTGGTGCCGGAGCTTCCAGAGGTCGACGTTGTGTGTGCGGAGGAACGTCCAGGCGGCGCGCATGGCGTGGCTCTTGCCGGTGCCCGGGGTGCCGACGAAGGCCATCCAGCGGGTGCGGGTGCGCTCGTTGACGGCCGCGGCCTTGATCCATCGCTCCGTCCATCGGGCGAGCTTCGCGGCTATGGGGTGGTCTTCGTTCATGTGCAGGACTTGGGATCGGAAATCGGGGCTGTTGGCCTCAGATAGGCAGCTCGTCAGATTCGGCCAGCGCTCGTTCCTTGGCGGCGGTGGCGAGGCTGTCGCGGTGGGTGTCTGCGGCTCCGGCGACGAGGGATCGGCGGATGTCGGCGGCGGAATTTCCGCCATCGCGGAAGCCACCAGATCCGGGAGTCGGGATGGGCTGGTTTCGGTTGGCATAGTAGGACTCGAACTTGGTCTTTCCGAAGAGGGTTTCAGGCCGAAGGAACTCGGACATCTTTGGGTCTGGCCTCCACAGCGTGCATTGGCGTCGGACCATGGCCATGACGCCGTCAAGGTCCACGCCTGGCTCTTCCAAGCGGGCGGCGATCAGGAGGAGGTTGGTTTCGGTCTCCCGGTAGGCCCGGCCACTGCACTCGTTCAGCAGGTGGAGGACAGGGCGGGCTGCCTGCATCCGGAGAGTCTTCTTCGGGATCGTGTCAGCGGGGGGTAGTTGGAGGTCTCCCGCGTTCCCTGTTCCCTGTTCCATCTCCCTGTTCCCTGTTCCCTGTTCCAGCGGCAA
>Ga0075156_10002539_pt1 | contig 10166 bp, 10 predicted proteins | sample JI81AbrownDNA_FD_70966 | JGI IMG/M metagenome (GOLD analysis project Ga0075156, IMG submission 70966) | Wastewater effluent complex algal communities from Wisconsin, to seasonally profile nutrient transformation and Carbon sequestration -... | ecosystem: Engineered > WWTP > Effluent > Algae...
AAAGCATTGGCGGAGTTAAACTATGATAATTAATAGTTGAGGAGAATCTGGATTTAAAATTAAATCGGTTGTATTCATCGTCAATAATTACGTGATTGGTATTGTTAATACCGTACCATTGCAATGTTGAATTATACACCAGTGATGTATTCCACCAAAATTTATTCACCACTTTTGGACGCTTCTCCAGATACTCAAACGGAATCTTAAAAATATCGGAACCGTGTGGTATAAAAACATCCAATCGAATTCCACAGGCAAATAAAAATGCAGGAGCCAGGTCTGTACCAATGAAAAAATCAAATTCCTTTAGCTTGGCTTTGGTTTCTTTTAAATCATCAGCAAAAAAATCTTCCTTTCGATGATTCAAGAATGTTGTAAATTCTTTATACGATTCATCAAAAGAATCTGCTTGCGGCAAAAAATGCGAAGGTTCATCCTTGAAAACAAATAAATGGCAATCAATATTCTTATCTCTTAAATATCTACACAATGTAAACATCATGTGATTCATATTGAATAAGAGAGCAACTTTCACCTTTATTCTTTAATTTTTGCAGGATTCCCCATTACCGTGACATCAGCAGGAACATCTTTGGTTACCACTGCACCCATGGCAATAACACTATTTTGACCAATGGTAATTCCATCACGAATAATGGCCATCATAGAAATCCATGCGTTTTTTTCGACTACTGAACTACCACCTACAATTGAGTTGGCAAGTATTATAACATCTTCTCCAATTTGGCAATTATGACCTATACAACATGACAAACCAATTTTAGCACCTTTTGAAATATGCGTATTGGATAATGCGCCTTTTGTAACATATGTATTTGCACCAATTTCAACATCGTCTTCAATAACGGTACCACCCACATGCGGGAATTTAACCCATGCATTGTCTTTATCACGTATATGACCAAACCCATCGGCTCCAATAACACTACAAGCATCAATCCTGCAATTGTTTCCTATTTGCACCTGATCATGCACAAAATTATTTCCCCACAAAATTGTGTTATCACCAATAACTGAATTTCCAATATATGAATTAGGACCAATATAAGTCGTTGGGCTTATTTTGGCTAAAGGATGAATAGTTGAAGTAGGATGAATACCTTGCAATGAAATTTTTGCCAAAGTTGCATTTACGATTAATGAAAAAATGAGGCGCGGATTGTGGTATTCAATAATGGCCGTTGCAGAACATTCTACATAATCAGAAATAGCGAAGTCAGCAATAATCAAATTAGCTTCAATTTTGACAAACTTTTCTCTATTCTTTTCGAAAAATATTTTTCCAACCCATACAATTGATGCGTTATCGCATGAAAGTACATGACTGGCTTTAGAAAAAATAACCCCCTCAAGATTTCCTGAGATTTTTAATTCATAGTCCTTGATTGCGGAATTAAAATCCTTAATCGTATAGTTGACGCGATTATTATAACTCATAAAAATGGTTGTGAAAATACGTATCAGAGTGGATTAAAAAATAAATTAACGGATTTACTTCTCCTAAATGATTAACCGGTGGATTATTATCACCGACAATTAATTTTCCATTTTTATAACACTTCCATCGCGTCCATTCAGAGTCGGAAATATAAAACGACTTATTAAACAAATCAAACTCCGGCTCTTTATCATAAGCCTCATAGCATAAACCGAATTGTTTTGCGCTTTTATTCGCCCAAAAATCCAAATTGTTCAAGCCTGTCATTCCTCCATGACTTGCCACACCTTTTATTTCAATATTAAAATATTTGTTTAAAATGGCTATATCTCGTTTCAAACAAACTTCAGGGTCTTCATTCCAAATGGCAGCCTGATCAATAACCTCAGAATGATAACCTATCTCATGACCCTCATCAATCATTCTTTTTATGATTGAATAATTCTCAAAAGAGAAAGGATTGTATTCATTTGCGTGCAATCGAATAAAAAAACTACCCTTAATTCCCAATTTATGATAAATATCCAACATCGGAATCGCTTTTTTCAATGAAAAATCGATATCAATACGGTTTACCAAAACCTTGTGATTGTTTGAAATTTCCTTCTTTCTCAAATAATACTCATAACAGGTCATCACCGTATAACCGGCATCAATAATTGTCTTGTATTGCTCTTCAAGATTAGTATATGTAAATCTAAAATTCATGCTTCTTTTCTTTTATAATGCAATATTTATAATAGAAACTTTTTGTGACATAACCCTTTTTATATAATAAATAAAAAAAGGGTCGCAACTTTTCAAATGTTTTTTTATACGTTGTATAATGTGTGTAATGCAAGGGTTTAGCTTGCATGATTTCATTAAATTCTTTCTCACTAAAACCTACTCTTTTGAGGATTTCTTCCAAGATCTCATCATCAAAAGGTTTCGGCTCTTTAATTTTAACCAATGCATCGGTTTTTGTAAGTTGCCCTGCCCGAATCAACGCTGAGAATTCAGAATAACGCAAATCAATGTTGAACTTTTTTGGCAGGTAATAATTGTTTACAAAATACGCACTTCGGTTTTCCATATGATGACCACCATACCATTGCCAACCATATTCTTTGGATAAAAATTCCTTTGCTGCTTGTTTGTCATAATCCAAATAATACAGTGGTCTGAATTTTTTGATTTTATTAATCAACATCCACTTCAACCATTTACTCATCCATAAAACAGGCAATGTCTTTATTTGTCCATCGCCAAATTTTCGATGAATTGTTTGAACATATTTTGCGTCCATATAAAACCATCCCGGAGGAGAAATCCCCTCAGTTCTGAAGGAGTGACCTTCCCAAATATGTTTTATTCCATACTTTTCAGCTGCCATGTAATGAACCGAAGCCAGCGAAATATCCGTTGGAGTATCAATTTCGGGTACCGATGCCAAGAAAAAAGAACGATATATTCGTTGGTATTCCTCGTTGTCTACAACATGCGTATATAAATCAATATTCAACTTATCCAACACTACATCAATGTTCTCAACGGCAATACGCGAATTATACGTATTATCAAAATGCGAAGCAAGAACTCTTAGTCCATATACGTTTTTTGCCAAATGCAACATGTATGACGAATCACAACCACCACTCACACCAATAACAACATCATATGGTTTACCCTTACCATCTTTTTTCATTTGTTCAACGTTTGCCTCTAGAATTTTTTGACCTTCGGCACCGGTTGGATACTCCTTTTGCATTTGATCATACTGTTCACAGTAATTACAAATACCATCGGCATTAAAGGAAATGTGCGGAATATGCGTATCATAAATACACCTTGTACAAATTTGATATGGCATTAATTCCCCTTTCATTCGGTTATCATAAGTTCACGTTTCGGAAATCGTATTAATACACCCATGTCCTTTTTTTGATATACAGCCATACTTCCAATGGCCACTGCATTCACCCCGGTTTCATATAGGCATTTTTTAATATCTGCAGCATTGTTGGCGCCTCCAATCGTAATGACTGGCACTTTTACACTTTTTAAAAGCTCTTTTATTTTTTCATGATCCAAACCTGACCATGTTCCTTCCTTATCTACGTTTTGAAAAACAATTTCACCTACACCAATTGAATGTTGCAAGTAATGGCAATATTCTTGAATGGTACCTTTATAAGTATAACCTGCCCTATTAAAAACGATCAATGTTCCTTTACTAAATTTGAAGTCAACAAAGCCAATGATGCTTTGGGATCCGTAATTTTTAACAGCCAGCTTTACTAATTCGGGATTGGTAAATAAAAGAGAATTTACAGCAACTTTTTCAACACCAAGCGAAAATAATTTTTGAAAATGTTCAATTTTTGAAACACCACCGCCATAGGTAAACGGCATGAAACACTCTGACGCATACTCCTTTATTTTCTCAAAATTCGGTTCTCTTTTTTCAATGGTTGCATTAATGTCAAGCAAAATTAATTCGTCAACTTCCTTTTCATTGTATATTTTAATTGCATTAATCGGATCTCCAATATATGCTGGGTTTTTAAAGGAAACCGTTTTGACCAACGCTTTTCCATTAAACAATAAACAAGGCATGACTCTTTTAATTACCATAGTTTACAGTTTTGAAAAGTTTTCAAAGAGTTCCATTCCGAATTTGTGGCTTTTTTCAGGATGGAATTGTGCTCCGTAAATATTATCCTTATTGATCATACACGTAAACTCAATTCCATAATTAGCAGTAGCCATAACATCGTTTTCATTCTTACACTTCACATAATAAGAATGTACAAAATAAAATTTACGGGGCTTTTTTTCGAATAATAGATTATTGCCGTTTTTTAACGTAATATAGTTCCATCCCATATGGGGAATATTTAATGCAGACTCGGGTCCAAATTCAAAACGCAACGTTTCGGCATCAATCCAACCTAAACCAGGCTCAGATCCTTCATCACTTCGTTTTGTAAGCAACTGCATGCCTAAGCAGATGCCTAAAACAGGAACTTTATCAACTAATACCCGTTTGTTTAGAATATCAATAACACCTGCATTTTTTAAGTGTTGCATTCCATTATCAAACGATCCAACTCCGGGCAATAAAATTTTATCACATTTACCAATAACATCAATGTCTTTGGTAAAAACAACATCCCTTACACCAACACGTTTGAACATGTTAACGATGGAAGCTATATTTCCTATTCCATAGTCAATTATTGCTATCATTTTTCCTTGAAATATTCGAATTCAATTTTGTTGTCGTTGATCTTAACTAAACCAATTTGTTTTGCCGGATTTCCCGCAATTATTGAATAATTATCGAAAGATTTATTTACAAATGAATTTGCAGCAACAACCGAGAAGGCACCAATATTTACGTTTTTAGCAATAATGGATTGAGGGCCTACGTACGTATTATTACCAATGGTAACCGGATCATGAACAATGGGTAAAACATGTGAACTCAACGTTTGCATTACGTTATCGTGCGTGTAAATATGAACCCCGGCTGATATGGTACAAAAATCACCAATTGTCAAACCACCACTACCATCAATAATGGTAAACGGACCTATCCAACATTTTTTTCCAACAGTTACTTCTCCAAAAACAAATGCGCTATCATAAATACTTGTTCCTTCACCAAAGCCAAGTAACTTAGCACGCTCCCAACGATCAAAAACCTCCTCAGTAAACGGAATACTTCTATTAAAATTTTCAGAAAATGCAGTTCCTAATTTACGATGCAATCCAAGCAATTGATCATAAATTAGTTTCTCTTCCGAATTTTTTAATATCCCGTCTCGATCCATTTATTTATAATGTTTTTTTATCCATTCAGAAGTTTTTAAAATACCTTCTTCTAAATCGACTTTCGCTTTAAATCCCAATTCATTAAATGTTTTTTCCACACTTGGAATACGAATAGCAATATCGGCTGATAAAGGCGGATCAAAAATAATTTTAGAACTTGAATTTAATACCCTGCAAACCGTTTGAGCTAATCCTAAAATAGTAATTACTGCACGTGAGTTACCAATATTAAAACTTTCGCCAATTGCTCTTTCATCTTCAATACATTTTACTAAACATTCAACAAAATCATCTACAAAACACCAGGCTCGAATTTGATTACCGTCTCCATCAATATGGATGTCCTCATTCTTTAATGCGCGTTTAATAAAAATTTGAATTGCTCCCTCGCCAGTTTGACCAGGTCCGTAAACATTAAATGGTCTTACCGTTACTATTGGTAATTTATACTGTCGGTAATAGGCATGCGCTAAATGCTCACCAGCCAGTTTACTCACTGCATAAGTCCAACGGGCTTCGCCAGCCGATCCTGAAACGGTTTGATCTGTTTCAGAGGAGCGAAACGCCATTGATCCAAAAACTTCAGAGGTACTAAAATCAATTAATCTATCACTAATACCGTTAATCCTGGCAGCTTCTAGTGCATTTGAGGTTCCAATCATATTTACACGCATGGTTCGAACCGGATCTTTAATTACCGTGTCTATACCTGCAATACCCGCTGCGTGCACAACTATATTTGCACCTTTCATTGAGGAACACAATAATTCAAAGTCCAACACATCGCCTTTAATAATTTTCAAATTCGGGTGCTTGCTAACTTCACTGTTACTGATTGTATCTCTGTGAAAATTGTCATAAATCGTAATTTTATTATGGTCAATATAATGACGAATTAAGGTGTTAGCTATAAATCCTGCTCCACCGGTTATAAAAATATGCTTGTCTTTTATCATTTTACTAAGTTAAGTTTATTTATTTCTCCTGATATAAATTTAATTTGTTCGGGCTTAAGTCGTTCATACAATGGCAAGGCAATTCCTTGTTCAAATGCGTTTAACGCATTGGGAAACAAAGCTGCGCAATTGTGCTTGTACTTATGTTGGTAATACTTCATGGCAGGTATACATTGTGCACCATAGTTACAACCTATGCCTGCTTTATTCAATGTTTGTATGGCCAAATCCCTGTTACCGTTCTTTACAATTACATGAAACGTTTGCCAGGTATGTGTGTGCCCGCTTGGAACTACGGGTAAAACAATGTTTGGATTTTTTATCTCGTTTAAATAAATTTCAGCTAGTTCATTTTTGTATTTAAGCGTTTGAGGTAATCTTGACAGTTGACTATTTACCAACGCTGCTTGAAAATCGGTCATGCGGTAATTAAATCCCGGCACTACAAATTCCATTTTCCCGTCTATTACCTGAATTCCGTGATTTCTTAATATCTTCACCTTATCAATGGCTTCCTGATTCATGGATACCAATAATCCTCCTTCACCCGAAGTAATAGCCTTGCGCGGATGTAATGAAAACGAAGCATAATCTCCAAATGAACCTACATACTTTTTATTTTGCATTGCACCCAGAGCACAAGCAGCATCTTCTATAACATACAATGAATGCTTACGAGCAATAGCCATAATTTCTTCCATATTGCAGGCTAATCCAAATTCGTGCACCGGAATAATGGCTTTTGTTTTTGAATTAATTAATTCCTCGATTTTAGCAACATCAATATTAAAACTATGTGCTTCAACATCACAAAATACGGTGGTAGCACCAACCAACTCAACCACATTTGCAGTAGCTATATAAGAAAAGGCCGGTACAATAACTTCATCCCCCGGACCAATTCCCAACGCAACAAGAGCGGTATGCAGGGTTGCCGTTCCATTAGATAATGCAGCAACATGCGGCACACCAATATATGTTGAAATACTAGTCTCTAGCAATTCCACATGCTTACCTTGTACCAACATTCCTGACATAACAACATCAACCATGCTGCGTATATCTGAATCTTGTATGTCTGGCCGCGCCAATGGTATAAAATCCATTTCTTAATTATTTTTCCATTCTGAATTTAAACGAACGTAACCCGACTTCCAATCATAAATGTAGCCATTTCCATCACCATCAGGAATGCTAAGGACTTTGAAGTCAAAGACATTTTCAACAAAATCAATTGTCATTCCATTGGCATGATGTATACCAATGGTAATGCTATACTTTCCGGGTTGAAGTGAATTATCAATGGAACAGGAAATTTCATTATATCCCTCTTTTAAAGAAATCATTGTTTGGGTATACTTATTCATGGCATGTGCAAACTCAATACCATCCATTGAATAAATTCGCACGTCTGAAATAATATCGTTAACAGCTAAACTACTTTCAATACCGAATTGAAAACGCAATGGATTATTGTATCCAACAAAATCAACCGATTCGTTCTTGGAATTAAACAATTGAAGTTTTTTGAATTTTGCAACACCTGAACCTGCACTTGATGATCCAACAGGTATAGTTCCATCAGCTATTATTTTTGAATTCATGGATAAATATTGTTCAATTACAGATGAGATGTCTCCATCGGTAACAACTCTACCTTTATCAAACAAAATTCCCTTATTGCATAGGGACTTAATAGAAGCCATGTTGTGGCTAACAAACAAAACTGTCCTTCCGGCCTTGCTGACATCTTTCATTTTACCAATACACTTCTCTTGAAATTCGGCATCTCCAACGGCTAACACCTCATCAACTATTAATATATCTGTTTCTAAATGTGCTGCAACAGCAAAGCCAAGCCTTACAAGCATACCGGAGGAGTATCGTTTTATAGGTGTATCCACATATTTTGCTACTCCTGAAAATTCAATAATTTCATCAAGCTTACTTTTAATTTCGGATTTACTCATACCAAGAATGGCTCCGTTTAAAAAAATATTCTCTCTCCCGGTAAGTTCCGGATGAAAACCGGTACCTACTTCTAACAAAGAAGCAATTTTTCCTTTAAACTTAATTTCTCCCGTTGAAGGTGAGGTGATCCTTGAAATAATTTTTAACAGGGTTGATTTTCCGGCACCGTTGCGACCAATGAAACCATAAACATCACCCTCCTGAATTTTGAAATTTACATCTTGCAAAGCCCAAACGTATTCGCCACCTGCAATTGATCGGTCGTTTTCAACACCAACTTTCAAATACGGATCTTCTTTTCCATTCATTCGTTTCCACCACCGGTTAAGGTCATGCACTGCCGAACCGGTTCCAATATTTCCCAAGCGATATTGTTTGGATATATTATTTGCTAGAATTACTGTTTTTGCCATACTAAAAATATTAAACAGTATCCATGAAATTACGTTCAACGCGGGTAAACATAAACAATCCCACTAGCAATAAAATAAGCATAAAAGCAAAACTATAACCTAAATAAAACCAACTAAAGTAACCATGGCCCGAGAAACCAAACTTAAATGTTTCAATAATACTTGTCATTGGATTCAAGAGTATGATGGATCTTAAATTACCGGATAACGATGAAATGGGATAGATTACGGGTGACAAAAACATTAATAACTGTACACCAAATTGCACCAGAAATTTCAAATCACGGTAACGAGCAGTTAATGCTGAAATAATCAAGCCGAAACCCAAGCCCAGGCCCGCTGTAATTAAAATTAAAACGGGCAATAAAAATGCATGCAGTCCAACACTTACCGAATTCAAATTAAACGCAAGCACCACTAAAAACAACAGGAAAGTAAATCCAAACTTCACAATATTACTTGTTATAACTGAAAGGGGAACAATAAGTCTTGGGAAATAAACTTTGCCAAACAAATTCGCGTTGGATGAAAATGTTTCGGAAGTCTTTAAACAACAATCGGAAAAAAAAGTCCAAATGGTAACACCCGATAAATAAAACAAGAAAGAGGGTGTTCCGTCATTTGAAAATCCACTCATCTTTCCAAAAACAAAATTGAACATCAATGCCGTTAATACAGGTTGAAGAATCAACCATAAAGGCCCGAGCAATGTTTGTTTATAAATAGAAACTAAGTCTCGTTTTACAAAAAGAAATAAAAGGTCTTTGTATTGAAATAATGCGTTAATATCAATGATCTTGAATTTGCTTCGTGGCTTAATAATAATATCCCAGTCCTGGTTTGACATCTTTATACATTAAATCAAGTTCGTTTCTTTTTCACATCAGTATCTTCACCATATCCATAACCGTAACCGTAGCCGTAGCCATAACCGTAGCCATAACCATAACCGTATTTCCCGTAATAATAAGCAACACGTTTAATTCGAATATCATTTAAAATAATGGCTGAACTTTTCAAATTTAATTTATGTAAGAGTTCTTCAATAAACGCCACCCCTTGTTTGCGAGCATGTTTTGTATTCATTACAAATAATGCTACGTGAACATATTTCAATAGTGTAACAGCATCTGTAATTAGACCAACAGGAGGAGTATCCAAAATAACATAATCGTATCGGGCATCAACATATTCAATGATATCTCTAACCTTATCGCTCAGCATTAACTCTGATGCATTAGGGGGTACATGACCGGCAGTGATAACATCCAGATTTTCAACCGATGATTTCACAATGCAGTCTTCAATATTACTTTTATCTACAAGAATAGATGAAACCCCGTTTTCTTTTGGCAAGTTGAATACTTTAAATACTTTGGGTTTATGCAAATCAAAATCGATAAGAACAACTTTTTTACCTGATTTTGCAATGATTGAAGCCAAATTGGTTGAACAAAATGTTTTTCCTTCACCCGGATGCAATGAGGTCAATAAAATAATCTTGTGATTTTTTTCACCGCCAAAATACTGCAAATTTGATCTGAT
>Ga0075156_10002547_pt1 | contig 10153 bp, 6 predicted proteins | sample JI81AbrownDNA_FD_70966 | JGI IMG/M metagenome (GOLD analysis project Ga0075156, IMG submission 70966) | Wastewater effluent complex algal communities from Wisconsin, to seasonally profile nutrient transformation and Carbon sequestration -... | ecosystem: Engineered > WWTP > Effluent > Algae...
GCATGGCATTCTTGAGCGCATGATCTTTCAATATTTGGAATGTGCTCAATCCTTTGGCCTTTGCCGTCAGAATATAGTCTTCAGAAAGTACATCCATCAAACTTGAACGCATAATCAATGTGTACTCCCCCATATACACGATTGTATATGTCAAAGTTGGAAGGAACATGTGGCGGGCAATATCACCCCATTGTTGTAACAAAGGCATGGAACTCATACCCGGTGTGGCTTTACCTGCCAACGGAAAGCCGTTTGCGCTCCCCCAAAATAGAAGGATGATTCCCAGCCAAAATGTCGGCAGGCTCCACGCGATCAGGCTTGAAGTGACTGCGGCATAGTCTATGGAGGTGCGTGCCTTCCATGCCGCAAAGATGCCAAACGCCACGCCAATTACAATGGAAAGGATTTGCCCCGCACCGATCAATAGAACCGTATTCCATAACCGCTCTGCAAGAATTTCCGCTACGGGGCGGTTGGTGTGATAGCTGATTCCCAATTCACCTTGTACAAGGTTACGGACATAAATAAAGAATTGGGTATCCAGTGGATTAATGGCGCAGCTTCCCACTTTTATCGGATTCAAAGATTCAAAGCAGTTGATAACGGGCTTGTCCAATCCGAAACGGACACGCAGCATTTCAACTGCTTCTTTCTTCAATCGAGGGTCACGGATGCCTGCACGGGCAGGGTCGCCAGGCAAAACACGAAACAGAAAAAAGTTCAGGATAATAACAAAAATAATTGTAAAAACTGACCATGCTGATTTCTTGAGCAACGCATTTGTTCGGTTCAAGGCACGCTCCTTGAATTAATGAAATTTCGGGTGCGGAGGTTATCTCCGCACCCGAAATAAACTACTTACTTAACCGGTTCAATTACCACAAGGGAGGTGACGTCAGAAAGTTCCACTTTTGCCTGATTGGTGAGCCAACCAGTGAAACGATCAGTTCGGTACGCCTGAACATTGGCATCATAGAATGGGATGATATATACGACATCGTCATGTACGATCTTCTGCATTTCCCAAACAATATCTTTGCGGGCATTAAAGTCCAATGTGGTTTGTTGCTGTGCGTACAACTCGTCAAAGGCAGGGTTGGAGTAACCCGTTTCACTGGATCCGGTTGGAATTGCTTCTGAAGTATACACATACAGCAAGGCACTTGGGTCTGGGTCAGATGACCAGCCCCAGATCATAATATCGAAATCAAAAGCGGGGCAGCATTGAGCTGTCAAAGCATCAGGGTCTACAGCCTGAAGTTCCAGCGAAATACCAATTTCACCCCACATTTCACTCAATAATTCTGCTGTACGGGGAGCAACAATGCTGTCGCTGGGCCAGTTCAAGCGGAAATTAAGAGGCTGGGAAGCATCTGGCATTTCGCGCACACCATCTCCGTCTGTATCCAGATAACCGGCATCATCAAGGATTTTGTTGGCCGCGGCAACATCAAATGCATAATCGGTCAATGCATCGTTGTACCAAACACCAAGCCCATCAGGGATAAGTGTCAACCCTGGGTTGCCTAAACCGAGCAAGATCAGGTCGATCAGCTTTTGCTTATCAGTAGCATGAGCCATTGCAAGGCGCACATTTCTATCTCGAAGAGCGGGGTGGCCTGTACAAAGTCCGCCAGCATCTGTTGGACAATTTTCAGGAGCAACCTGATTGAAAATAATATCAGTTACGCCGGGAGCAAGCGGTGCGCCGACCACCACTTCAACATTGTCCTCAGCCTTCAAGGCCTCTGCCGCTGTATTTGGCATTTCAGTAATCATGTCCAATTGTCCGGTCTTGATCGCCTGAACAAGAGCATCCTGATTTTCAAAAGTTTGGAAAACAACTTCGTCCACTTTCGGCGGCGTGGAGAAATGCTCCTTATTTGCAGTCAGACGCACAAATTCATTCTGAACATACTCGGTCATCTTGAACGGGCCGGAGCCGATCATGGCAGTGTTTTCAAACTCAATCTTGTTCTCATTTTCCCAAATGTGCTTGGGAAGGATATACAGGAAAACAAGCTGGCTTTCAATATTTGGAATTGCTTCTGTAAGAGTGAGGATGACTTCATTCCCCTTCGCCTCAATCGATTCAAAGTATGGAGTGTAATATCCATTCAAATACGGATATTCAGGCGTATCCTTGTACAGGTTGTACGTGAAAGCAATATCATCAGCAGTCAATGGCTGACCATCATGCCATTTGACCCCATCACGAATTTTATAGGTGTATACCAAGCCGTCATCCGAAACAGAAACACTATCTGCCAGGCTCAGGGTAAATGAGCCATCAAGATTCAGATCGTACATAGCATCATAAACAAGTTCAAAGATAGTATATGCCTCGGTCAAGATTGCCATACCCGGGTTCAACGTATCCGGGCTGCCGGCCCAGCCGACGCGTACAACGGCAGCCTGTCCGCCGCCCCCACAAGCAGCAAGAACCAGCGAAAGAATCACAACGACATATAAAAGTTTTATTTTCATCTTCTCTCCTCATAGAATGTTAACTGCTGAGAACAAAAAAACGTCAAAGCAGAAGCCTGCCATGACGCGGTTTTTATTTTAGGATAGTGCAAAAAAGATTTTTAAACGCCGCAAGAGATTATCCTTTAAAAATTGTACTGTAATATCAATTATTTTGCTATACTTCACGATGATACTGAAAGGTAAAACGTTATGGATAACCCAATAAAATTGGTGGAAAAATACGAACGGAATGGTTGGCCGTCGCTCAAGCGGCCAGATGTTACTCCTCCATCGGGATTAAACCTCTCGCTTCTGACTTCCCTTGAGCGGATTCGGTCTCATTCGCTTTCATCTCAGGGACAGATTGCCTGCATCAAAGACGGGGAAACCTTATCCGATGTTTTTACTATGTCGGCCAATGGAAGCTGGCTTTCCCGAATTACAACTGACCGCCCGCTGGCACCCTATTGGGACGATGAAACCCCGGAATGGTCACCTGATGGAAAATGGCTTGCCTTTGGCATTAAGGGACACGTTCATATTGCCTCACGAGATGGCAGCTTGCCACAAAAGATTACGGATTTTGCGGTTGTAGCAAGCAGCCCGCGCTGGATGCCTGACTCAAACGGGCTCATTGTCACCGTGGAACGCAACGACACAGATCAACTGCTCTTAACTGACCGGGAAGGCTCCTGGCCTCGCGCGCTAACCACCGATACGCTCGGCGATCATTGGGATGCACGTCCTTCTCCGGATGGAAAATTTATCGTCTTCAATTTACGTCGCTTTGACGATCTCAATCGCCTCGATATTGTTTTGCTCGAAATAACCACGGGAGAGCAGAGCACCCTTTATGGAAAGCCATCAGTGCGGGCCATGTCTCCGAAATGGTCACCCGATGGAAAATGGATTTCCTTTATTGCTCAGGAGGGACAGCGGGAAGAACTGTATCTAATTCAACCAACTGGTGAGGGATTGCACCAGCTAACCAATGCTGGGCAGGATATCTTCCAATACGAATGGTCGCCTTCTGGAAACCAGATTCTTGCAGTGGAAAATAAAGGCGGGTCGTTTGAATTAATGCTTCTCGAAACCGAATCAGGTGCAAAGTCTGCATTAAGAAGCGAGGCTGGCATTCATTCAAATCCAAACTGGGCCCAAGACGAATCCTACATCACATTTGAATTCGAAGGCCCAACTCTCCCACCTGAAATCTATCGCATGGATTTGAAAAGCAAGCAAGTAACCCAACTAACTTTTTCGACCCTGCCCGCAATACAAAAAAATAATTTTGTTACACCCGAAATTGTTTCCTACAAAAGTTATGACGGTTTGGATATTCCCGCCTTTTTGTATCGCCCTGAAAAATCAAATGGCGCAGCAATTTTATATCCGCATGGTGGGCCAAAAGATCAATATGGATTTGGCTGGGATGACATCGCGCAATATTTTATAGCAAAGGGTTACACCTATCTTGCCCCGAATTATCGCGGCTCGACCGGATACGGAAAAGATTTTGAACGTGCAAACTACAATGACTGGGGGGTTGGTGATACACAAGATTGTTTACATGGCGCAAGATACTTGCATACATTGAAAGATATCAAACTAGATCGAATCGCAATCACTGGAGGCAGCTATGGCGGTTACATGACAGCTAATGCACTCTCACGTGATCCTGAATATTTATTTGCCTGCGGAGTTGCGAAATATGGCGATTCAAATCTGATTAGTTCGTGGGCGCAATCTGAAAAACGTCTGCGGCTTTACACAGAAATATTTTTAGGCCACCCCTCTGAAAACCTTCAAGCGTATCTTAAAGGCTCCCCCATCTCCGAAGCAAGGAATATTCAAAAACCTGTTTTGATTCTCCATGGTTTGCTTGATTCAATTGTTCCGCCGGAGGCAAGTGAAGAATGGGTGGAGGCTCTACGCCGCGAGGGAAAAACTTTTGAATACAAAACATATGATGATGAGCCGCATGGATTTTTGCGTCGTGAAAATCTTTTAGATGTGTACGAGCGCATGGAAAGATTTTTAGATTGGTATTTACTTCCGAGATAGAAATAAAAATAAGAGGAATAATAAGGAGGCATATATTGGCTACACGAAATACGTCTTTTTTCAATTATGACGACCTGACCTGGGATGCAGTTGCAGAACTTCCGCGTAACACTCCACTGATTCTACCGCTCGGCTCAGGATATAACTTTGACCTGCTCGCTGACCAATTGAGCAATCCTCCCCGCATCGGAATCCTGCCAGCTTTTCCGTTCGGCTGGCGTGGCAGCGGACTTGAACTGCCGGAGTCGATATTTTTTCAATACATAACCAATTTGCTTGATAGTCTGCGGGATGATGGTTTTACACATGTTTTTTGTCTTGCGCCTCAAGGAATCGACCCACAGTCCAACTTCATTCTTAATCGCTCATCGTTTGTTCTTCGTTTGCCAAATCCATCACAAAATGCGCAACCAATATTTTTGCCCGCTGATAGCGAACGCGGAAAAGTAATTCTCATTCCCATCGGCCATACAGAACAGCATGGATATCACCTCCCCCTCTCCGTTGATACCATCATTATTGACGAAATAGCAAAAGGCATAGCAAGGTTAGTGCCTACACGCAGTTTTTCGATGCCGGTCATGCCTTATGGAGTTAGTACACACCGCTCTTCGTTTGCAGCTACATTAAATGCCGGTGGACGCGCCTTTGAAGATTTCTGGGTTGCAGTGATAGACATCCTCGTTACGCGTGGCTTTGACAGATTTTATCTAATGAGCGGTCATGGAGGTAATTCATCTTTTCTTGTAAATGTCGTTAAATATGCGGGCGAGCGTCACCGCAGAATTTTCTGTGCAACAGCATTCTTGCATACTGCGGGAAGAATAGGTGCAGAAGCTCTGGAGAAATACCGCACTTCCCAAATCGGCGGGATGGGACACGCTGGCGAATTGGAAACATCTTATCTCTTGCATCTCCGCCCTGACCTCTGCAAAATGGAGCGCGTGGTCGATGAAACTGATTTTGTCAGCACACCAGATTACTACATGGATTGGATAGAAGGTGGTTCACTGGTTGCCAACCCGCCCTGGGATGATGATTCAAAAACAGGTGCATACGGCGCCGGAAGCCATGCCACCGCAGAAAAAGGGCGGTTATGGCTCGAGGCCGCAATAAAAGAAAAAACCGATCATGTGGAACAAATCCATGAACAGCATGAACGGCGTGAAAGAAGAAGAAATGAAGGATATGGGTTGTGGGGCAGGCACAAATAGTAAAAAAGAGGGTTTCTGTTGGTGGTCTACATGTTTTTTGCATTCGCATACTTGAAACCTAAAACGCAATGATACAATCCCACCTATGCAAACTCTCACCATCATCGGCGGCGGACTCTCCGGCACAGAAGCCGCCTGGCAAGCCGCCCAAAACGGAATAAAAGTAAAGCTATACGAAATGCGTCCGATCAACCCAACAGGCGCACACCTCAGCGGCGATCTCGCGGAACTCGTCTGTTCCAACTCGCTGGGCTCCAACCTGCCAGACCGCGCCTCAGGCGTGCTCAAAAATGAACTGCGCGCGCTCAACTCCATGCTCCTTGAATGTGCCGAAGCCTCAGCTCTGCCCGCAGGCGCAGCCCTCGCCGTGGATCGTGAAGCCTTCGCGCACATGGCAACCGAACGGATAGCCAACCACCCCAACATCGAAGTCATTCGCGAAGAGATGAAGGAGATACCGAACACCCCAGTCATCATCGCCAGCGGACCGCTTACCTCTGAAAGGCTCTCCCAGTCTATAGCCAAACTCAGCGGAGAAGAGCATCTCTTCTTTTTCGATGCCATCGCACCGATTGTCCATGCCGAAAGCATCAACATGGATGTTGCATTCCGCGCCTCTCGCTACGACAAGGGTGACCAAGATGAGGGCGACTACATCAACTGTCCCTTTACCAAAGAGGAATATTACGCCTTCGTAGACGCGCTTCAAACCGCCGAACGTATTGAATTGCGATCCTTTGAAGATGCCATCAAAGCTGGCGTTAAAGCAGGTCAATTCTTTGAAGGCTGCCTGCCTGTGGAAGTCATCGCCGAGCGCGGCGTTGACTCTCTTGCCTTCGGCCCTATGCGTCCCGTCGGCTTGCGTGACCCGCGCACAGGACGCCGTCCGTACGCCGTGGTTCAACTCCGGCAGGATAATCTCGCAGGCAGTTTGTACAATCTCGTCGGCTTTCAGACCAATCTCAAATTCCCCGAACAGCGCCGTGTCCTACGCATGATCCCCGGCCTCGACCATGCCGAGTTCGAACGCTACGGACAAATGCACCGCAACACATTCATCGCCTCGCCCAAACTCCTGCGTCCCACCTTACAACACATCACCCGCAACGATCTGCTCTTTGCAGGTCAGATCACCGGCGTGGAAGGATACATGGGCAACATTGCCACGGGTCTGCTCGCTGGCCTCAACGCCGCACGCCTGCTCAACAACCAGCCGCTTCTTGAACTTCCACAAGAAACCATGCTTGGCACTCTCTGCCACTACGTCACCCACGCCAGCCTCAAAGACTTCCAACCCATGAAAGCCAATTTCGGCATTTTGCCCCCACTTGAAAACCTCCCCAAAAAAATAGGCAAACGTGAACGCGGTCAACTCTACGCCGACCGCGCCGCCAATGCTCTTACGAACTATCTAAACCCTAATCCCTAGTGTCCCAATCTCCTCCATGACCAAACGCTCTGCTACTCTCTACCTCTCTCTGATCTTCGCTCTTCTGACCTTGGTTGCAGGCTGGTACATCGCCTCTTTTCTTAACCGTGAACCTGATTCGGTTTCCTTCGACAGTTCCCGCGCCTATGCAGACGTGCAGACTCAAGTCGCTTTCGGGCCGCGAATTCCCGGGTCGGCTGGTCATGCCCAAGTACGGGAATGGATGCGCACAGAATTGGAATCAGCCGGCTGGCAGGTTGAGGTCCACGAATCAGAGCGCATGGGGCATCCCATCTATAACATCATCGCCAAACGAAATGCCGAACCGCCGCAGATCATCCTTGGCGCACACTACGACACACGCATGTTCGCCGACAACGACCCCGACCTCACCAAGCGGACGGAGCCCGTCCCCGGCGCAAATGACGGCGCATCTGGTGTGGCGGTTCTCCTCGAACTTGCCCGCTCCCTCCCCAAAGATACAACTCCCACGTGGCTCGTCTTTTTCGACACCGAAGACAATGGCCGCATTGAAGGCTGGGATTGGATTCTCGGCTCGCGTGCATTCACCAAAGAAATACCCATCGCCCCTCGCGCAGTTGTCATCGTGGATATGATCGGCGATGCAGACTTGAATATTTATCTGGAAAAAAATTCAAACGTCGCCATTCGTACCGAAATATGGAATACGGCTGCGTCACTCGGCTACGGCGATGTCTTCATCAATCAGGAAAAATTCTCCATGCTCGACGACCACACCCCCTTCCTTGAGAAAAACATCCCCGCCGTAGACATCATCGACTTTGACTATCCCTACTGGCACACTGTTCAAGACACCCCCGACAAAGTCTCAGCCGAAAGTTTACACGCTGTTGGCGATACCCTCTGGCATTGGGTTGTCAATGGTCAATAGACAACAGACGATAAATCACGACCAAAAACTCACCGTCAGCCATCGTCTACGGTCTGTCGTCCAAAACCATAGCCAAAACCTAAAACTCGGCGTACACTTAAGCAAATGACATTACAAGCCTCGCTACAAAAACTTCATGCTCCCTGGGTGGAACGTATCTCTCGCGAACTTGCGAGCGGCGAAGGTGTACGCACGGGCTTCTCTGAACAACTCGTCCGCTTTTATGAACTACTTGAACAAACTGTGATGACCGGCGACACCGCCTGGCTCGACCCCATCCTTTATGACTGGGGACGTTCTCCAACTGAAACGAATCTGGAAGAAGGCGATTACTACGTTTCCTTCGTAGTCAATCGAATAATTGCGCTTACTATTGAAGTAGCGCGTGACACCCTCACTAAAAAAGACGCACTCGAACTCATTGCCGCAGTCGTTCCCATCCTTACCCACAGCCTCAGTGTAGTCGTCCGCTACGAGATGGAAACCCGCGTTGCGCACATCTCCAACGAACTTGGCAAGACACAGGAAAAATTGCAGCAACTTGATCGAAACAAATCCAATTTTATTTCCGTTGCGGCACACGAACTGAAAACCCCCCTCACCCTCATTGAGGGGTACACATCTATGATGGTGGATGTTGCTCAAAGTTCTGATCTACCCCAAATGAACAGTTATCTCAGCGGTGTGGAAACCGGCATCCACCGTCTGCGCCACATCATTGACGATATGATCGACGTCTCTGTCATTGATAATAATTTGCTTACGCTAAACTTCCAGCCAGTTTGGGTGAGCCACATGTTCAACCTGCTCTACAATGAATTGAAAAAGACGTTTGATGAACGACATCAAACCCTCACAATAAAATCCTTTGAAGGCAGCGAAATCATGATCTATGCGGATTCAGAACGCTTGTATCAGGCTCTGCATAATGTGGTTTCCAACGCAATCAAATACACACCTGATAAAGGAACGATCACCATTAACGGACGCCTGCTGCCCGGTTTCGTTGAGATTGTCATCGCTGATACGGGTATTGGCATCTCCCCCGAACATCAGGCGATCATTTTTGAAAAGTTCGGACAACTCGGGCGCACCGATCTGCATTCCAGTGGAAAGACAAAGTTCAAGGGTGGCGGACCTGGTTTGGGCCTCCCAATTACCCGCGGAATCATCGAAGCGCACGGCGGCACCATTTGGGTTGAATCAGATGGTTATGACGAAGTAAAATTAAATGGCTCGAAGTTTCACATCCTATTGCCTACACGCACAGAGCCGACCGACCCCAGCATGACCAAATTCTTTGGTCAATTTGAAGTAGATAAAAAAGACTTAGAAACGGACCCCAGTGGCAAAGAAAATCCCCCAACCAACAAACCCGCCGCGTGAACGTGCTTTTCTCGTTGGAGCAGAGATACACGGCAGAAAACAAATCCTATCGCTTGAAGATTCACTTGCTGAATTAGCCCTACTTGCAGATACTGCTGGTGTGGATGTACTCGGCGAGCTCACCCAAAAACTTCATGCTCCCAATCTATCAACCTACATCGGCCCGGGCAAGGTGGAAGAATTAAGAGCGTTGGCTGAGGAAACACTTTGCGAGGTTGTCATCTTCGATGATGAACTTTCTCCACGCCACCAGCGTGAATTGGAAAAGGCGCTCAAAAATATCCGTGTGATCGATCGCACCGCGCTCATCCTCGACATCTTCGCGCAACATGCTCATACAAAAGAAGGCATGTTGCAAGTAGAGCTTGCCCAATACGAATACAATCTCCCGCGCCTCACCCGCGCCTGGACGCATCTGGAACGGCAGGCAGGCGGTGGCGGCGGACGTGCCGGCTCCACTGGCGGTGTTGGTCTACGCGGCCCCGGCGAAACCCAGCTCGAAGTGGATAGACGCTCGATCCGAATGCGGATTTCTCATATCAAGACCGAGCTTGAAAAAGTAGAAGCTCACCGGCTTCGTTACCGCGCCCAGCGCAAACGCTCGCGTATTCCAACCGTTGCAATTGTTGGATACACCAATGCTGGAAAATCTACACTCCTCAACCGCCTATCCAAAGC
>Ga0075156_10002548_pt1 | contig 10152 bp, 1 predicted proteins | sample JI81AbrownDNA_FD_70966 | JGI IMG/M metagenome (GOLD analysis project Ga0075156, IMG submission 70966) | Wastewater effluent complex algal communities from Wisconsin, to seasonally profile nutrient transformation and Carbon sequestration -... | ecosystem: Engineered > WWTP > Effluent > Algae...
AGTACACAGAGTGTCGATCGGATTAACAGTGCAAGCTCTGATGACGAAAAAAAATCTTTGGTCGAGGAATCCGCAGGACGTATCAATTACGAAATCCCAATGAGCGACGATGACGATTGCTGCCAAATAGACGTATCAGGACGCCAATCTGCTCCGCTTACAGCAGACGAAGATATACAGAAACACCTAATGAAACTGCTCAATTCACCTTCCTTGCCGTATCAACCATTGCGTTCGTATAAATTGGGAGAGAAGCAGCGGTCATCTTCCACTGCGTTAACTACAGAAGAGGGTTCCGTGTCTCAGTCTAGCACATCAAGCTCTCGCAAAAGAGACGAAAGCTGTCCACTACACCAAACGACCGACGAATACTGCAGACAGACCTATCCAACTCCAGACGAGAGATCCTCTCCGGATACACTACTTCAAGACGACAACTCGCAGCCAAACGAATTAAAAATATTAGAAAACGACTCAATGGATTCCTCTTGCATGACCCCTCCTATCGACAACACGAGCGACAATTTTAACACCAATCACCTACTAGCAGAACCTTCCAAGATTCGGAATACGGTGTCTTTAAATTTAACTTCTTCATCAAAAAAGTTAAATAAAACGAAGAAGCCAAAAATCATCATAGCAAAGCAGCAAACTTCAGATTCGTCTCTATCCATATCTTCAGAATCCTCATGTTCTCGTTTGAAGGATGGATCAACGAAGGCAGTTATCAAGGAGAAATTCATGAAATATTTTTATCCCCCAAACTCATCTCTATCATTTATACCCAAACAAATACCCAAAATCGATAACAGTAACTGTAGTGCACGGAGCGTGGAGAGTGCCGAAAATGACGAAAAAAACAAGACGGAAGGCGATGATGAAAATAGTGATAGCTCAGAAGATATTCCCAAAGTAACTTGTTTCCCATCGTCGGCTACGAACGGAGCTTTATTCGATGGTGCGCCTGATTCGAACGTATTAGATACTGCTGAAGTCGAAAAAATCCTAATTAAAGAGAAAGATCTTCGCAACATGATGCGCAGTAACAAGAAATTAGACCTTGAAAGCGTACCTATTCTGATAATAGCTGATTCAAGCGAAAGTCTTAAAGTTATCCCAACCTCTTCCTCTAGACGGAAGAGGCCGCAGGACATTAGTATTTCGGATACAGTCGCCTCTGTAGATTCCTGCATACCTGGATTCTATAGCAATTTATTCTCCATTAACTCCAAGGTCGACACTTCTTCCGATAAAGAAGTTTCATTACTAAGGAAACCTACCTCCGCTTCTCTCACTGATTCGATCGAAGCCTCCCACAGACAATTTATCTTAGATAATTCGAAACAAATGAATAAATCCGGCGAAGGTGAGGAACCATGCCTGCTGTATGTAGAAGACTGTCAGAGTACGGTAGTAGAATATGACTGGAAAGACAGCGATTTACAGGAAGACGATAAATCGCTGCACATCGATTCAATTTTAAAAGAATGTTCGACTCGGACTCCTTTTGAAATAATTCCACTAGAAACATTTGTGCACCATGACAGGCAATTATCTGCGATCGAAGAGGAGCAACTTCAAATGAGCAATAACAGTGCTGATAGCAGCCCAATGATCTCAGCATGGATAAAGCGAATGCAAGTTGCCGAAGACGATGTTCCTAGGTGGCAAAGCCTTACCGAAGGCCTTGAAAGGGAACATTTTCCTTCACTGGAAGAGGAAATTGAAAACGTTGCATCCATTAAGATCGCTGGCGATTCAGAGGAGCAGACTGCAATTGCTAATTCCGACGTCAGTATCACCTCTGAAGGTCAGCAAGTCCATACAGATGCAACCTATGCAACTAGTTCTGAGGAAAATACTAGATATGAGCATGAGTCTCTATCATCTTATTCTCCTCATCCTAATTATCACTTTGATGATAATGTGAAGATAAGAAATTCGGGTGCCCCGGCCGCAACAATGAAACTAGAACCGCTTCCGCGACAGCAACCCTCGCTGGTCAAGATGCAGTTATTTGGAATTGAACAATATTCTTTCGATTGTGAAAACACCACCGATGAGCCATCACCACAAGAGGAATTGTCACCATCATTAATGAGCGCAGTTCCACTGAATTCCAAAGCTAACTTACAGAAGGAAGATGTCAGTTCGAGCGTTGATGGTTTACACTCCGCGGATCTGGTAAAATTTGATTCATCGTCACCTGGCACAAAAATGACCATGACAACCAGATCTCTTGTCTATTCGATACTTGGTTGTCTTTGTTCACTTTATATATGCGTGAACTACAGCATCTTGAGTTTAATTTGCACTGCTTTCATCGTTGCGAATCAAGTATTGCTACGGATAACGAACTTCTTGAATGCGCTCATCATCAAATACGATCCTATGCCATATTGGCAAGAATTGAACAATTTCTACCGGAATTCGAGCATTCAATTCACAAGGTATGCCATTCGCTTACATTTCAACCCATCAGCTATGAAAGTCCGAGAAGTTTTCTTTCGTGCGGTATATTTAACCCTCCACAACAGTTTGACTGACTTGATCATATACTACTCTCCAAAGGACATATTGACAGAAATATTTGGGAATATACCTATTTTTCTTGATCTTGTCTGGATTGCTGTCAAGCAGCCGTTGTTATGGTTTTTTTTTGGTTTTATTTTTTTGACACTGTACGGTCTATGGAAATTGCTACTGAATCCTATTTATCGACTTTCAACCTATCTGACTTCAGCTCGACATCACTTAGCGCAAACAGATTCTCCACAAAAAAGTATACGAAGATCTCTTGTATCTGTTAAAGCCGATCCCGACCTTAAACTCTCAGAATTAAAGCGTCAAGATTCATGGTTGACAAAATTCTATAATGTTGTGAATAGCAGTAGTAACCTCTCCAGCCAATCCTTGCACAGGTTTCAATATCATCGGCGAAGCAACACAAATGATGATTCTACTCTAGCGTCCCTGTCGCCTGCACGGACAGTATTTCCACAGATTGATACCACTAGCGCTATGAAGATCGAAGACTTGGATCCTATCTTGCCTCATATGTACCATAACGAGATTTCATTGCCGAGATCGGCAGAAGAAGTGGAAACTTTCTCCTATGAGAAAGATGAAAACGGAGGCACGTTCAGCAGGGGCTCTTCTGGTAAAAGTATGTCATCTGGCGCAAGTAAGTCAGCTGCAGCAAACTCCGTTATCAGCAATATCGTCGAAACTGATTCCACGAGCAAAATACGAAGCCGAATTCCTCGCACCAACCAAAACGGAAGAGAAAACTCAGATTCTAATGATGCGAGCTCCGGTAAGACTAGGGCTTTGGGACAAGCTATGAGATCTGCTTTGAGAGTTAGAAAGAAAGTTTTATCTGTTTCTTCGTTAGCTACTACAACGACACCAGACCCTGACAACAAATCAACACATTCAGGGTCTCAAAGACCATCTCTAGCATCCGCTTTTAATTCAAACCGTTCCAATGCTAGTGGAAGCGATCGAGGACTATCGGTCAGTTTTTCCAAGAGAAACGACGAAATGGTTTACAACGTAGATCGACCTCCGTCAGCTCTCGACAATGCGCTTAAAGACTCTGCTGTAGAAGCAAGAGCAATACGGTCGCAGGACGGCTCTCCCTTAGGCACGCCTGTGAACGCAGGTGGTGTTTTGTTCGGCGACACAAGCGGTGTCAGAAATTTCTTTTCACAGGATGATGTGATAAATGGCTTATCTGTTCCAGACCGGCCTAATCCTACAGCAGTTCACTCCCGCACACAGACATTTGGAGCTCCTGGATACCCGCAATCCGAGAGTCTAATCAATGTTAACGGGAACTTTGATATGGGAGATCATCCCCTGAAACGCGACCCTGCTCCCCTTCATTACGAACTGCCAAAGCCGTCCAACACTAGAACCTATACAGCTCCTGTGGATATGTTCTCGAGCAACATCTTGACCAGAGGTGAAAGTTTATTAGACGACGGCGCAGACTGGGGAGATGCGCCACAGAATAGCGGGCAGCAAGATGATGATGTGATTGATAAGAAAAATGACATTGAAAGGCATCCAAAGAGATTACCAGTAATCCGTACAGAGTTGTTGTTAACAGATAGCTATGACGCAGGAGCAGTTGATGAGTTGGACGATGAATCATTTGTTGCTCTGATGGACGATGAACAGCTCAATCGTGCCATTTGCATGGACATCGACAGCTTGACCCCGACTTCGCCTAACAGTCGGAGACGCTTGAATGACAGCAAGGGAGAATGGCAGACTTCCTTAGAATATTTGTCGTCTCAAGGAGACGGCTCACTTACAGCACCAGATACCACACAAATTGGAATGAACATGGTCGGGCAAAGCGCTTTGACGCACCGAACATTGGCTTATAACAACTTATCAGAAGCGCAAATTGCGAAACGTGATGAAGTTTCAAGAAAGAATCTGTCTTTGTTTTTTTTGAAGTCTCTACATGGTTTCCCAACCGGCGTTGCCAAGGCATGCTTCAACCTTCAAGAAAAGTTTCCATTACGCATATGGCTTGTAGATAATAGTGGTTCGATGCAGACCGGTGACGGCAAACGGTTTTTCCACGGAAAAGGTAAAGTAAAGCAAATGTTGAATTGCCGAAGATGGGACGAGCTTGCAGATGCAGTTGCAAGTCATGCGGCACTGGCCAAAGATTTGGGTACACCAATGATCTTCAGATTACTCAATGACCCAAACATCGGGCGAGAGGATTTACTAGAACGTTTGCCTCAAGTGTTGGGTATTTGTGCTCGAAGAAAATATGCGTTGTGTGATGTTGTAGATCAAGTTAGCGCAGCAGCCACAATCATGAAGGCTGCCATGGATGATGATGCCTGCATGAGCAGTAGAAAATCCAAATGGAATTCAATAAAGGAAAAAAGTAAGCAACTGGCAATGGAGGCCGGAAATAGCGACGGGTCAGTTAACTCAGCTGGGGGAGATACTGGTGTTTCTCAAGATACTCGTTCATTTTCTAAGTGGGTCCTTTTTCAGTCAAAAATCGACCAAGAAAAAAAGTTGGCTAAGGCCGCATCGACTATCAATCAAATAGCTCCATCAGTTAGCGAATTAAATAAGCGGAAGGAGAATTTCCCCCCTGAAGCGAGCTGGGAAGGTGTGTGGGAGATTGACATTGGTCAGAAAGATCAAGGTCGGGATTTGTCATGGATGGATCGGGCCCAAATGGACCTAGAGCTTTTGCGGAAGGTCATGGACAATTCTGAACCACGGTACAAAACTCCGCTAGCAGGGCATATGGTTGCTATTCATGATCAAATCAAGGGTATGCTGCCATCTTTAAAAGAACAAAAGCAAAAAGTTGTTGTTATCATCGCTACAGATGGTATACCCACCGACAAAGATGTATTTTTGGGTGCCCTCCATATGCTTCAGAAACAACCAGTTGAAATCATAGTGCGCCTGTGTACCGATGACCAAAGCGCCATTCATTTCTGGAATACCCTGAATCTCGACTTTCGAAGACTTGAAATCGAAATTTTAGACGATTTTGAAGCTGAAGCAGAAGCTGTTGCGTCCATGAACCCTTGGTTTAACTATGCAATGCCATTGCAACGGGCACGCGAGTTTGGTTTCAGGCACACACTCATCACAACACTCAAAGAACGTCCCTTGACTTACGACGAGCTACGTGATTTTTGTGCGCTTCTTTTTGGAGTTTCAGCCTCTAAATTGCCTCATCCAAAATTAGATTGGGAAACCTTTTACACTGACATTGAAGCGTTATTGACACGTGAATCCAAGCAATGGAATCCTGTACTCACCAGTACCAAACCATGGATATCAAAGAGCAAGATGGCGGAACAATATGGAGGAAAAAGAGAAAAGATCCGTAAAGCACGCGAGGGCCAGTTGCTCAAAGCAGAAAATCATTCGGAATGCTGTGCACCCACACTTGGAAATGTTCATGAAAGTTCCAGCGTGATGGCAAACCTAGGTTGCACATGCATTATTTTGTAACATGTAAGGCTTTCGTTTGTATTTATATAAGGCCCTACCAGTTCATTAGTTAGTTAGCTCGTAGGAGGCCGACCCTTTCTTTATCTCAATGGAAATGCATTATGACTTGGTTCAGATAATTAAGGAATACAACACTGGACCATGATACAGCAGGAATGAAACACAATAAAAGGACGATTATAGGTTCACCATCCACTCAAAAACCATTTGTTTTTTGTTACTGTCCAATTATCTGGTTATAACAGAGTGCAAGAATAATCTAGTCCAAGATTGATCGTATGTCTTGATAGCTATTGTTTTTCTTCATCATGCAACTTAATGAATGGTTAGACATTTTAAAGATGCACTTTTCACCATAGTCTACCAACTACTTTGATATCAGTATTTGGCATCCGGAGAAACTTGGATGAAAATTGAGTAGAATGAACAATAAATTCCAAAATTTTTCACTTATTTTGAAAATAACAATCGAGCTTGATGGATTAGAAGATAAGAAAGAGGTTTTTGTTGGGGTGCACATAGTTTTTATAATCAAGCATGTACAAAGGCGCTGTAACCTCCGCGCCCGAACTTTGTAATATGTTTGACGAATGATGTAATACAGCACTGAATTGGTGCGGTCATGTACGAATTTGTTAGGTTGAAAAGTCAACTACAATTCTTCAACGGCTTGACTGGCTCTGTCATAATTCAAGAGGCCATGGAGTGGTGTTGTCTCACATTCTAATGTAACATTTCTCAATTAATCATTGATTAATCATGGAATCAATGAGGTTTGAGCCATTAGGGAACAGGATAATACAAGGAGATCATTTACGAGTTGATCCAAAGAGACCACCAGCTCTTTCTTCTTCTTCGATTGGACAGTATTGGAGTAATAATGGACAGCTGTGGAGCTTTTTAGCGGGTGCAGCAATATCTTCGTTTGCTTGGGGTTGCTGGTACACTCACACTCAACGGCAAATTGGCAAATTGATCAACAACCAAACGGCACGAGACAAGAAGACAAAGGATGGTGCAAATTGCAATCTACATTCCGAATCTTTCGTGGTGGATGTGGTGGACGACGATCATAGTACAGCTGGAAGTGCTTCATCCCTTAGTCCTTTCATCCCTCAACGACCTGCAAGTCTAAGTGATTCTATCCGTTTTTTGGAACGACAGGGAAGTTCCGTGTTGCAGCGTTTAAAAGAATCCTGTACAGAAATCATGATCCAGAGCGTACTTAAAGGCGAAGAGGTCATGAAACGAACTAGGTGGCCATGGGACCGAAAAAGGCCCAAGGCAGTCTCTGAAGAAGACGAATATTATTTACACCTAAATGATCCCTATTCTACCTCTCTGAAACGACCGAGTTCCTCCAATCTTTCAAAAATTGAAGATGAAATTCCACCGAAAAAAGATCAACGTAAATGTTCTCGTCAAAGACGCCAACCTCATGCAGCTGTCTGTATTGGAAGTATTTTTGGCCTTGATGTAGGAGGATCTCTGGTTAAATTGGTATACTTTGAGCAACGTCGAGATGATCGGACTCGTAAAGGTACCAAGGCAACTTTTCAGAGTATGCGAAGTTCCATGAATATTCATCAAAAGAGCAGGAGTAGTCGATCAAGGACGCATCAATCTTTATTAGGAACTCCCAGTTCTCCCCGTCCTCTCCGTTCGGAATACATGTCTTCCAACAATACTGCACCTGCTACTCCACAAAAATCACACAATCTGGTGGGACAGTTTTTTGTACCATCGTCTATTCCTTCCTCCCACTTACATTATCCTATATCTCCACTAACTGGTCCACATATGCGCCAGTCAATTTCAGAGCCATTGGACTTATCTTTGCCACATCCGCCGTTATCGGCTCCAAACAAATCTTCCATTCCATATCTACCTGAAGCACAAGAACTGGAAAATGATGATCCTCGTTCTGATCAAGATATTAAAAGTCTAGTTGAGAATGCCACAGCATCGCAAAATCGGTGTTCCAGCTACGATGCGCATGATTACATTCGACGTTCGCAAGATGAAGAGGTCGATTCGGATGGAGCTTGGGAGTATGCTCCAGGCTTAACTAGATCGGCTTCCATGGTTGACATGGTACTACGCCACAATTCCGACAAAAGACTGGCTCTGGACAAATTCTACAAGTTTGCCAAATCGATAGATGCAGCTATGATAACCGACGAAAATAGTACAGGCGTCAAGGATCAGCACTTGAGTTTTTATTCTCGCGAATTAGGAGGTGACTTTCACTTTATCAGATTTGAAACTAGACGTATGAAGCAGGCTATGAATTTGATTGAGTTTTACAACTTGCATGAATCCATACATGACATTGGAGCGACGGGAGGCGGAGCTCATAAATTTTCTCAAGCATGGCAAGATCATTTGGGAATTCACTTGGAAAAATGGGATGAATTAGATTCGCTAGTTGTTGGAATGCAATTTGTTTTGAGCGATGTCGTCGGCGAAGCCTACTCGTTTCAGCCGGACCCAGAGCAAGCCGAACAGCATCACCTCAATCGTCAAAAAAAAGCGCGGGATTCTGCCTGCAAAGAAAAAGATGACCATGACGCTGAAAAGGTCTCAAACGAAACCGAAACTCCGAAACCGTCTTCTGGCATCAAAGTAGACGAGTGGTGGTGGTCACGCAAAGTTAAGCGTGATGTTGCAGCAGAGTCGTCCAGTTATCCCTATCTTTTAGTAACCATTGGTACTGGAGTAAGTATTGTTAGAGTTGATGGTCCAAGAAAGCATGAACGTATCAGTGGGTCCACTATAGGAGGAGGAACCTATTGGGGTCTGTGTCGGTTGTTGACTCAAGTGGAAAATTTTGGCGATGCGCTCAATCTGGCCTTGAGAGGGGATCCGACTAAAGTGGATATGATGGTGGGTGACATTTACGGAAACGATGGTGGCGAGAGTGCATCAACACTTCAAAAGCTTGGCCTATCAACCAATGTTGTTGCATCTTCGTTTGGAAAACTCGTTGCCAAGGCCGATCCGGCATCAGGTCTCAAGGAAGAAGATTTGGCCAGAGCACTATTGATGATGGTCACAAACAACATTGGTCAGGTAGCATATTTGAATGCGCAATTACACAATACATCGCGCATATACTTTGTTGGAAACTTTTTACGTCAAAATCAGATCAGTCAGAAGCGTTTAGCATTTGCCATCAATTTTTGGTCCAAGGGTGAAATGGAAGCTTTGTTTTTGGAGCATGAAGGTTATTTTGGTGCACTTGGTGCATTTTTGCTCAGTCAAGGACTGGAAAGTATTGGAAAAATTTCTGATGCGAATTGTGAAGATCGACCGCGCAGAGCTGATTCAACTGTTTTCAAGCAAGACGTTGCCCATGACGTGCCTGACACTGCTTCGAGGCATCGTAATACGACAACACTCCCTAATCAAGCTGATATTGTTGCAGAACTACGTTCACAAAGATCTCGAAGCAACAGCATGTAATTTAAGATAAAAGAAATGTGTGCGATAAAAGTAGGTTAATTCTATCTTCTTAATAAATTAACACCAGGCTTTTGGTATGGAGTAGTTTCGGTTTTTTCAATAGAATCATCCATTCCAGTTGCCACGATAGACACCTTGATTGAGCCCTCCAGTGATGCGTCGAAAGCAGACCCGAAAATAATGTTTGCATTCTCGTCGTCTTTGACTAATGAGATAATACGTTGTGCGGCTTGGTCGACTTCGACCAATGTCATGTCTGAGCCACCTGTGATATTCACGAGCATGCCCTTGGAGGTGGAAATGTCCATATCACCCATGAGAGGATTTTGTAGTGCCATATCAGCCGCTTTCAAGGATCGGCCCTCGCCTGAGGCTTGTCCGGTTCCCAACATGGCATTCCCCATTCCATGCATGACAGCTTGAACGTCAGCAAAGTCCAAATTGATCAAGCCTGGACTGGTCATTAGATCTGTGATTCCTCGAACACCTTCCAACAAAACACTGTCTGCCAAGCGAAAACTTTCTTGTAAGGTGGTGTTTTGGTCAATTAGCTGAAACAAATTTTGGTTGGGTATGACAAGCAGAGAATCAACGACGGGCTTGAGTGCTAATAGGCCTTCATTGGCGAGTCTCATTCGATGTCGGCCTTCAAACAAAAAAGGTTTAGTAACCACT
>Ga0075156_10002549_pt1 | contig 10151 bp, 6 predicted proteins | sample JI81AbrownDNA_FD_70966 | JGI IMG/M metagenome (GOLD analysis project Ga0075156, IMG submission 70966) | Wastewater effluent complex algal communities from Wisconsin, to seasonally profile nutrient transformation and Carbon sequestration -... | ecosystem: Engineered > WWTP > Effluent > Algae...
CCGTCGCTCCACAGTTGCACGCGTGCCGTGTAGGCCGCGGCCACGAGCTTGTCGAAAGGCATGTCGCCCAGGCCAGCGCTGGCCGCGAACGCGTCCAGGCGATCGCGGATCTTGCGCGCGGCGTCCTGCGCCGCCTTGCCGTTGAGGTCGGCGCCGGTGGACGCGGCCGTGGCGCTGGTGTTGGCCACCTTCGCGGTGTCGGTGGCGGTGCAGCGCACGCGGTGCAGCGGGGTGCGCAGCTCGTGCGCCACCACCTGCGCGACCTTGGTGTTGACGCCCTGGCCCATCTCGGTGCCGCCGTGGTTCACCAGCACCGAGCCATCGGTGTACACGTGCACCAGCGCGCCCGCCTGGTTGAAGTGGTTCACGTTGAACGAGATGCCGAACTTGACCGGCGTGAACGCGATGCCGCGCTTGAGCACCGGGCTGGTGGCGTTCCAGGCCGCGATCTCGGCGCGGCGCTCGCGGTAGCGGCTGGTGCGAACCAGCTGCTCGGTCAGCGGCTCAAGCACGTTGTCTTCCACCCGCTGCAGGTAGGGCGTCACGTCCCGGCTGCCGACGCCGTAGTAGTTGGCGCGCCGCACGTCCAGCGGGTCCAGGCCGAGCCGGCGCGCGATGCTGTCGAGGATGAACTCGATGGCGATCGCGCCCTGCGGGCCGCCGAAGCCCCGGAAGGCGGTGTTGCTCTGGGTGTTGGTGCGCGCGCAGTAGCCGTGCATCGACACCGCGGGCAGCCAGTAGGCGTTGTCGAAGTGGCACATCGCCCGCGTCATCACCGGCGGGCTCAGGTCGGCCGAGAAGCCGGCGTTGGCGATCAGGTCGATCTGCGCGCCAAGCACGCGGCCGGCGTCGTCGTAGCCGACATCGAAGTCGAACTCGAAGCCGTGGCGGCGGCCGGTGACCATGAAGTCGTCGTCGCGGTCCAGGCGCAGCTTGACCGGGCGGCGCAGGCGCGCGGCCAGCACCGCCGCCACGCAGGCCGGCAATGCGCTCTGCGATTCCTTGCCGCCGAAGCCGCCGCCCATGCGCCGGCACTGCACCTGCACCTGATTGGCGTCGCGCCCGAGCGCATGGGCCACCAGGTGCTGCATCTCGGTCGGGTGCTGGGTGGAACAGTGCAGCAGCAGTGTGTCGTCTTCCAGCGGCACGGCGTAGCTGATCTGGCCTTCCAGGTAGAACTGCTCCTGCCCGCCGACGCTCAGGCTGTCGCGCAGCCGGTGCGGCGCCGCGGCCAGCGCAGCGGCCGCATCGCCGCGCGCCAGGTGCATCGGCGGCACCACGTACTGCTGCGCGGCATGGGCGTCGCGCGGAGTCAGCAGCGCGGGCAGCGGCTCCAGGGTGAGGAACTCCTTCGCCCGCGCGGCCACGCGGCGCGCCACGCGCCGGTCCTCGGCCACCACGGCGAACACCGGCTGGCCCAGGTAGTGCACGCTGCCGTGCGCCAGGATCGGGTCGTCACCCTTGACGATGGGCGCGCAGTCGTTGGTGCCGGGGATGTCGTCGGCCGTCAGCACCGCCACCACGCCGGGCTCGGCGCGCAGCCGCGCCACGTCCACGGCCAGCAGCCGGCCATGCGCCACCGGCGACAGGCCGAGTGCGGCATGCAGCGTGCCCTGCAGTTCGCGAATGTCGTCGACATAGGTCGCCTCGCCCGCCACGTGCAGATGCGCGGACTCGTGCGCGCGGTCCACGCCCACCTGGGGCAGCGCGGCGGCGGCCTTGCCGTCGGCGACCGCAGCGAGGGAGTCGTCGCGGCGGTTCATGCGGCACCCCGCGCGAACACGCTCACCGCCTGCCTGGGCAGCGGCGCGTCAGGCCGCGTCTCGAGCCAGAACCGACGCAGCAGGTTGGCGGCGGCACGGCGCCGGTAGCCCGCGCTCGCGCGCAGGTCGGCAATGGGGGTGAAGTCCAGCGCCAGTGCAGCGGCGGCGGCGTCGGCCGTGGCCTCGTTCCAGGGCTGGCCGCGCACCGCGGCCTCGGCCGCCGCGGCCCGCTTCACCACCGCGGCCATGCCGCCGAAGGAAAAGCGCGCGTCGCGCACGGTGGTGCCGTCGAGCGTGATCGCCAGGCCGGCGGCCAGGCCGGAGATGTCGCTGTCGTAGCGTTTGCTCAGCTTGTAGGCGCGCAGGTGGGTGTGCGCCGGGGCCGGCACCTCGATGGCCAGCACGAACTCGCCTGCGGCCAGCGCGTTCTTCATGTAGTCCAGGTAGAAGGCGTCCAGCCGCACCCGGCGCTCGGCCGCGCCGCGGCGCAGCCGCAGCGACGCGTCCAGTGCCATCAGCACCGGCGCACCATCGCCGATGGGCGAACCGTTGGCCAGGTTGCCGCCCAGCGTGCCGGCGTGCCGCACCGGCGGCGACGCGAAGCGGCGCCACATCTCGGCCAGCTCGGGGTGGCGCAAGGCGAGCGCGGCCCAGGCGTCTTCCAGCGTGGCGGCCGCGCCGATGACCAGCGTGCCGTCGGGTGCCGTGTCGACGCGGCGCATCGCATCCACACCTCCGGTGGCCACCAGCACCGGCAGCGCCTTGTGCTGCTTGTTCACCCACAGCCCGATGTCGGTCGCGCCGCCCAGCAGGCGCGCGTCGGGCCAGGCTTCGCGCAGCGCGGCAAGCTGCTCCACCGTGCGCGGCACGAAGGCGCGCGCGCCGCGCGGGTCCGTCAGCGCCAGGGGCGGGTCGGTGGCCAGCGTGGCCAGCGCGGCAACCACCGGGGCTGCGTCCAGCTTGCAGGCCGGCAGTTCGAACATCCGCTCGGCGGCGTCCAGGATGGGCCGGTAGCCGGTGCAGCGGCACAGGTTGCCCGCCAGGTCGTCGGCAAGCTGCTGCCGCGACGGCACCGCGGCGCGCGCGGTGTCGCGTTCGTAGACCTGCACCATCGACATCACGAAGCCCGGGGTGCAGAAGCCGCACTGGGAGCCGTGGCAGTCCACCAGGGCCTGCTGTGCCGGATGCAGCGCACCACCGCAGGCGGGACGCAGGTCGTCCACGGTGAGCAGCGCCTTGCCGTCGAGCATCGGCAGGAACTGGATGCATGCATTGACGTTGCGCCAGGCCACGCCGTCGCCGCGCCGTTCACCCACCAGCACGGTGCAGGCGCCGCAGTCGCCCTCGGCGCAGCCCTCCTTCGTGCCGGTGCAGCGGACGTCCTCTCGCAGCCAGTCGAGCAGCGTGCGGGTGGTGTCGGCACCAGTCACCTCGACCACACGGCCGCGATGGAAGAAGCGCACGGGGCGCTCGACGCAACCGGTCTGCGAACCGGCGACGCGCGGGATGTCGTTGGGGCCCTGGGACATACCCGAACCATACGCCCGGACGCAGTACACGGCATACGATGCCCCTGATGCCAGGTATGCGGGGGAGCGTATGTCCGAGCGGGCGCCTTTCAGCAAGATCGACCTTCATCTCGTGAAGGTCCTGCACACCGTGGTCACCGAAGGCAGCGTCTCGCGCGCCGCGCTCAAGCTTGCCAGCAGCCAGCCTGCAGTCAGCGCGCAGCTCAAGCGCCTGCGCGCGCTGACCGGTGACCCTTTGCTGGTGCGCTCGGGCACCGGCATGGCGCCCACCAGCACCGCGCTGGCGCTGGTGGAGCCGGCGGCCAACCTGCTGCGCGAGGCCGCCGTGCTGTTCGGCCAGCGCCGCGGCGGGCGGCCGTTCGACCCGGCCACCAGCGAGCACACCTTCACCATCGCCGCCAGCGACTACCTCGACCCGCTGTTCCTGCCCGAGCTGGTGGCGCGGATCGGACAGCAGGCCCCGGGCGTGCGCGTGGACCTGCACGGCCTGTCGTCCGACTTCGACTACCGACGCAGCCTCGCCCGCGGCGAGGTGGACCTGGTGGTGGGCAACTGGCTCGAACCACCGGGCGAACTGCACCTCGGCCGCCTGTTCACCGACGAAATCGTCTGCCTGGTCGGCGAAGACCATACCGCAGTGCGCAACCCGCGAGGCTGGACCGAAGCGCGCTACCTCGCGGCCGAGCATGTGGCGCCGAGCGACTTCGCTCCCGGCATGAGGGGCGTGATCGACGAACACCTGGCCGGTGTCGGCCATGCGCGCCGCATCGCGGTACGCAGCCCTCACTTCGGCCTGATCCCGCTGATGCTGGCGCGCACGCACCTGGTGCTGACCACCGGCCGCCTGTTCTGCAGCCGCTATGTCGACGCGTTGCCGGTGCGCATCGTGCGCTGCCCGGTGACGTTCCCTCCGCTCACGTACTACCAGCTCTGGCACGACGTCACCCACACCAGCGCCGCCGCGCGCTGGCTGCGCGACCAGGTGCGCGACGTGGCGCGCACGCTGGCGTCGCAGGTGCTGCCGGCGCGCGCAGCGCGCCGTCCCGCGGGCAGCGCCACATGACCCTTGCCGCCGCCGTGCGCCCCTTCGCCCTGCGCGCCGACCTGCTCGACTTCGCCGCCGACCCCGGCTGGAGCGCGGCCGACGACGCGCCGGGCCTGCGCTTGCGACCCGACCACTGGCTGCTGGTGGACGCGCGGGGCCGCATCGCCGGCGTGCAGGCCGACGCGCCGGACGCGTCGTGGCAGCGCATCGACTGCAGCGGCCGTCTGCTGACGCCGGGCTTCGTCGACACGCACGTGCACCTGCCGCAGCTGGAGGTCATCGCCAGCTACGGCACCGAACTGCTGGACTGGCTCAATACCTACACCTTCCCCGCCGAGCGGCGCTGGGCCGACCCGGCGGTGTGCGCCGCGGGTGCAGCGACCTTCCTGGACGCGCTGCTCGCGCACGGCACCACGTCGGCGGTGGTGTTCCCCACCGTACACGCCGGATCGGCCGACGCGCTGTTCGCCGCCGCGCAGCAGCGCGGCATGCGCGTCATCGCCGGCCAGTGCCTGATGGACCGCCACGCCCCGCCCGACCTGACCGTGGCGGTCGACGCGAGCGAACGCGACAGCGAGGCGCTCGTCGCGCGCTGGCACGGCCGCGACCGGCTGGCCTACGCGGTGACGGTGCGCTTCGCACCCACGTCCACCGACGCCCAGCTCGCCATGGCAGGGCGCCTGCTGTCGCGCCATCCGGGCCTGTACATGCAGACCCACGTGGCCGAGAACCGCGCCGAGCTGGACTGGGTGGCAAAGCTCTTCCCCGACGCGCGCAGCTATCTCGACGTGTACGCGCGCCACGGCCTGGTGGGCGCGCGCTCGGTGCTCGCGCACGGCATCTGGCTCGACGCCGCCGACCATGCGCTGCTGGCGCGCGAGCAGGCGCAGGTGGCCCACAGCCCGAGCAGCAACCTGTTCCTCGGCTCGGGGCTGATGCCCTGGCGCGCGCTCGAGGACGCCGGCGTGCCCGTCACCCTGGCCAGCGACGTCGGCGGCGGCACCAGCCTGTCGATGCTGCGCACGATGGCCGACGCCTACAAGGTGCAGGCGATGCTGCACCAGCGCCTGCCGGCCTGGAAGGCGCTTCACACCGTCACCCGCGGCGCCGCGCAGGCGCTGGGCCTGGCGCACGAGATCGGCTCCTTCGACACCGGCTGCCTGGCCGACCTGGCGCTGTGGCGCTGGGCTGCCGGGCCGGTGGCCACCGTGCGCGACGCCGCGGCCCGGAGCTTGCATGAACGCGTGTTCGCCTGGATGACCCTGGCCGACGAACGCAACCTGGTGGCCACCTGGGTGGCCGGCACCGAACGACATCGCACCCCGACGGAGACCGCCGCATGACTGCGCCCCCGAGACTCGAGCTCAAGCACATCAGCAAGCAGTACCCCGCCGTGAAGGCCAACGACGACGTCAGCCTGACCGTGCAGCCCGGCGAGATCCACGCCATCCTCGGCGAGAACGGCGCCGGCAAGAGCACGCTGATGAAGATCGTGTTCGGCGCCGTGCAGCCCGACAGCGGCAGCATCGCCATCGACGGGCAGCAGGTGTCGATCCGCAACCCGCACGAGGCCAAGGCGCACGGCATCGCGATGGTGTTCCAGCACTTCAGCCTGTTCGACACCCTCACCGCGGCCGAGAACGTGTGGCTGGGGCTGGACAGCGGCGAGACGCTGCCGCAGGTCACCGCGCGCATCGTGGCCAAGGCCGGCGAGTACGGCCTGCCGGTGGACCCGACGCGCCCGGTGCACAGCCTGTCGGTGGGCGAGCGCCAGCGCGTGGAGATCGTGCGCGCGCTGCTGGCCAACCCCAAGATCCTGATCCTCGACGAGCCCACCTCGGTGCTCACGCCGCAGGCGGTGCAGACGCTGTTCCTCACGCTGCGCCAGCTCGCGTCTGAAGGCTGCTCCATCCTCTACATCAGCCACAAGCTCGACGAGATCCGCGAGCTGTGCCACGCCTGCACCGTGATGCGCGGCGGCCGCGTCACCGGCGTGGTGGACCCGCGGCAGGAAAGCAATGCCTCGCTGTCGCGTCTGATGATCGGCTCCGAGCCGCCGCAGCTGGTGCACCGGGAGGCCACGCTGGGTGGCGTGGCGCTCGAGGTGCGCGACCTGAACCTGGCGCCGGACAGCCCCTACGGCGTGGCGCTGCAGGGCATCAGCCTGCAGCTTCGCGCGGGCGAGGTGCTGGGCGTGGCCGGCGTGTCGGGCAACGGCCAGCAGGAGCTGCTGGCCGCGCTGTCCGGCGAGGACCGGCGCGCCGCGGCCGGCACGCTGTCGCTGTTCGGCCAGGACATCGCGCGCGCCAGCCCGCACCGCCGCCGCGTGCAGGGCCTGTACTTCGTGCCGGAGGAACGCCTGGGCCGCGGCGCGGTGCCGATGGCGTCGCTGGCGTCGAACACGCTGCTCACCCGGCGCGAAACGGTGAGCCGCCTCGGCTGGATCGACGTCGGCGCCACGCGCGCGCTGGCGGCGCGGCTGATCGAGCGCTTCAAGGTCAAGGCCGGCGGCCCGGAAGCGCACGCCAAGAGCCTGTCCGGCGGCAACCTGCAGAAGTTCATCGTCGGCCGCGAGATCGATGCGCAGCCGCGCGTGCTGGTGGTGGCGCAGCCGACCTGGGGTGTGGACGTAGGCGCCGCGGCGCAGATCCGCGGCGAACTGCTCGCGCTGCGCGACGCCGGCTGCGCGGTGCTCGTGGTCAGCGAGGAGCTGGACGAGCTGTTCGAGTTGTCCGACCGCCTGGTGGTGATCGCCCGCGGCCGCCTGTCGCCGTCCATCGCGGCGCGCGACGCCACCGTGGAGCAGATCGGCCAGTGGATGGCCGGCCTGTTCGACCCGCCGGCGGGCACCGCTGCCGACCCTTCCAAGGAGGCCCGCCATGCTGAGGCTTGAAACCCGTCCGGCGCCGTCGCGCACCTTCGTGCTGGCCTCGCCGCTGATCGCGCTGGCGGTCACCGTGCTGGTGGGCGTGGCGCTGTTCGTGCTGCTCGGCAAGGACCCGCTGATGGGCCTGCGCATGTTCTTCTGGGAGCCGATCAAGAGCGGCTACGCCTGGAGCGAGATCGGCGTCAAGGCCACGCCGCTGATGCTGATCGCGCTCGGCCTGGCGCTGTGCTTTCGCGCCAACGTCTGGAACATCGGCGCCGAGGGCCAGTACATCCTCGGCGCGGTGTTCGCCGGCGGCATCGCGATGCATGCCACGCCGGACTCGCCGCGCGCCATCGTCGTGGCGATCCTGCTGGCCGGCATCGTCGGCGGCATGCTGTGGGCGGCTGTCACCGCGCTGCTGCGCGACCGCTTCAACGCCAACGAGATCCTGGTCAGCCTGATGCTCGTGTACGTGGCCGAGATGGTGCTGTCGTACCTGGTCTACGGCCCCTGGAAGGACCCGGCGGGCTACAACTTTCCGCAGACCGTCACCTTCGCCAAGCCGACCCAGGTGCCGAAGCTGTTCGACGGCCTGCGCGTCAACCTCGGGCTGGTGATCGCGCTGCTGGCCGTGGTGGGCATGTCGGTGTTCCTGTTCCGCCTGTTCCGCGGGTTCCAGGCCCTGGTGGGCGGTCAGGCCGGCGCGGCGGCGCGCTATGCCGGCTTCTCGTCGCGCACCGCGCTGTGGACGGCGCTGCTGGCGTCGGGCGGCCTGGCCGGCCTGGCCGGCGCACTGGAGGCCGCCGGACCGCTGGGCCAGCTCACGCCTTACGTGCCGGTGGGTTACGGTTTCGCCGCGATCATCGTGGCCTTCGTCGGGCGGCTCAATCCGCTGGGCATCGTGTTCTCGGCGGTGCTGATGAGCATGTTCTACATCGGCGGCGAGCTGGCGCAGTCGCGCATGCAGCTGCCCAAGTCCATCACCGGCGTGTTCCAGGGCCTGCTGCTGTTCTCGCTGCTGGCGTCGGACACGCTGATCCACTACCGGCTGCGCTGGAAGCGCGCCGCACCGGCCGCCAAGGCCACGGGAGCCACGGCATGAACGAGATCGCCCTGCTCATCGCCGCCACGCTCAATGCGGGCACCGTACTGGCCATCGCGGCCCTGGGCCTGCTGCTCAACGAGCGCGCCGGCGTGGTCAACCTGGGCGCCGAGGGCATGATGCTCGTGGCCGCCGTGGTGGGCTATGCCGCCGCGGTGCACACCGGCAGCGACATCGTGGCGTTCGGCGCCGGGGCGCTGGCCGGCGCGCTGCTGGCGTCGGTGTTCGGCCTGCTGGTGATCTGGCTCAACACCAACCAGTACGCCACCGGGCTGGCGCTCAGCCTGTTCGGCGTGGGGTTCTCGGCCTTCATCGGCCAGCCCTACACGCGCGAGCGCCTGTCCGAGCGCGCGCAGTTCGACATCCCGGTGCTGTCGGACATCCCCTTCTTCGGGCCGGCGCTGTTCAAGCAGCATCCGATGGTGTGGGTGGCCATCGCACTGACCGTGCTGCTGACGTGGTGGCTGCAGCGCAGCCGCAGCGGCCTGGTGCTGCGCGCCATCGGCGAGTCGCCCGAGTCGGCGCATGCGCTGGGCTACCCGGTGCGGCTGATCCGCCTGGCCGCGGTGGTGGCCGGCGGCGCGCTGTGCGGCGTGGCCGGGGCCTACCTGTCCACGGTGTACACGCCGCTGTGGGTCGAGGGCATGGTCGCCGGCCGCGGCTGGATCGCGCTGGCGCTGACCACCTTCGCCACCTGGCGCCCGGTGCGCGTGCTGCTCGGCGCCTACCTGTTCGGCGGCGTCACGATGCTGCAGTTCCACCTGCAGGGTCAGGGCGTGGAGGTGCCGAGCCAGTTCCTGGTGATGCTGCCCTACCTGGCCACGATCGTGGTGCTGGTGCTCATCTCCAGCAACGCGGCCTGGATCCGCGCCAACATGCCGGCGTCGCTGGGCAAGCCGTTCGCGCCGGGGGGCTGAGGCGCTCAGGCGGCGCGCTCAGCGCGCCCGTGCCGTGGACGGCGGCACCAGGGCCGCGAAGTCGGGTCCGCCGCGCTCGACCAGGTGTCGCGCCAGGGCTGCCGCCGCCGCCCGGTGGCCTCGGGGCGACCAGTGCGCGTTGGGAAGGTAGTGCTCGCGCCACTCCGGACCGGCCATTTCCTCGACCATGTCCAGGCAATCGATGCGCAGGTCGCGACACGATCGCAACACTTCGTCCTCGATCCAGCGATGCTCCGCCACCCCTGCATGCACATGACCGATGAACATCACCACCAGCCGCGCGCCGGACGCCTGCACTGATCGATTCAGCCTGTCGAGCAGGTAGCGGCTGGTCCGGGCCAGGGGCCGCAGCGCGTCCTCGTCCACCACGCCGAGTCGAAGCTGCAGCCGATGCCAGGCTTGCCGGGCCACCTCGGTCAACCTCAGCTGCGCCAGCGCGGAAGCCTGGGCGTCAGTCGCGCGACGAAGCGACTCCTGCGGCCCCAGCAACTCCACCTGCCCCGTCTCCTCGTGGAGCACGAAGCGCGGCTTGGGGCCTTCGCGGACAGACAGTCCGTTGCGGAAGAAGTCGTCGACGTAGTAGGTGAGCACGACCACCCGGGGAGCCAGGCTGCGTCCGTGCCGCTCCCACATCAGGACCGCCTGGTCGATCCCGTAACCGTTCACGCCTGCGTTGATCACCTCGACGCCTGGACTCGCCTCCAGCAGCGCCTCGAACGTCTCCTCGTCGCGTACCCCGAGTCCGTAGGCAAAGGAGTCACCGATGGCCAGGATGCGGATGGGCAGGGGTGCCGGGGCGAGGCCCTTGGTACCGCGAAATCCCAGCGGGTCGTGGCGGACGCCCGAAGCTGCGTAGGCGGGTTTCATGCGCCAACCGAGATCGGCGTCGGGCACCATGTCGTCGG
>Ga0075156_10002552_pt1 | contig 10140 bp, 9 predicted proteins | sample JI81AbrownDNA_FD_70966 | JGI IMG/M metagenome (GOLD analysis project Ga0075156, IMG submission 70966) | Wastewater effluent complex algal communities from Wisconsin, to seasonally profile nutrient transformation and Carbon sequestration -... | ecosystem: Engineered > WWTP > Effluent > Algae...
AGTTCAAAAAGTCTTGACCACCGATCAGTTGGTTGAATTACAAAAGAAGGTGGATCAAGTATATGTTGACCCATCCCTGATTGAATACTCGGTCAAAATAGTCGGGGCCACGCGCAATCCAAAAGATGTGGGCTTGGGCGATATTCAACACTACATCATGTTTGGTGCTAGTCCGCGCGCATCCATCAATTTGATCCTCACAGCCAAGGCTCTCGCCTTCGTGCGCGGACGCGCTTACGTCCTCCCGCAGGATGTGCTCGACATGGCAATGGATGTCATCCGTCACAGGCTTGTGCTTTCGTACGAGGCGCTCTCTGACAACATCAGCAGTGATGACATTTTGAAGAAGATATTCGACCGCGTGCCGCTCCCTGTGGTTCCTTTGCATGAACATTTCAACGTCCACGCCAACGCCTGAGCGGATTCTTCATCGGCTGGATTGGCAGGTTATCCGCAGGTTGGATGGACTCCTGCAAGGCGATTACCGCAGTCTCTTCCGCGGCTTCGGCATGGACTTTGCCGACCTGCGCGAATATCAGGCGGAGGATGACATCCGCTATATTGACTGGAACGTCAGTGCGCGCATGGATACGCCCTACGTCCGTCAATACATGGAAGACCGCGAAGTCATTGCATGGTTCCTGCTGGACCTGAGTCCCTCGGTGGATTTTGGCACGCTTGAGAATCAGAAGCGCAATGTGCTCATTGATTTTGTCGCCACTCTTGCAAGGCTATTAACCCGTCACGGGAATCGCGTCGGGGCGATGATGTTTGGGAGCGCAATCCAGCGCACAGTCCCAGCAAGAAGCGGGCGGCTGCAAGTGCTGCGAATCATCAACGATCTGTTAAATCAGCCGCGTCTTAATCATTCATCCATGACCGATCTCAGCGCATTGCTCAAAGGCGGATTGCATTCCATCAAAAAACGCTCGCTTGTTTTTGTGGTGTCCGATTTCATTAGTACGCCAGGCTGGGAGCGCACGTTGAGTTTGTTGAACCAACATCACGAAGTTATCGCCATCCGTTTATGGGATCCGCGCGAAATGGACTTACCCGATATCGGGCCAATTGTGATGGAAGATGCTGAGACGGGTGAGCAGTTGTACGTGGACACGCACGATAAAAAATTCCGCAAGCGATTCCATGAAGCCGCACAGCAGCGTGAACTTGCGTTGAATGATTCTTTCAAACGTGCCGGTGTCGATGTTCTTCCGCTTTCCACCGAAGAAGATATGATCCACGCCATCGTGCGCTTTGTGATGATGCGCCGTCAACGCAAAAGGTAACCATGTCTTTTATCTGGCCCATATCGCTTTTTTCTTTATTTGCGGTTCCGCTGCTGGTCTTGTTGTATCTGCGTATGCAAAACCGCCGCAAACAATTTGCCGTGCGCTACGGTAGTTTGGGGTTGGTGCAGCAAGCCGCCAACGGACGCGCGCTCGGTTCGCGCCGCCACCTGCCAGCGATTCTCTTTTTGATCGGACTGACCATTTTATTTTTTGCGCTGGCTCGTCCGCAAATGCCAGTCAGCTTGCCGCAAGTGGAAGGCATTGTCATCCTTGCCTTTGATGTTTCAGGCAGCATGTCTGCAACAGATTTTGAACCCACGCGCATGGAAGCCGCAAAAGAAGTGGGCCGCGAGTTTGTGAAGCGTCAGCCGAGCACGGTCAAGGTCGGCATTGTTTCATTCAGCGATAACGGCTTTTCAATGCAGCTTCCCACGAACGATCAGGAAGCCATTCTCTCCTCCATTGATCGACTGCACCCCGAACGCGGCACATCGATCGCAAATGGGATCATCATCTCTTTGAATACGATTGCCAACGCGACGGGACAACAGCCCATCCTCGGCATGGACGTCCCACTGCCAGACGCCTCTTCTTCCACGCCCACACCTGTTCCTGTTTCTGACGCAGCGGACTCCGCTGTGATCGTCCTCATCACGGATGGCGAAAACAATATGAATCCCGACCCGTTGGAAGCTGCCCAATTCGCCGCAGATCGCGGAGTCCGCATCCATACCATTGGAGTTGGCAGCAGTGCAGGAGTTCAACTTGAAGTCAACGGCTTCACCGTTTTTACTCAATTGGATGAAGTCACTCTTCAGCAGATTGCAGAGATCACCGACGGTAATTATTACAATGCCCAAACCGAGGAAGACCTGAAAACCATTTACGAAAACATAGATCCGCAACCTATGATGGTGGAAGAAAAAACAGAAGTCACCGCCATTTTTGCGGGTGTTAGCATTCTCATTTTATTGGTCGCAGGGATGATCTCCCTGATGTGGTTTAGTCATGTGCCGTAACTTTTCAATTGTATGTCATGCTGAGCCGCTTTGCGGCGAAGCATCTCTTTCACGTTATAGAGACCCTTCGGTCGCTCAAAAGCGCTCCCTCAGGGTGACACGAATAACCGGAGGCTGATATGGAATTGCTCTGGCCTGCATTCCTTTACTTACTGGCACTGATTCCATTACTAGTGCTTGTTTACATCTTTGTTCTGCGCCGCAGGCGACCATATGCCGTGCGTTTTTCAAGTCTGTCCCTTGTCCGTGAAGCCATCGGAAAACAGTCACAGATTCGGCGGCATCTGCCATTCGTGTTGTTCTTGTTAGCCATGTCCAGCCTTGTATTGGCTATGGGTCGTCCCGTCACAACCTTTACTCTGCCCGCTGCAAATGCAACCATTATCCTTGCTTTGGATGTTTCCAGAAGTATGTGCTCCACCGATATTTCCCCCAACCGTCTCGAAGCAGCCAAGTCCGCCGCGCTGGATTTTATTGAAGCGCAAGAAGCCAACGTGCAGATCGGTGTCGTTGCCTTTGCCGGATACGCCGTCGTCATTCAAGAACCTACAACGGACAGAAACTTATTGGCGACCGCTGTTCAAAACCTCACCACCGCCCGAAGGACGGCCATCGGCTCAGGCTTGCTCACCTCCCTTGAAGCTTTGTCAGAAATAGATGATAGCATCCCAAGTCCATTTTCAGGCGTGGAGCCTGTGCCGTTACCCGAAGGACAATACGCTCCTTATATTGTTGTCCTACTTACGGATGGCGTCAATACCACTGGCCCCGAACCGCTCCTCGCCGCAGACTATGCCAAGGTGCGCGGCGTCCGTGTGTACACCATTGGTTTTGGCACCGACCAAAACGACTCGCCCATGAATTGTGGCGGCTTTCAAGGCAGCCCTGATGCAGGTCAATTTTTCTTTGGAGGCGGTGGAGGCGGTGGAAACTTCCGCAGAGGCATTGATGAAGAGACGTTGAAGCAGGTCGCCAGTCAGACAGGCGGCGCATACTTCGCCGCATCCAGCACAGGCGAATTACAGGATGTCTTCCGCAACCTTCCCGTGCAACTTATGACCGTCACCGAAATAACGGAGGTTAGTGTCATCTTTGCCGCTCTTGGCGCAGTATTTATTCTGCTTGCAATCATCCTCTCCATGATCTGGCATCCCATTCCATAAATCCCGTTTACAGTAGGGGCGACCCGCCCAGAGTAAGCCAGTACGATTGATTAACCTTGAAGGGTCGCCCCTACGAATTGATATGTGATATGTCTGCCATTGCAGCGGGTATAATTCACTCAATGGACGCGCAACAAACCACCTTCAAAACTTATCTCCCTTCTGCAATTACACTCATATTAATTGGCTGGGGCGGGCTGGTCGCCACCCTTTATTTCTCACTGCCTTTTGTATGGTCACGCTGGGCATTCTTCGTCTTCATCATCATGGGGCTGACAGGCATCGCACTGCCTGTCGTATTTTATTTACACAAACGCTTCCCCGAGGAACCACCTGCCGAACCCAATGTCATCATTCGCCAATCTCTGTGGGTTGGTGTGTTCGGTGCAACTCTCGCATGGCTCCAACTCGGACGCCTTGTTACACTCTACGTGATCCTCGGTCTTGCAGGTGGGCTGATCGCCGCCGAGTATTTCATCCGCATTCGTGAAAAAGCTAACCGACATATCCCCGCCCCAACCGATGACAACCCTTCGTAACCTCCCCTCTGTTGAACAAATGCTCCAAACCGAAGCCGCCGCATATCTCATTGCGCGATTTGGCCGACCGTTGACTTTGGACTCCATCCGTTTTGTTTTGGATGATATAAGAACCCGCTTCCAATCTAAACTGATAACTGATCTGCCATCAACAGAATCCATCCTCGCCCAAACAGAATCCCAGTTAATGACGTGGACTAAGCAGACTCTACTCCCGGTCATCAACGCATCTGGAGTCATTCTCCACACCAATCTCGGACGCGCCCCATTAAGTGACGCCACCATCCGCGCCATGGACATTGTCTCACGCGGCTATTCCACCCTCGAATTCGATCTCGAATCAGGCAAGCGCGGCTCGCGTCTCATCCACGCTGAATCTCTGTTGCAAAAATTGACAGGTGCCGAAGCGGCGCTGGTCGTCAATAATTGTGCCTCCGCATTGCTGCTTATTCTTTCTGCGCTCGCAAATAGAAAGCGAGTCATCATCTCACGCTCGCAGCTTGTGGAAATTGGTGGCGGCTTCCGCGTCCCTGACGTGATGAAGCAATCTGGCGCAAAACTAGTGGAAGTAGGCACCACCAACAAAGTCCGCTTATCTGATTACCAATCCGCTGCCGAAGAACCTACCGCACTCATCATGCGTGTGCATCGTTCCAATTTCAAATTAGTGGGCTTCACTGAAGAACCTGAACTCAAGGACATGGTCGAAGCCGCTCATCAGGTAGGTGTGCCTGTTGTCGATGACCTCGGTTCTGGCGCGCTTTACAACACTGAGAAATATGGCATTACCCACGAACCGACTGTGCAAGAGTCCATGCAGGCGGGCGCGGACATTATCTGCTTCTCTGGCGATAAACTGCTCGGCGGCCCGCAGGCTGGCATCATCATCGGCAAAGCGGATTTGATCGCGAAGATCAAAAAGCATCCCCTCGCGAGAGCAGTCCGCGCGGACAAGGCCTGCCTTGCGGGGTTATCAGCCACGCTGCTGCATTACCTCAAAGACGAAGCGGAGCGTGAAGTGCCCATCGTGAAGATGATGTCCCTTACGTTGAAGCAGGTCAAAGGTCGGGCTGAGGCGTGGGCGGCGGAGTTGGGTCAAGGCCAGGTGGTGGAAGGTGAGTCCACGGTGGGAGGTGGGTCGCTCCCGGGTGAATCCATGCCGACCTTTTTATTATCGCTGCAAGTAAAATCTGCCGAAAAGTTTTTGCGCTCACTACGCAAAAATAATCCGCCCATCATCGCTCGCACGGAAAACGATAAAATCCTGCTCGACCCGCGCACCGTCCTCCCCGAACAGGAAGGCGCTTTGCTGGTAGGGTTGAAGAACTTGCTAAGAAATACTTAACGCGAATAGAGCGAATGTGCGAATTTTGCGAATAGGATTTTTTAAATGGCTGAAATTGCGATTATTGAAAAAGAATTGTCATATTTGATTATGCAAGCTGCATTTGAAGTGCATAATGCCCTTGGCCCGGGTTTTCCTGAAGCGATTTATGAAGAATCCATGTGTCGCGAACTGGCAAGATATGGTGCTAACTTGGAACGCCAAAAACGTGTGAAAGTATATTTTAAGAATGAATTCGTTGGTGAATTTATTTTAGATAATGTTGTAAATGGGCGTGTTATTCTCGAGTATAAGGCTATGAGCGAAATTGCCAAAATTCACGAACAACAGGCTTTTTCCTACTTAAAAGCAACAGGCCTTGAACTTGCTATTGTTATTAATTTTGGTGCTGAACGTGTTCAATCAAGTCGTGTGGTCAACACTAAAGGGAAAACCAAGCTTTTGCCACGTAACTTGCTCAATCGAGATTAAAAGATATTCGCCCTATTCGCCCATTCGAAACATTCGCGTTAAAAAGGAAAACAAAATGAAATTTGAAATTGATGCCATTATGAAATCCCGCAATTTGGATGCGATCGTTGTGTTTGGGAATGCCGAGCATAACCCGCCCATGTATTATCTAACAGGCGGCGGGCACGTTAGCCATGCCACGGTCATCAAAAAACGCGGCGAGGATGCGGCGTATTTTCACAATGACATGGAGCGAGACGAAGCTGCCAAAAGCGGCTTAAGGTTAATTCCTTACAGCAGTTATGACTACGATGCGCTTTTGAAAAAAGCGGATGGGAATCTTTTGCTGGCAAGTGCTTTGCGTAATCAATTGATGTTTGAAGAGGTTGGTGTCACCAAGGGACGTGTGGGCGTCTATGGCAATTATGACCTAAGTGCGATCTTCGGGCAGTTGTCTCATTTGCAAAAGTTGATGCCTGAGTTGGAAATCGTTGGCGAACCGCGTGAAGATTCGATCTTCATGCGCGCCATGGAAACCAAAGACCCGGGCGAAGTGCGCCGCATCCGCAATATGGGCAAAGTGACCACGGCTGTCGTTGGGCAGGTCCGCGATTATTTGACGGCTTGCGATGTGAATGAGAATGAAGTCTTGTTGAAAGAAGACGGCACCCCGTTGACCGTGGGTGACGTGCATTCCAAGATCCGCTTGTGGGTTTCGGAGCATGGTGCAGAATTGCCCTCCGGGTTCATCTTTGCCATCGGACGCGATGCAGGCGTGCCTCATTCTGCTGGCAATCCCTCGGATTTGATGAAACTCGGTCAGACAATCGTCTTTGATATCTATCCCGCCGAAGCAGGCGGCGGCTATTACTATGATTTCACCCGCACCTGGAGTTTAGGTTATGCCACTCCCGAAGCACAGGAACTGTTTGATCAAGTCAAGGATATTTATGACAGACTGATGGATAACTTCGACTTGAATACACCCTTCAAACATTATCACCAAATGACCTGCGAATATTTTGAATCGAAAGGCCACCAGACTCCGCTTCACACGAAAGCGCCCGTGGAAGGATATGTCCATAGCTTGGGGCATGGCGTTGGCTTGAACATCCATGAAAGACCATTCAGCGGATTTACCACTGGCGATGACCAGCGTCTCTCCCCGGGCGTGATCATTACTTCCGAGCCCGGGCTGTATTATCCCGAAAAAGGTATGGGCTTCCGCATCGAAGATACCCTTTGGGTCAATCCCGAAGGGACTGTTGAAAAGTTGGCAGAATATCCGTATGATTTTGTTTTACCGATGAAGAAGTGGAAGAAAAAATAGGAGACAACTTTATATGTTCAAACGCTCTGCCAACTGGCTGATCGCCCTGGGTGTGTTGGTCGCTGTGATCGCGGCATCTTTCTTTTACTATTATCAATCTCGCACTCAGACGATTGTTATTGCCACCAACGATGAAGGCAGCCAAAGCTATGAATTTATAAGTGCATTAAAAAAGGTTACGGCCAGTGTGGATCCGCGTTTGAATATTAAGATCGTTCAAACAAATGGTTCCATTGAGATCATGACCTTGTTGAAGGAGTCCAAGGCTGATTTCGGGGTGGCGCAATTGGATGCGTTGACCACACCAAATGTGGATTCGGTGGCATTCCTCTATCCGCAGGTGTATCACCTCATTGTCCATGCTGATTCAGATATCCAGACCCCTGCAGACCTGAAAGGCAAAGTTGTCGCTACCCCAGATGTTGTGGGCGGCACCTATACTTCATTCCTGTCCCTGCTTGAATATTATGGACTGGATCCAAAGAGCGTCAAAATTTTGCCCATTTCAGACGGTGATGAAAGAGAGCAGGCTTTCATAAGCGGTAAAGCAGACGCGATCTTCCGCGTGACAACTTTGGGAAATTCATCCATTCGGGAGTTCATGCAGGCAGCAAATGCGCGATTGATCCCTTTTGAACAGTTCGATGCCATGCGACTCTTTTCGCCCACTTTGTTTCAGTACACAATTCCTTATGGGACGTATAAGGCGGCAGAGCCAGCAGTCCCCCAGGCTGATATGCAAACGGTAGGCGTGCCGACGGTTCTGGTCGCTAGAGAAAAAATGGATGCGACCATTGTGCGAACGCTAACGCAGATTCTTTTTGAATATAAGAACGATATTGTAGCCATTACGAATCTTGGGGCTTTTGTGAGTATGCCGGATGCGAGTCAGTCAGTTGTCCCGCGTTTGCACCCGGGCGCATCGGCCTATTACAATCGCGACCAGCCTTCATTCTTTGAGAGGTATTACAATCAGATCAGTTTGTTCGCCACGTTAATACCCCTCGTGGCATCGGTATACTTTGCTGTGCGTGCCATGCTTTTGACAAGGCAGAGGGATCGGGCGTACCGGTATAACATGCAGATGGCATCTTTATTAACTCAACTTATGTCTTCGCCTACGGCGAGTCGTTCCAAAAAAGCTGAATTACAGCTTCTTGAAATGCTGGAAGATGTGATCCATGATATGAACAAGGGCGATGTGGAGATCGAAGATCTGCAGGCATTTTCATTCGTGTGGGATAAAGCGATGGAAGCCGTACGTTACCGCGAAGCCAGCTTGGCCCGAAAAAAGAATTCAGTGGAACGAAAAGGAAAATAATGGATCTGAATAAGCCTGTGACAAGAATTCTTGCTATTGAAACCTCCTGCGATGAAACCGCCTGTGCCATTATTGAGAATGGCCGTGCGTTGCTTTCTTCGGTTGTAGCTTCTCAAATGGAGATCCATGCCCGCTATGGTGGTGTGTTTCCCGAGGTGGCTTCGCGCCAGCATGTTCTGGCTGTAACTCCCGTTGTTGAGCAGGCGCTTGCACAGGCACATCTCACACTCAATGATATTGATGCCATTGCTGTCACGCAGGGACCCGGCCTTGCAGGATCGCTCGTTGTGGGCATGAACATGGCCAAGGGCATTGCTCTCGGCATGGGTAAGCCGTTGATCGGCGTCAATCATTTGGAGGGACATCTATATTCAGCATGGGTCTATGAAGCGGGTGAGCTCGTCCCGCCTGAGCCGCAATTCCCTCTGATGGCGCTGCTTGTTTCAGGCGGACACACCGAACTGAATCTCATGACTGATCATTTGACGTATCAAAGACTCGGTTCCACCCTCGACGATGCAGCTGGGGAGGCCTTCGACAAAGTTGCCCGCCTCCTTGAGCTTCCCTACCCAGGCGGACCTTCGATCCAAAAGACAGCGGAGGAGGGCGATCCGCGCCGCTTCAACTTCGCCCGGGCCTGGCTCGATGGAACCTGGAATTTTTCCTTCAGCGGATTGAAAACCTCTGTCTTGTACGAAGTGCGTGAACTGAGGAAGAGAAGCAATTCCCTGCCCATTCCCGACCTCGCGGCTTCCTTCCAACAGGCTGTGATCGACGTTTTGTTCAAGAAAACGATGAATGCGGCGCGTGAGTTTGGCGCAAAGGAAATTCTCGTGGCTGGCGGGGTTTCGGCGAACCGTCCACTGCGGCAGGCGTTCAAGGCGCAGACGGAGTTCCCTGTTCATATTCCGCCGCTTGTGTTGTGTACAGATAACGCGGCAATGGTCGCTGCGGCGGGCTATCAGCGCTATGTGCTTGGTCACACATCCGGCTTGGAGATGGATGCGCTGCCGACCTGGCCCCTTTCCTGATATACCCCCGACTGACTTAAAACCAAACGGCCGCCTGACTTTTGCCCAAAGTCGGCGACCGTTTGATATAGGGGAGAATGTAATTACTATTATGATACCGTCACCTAAATAAAAGCTGAACTTACCTTAAGAGTTGGATGAGAGATAAAACACTGTGGCTGGGATGCGCCGCACCAGACGGGTGAAACTGTCTATTAATTGACACAATCTTCTCGGTTAGATTCTCCTCATTAAGTAAGGTGCGATGCATTCATTGTGCAAAGTGTCTATTAAAATCTCAGGCCACATTTTGAACTTAGCCTAAGTTCAAAATGTGGCCTATAAAGGGGAGAATGTAATTACTATTATCACGCCATCACATAAATATAACCTGAAGGATATATAAACGTTGGATGAGGATTTATTCCATGGCAGATAAAAGTTGAGGCAATGAAATTGGCCCTTCGCGCAGGATGATAGGGGCATTGCCTGTGCAATCCACGAGTGTAGATGGAACTCCGCCGGGTGTTTTTCCGCCATCCAAGATCAAGGGGATGCGTTCATTGAGCTGGGCATGGACTTCTTCAGCGGTGGATGGGCTTGTTTGGCCGGAGATGTTGGCGGATGTCACAGCCATGGGGCCAGCGGCGCGTAATAGGGCGAGTGCATCAGGG
>Ga0075156_10002553_pt1 | contig 10140 bp, 8 predicted proteins | sample JI81AbrownDNA_FD_70966 | JGI IMG/M metagenome (GOLD analysis project Ga0075156, IMG submission 70966) | Wastewater effluent complex algal communities from Wisconsin, to seasonally profile nutrient transformation and Carbon sequestration -... | ecosystem: Engineered > WWTP > Effluent > Algae...
GCACCACTTGAAAATGACATCGAAATCACAGGCTATCCCGTTGTGACTCTCTTCATCAAATCAACTCACGACGATGGCAATTTCTTCGTCTATCTCGAAGCGATTGACGAGCAAGGCAACGCGCACTACCTCACCGAAGGAATGCTGCGCGCCATCCATCGCAAAATTTCAACCGACACACCGCCTTACAAACAATTTATCCCGTATCATTCCTTCAAACGGAAAGACGCCATGCCATTGATTCCAAACGAAGTGGCGGAGCTCACCTTCGGGTTGAATCCTATCTCGGCATTGATTCGCCGCAGGTGGAGTTTACGAGTATCCATTTCAGGCGCAGACAAAGACACCTTTAAACAGATTCCTGCCTCGGGTAGTCCGAGCGTGGAGATTATGATTGGCGGAGACCAAGCCTCCTTCATCGAGATTCCCCTCAAATGACAGACATCCTTTTCCAATCCCAAGAAAACATAGCCGTTATCACCTTCAATCGCCCCGACGTGTTGAACGCATTCAAGCGCAGCATGTTCCAGCAATTGCTCGACATGCTCGACGCGATTGCTAACGACGATTCGATTCGCGTTGCGCTCATCACGGGCGCGGGACGGGCATTCTCCGCAGGCATTGACCTCGAAGAATTATCGCACCTGTTTGATGGCTCGACGGTGGCAGAACAAGCCCGCGCCGAGTTGGATGAAATGCAGGAACTCACGCGCCGCATGGTGAATTTGCGCAAGCCGATTATCTCTGCCATCAATGGCGTTGCTGTTGGCGTTGGCGCGGAGATTGCGATTGCGAGCGACATCCGCATTGCGTCGGAGAGTGCATATTTTCAATTCGCTGAAGTGAAGCGTGGCATTTTTGAAACGAACGGAGTTATGCACCGCCTGCCGCGACTCATCGGCATGGGACGCGCCGCGCATGTGATGATGACGGGTGAAAAAATTTCGGCGCAATCTGCTTACGAGATGGGCTTGGTCACGAAGCTGACATCTGCCGAATCTATTTTGCAAGAAGGCTTGGACATCGCCCGCACGCTTGCGTCGAACGCACCGATTTCTGTACGGCTGATAAAAGAAGTATTACAGAAATCATACGACCTCGACCTTGAAACCGTCATGCAGCTCGAAACCGAAGGTACGCTCGAATGTTTCGCGAGTGAAGATATGCGCGAAGGCGTGACCGCGTTTTTAGAAAAGCGCGTGCCTGTGTATAAAGGAAGATGATTTGTTTACCTGTGTACTTGTTTACATGTATACAGGTAAACAAGTACACAGGTAAAACCAGAATGGTTGCCTACAAGGACACCCCATGCCAATCATCACCAAAATCGAAATCATAGACCTCAACATCCCTTACCCTCACCCATTCAAGATTGCTCTCGCCGTCATGGACAGCGCGCACAACATCATCGTCCGCGTGCATGACAGTGATGGACTTGTCGGCGTGGGCGAAGGCTGTCCGCCGCGCTTTGTGACAGGTGAAGCGCCAGAGACCGCCTTTGAAGCGGCTCAACTGTATGCGAAGATTCTGATTGGCAAAAATCCGCTGGAGATTGACGCACGACTCGCGGAACTTGAAAAATACATGCTCAAGAATCCCGCCATCCGCTGTGCGTATGACCTTGCGCTGTATGACCTGCTCGCCAAACATGCCGAACTTCCTTTATATGCCTTGCTCGGCGGCGAAAAGAAAACCATCTATTCCAACCGCACCATCGGCATTGATGAACCCGATAAAATGGCAGCCATAGCTAAGCAATATGTTGAGAACGGCGTGAAGGCTCTGAAGGTCAAAGTCGGCACAGGCAAAGCCGAAGACATTGCCAGAATCCGCTCCATCCGTTTATCCGCTTCAAAGTCCGCTTTCAAAATCCGCTTAGACGCCAACCAAGCCTGGGACGAAATCACCGCCATCAACATCCTCACCGCGCTGGCAGAATACGACATCGAAGTCTGCGAACAGCCATTGCCATACTGGAACATCGAAGGCATGAAACGCGTGCGTGAGCGCAGCCCCATCGCCATCATGGCAGACGAATCCATCTTCGACGCACATGACGCGTTTCGCCTTGCCTCCCTCGGCGCAGTGGATTATTTCAACATCAAACTCGCCAAGTCTGCGGGCATTCACGGCGCGTTGAAAATCAACGCCATCGGTGAAGCGGCAGGAATCAAATGTATGCTCGGCGGTATGTCTGAATCACTCATCGGAGTCAGCGCGGGTGCGCACCTGATTTGCGCCTGCCCGAACATTTCCCTGCACGACCTCGACTCTCCCTTCCACTTTACCGAAGAACCCTCCATCGGCGGTGTGGACTTCCAAGCCAATGGCACGGTCACGTTGACAAACGCTCACGGTCACGGCGCGGATGTGAAGCCTGAGTGGATGGAGAAGAGCAAGAAAATAGTGATTAGTTATAAGTAAAAAGTGAGAAGCCTTGGGTTTTCCTTTGTGCTCCTTTGTGACCCTTTGTGGTAAAAAACTCCCATGAAAAAATTCCCTTTCTTTCCGCAAGAAAACGCCCGCATTGGATTACTCGGCGTGGCATTCGATGAAAACTCATCATACAAACGCGGCTCGGCATTGGCGCCGCAGAGAATCCGCGAAGCCTTTTTCTGCGACTCATCCAACCTGTGGACAGAGAACGAAACATATCTTGGGGCAGAGGGTCTCTTCGCAGATATGGGCGACATCACACCGTCAGCGGAGAGAATGCCGATAGAGACCGAGCAAGCCGCAGGTAAATTATATGAAGCGGGGCTGAAGGTCATCGCATTCGGCGGCGACCACTCCGTCACCTATCCGCTGGTAAAAGCCGCAGCAAAGAATCATCCCGATCTCACCATCCTGCACTTCGACGCGCACCCCGATCTATACGATGACTTTGAAGGCAACCCGCATTCACACGCCAGCCCTTTTGCGCGGATTATGGAAGCGGACTTGGCAAAGCGGCTCGTGCAAGTGGGCATTCGCACCATCAACGGACATCAACGCGAGCAAGCCAAACGCTTCGGCGTGGAAGTGCTGACCATGCAACACTGGCGCGATGTCTTCAACCTGCAATTTGACTCGCCGCTTTACATTACCTTCGACATGGATTGTCTCGACCCAGCCTTTGCGCCTGGCATATCGCACCGCGAACCTGGCGGGCTATCCACACGCGAAGCGTTGAGCGTGATTCAGTCGCTCAATGCAAACATCATCGGCGCAGACGTGGTGGAACTCAACCCCACGCAAGATGTTTCAGGCGTCACCGAGATGGTGGCGGCGAAAGCGTTCAAAGAGATCGTGGCGAAGATGTTATGAACTCACGCGAACGAATTCAAGCAGTGCTCCAACGCCAAGCTCCTGACCGAGTTCCGCGCTTTGAGGTTTGGATCGATGGCATGTTCGATGAACTCGGCGTCACCGACCCCTACCGCGCCTATGCCGAGTTGGGGCAGGACTCGATTCTCATGCCGTCGCAAACGCCGAGCGAAAGCAACGCCTGGAAGGATGGCATTGATGAATTCGGGCGTGTGTGGAAAAAGGGGATGTATTTTCACGGCGCGATTCAAACGCCTGATGATTTGAATCGCTACACCCCGCCGATGGAGTACGCGCTTCGTTTCTTTAACGAGCAACGGGTTGCTGACATTCGGACAAATTATCCAGACCTTTGCCTTTTCTTTGGCACGCATATCGGTCCTTTCATGGGGACGTATATGTCAATGGGCATGGAGCACATGTTTGCGATGGTTCGCAAAGATAAGCCATTCGTCCACGCGGTCATGCAGGCGCGGACGGATTGGTGCATTGCCATTTTTCAACGCGCCATCGAGCTTGGCGCGGAAGTCATCATCATGGGTGATGACTCGGCTCACCGTGGCGGCTCGATGATTTCCCCGCAGATGTGGCGTGAATGGGTCTTGCCTTATCATCAGCGTGTGGTGCGTGAGTTATCCGTTCCTGTCATCTGGCACACGGACGGAAAAATCGACAAGTTGTTGCCATTCGCCGTCGAAGCGGGTTTTGCAGGTATGCACGGACTCGAAACATTATCAGGCAACAAACTCGATGAAGTCAAACGTGACTACGGCGACAAATTAATTTTGATGGGCAATGTGGACATCAATCTATTTTTTGAGCCGAACATTGAACTCATCCGCGCCGATGTGAAGCGCAGTTACGAACAAGGCGGCAGCGAAGGCTTCATGCTCTCGTCTTGCAACAGCATTTACCCTGGGATGAATCCCGAAGCCGTGCGTGAATATTTTCGCTGTCAGGGAGGAATTGATGGCTGACGCCCCCCGCTTTCCTCTTGGCTCAAAGCTGACTCTCGACTCGTTGAGCCTTGACCCCTATCCGCACTATCGCCTCTTGCTTGACCGTGAGCCTGTCACCTGGGTTCCCGAAGTGAATCTTTGGTATGTGCTTCGGCGTGATGATGTCGTTACAGTGCTTGATAATGCGGAAGCCTTCACCGTCCAATCGCCGCATTCACTTCTTGATGAAACCTTTGGCACGATGATGTTATCTGCCGAAGGGGAACTGCACCAAGGGATGAGAAACCCATTTGCAGGGGCGTATGTACCCAAGGCAGTACGGGCGTCATCTTCTATTTTCATCGAACAAAAAGCAAATGAACTAATCGATAGATTTATTGCGGACAAAGAAACGGACTTGGTCAAGTCCTTCTCTGACCCGATGGCGTTATACGCCGTCACGGCTTCGCTAGGCGTTCCCATTGTGGACTTTGCACAACTGCGCCATTGGTACGATGACTTCGCTGCCGCATTGAGCAACTTTCGTCATGATTCTGCGGTGCGGGAACGAGGTCAACGAACGGCGAAGGAATTTGGCGAGCAACTTGCGGAGCACATCGCCCGCTTGCGAGCCAAGCCTGATGACTCGTTGCTCAGTCATTTAATTCATGACCCGCACACCAGCTTGAGCGAACGCGAGATCATCTCGAATATTTTTGTCATCATCTTCGGCGGGTTGGAAACGACTGCCGCCATGTTCTCGAATACGATTTGGGCATTGCTCAATCATCCTGACCAATTTGACGAAGTAAAACGCGACCCTGTCAAACTGATGAAATCCGCAGTGGAAGAAACCCTGCGCTGGGAATCTCCTGTTCAGACCGCCACCCGCCATGTGACCCAGCCCGTTACCGTCCGCGGCGTGGATTTTTCAGTGGGCGATACCGTTCAATGCATGTTGGGAGCCGCCAACCGCGACGCTGATTTTTTCCCCGACCCCGACCGCTTCGACATCCACCGAATGAATGCTTCTAACCATCTAGCATTTGCCCGCGGACGACATCACTGCCTTGGCGCGTCATTGGCGCGGCTTGAAGGTGAGATTGGCTTGCGCGTGTTATTTGAGCGTTTGCCGCATTTGCACTTAAAATCAACTCACCCTTCCGCGCCGCATGGACATGAATTCCGCGCCGTGCCCAAACTCATAGTGGAATGGTGAAAGGAAATCGACTATGCCAGCCAAAAGTAAACCTGTAGAAGAAAAGAAAACCTTTATCGAAGAAGCCCGCCGCAAGCAGATTATTGACGCGGCGTTGCAGACGATTGCCGAGCAGGGCTATACCCAAACGTCCTTTGCGGAGATCGCCAAGAGTCTGGGAATTACAAAGGGACTGATTGCCTATCACTTCAACGGCAAGCATGACCTCATCACCTCTGCCATTCACACCATTTTGAATCGACAAGGCGCCTACATCCGCGGACGGGTGGAAGAAGAGACCAAAGGCAGCGACAAACTGCGCGTGTATATCGAATCCAGTTTTGAATACATCTCACAGAACCGTTCGCAGTTCGTGGCGCTGGTGGATTTGTGGGGTAGTTTTACCTCACCCGAAGAGAAGAAAGCATTCAGCGATTCCGCGTATAACCCGTGCCGCGCTCATCTCAAGAAAATTTTCCGCATTGGAGTGGAGCAAAAGGAATTCTCCAAGTTCGATGAGCAGGCAATGGCGTCTGTGATTCAAGGCGCGATTGATGGAATTATGCTGCAATGGGTCTTTGACCCGAAGGCTGTGGATATGCAAGAATCGAGCCGTGAGTTGAGTGAGATGTTTGTGAAGAGAGTCAAAAAGTAAGTCAAAGACCTGACAGGTTTTGAAAACCTGTCAGGTCTAACAAGCCAAAGGAGAAGCGCGTATGGAGTGGAAGAGTCTGGGTCATTTGGTGGAGAGTGCTGCAGAGCGGTTTGGAGAGAAGCCGCTATTTATCTTTGAAGACAAGCTGTTTTCGTTTTCGGAAGTCAATAAACTTGCAAACAAGACCGCGAACGCGTTGAAATCTCTGGGCGTGACGAAAGGCGAGCGCGTGGCGGTCATGCTGCCCAACGGCGTGGACTTTCCCATCGTCTGGTTTGCGCTGGCGAAATTGGGCGCGGTCATTGTGCCTGTCAACATCAATTACCACGACCATGACCTGACTTACACACTTGATGACTCACAGGCGGGGTACTTCGTCGTCCACGAAAATTATTTGGAACAATGGAATCGCGTGCGGGCGCATTTGCCGTCAGTGAAGGAAACGCTGCTCGTGACTGAATCAGATAACAGGTCAGAGTGGAGGCGTTTGGTGGATGAGTCATCCGACTCGTTTGACATATCCAACGTCACAGGCGAGGATTTGGTCAACATACAATATACATCGGGCACGACGGGTTTTCCGAAGGGCTGCATGTTGCAGCAAAAATATTGGATGATGTTGGGCAAGGTGGCGTCTGATTATTTTGGCTTGACGCCCGCCGAATGCAACCTGACCGCGCAGCCATTTTATTATATGGACCCGCAATGGAACGCGGTGGCATGTTTGATTGGCGGCGCGCCGCTGGTGATTTTGCCGCGCTTCTCGCCATCGCATTTTTGGGGAGAGGTCATTCGGCATAATGTGACCGTTTTATATTTGATTGGAACCATGCCATTCTTTTTACTGAAAATGCCCGAAGACCCTGCGTTGGAACGTGGACATAAACTCAATATGATTTTGTGCTCGGGCATTCATCCGAAATTTCACGCGGAGTTTGAGCGGCGTTGGGGCGTGCCGTGGCGCGAGGCATTCGGCATGACCGAAACAGGCGTGGATTTAATTGTGCCGTTTGAAGATGGTTTTTCTGTGGGCACGGGCGCGATGGGCAAACCGATTGCGACGAAAGAAGCGCGGGTGGTGGACACGAATGGCAAAGATGTTTCGGCTGGCGAAGTCGGCGAATTGATTTTGCGCGGCGAACCGATGATGATGGGCTATTGGAATAAACCTGAAGCGACTGCCGAAGTGATGAAGAATGGCTGGCTGCACACAGGTGACATGGTCACAAAAGATGAGAAAGGATATTTCCATTGGCGGGCGCGCTTGAAAGATACGATTCGACGCGCGGGTGAAAATATTTCGTCGGTGGAAGTGGAAGGTGTGCTGATGGAACACCCCGCTGTGAAAGTGGCGGCGGTGGTGCCTGTCCCTGACGAGTTACGCGGCGAGGAAGTGAAGGCGTATATTATTTTGAAAGATGGGTATTCAAAAGAAAGTGCTTCGCCTGAATCGATTTTGGATTATGCACGCGAGCAGTTGGCGTATTTCAAAGTGCCAAGGTTTATCGAGTATGTGGATGATTTGCCACGCACGCCATCCGAACGGGTGGAGAAGCATAAACTGGTGAAGATGAAAGCGGATTTGCGCGTTGGAAGTTATGACGCTATGGAAAAAGTTTGGCGATAAAAGCAATTAAACACAAAGGACACGAAGGGCACGAAGGTTTAAAGGCTCTTTGGTTTTCCTTTTTGTACTTCGTGCCCTTCGTGTTTAAAAAGAGGAACTATGAACACACAACAACTCAACGAAACAATTTCAAAAACACTCGCCGCATGGAACATCCCAGGCGGGGCGGTGGCGATTACCCAGGGTGATGAGATTTTTACCCAAGGTTACGGCGTGCTCGAAGCAGGCAAGCCCGAAGCGGTGAACGCAGACACCATCTTTGCGATTGGCTCAACCACCAAAGCATTCACCTCTGCGCTCATCGGCATGTTGGTGGATGAAGGTAAACTGACTTGGGATGACCTCGTTATTCAACACATTCCTGAGTTTGAGTTATATGATGATTGGGTTACGCGTCACGTCACCGTGCGCGATTTGCTCTGTCACCGCCTCGGCTTGGAACGCGCCCAACGGCTTTATTATCATCGCGGATACGACCAGCGCGAACTCATGCGCCGAATGCGTTATCTGAAACCTGCTGCAAAATTCCGCACAGCGTTTCAATATGCAAATCAACAATACGGAGTGGCGGGTCTGCTCATCGAAGCAGTCACAGGCAAGTCATGGGACGAATTCATCACCGAAAGAATCTTCAACGCCTTGAACATGTCCCGCTCATTTAGTGGCTATGACCGAATCAACGACCATAAAAATTTTGCGTCGCCTCATGCCGTTGCTGATGAAACCTATCCTGCGGGTGTGCGCTTCCTCGGCGAGATGAGTGCCGTTGAACAATATAAAATCATTCACGAGCCCGCTGGCTCCATTCACACCTCTGCCAATGACCTCTCGCAATGGCTCAAGGCTCTGCTCAACAACGGCGCGCCGCTCATTCAACCCGCCACCTTCAACGAACTCACCACGCCGCAAATCGTCATGCAAGATGTGCTCAACTCCGAGCTTGCGCCGCTCGCCTATCTTCAACCCGCAACGCACTTCTGGACATACGCGCTTGGTTGGTGGGCAATGGATTATCGCGGCGAAAAGGTTTTCATGCACGGTGGTCAAATGCCTGGCTACAATTCCGCCGTCGCGTTTTTTCCGCAGCGCAAACTCGCGCTCGCCGTCATGGTCAACGTCCATCAAACCCTCGCCCACGCAGCGCTCTTCTACGCCATCTCCGATATTCTGCTCGATAAAAATGACCGCGACTGGTCAACGGAATTTCAGATGGTGGCGCAGGGATACATGGCAGAAGTCAAAAATCAAGTGGACGAAATGCGCCTCAAACGTGACCCGAACCTGCCTCCGTCCATCGAGCTGGATTCCTTCGCTGGGACATTTTCCAACGACCTCTTCGGCGAGCTGACCGTGACCCACAAAGACAATGCTTTACAACTCACCTACGGAGCCAATACCGCCGTCCTCGAACATTGGCAGGGCGACACCTTCCTCGCGCATTGGAATCTTAAAGCGTTTTTGGATGACACAATGATTGCATTCAGAGCTGATGGTAAGATGATGACACTGCTCAACGATAGAGCGGAATATAAAAAATAGCGTAGTGCAAGTCTATAGACTTGCACTACAAAATGAGAACCCATGAATCCAACCGAACTCATCCTCAAGAATTTTGAAAAAGTATCGTCCGTCCCACGCGGCTCGAAGAACGAAACAGCGATTCGCAACTGGCTGATCGCATGGGCGGCTGAACACAACTGCACCTCCAAGACAGACGCGGCGGGTAATTTGGTAATTTATGTTCCTGCCAGCTCTGGCTACGAAGACCGCCCGACGCTGATTCTGCAAGGTCACATGGACATGGTCTGCCAGAAGACGAATGATTCCAAGCACGATTTTACGAAAGACCCCATTCAACTCATCCGCGAAGGCGATTGGATTCATGCAAACGGCACCACCCTCGGTGCAGACAACGGCATTGGCATTGCATTGATGATGTCCATTGTGGAGGATGAGTCCGTCAAACATCCGCCGTTGGAATTGCTGCTGACTGTGGAAGAGGAAGTAGGGCTTACAGGCGCCGATACGCTAGATCCGACTCTGCTTTCGGGCAAGACTCTTATCAATGTTGATTCAGAAACCGAAGGCGTTTTCACCGTCGGTTGTGCGGGCGGCGGGAGTGTCAACATCACCTTGCCTGTTACATGGGACTCACAAACACAGAATGAAGTTGCTTTTGAATTAAAAGTCAGCGGTTTGCAGGGTGGGCATTCAGGCGAAGACATTAATAAATTCCGCACGAATGCGAATAAACTCATCGCCCGTGTGCTGGATTTTATTCAACGCGACGCGGAAATTCGATTGTCCACGCTCAAAGGCGGGACGGCACGTAATGCCATTCCACGTGATGCGGAAGCGGTGTTTGTTTGTGCAAAAGATAAAGCTGAATTATGTAAAGAAAAATTCTCAGCCATTC
>Ga0075156_10002559_pt1 | contig 10130 bp, 6 predicted proteins | sample JI81AbrownDNA_FD_70966 | JGI IMG/M metagenome (GOLD analysis project Ga0075156, IMG submission 70966) | Wastewater effluent complex algal communities from Wisconsin, to seasonally profile nutrient transformation and Carbon sequestration -... | ecosystem: Engineered > WWTP > Effluent > Algae...
CGCGAGCGAAGGCTGCCGCGTGATTGTGTTTCCCGAGCTCAGCCTCACCGGCTATTCCTGCGGTGATCTGTTTCACACCCAGGCGCTGCAAAAGCAGGCATTGGACGCTTTGATGGCCTTTTGCGATGCCACGCACGATCTCGCGGCGGTTTGCATCGTCGGGTTACCGATCGAGATCGAAAACCGTCTCTACAATGCTGCTGCGGTTGTCTTTGGAGGCACGGTGCATGGTTTGGTGCCGAAAAGCTTCCTGCCAAATTCGGCCGAGTTTTATGAGCGGCGCTGGTTCTCCCCCGCAGGCACGCTGGCTGCAACCACAACCCGCCTGGGCGATATTGCCACGGGGGTACCGGTGGGCACGGACCTGCTCTTCTCGCTATGGAATGCTCCACGTTGCACCTTTGGCGTCGAATTGTGCGAGGATCTTTGGACCGTGAATCCGCCGTCCGGCCAGCTCGCCCTCGCTGGAGCCACGATCATCGTGAACCCATCCGCCAGCACCGAGCTTTTAGGCAAGGCCGCTTATCGTCGGAGTCTCGTGGCGCAGCAGTCCGCCCGCTGCCTGGCCGCCTATGTGTATGCGGGGGCGGGTCCGGGGGAATCGTCGACGGATGTGATCTATTCCGGGCACTGCATGATTGCGGAGAATGGCGGCATGCTGGCCGAATCCAAGCGGTTCAACTTCGGAACCGAGGTCGTGATCGCTGATATCGATATCGAACATCTCGTGCATGAGCGTCAGCGAAGCGCCTGCTTTCGTGATGAGCCATGCCTGCTGGTGCCCCGCATGCGTTACTTTGACTTCGAGGGACGCGAAATAAAAATCAAAGACGCCACCCTGCGTCGCCCGCTCACGCCGCATCCTTTTGTGCCGCATGCCAAGGCGGATCGAACTGCCGTGTGCGAGGAGATTTTCGCCATTCAAAGCACCGCGCTGGCCCGCCGCCTCCGTCAGACGCAGTCCAAGACGGCTGTCATCGGCCTCTCCGGCGGTCTCGATTCCACGCTCGCCATGCTGGTGATGCTCGACGCGGTGAAACGCGCCAAATTGCCCGCGTGCCAGATCCTCGCTGTCACCATGCCGGGCTTTGGCACGACCAAACGCACGCGTGGCAACGCCGAAAAGCTCGCCGAAGCGCTTGGCATCGAGCTGCGCACGATTTCGATCAACGACGCCGTGCGTCAGCACTTCAAGGACATCGGCCACGCCGAGTCCCAGCACGATGCCACCTATGAAAATTCGCAGGCCCGCGAGCGCACACAGATCCTCATGGACCTCGCCAACAAGACCGGCGGCATCGTTGTGGGCACCGGCGACCTCTCCGAGGCTGCTCTCGGCTGGTGTACCTTCAATGGCGACCACATGTCCATGTATCATGTGAATGCGGGTGTGCCGAAGACGCTCGTGCGTTACCTCATCGAATGGTGCGCCGAAGGTCCCTTCGCCGCCAAAGCTGGCGACATCCTGCGAGACATTGCCGACACGCCGATTACGCCGGAGCTGCTGCCGCTCAACGACGACAAATCTCTCAAACAGAAGACCGAGGACACCATCGGGCCTTACGAACTGCACGACTTCTTCCTCTTCCACTTCGTCCGTCACGGCAGCGATGCCGCGAAGATCCAGTGGCTCGCCGAAATCGCCTTTAAAGGCTGTCACAAGCCTGATGTGATCGCCAAATGGCTCGCCGTCTTCTTCAAGCGCTTCGCCCAAAACCAATTCAAACGCTCCAGCATGCCCGATGGCCCCAAAGTCGGCACCGTCGCCCTCTCACCTCGCGGCGATTGGCGTATGCCGAGCGACTTCAGCGGCGATTTGAGTTTGTAGGCAATGCTTGTCTTAGGGCACCGTCGCCCGAGCTTGAAGCGTGGTGAAGCCGGTGGGAAAGGTCACCGTGGCCGTCCAGTTGGCGGAGGTGGCATCGCCGCTTTGAAACACTGCGGTGGTCCAGGCCGCCGTGCCAAACTTCGGTGCGGCACGCACTTGGACGACGCCATTGATGGGAAAGTTCGTGGTCTGGATGGTCACGGTGCTGGCTCCATTCGTCGAAACACCGACATCGGCGGCGAGATCGAGCGGGGCGGTGGGCACGGCGGGTGCCGCACTGCTGTCCACGTTCGTGATCTTCACGGTGGGAGCGTCATTACCAGGCCAGATCGTCGGCGGTGTCGCCGGAGCCACGGCGATGGTTTGGGGCAGCGTGACCACATTGCCGGAAACACTATTGGCTTCGAGACGAATGCGCCCGTCGTTGCGCACATCAATGGTGCCGGTGCCACTGATGCTGTTTGCGACGAGGCGGATGGCTCCGCCGCTGCCTGCCGAGTAGTTTGGAAAGCTGCCCGAGAGGCCGAGTGAGGTGATGCTGCCGCTGACTTGGATGCTTCCAGCGGATGCGATCAAGATGGCACCACCTCCTGCGGTGCCGCCCTGTCCTCCTGAACCACCAATCAGTGGGAGAATGGACGGATTTCCATAAGAGGACGCATAAGATGCGGTCGAGCTACCGGTTGTCGCTCCGCTAACCCCCAGCCCTGAACCAGTGCCGAGCGATCCAGTCGCTCCTCCACGAAAACCACCCGGTCCAGGCTCGGCGAGCATGTTGTTTCCAGGCGCGGTCGCGCCGTTCAAGCTGAGCGTCCCAGCAATCGTCACGTTGCCCTGCACGAGCCACACCACCGGGGCGCGGCTCGGATGATTGATGAAGGTCACCGTGCGGTTGGCATTGATGTTCACGGAGGTGTATTTGAACACAATGGCCCGCTTCACCGGATCAAAGATCCCCTTGGTGGTATTGGCGCTGTTGTTGGCATCCCAGGTGCCGGTAACGGCCTGCGAAAGGTCGATGACGTGGTTGTTGGTGGTGACATTCAGAGCGCCATCAGAGCCATCACTGGGAATGCTGAGCTGGGCTTGGAGGAGCGCAGAGCTGGCGAACAAGACCAGGACGAAGTGCGGGAGGATGTTTTTCATGGGTGATCAGTTTTTGAGGACGGAGACTTCGGGGGAGATGGCGAGCGTGGTAGCTGGTGGCGTGTAAGAATTGAAAACGCTGACTTCGGGTGAGTTGGCCTGGGGCATGACCGTGACCGGCGAGGTGTTGAAGACGCTCACCTCCGCCGAGATCGCCTCGGGGATGATCGTCAGCGGCGGCGTATTGAAAACGCTAAGCTCGGAGGAGATGGCTCCCAGCGTGATGGTTAGCGGAGCTGTGTTGAAGATGCTCACCTCAGCAGAAACAGCTTCGATGCTAGCACCCGTGTCATTCACAAAGCGATACACGCTCACCTCGTTGGAAAGCGCCTCGATGCTGGCTCCGGTGAAGTTTGGGAAGTGGTACACGCTGACTTCTGAAGAAATGGCGAAGGGGCTGTTGTACACGCTGGTCTCAGCGCTGATGAATTCGGTCACACGGACGAGGCCGAAGCGCTCGCGGTAATAGGCGAGATTGTTCTGCGCCGGATTTGGCACACTTGGAAAGGCGGCATCGGCGGCGTCGAGAGGATTGAGGCCGTTTTGCAGTTCCCAGAGATCGTCCATACCATCGAGATCAGTGTCCTCGGGAGCCCAGCCTTCGATGGCCTGCACGCGGTAAAAACCTTTCAAGGTGCCTGGTGGCGGCGTGTGGGCAAACACGGGGCTAGGTGTGCCGGGGGCCATGCCGAGCATCGAGAAATTGTGAAGGTCATCGCTGTGCTGGAGGCGGTAGTAGTGCAGTGGGCTGGGGCCGACGGTGAGGCGATATTCCTCCCCCGCCTTGTCAAAAAAGAGGAAGGGAAATGCCTGCGCATGCACCGCGGTGGTGACAAACGCCATGAGGAGAAGCAAACGGATCAGAGTGACCATCAAGAAGGTGTTTAACGTAAAACGAGCGGTGCGTGACAGCTTATCTAGGTTCATTTCAGCAGAAAGGTGGCGGCTGCTGCGGGTGCATTCCGCTGCTGAATCACGGTGCCGTCGTCACGAACGGCGAGGAAGGTGCCTGGGTAGTTGAAGGATTCAAAACGCACTTTGTCACCGTCCAGACGGATGAGACGCCAGGTGGCATCGAATTCAAATACACGGTCGGCAGCACTCGGACGAGAGTGAGCGTATGCTTTGGCGTTTTGGTGACGGATGAAGCGCCCCGCTGCATCGGCCTGCTGAAGAGATATCCAGCCCGGTGCCGGGGTGACCGCTGGAACGATGTTGAAGCGTGTCCCGGCTGCGGTTGTCGTGCGGAGGTTTCCGAGAGCCTCTGCCAGGATGGAGGTGGATGGCGTGGAAGCGAGCTGCAGCATCACGTTGGATGGCAGTGCGGTGGGTGCATCGAGCGTGGCGGCTCTCGGAAGGTCTGCGGTCTTGCTTGTGCTGTCCGTGTGAAGCGTGGGATAGGCCCAGAAGGCGTGGTCGCTGTTGCCATTGCCCATCGGATCAGTGATGAGCGTGAGGCGGCGTGTGCCTGATGGGATGAGGACATCCACGGATGCCTTGCGGCTGGCGATGGAGTTCAGCGCGGGGCTTTGAAACACGGATTTGCCATCCACGAGCACCTGGAAGGTCCAGCTCCCATAGCTGGAAACCGGAATGCCAGTCTTCAGATCGGCGGGGCCGATGCCCGAGGCGGTGAAACGTGTGTAACCCGATGGAATGGCATACTCGATGCGGCTCGTCGGATGCGCCCAGAGGAACTGCGAGCATGGCTTGCCATCCACGAAAACGCCGCGCCCATCCCGCGCATCCCCATGATCGTAGTGATTGATGCGGTAGCGGCCCCAGCCGAGCTGCGCATCGGCGGGTGAGGAGTCACCCAGGAAGAGCGGTGCTCGCGGTGACGATGCCTCCGCGACAGCCTCCGCATCCGCCGCGAGGACTTTCCAATGGCAGATGCCCGCGCTGAAGCCCTGCTCGCACTGCGCCGTGATCCGCAGCGCGGTGGTGCGCACCGGCAGAAAGGTCAGTGTGCTCCATTCCGAGCGTCTCGCTGTTGGAAAGACAGTCTGCACGGGCAGCCAAGCACCGGTTTCATCCTCGCGATACAACAAGCGCCACGACACCGGCAGCGTGCATTCTCCACGAGGCTCAAAGCGGTCGTCATACCAGAAGACTCGACTCTCTGCGATGAGGCGAGGCTCGTCCCATTCATACTGCGCCCACTGCTGGGCGTGCTTTTGCGGATGCCAGGTGAAGCGCGGCTTCGTCATGTCATTCGAGCGATGGCCGGGCTGGTAATTCCCACGGCTCATCTGTCGCACGTTATCATTGCCAAAGCAGTAGGACGCACTGGCTCTCGCGAGCGGTGCGAGGTCCGTGCCCGCCGCGACGACTGGCACGGCCATCACCGGAGGCTCCAGACGCAGGCAATCAAGGCCCACGCAACTATCGCCAAACGAAAAGGCTTTTCCATGGGTGCCAGCGAGGGTGAACTCGAGCTCGTGATCCCCCGCCATCAGATCCCACACGCCTGCGTCGAGCATCCCATTCAGCGTCAGATCGGAAGCATGCAGATTGAAAGGTGATCCAGGAAGTGCCCGGCCATCGAGTGTGGCATCCACGATGCCGCCATCCTCCGCCACGGTGAAGAGCAGGCGCAGGCGTTGCCTCCCGGCCTCCTCCACCGGGAGGCGAAGGCGAAGACGATCCCCTTTTTTGCCATTGCCCCACCACAGGTGCCCCCCACCGCTCCACACCGCCTGTTTGAAGCCGGCCACATCCTTGCGCACCTCAGCTTTGCCGCCGGTGGTCTCGATGATCGGCAGCGCTTCCACTTCGAGATGACGCGCCGTTTTTCTCTCCGTCACCGGCCATTTCATCCAGGCAACAAAGGCCACGAGGGCAGCCATGGCACCGAGCACTGGCAGCCAAAAGCCCCAATCCGTCTGCGGCGGCGGTGGCGGGCGCACGGGCATCATCCGCCGAATCGGCTGCGGGGCCGAGGCATGCCGCTGAGGCCGTGCGGCGGTGTTTAAAGCTGCGGGAGCCTGCGCCAATGCGGGGTCCACCTTCACCACCGGCTGGGTGAGGATGGCATCGAGTGCCCTGCGCATGGCCTGCACATCGGGAAAGCGCTCGGCGGGATCATTCTGCATCGCCCTGGCAATGATCGCGTCATAGCGCGAATCGAGATCCTGCACTTTTTGCGAGGCTGGATCGAAAATGCCGCGAGGAATCTCCCCCGTGAGCATGTGATGCAGCATGACGCCGAGTGAGTAGATGTCCGCCCGCGAGTCCACCGTGGCGCTGACCGCAAGGGCCTCAGGAGAGATGTAGTGGGGCGATCCCATGGCGTGGCCGCTCTGCGTCAGGCTAGCTCCATCCTGCCGTGCCTTGGCGAGACCAAAATCCGCCACTTTCACCGCACCATTGTATCCCACGAGGATGTTCGCCGGTTTGATGTCGCGATGGATGATGCCACGCGCATGAGCGTAGGCGAGCGCATCGCAGACATGGGCCGTGATGGCCACGGCATCCTTGGCGGCCAACCGCTGCTGCTGCGCGAGCATCTGGGCCACATCCGTGCCATCCACATACTCCATCACGATGTAGAGCAGCCCGTCCGCCGTGGCTCCAAAGTCAAAAACCAGCACGATGCCGGGATGATTCAGCTTTGCCAGTGCCATGGCCTCCTGGCGAAAGCGCTGACCGTAAGTCGGATCACTGGCCTCCAGGCTCGGAGGCAGGATTTTCACCGCCACGGCACGCTCCAGCATCGGCTGGCTGCCGTGATACACCGCCCCCATGCCGCCGTGGCCCACCAGCCGCGTGATTTCATACTTGGGCAGCAGGGCCTGCAGTTCCTCCGGAGTCGGAGGCTGCCAGCGGCTGCCAGATGGGGTGGGAGAACTCATGAAGGAATCGGACGCGATCGGCCCAGAACTTCATACCCATTTTCGATGCCAAGTGTCTCAGTTTTTACCCAGTATTTTTGAGGCAGCTAGGTGTGATCGGCGGCATGCAGGAAAGGCTCCTTCGAACATCGCACGCTGATTCAACGGCGTGTTTTTGGTGGAGACTGAAGGATGCGGGATGTCTTCCCGAGTTTTTTCTCCAGTGTAGCCAAACGACGTTTGTCGGACTCGACCCCAGCCTCCACAGCTTTGGCCTCGGCTTCCTTTTTCTGAGCCACGGGTATCCACCCACTGATTTTGCCCAAATTACGGGCGATCCGGTGCTTCTGCCGTGCCTCGGCAGCCTCGGCGTAGAGTTTGCGCGAGCGGGCACTGTTGCTGACGATGCTGTTTTCCAGGTCAGTGAACTCGAGCTTCATCGCTTGGCGCTCCTTCGGCACGTCGGGGTTCTGCACTGGGCCGTTGTCGATGCGATCAATGGTGGTGCTGTTGCCATTGCCACTGTGACGCATGGAGAGTTTCCGCTGGTAGCCGCTGAGGGTTGTCTGAAAGTGATAGCCGACCGCGCCGGTCATGCGGACGACATACTGGCGGGAATCCCGCAGTTTTTGCCAGGTGCCCACCTGCGCTTCTTTCGTGAAGATGGTGCCATCTGGCCGGAACTCGGAGATGGAGCCATCTGAGTGCCACCAGGTGCCGATGATCTCCTCCAACGCCGCAGAGGCCGGAGTGGCGAGAACGAGGAGGCAAAGGAGCAGGAGACGGAACAGCGATTTCATGGGTGTGAACGGTAAGGCAGTGAAAGCAGATTCGGAAGGCGAGGCGTGTGGTTGCAGGTGCTCAGCGATTCAGTCACGGCAAGGCGCACCATACTCCAAAGAGTGGGCGGGACAGTGTTGGCGCTGGAAGTGAATGCATCGTGAGAAGTCACCCCTATACCCAGCCGGGAGATCGAGACTGTCTTTAGCCAATCTCTGCTCTCTTCAGCTTCGGAGCCAGCACATGCACCGCAGCGAGACCGAGGAAATAGACGATACCAGCGATGATGAACATGATGAGGTAGCTGCCGGTGGCTTCTTTGATGCGGCCGGAGGCGGATTGCATGAGGATGCCGCCGATGGCACCGGCCATGCCTCCGATGCCGACGACGGAACCGACGGCGCGACGCGGGAAGAGATCGGAGGTGAGGGTGAAGAGGTTTGCGGAGAAGCCCTGATGCGCGGCGGCGGCGAGGGAGATGAGCAGGACGGCGGTCCAAAGGTTATCGGTGACCGGTGCGTAGGCCACGGGAAGCACGCAGAGGGCGCAGAGGAGCATGGTGAGCTTCCGCGCGGCGTTGGCAGTCCAGCCGCGCTTCAGCAGGAAGGATGAAAACCAGCCTCCGGCAACGCTGCCGATATCGGCGAGGACGTAGATGGTGATCAAAGGGGCACCGATGGTCTTGATGCTGACGCCGAAGCGCTCGGCGAAGAATTTGCCGCTCCAAAAGAGGTAAAACCACCACACGGGATCGGTGAGGAATTTGCCCATGGCGAAGGCCCAGGTCTGCCGGTGGCTCAAAAGAGGCAGCCAGGGGACTCGCGTGTTGTTTTCATCGCCATCGCTGCGGATGTGGGTGAGTTCGGCGGGCGTGACTCGCGGATGATTTTCCGGTTCGCGATAGATGGGCAACCAAAAGATGACCCACAGCAGTCCGGCGATTCCGGTGACGAGAAACGCCGCCTGCCAGCCATACGCGACGGCGAGCCAGGGCACGAGCAGCGGCGCGAGGAAGGCTCCCACATTGGAGCCGGCATTGAAGATGCCGGTGGCGAAGGCACGCTCGCGCTGAGGAAACCATTCGGCGGTTGTTTTGACGGCGGCGGGGAAATTTCCTGCTTCACCGAGGCCGAGAAAAAACCGGGCGATGCCAAATCCGAGTGGTGTGGCGGCCAGCGCATGGGCGGCGGCGGCGAGACTCCAAAAGATGAGCGAGGCGGCATAGCCAAAACGCACGCCCACGCGGTCAATGAAGCGTCCGACGATCAAGAAGCCAAGCGCATAGGCGAAGCTGAAGGCGGCATTGATGTCGCCATACTCGGTATCGGTCCACTGGATGACCTTCTTGAGTTCTGGCTCGAGCACGCCGAGCACAGCACGGTCGATGTAATTGATCGTCGTGGCCGCGAAAAGCAGGCCGCAAATGGTCCAGCGGAAGTTTTTCATCGCGAAGGAATGTCTGTGGCTTGTTTCAACTCCACGCCGCCGCAGTCTTGGCAGAGCAGATCGGCCTTCACGAAGCTGGCGTGGCAGCAGGGACACCACGCAGTGGCGGGAGCTTGAAGAGTGGGGGCGGGATCATAATCTTCGACGAGAAGGTTTTCGGCTTTGAAGAAGGTTTCGAGGGCCTGGGCCTCAGCGGGAAGCTCGGTGGCGGTTTTCCAGCCGGGGTGGTATTTGGAGCGTCGCCAAAAGATGCGGGCGTTTTGGAGCCAGAGGCTTTTGGAAGGCTGCTCGAACCAGGCGAGCGGATGCAGCAGAACCTTGCGTGGCAGGGCATCGTTGATGAGATCAATGGCGCGGGCGGCCAAATGAGGCAGGAGGGCTATGCCGAGTGCTCGCCAGAAGCGGTGCGAGACGCTGAGGCGATGCGTTCTGATGAAACGAAGGAAGAGAAAGACCTGCGTGAAGGTGAGCACGGGCAGCACGCCGAGAGCGCAAAGAAAACGCGTGGAATCCCCGAGCACACGATACGCCGGCACGAGCACGAGGAAGCACCACCCGAGGATGATGATGCCAAGTAGGGCTAGCGTGCCCGTCTTGCCTGCGACGGCACTTTGCGCGGCGGCTTCGGTGGCACTGAGTGTTTGCCGGGCATGCTTGTGGAAGGCGGCGCGGCGCTGCTCGGGTTGCTGGGCCTTCCACGCGGTGATGAGCGCGGCCCAGGCGGTGGTATCGGCGGCGTTTGGCAAGCGCAGCGTGTGGTGGGCATCGAGGCGCAGGGTCTTCTCGGAGGCCTGCGGCTCGATTTGTGACCAATCGAGACTCTCGCGGGTACCATCATCGCGATGCAGTACGAGATGCGTAGCCTCGGCGACGAGCAGCCAAGGCATCGACGGCACCTGCGGAGCCGGAATAAGATGCAAAAGCACCGGCGAACCTCCGGCGATGTGGAAGCGATCCCACGGCCGGAGGAAGCGGGTGATGCGCTCTCGACCCACGGCCAGCCACGCCTGCGAAGGCATAATCCACAGGCATTCCATGAGGTAAAACGCGGCAAAAACCGCGAGGAGCGTCTGGCCGTCGGTCATGAAGGCGGATCA
>Ga0075156_10002562_pt1 | contig 10128 bp, 8 predicted proteins | sample JI81AbrownDNA_FD_70966 | JGI IMG/M metagenome (GOLD analysis project Ga0075156, IMG submission 70966) | Wastewater effluent complex algal communities from Wisconsin, to seasonally profile nutrient transformation and Carbon sequestration -... | ecosystem: Engineered > WWTP > Effluent > Algae...
CCGCTGATCGAGGCCGAGAAGCTCTCGGCGCGCGTCGGTGCGCGGGTCTTCATCAAGTACGAAGGCCTCAATCCGACCGGCTCCTTCAAGGACCGCGGCATGACGACGGCCATCTCCGTGGCGGCGCGCAATGGCGCGAAGGCCGTGATCTGCGCGAGCACGGGCAACACCAGTGCCAGCGCCGCGGCATACGCCACCAAGGCGGGGATGACCTGCGCCGTCCTCGTTCCCGAGGGCAAGATCGCGATGGGCAAGCTCAGCCAGGCGATCGCCCACGGTGCCACGCTGCTGCAGGTCGAAGGCAATTTCGACGACTGTCTGGAGATCGCGCGCAAACTGGGCGAGGCCTATCCGGTCGACCTCGTCAACTCGGTCAACCCCGCCCGCATCGAGGGCCAAAAGACCGCGTCGTTCGAGATCGTGGACGCTCTCGGGGATGCGCCGGATATCCACTGCCTGCCGGTCGGCAATGCCGGCAACATCACGGCCTACTGGAAGGGCTACCGCGAATACGTTGCGGGACATGGCATTTCCGGCGTCCCTGACGGCCCGGCGACAAAACGACCGCAGATGTGGGGCTTCCAAGCGGCCGGCTCCGCACCGATTGTGCTCGGCCATCCGGTCGACCAGCCCGAGACCATCGCGACCGCCATCCGCATCGGCAATCCGGCCTCCTGGACGCAGGCGGAGGAGGCTCGCGACACCTCCGGCGGGCGGATCGAGGCCGTCACCGACGAGCAGATTCTTGCGGCGCACCGGTTGCTGTCCAGCACCGAAGGCATCTTCGTCGAGCCGGCCTCCGCGGCCAGCGTCGCCGGCCTGCTGCAGGTCCACGCGGCCGGGGGCGTGCCCGCCGACGCGACGATCGTGTGCACGGTGACGGGACATGGCCTGAAGGATCCCGACTGGGCTCTCAATGGAGTCGATGGCGAGCGGATCGTGCCCACGCGGGTTCCCGTCGACGCCGTCAGCGCGGCGGTCGCCTTGGGCCTTGAGGGGTGACTCCCGCCGGTATGCCGTGGCGGCCGGGACAGCGCGTCAGCGTCAGTGTCCCGGCCAGCAGCGCCAACCTCGGCCCCGGATTCGACTGTGTCGGAGTGGGATTGGAGCTTCGCGACGAATGTGAGGTCGCGATCTCGGCGACGCCCGGCGTGCGCGTCACCGCGGCTGGCGAAGGGGCTGGCTCCGTCCCCACCGACGCCAGACACCTGGTGGCCCGATCGTTCCTGCGCGCCTGTGAGGTGCTCGGGGCCCCCGCCCCGATCGGTCTGGAACTGCGCTGTCGGAATGTCGTTCCCCACAGCCGCGGACTCGGCTCGTCGGCGACGGCGATCGTGACGGGGGTCGGCGCGGCATACGCCCTCTGGTCGGTGGCCACCACCGGTCGGCCGGACATGGACCTCGACGCGGTCAACGACCTGGCCGCCGCCCGTGAGGGGCACCCGGACAATTCCTCGGCGAGTGTTTTTGGGCAGATGACGCTGAGTTGGCTTGCGGACGAGCAGGACGCGGCGGCGCGGGTGCAAAGGACGACGACGGTGCGGTTGACGCCGCATCCGCTGATCACCCCCGTCGTGTTCGTTCCGGAGGTGCAATTGAGCACGGCGACCGCCCGGGCCGTGCTGCCCTCCCAGGTCCGTCTCGGCGACGCGGCCGCCAACTCCGTGCGCGTCGGTCTGCTGGTCCACGCGATGACGGCGGCGCCGGAGATGCTCGTGCCGGCCACGCGCGACTACCTCCACCAGGAACCTCGCCGGAGTTCGTATGCCGCGTCGATGGCCCTCGTCGACGAGTTGCGTGCCGCCGGTGTCGCCGCGACGATCTCGGGCGCCGGACCATCGGTGCTCGCGCTCGCGGTGGGTGACGGTGCGGTGGTCGCCGCGGCCAAGGCGCCAGCCGACTGGCGAGTTCTCACCCCGGGGTTCGCGTCGGTCGGATTGCGGGTCGAGGGGTCGAGCGCTTAATACGCGGGCGTGTCAACGTTTTTTGCCGCAACGGGACGCAAGAGGAATAGTCGGGCGCGGCGCACAGTTGAGCTTGCGTAATGCGGTGATACAGTGACACCGCAATCGCGAATTCAGTCTGGCCTTTAGCCCTGAGAGTGCGATCCGCATCCCCGAAGCTCATCCTCCCCGCCGCGGGCACCCCAATGGTGCGCGCCCGGACGAGACGCGAGGGGAGCTTCCTCATGGCGCCGACACCGTTCGGCCGCAACACAATCAACAGCCGCGGACGTCTCCGCCGCTGGCAACGAGGGGAAAGGGTCCTTCGTGACCGACACCACCACGCTCGATTCCGCAACGACCGCGGACGAGAAGCCGCGCCGATCCGGCGCCCTGACGGCCATGCGCCTGGCTGAACTGCAAGGACTCGCCAGCAGCATGGGCATCTCCGGCACGGCCAAGATGCGCAAGGGCGACCTCATCGACGTGATCCGGGCGCAACAGTCCGGCGCCGGCATGACCGGCTCGGGCGCCGCCGCGCCCACCAAGACCACCGGCAGCCGCCGCACCGTCCGCGCCGACGGTGCCCCGACCCGCGTGACGGCAGAGCAGAGCGCCGCTCCCCAGCAGGAGTCGCGTCCGCAGAGCGACGGTCAGCAGGCCGCCCCGGCGACTGACGCGGGCGACCGTTCCGGCGAGGGTCGCCGCGAGCACACCGCCGATCGCGCGCGCCAGCGGGACAGTGCGCGGGAGAGCGCGCAGGAGACGACCGAGTCCGGCGCCGACGCCCGCGAGGGCGCCGACGGCGGGTCTCGTCGCCGGGACGGCCGCCAGGGCTACCAGCGCGGGCAGAGCCGCGACCAGCAGCGCGAGGCCGGCGATGCCGGTCAGCGCAGCGACGGCTCGGGCCCTGAGCAGCAGGGCCGCGATGGCCAGCAGGGGCGTGACCAGCAAGGCCGCGATGGTCAGCAGGGACGCGACCACCAGGGCCGTGACGGCCAGCAGGGACGCGACGCTCAGCAGAACCGTGACGGCCAAGGCCGTGATGGTCAGCAGGCTCGCGATGGTCAGCAGTACCGTGACCAGCAGAACCGTGACGGCCAGGAACGGGACGGGCAGCAGCGCCAGAACCGCTATGACGACGAGGACGGCGGCAACCGCCGCAGCCGCAACCGCAACCGTGGGCGCAACCGCGACAAGCGGCGCACCCCCGGCGGCCGCCCCGACGGCGCGGAGTTCGAGCAGGAGCCCCAGGTTGCCGAGGACGATGTCCTGACGCCCTGCGCCGGCATCCTCGACATTCTCGACAACTACGCCTTCGTGCGCACCACCGGCTACCTGCCCGGTCCCAACGACGTCTACGTGCCGCTCGGCATGGTCAAGCGGCACGGGCTGCGCAAGGGTGACGCCGTCACCGGTGCCGTCAAGACCCCGCGCGACGGCGAGGAGGGCGGTCAGACCGTCCAGATGGGCCGCAACCAGCGCCAGAAGTTCAACCCGCTGGTTCGCCTGGACACCGTCAACGGGATGACCCCCGAGCAGGCCCGCCAGCGGCCGGAGTTCGGCAAGCTCACCCCGCTCTATCCGCAGGAGCGCCTGCGCCTGGAGACCGAACCCAACCAGTTGACCAACCGGATCATCGACCTCGTCGCCCCGATCGGCAAGGGCCAGCGCGGTCTGATCGTCAGCCCGCCGAAGGCCGGCAAGACCCTCATCCTGCAGGCGATCGCCAACGCGATCACCACCAACAGCCCCGAGGCTCACCTCATGGTCGTGCTCGTCGACGAGCGCCCCGAAGAGGTCACCGACATGCAGCGCACGGTCAAGGGTGAGGTCATCGCGTCGACCTTCGACCGGCCGGCCGACGACCACACGACCGTCGCCGAGCTGGCGATCGAGCGCGCCAAGCGCCTGGTCGAGCTCGGCCACGACGTCGTCGTGCTGCTCGACTCGATCACGCGACTGGGACGGGCATACAACTTGGCTGCGCCCGCGAGCGGCCGCATCCTCTCCGGTGGTGTCGACTCCTCGGCGCTCTATCCGCCCAAGCGCTTCTTCGGCGCCGCGCGCAATATCGAGAACGGTGGTTCGCTCACCATCCTCGCGACGGCGCTCGTCGAGACCGGCTCCAAGATGGACGAGGTCATCTTCGAGGAGTTCAAGGGCACCGGCAATATGGAGTTGCGCCTCTCGCGCCAGCTCGCCGACCGCCGGATCTTCCCCGCCGTCGACGTCAACCCGTCGGGCACCCGCCGCGAGGAGATCCTGCTCGCGCCGGAGGAGCTGAAGATCATGTGGAAGCTGCGCCGCGTGCTCGCCGCCCTCGACCCCCAGCAGGGCATCGAGTTGCTGCTCGACCGGCTCAAGAAGACCAAGAGCAACTACGAGTTCCTGGTCCAGGTCCAGCAGACAAGCTCGATCAAGCTGGGCGACGAGGACGACTGATCCACGCGGCTAATCCACTCCGCGCGTGAGGCTTTCCCGACGCGGTGAGGCTTTTGGTGGGGTTGGTGAGGCTTTTCTGACGCGGTGAGGCGTTATAACCCCTCACCGCGTCAGAAAAGCCTCACTAACTGGACGGAAAGCCTCACGAGCCCGCGGAAAGCCTCACGAGCCCGTCAGAAAGCCTCACGAGCCCGCAAAGCCTCATCAGCAGTCAGCGGTCACCCCGGGGGATCGGCACCCGCAGGTGCGCGATCGGGTGGTCGACGAAGCCGTGACCGACGTAGCGCCGCCGGCCCTCGTCCGTGGCGAACAGCTCGACCGACGTCACCGCCGTCTCCTCGCGGAACCACGCCATGACCGCGTCCACGCAGGCCTGCCCCAGCCCGGTCATCCGGTACTCGGGGAAGGTCGCCACATTGCCCAACATCCCCACCAGTCCGTCGGGGTTGCCGGGGGACGGGGGTCGCTCGACGACCTCACCGATGGCGCACGCCACGGCCGACCCGTTAACCTCCGCGACCGTGATGTTGACCCGCTCATTCCCCAGGTTCACCTGCAACCAGCGGCGCGCATTCGCCTGCCAGGCATTCGCCGACACGGCCTCAGTGCTTGCCCCCATCGCCGTGAACATCAGCGCGCGCAGCGCCAGCAGGGGCGCCAGGTCCCGACTCGTGGCGCGCCGAATCACCACGCCCGGACGAGCCGGTTCCTCGACCGCTGTCTCCGGAGCGGCCGTCTCCCGCCGCAGCCGCCGGGGCAGCAATTCCTTCGCCGCTGGCCGCCGCGGCTTCTTCGGCTCGCTCACGCCCTCAATGTATGCCGCGCGGGAATGCCCGCGCCGCCCCTCGCGTTTGGGTGGGTGTGCGCCGATCTGGCACACTTATCCGTCGGTCCGGTTCACGGCAGGCGTCGCCGACGCAGGGCTTGCATCACATCCGCGTGATGGGCTCGCCGACCCGGAGAATTACGAGGAGCAGCAGTGAAGAAGGACATCCACCCGACTTACGTCGAGACCACCGTGACCTGCACGTGTGGCAACACGTTCACGACCCGCAGCACAGCCAAGAACGGCTCGATCCACGCTGACGTGTGCAGCAACTGCCACCCGTTCTACACCGGCAAGCAGAAGATCCTCGACACCGGTGGTCGCGTGGCCCGCTTCGAGGCCCGCTACGGCAAGAAGGCCGCCAAGTAGCTTTCCCGACGCGCCGGTCGCCCCTGCTGGGGTCGACCGGCGCGTTCGTCTTTCCCGGGGCGCCCCCGCTCCGCCCGACCACCGCTCCACCCGACCACCGCCCCACCGACCACCGCTAGGAACCCACGATGCTCGACTCCGCCGCCGCCCTCCTCGCCGAGCATCAGGAACTCGAAGCCGCGATGGCCGATCCCGCCGTGGTCGGAGACCAGGCCCGCTATCGCGAGGTCGGTCGTCGGTATGCCGCGCTCGGGCCAGTCGTCGCGGCATACCGAAACTGGCGCGCGACCACCGACGACCTGGAGGCGGCCCGCGAACTCGCCCGCGAGGATCCGTCATTCGCGCAGGAGATCCCCGCGCTGGAGGCGAGCGCGACCGCCGCGGAGGAGAAGCTGCGGCGGCTGCTGATCCCGCGCGACCCCGACGACGACCGCGACGTCATCCTCGAAGTCAAAGCGGGGGAGGGCGGCGAGGAGTCGGCGCTCTTCGCCGGCGACCTCCTGCGGATGTACCTGCGCTACGCCGAGAAGCGGGGCTGGAAGAGCGAGATCATCGACGCCACCGAGTCGGATCTCGGCGGCTACAAGGACGTGCAGGTGGCCGTGAAGGCCAAGGGGACCCCCGGCCCGGGCGAGGCGCCCTGGGCGCGGCTGAAGTTCGAGGGCGGGGTGCACCGCGTCCAACGCGTGCCCGTCACCGAGTCGCAAGGACGCATCCATACGTCCGCTGCCGGGGTGTGGGTGATGCCGGAGGCCGAGGAGGTCGAGGTCTCCATCGACCCGAACGACCTGCGCATCGACGTCTACCGCTCCTCCGGCCCGGGTGGGCAGTCGGTTAACACCACCGACTCGGCGGTCCGGATCACCCACTTGCCGACGGGCACAGTCGTCTCCTGCCAGAACGAGAAGTCGCAGTTGCAGAACAAGGATTCCGCGATGCGGGTTCTGCGCGCCCGACTCCACCAGCTGGCCATGGACGAGGCGGCGGCCGCGGCCTCCGACGCGCGCCGCTCGCAGGTCCGCACGGTCGACCGATCCGAACGCATCCGCACGTACAACTTCCCCGAGAACCGGGTCAGCGACCACCGAACCGGCTACAAGGCCTACAACCTCGACATCGTCCTCGGCGGCGAACTCGATCCGGTGGTCGAGTCGGCGATGGAGGCCGACGAGGCGGCGCGCCTCGCGGCGGTCGGGGAGCGATGACCGTCAAGGGGTCGACGCTCCAGGAGATCGTCACCACAGCGAAGGCGACCCTCGAATCGGCCGGGGTGCCCTCGCCGGGCGTCGATGCCGTCGAACTCGCCGCCTTCGTCCTCGCCGTGGAGCCGGGGGAGGTGCACCGGCGCATGGTCCTGCGCGCCCCCGTCACCGAGGACGTCACCATTACGTATGACGCGCTCGTCCACGAGCGCGCCCGGCGAGTCCCCTTGCAGCACCTCACTGGACGGGCCTACTTCCGGGGCCTCACCTTGGCGGTCGGCCCCGGCGTTTTCATCCCGCGCCCGGAGACCGAGGTGGTCGCCGGCTGGGCGATCGACGCGGCCCGGGCCGCCGGCTCGCCCCGGCCCGTCGTCGTCGACCTGTGCACCGGCTCCGGGGCGATCGCCCTCGCCATCGCCGACGAGGTTTCGCACGCCGAGGTCCACGCCATCGAATTGTCCGAGCACGCGCACGCCTGGGCCGCCAGAAATGTCGAGCGGCTCGGGCTCCCGGTGAACCTCGTCCTCGGTGACGCCATCACCTCGTTCGGGGAGTTGTGGGCGCGCGTCGATGTGGTGGTGAGCAATCCGCCATACATCCCGACCGGGCAGGTGCCGATCGATCCGGAAGTGGCAGAACACGATCCGCGATTGGCGCTCTTCGGTGGCAGCGCCGACGGCCTGTCGATTCCGCGGCTGGTCGCCGCCCGGGCCGCGACGCTGCTGCGACCTGGCGGGGTGCTGGTCATGGAGCATGCGGACAGCCAGGGCGTGAGCCTGCCGCGGGCGCTGGCCCAGACCGGTGACTGGGTCGACATCGAGGATCGCCGCGACCTCAACGGCCGCCCCCGCGCGACTGTGGCCCGTCGCGCTCACGACGAGCACGGCGCCTGAGCGGGTTCGCGCGGATACTGGGTCCGTGAGTGATCAGGACTGGACCGCCAAGGCCAAGGAGAATGCCGACTTCCACGCGGCCGCGCTGGCCCGCGCACAAGAGCGGCAGGCCAAAGCCGGCGGGGAGTTGCTCGCGGACTTCGTCGCGAAAGCCCGGGCCTCGGGGGTCCCCGCCCAGGAGATGACGGCCCGGCCCTATCGCGGCAATGGCCGCTATCGCACGGGGATCCGGGGCTGGTACCTCTTGCCCGACCGCTCCCTCGGGGTTGACGAGCAGGGCCGTTTCTTCATCCTGTCGTGCCCGCCGTCGCTGCTGGCGCGGGTCCGCGGCGTGGCCCTCACCCCCAGCCCGGCCACCCTTCGGGTGGGGGAGCGCGATGGCGAGTCGATGGACCTGTCCGACGTCTTGGCCAAACGACTCGCCGCCGGCCCGAGCCATCCCTAGGGCCGACCGCGAGACCTCCGAAAAAGAACCAGCGCCGTCCGATTCAACACACCACGGTTGACGTCGGCGAATTTCCAGATCTACCCGGCGGATGGCACCTGGGTCGCGAGCTTCGAGGCGAACCCCGACTCGACATATCGCACGCCCGCCCTCCGAGCGGGTACCTATCTCATCTCCGGCGGGAGCCTGTCGTACCCCGCCGCCTGGCACGGACCGGCATACACCTCGCAGGCGGCCAGGCCCATTGTCGTGGGGAGTAGCGATGCGACCGTGACCCTCCGCATGCCTTAAGACGCGAATAGGCCGTGTTGCGAAAGTCGTGGACGGGGTCCCCACGAAGTTCCGCAAGGGTGCCTAGGTCGTCGTGAACTGACAACCGTCCGTATGCCGTGTCCAGGTCAAGGAATCGGTGACGGCGCGCTCGTAGACTGCTCGCTTATGAGCCCCGTCGTCGATGCCACCGCCCCGCAGTCCCGCGAGGAGGCCGTCGCCCGGGCGGTCGGAGCCGTCCAAGCCGGCCAGTTGATCGTGCTGCCGACCGACACGGTCTACGGCATCGGGTGCGATGCCTTCGACGCCGAGGCGGTGTCGAGTCTCCTGGCGGCCAAGGGCCGCGGGCGCGATGTGCCGCCGCCTGTGCTGATCGGGGAGATCCGCACGCTGGACGGCATCGCCATCGACGTCGAGCCGTATGTCCGCGACCTGGTCGAGAAGTTCTGGCCCGGCGCGCTGACCGTCATCGTGACGGCCCAGCCGTCCCTGATCTGGGATCTCGGCGAGACGCACGGAACAGTCGCTGTCCGGATGCCCGACGACGAGGTGGCCCTGGCCATCCTGCGCGAGACCGGCCCGATGGCGGTGACGAGCGCCAACCTCCACGGGGCGCCAGCGGCGACATCCGTCCTTGACGCCGCCACCCAGCTGGGCTCCGCGGTCGAGATCTATGTCGATGGGGGCGCCCGCGCCTCCCAGCTTCCCTCTACGATCCTCGATTGCACCGGCCCGGTCCCGACCGTGCTGCGCGCAGGCGCAATCAGCGAAGACGACATCGCCGCGGTCCTGCCGGCCTCAGCCCGCCCCGAGCCCGAGTCGGAGCCTGAGCCTGACCTCCACTCGGACCCCGAGCCGCAGCCCGAGGTCCTGGGCGAGATGTCAGCCGACCACCCGGCTGAGTAGAGTGCCAAAAGACTTGTCCACCGCGCACAGAGAGCACCGAGATGACGTTCTATGGGTCTGACTACGCCGAACTCGAATCCTTCGATCCGGACATCGCTGGGGTGCTACTTTCCGAGCTTGGCCGCATCCGCGGTGGCTTGCAACTGATCGCCAGCGAGAATCTCTCCAGCCCACGCGTGCTCACGGCGCTCGGCTCGACCCTGTCCAATAAGTATGCCGAGGGCTATCCCGGCCGCCGCTACTACGGCGGCTGCGCCGAGGTTGACAAGGCCGAGAATCTCGCGATCGAGCGCTGCAAGGATCTCTTCGGCGCCGATCACGCCAATGTCCAGCCGCACAGTGGAGCCAGCGCTAACCAGGCGGTCTACGGTGCCTTCCTCAAGCCCGGCGAGACCATCCTCGCGATGAGCCTGCCGCACGGCGGCCACCTGACCCACGGCACCAAGGTGTCCTTCTCCGGCAAGTGGTTCAACGCCGTGCACTATGGCGTCGACAAGGAGACCGAGGACATCGACTATGCCCAGATGGAGGAGTTGGCGCGCGAGCACCGGCCCAAGGTGATCCTCGCGGGCGGCTCCGCCATCCCGCGCCTGATCGACTTCGAGCGCATCCGTGCCCTTGCCGACGAGGTCGGCGCGATCTTCTGGGTCGACGCGGCCCACTTCATCGGTTTGGTGGCCGGCAAGGCCATCCCGAGCCCGGTGCCGCACGCCGACGTGGTCTCCTTCACCACGCACAAGGTCCTGCGCGGCCCGCGCTCCGGCGCGATCGTCTGCACGGCCGAGCACGCGGCCGCGATCGACAAGGCCGTCTTCCCGATGATGCAGGG
>Ga0075156_10002563_pt1 | contig 10126 bp, 7 predicted proteins | sample JI81AbrownDNA_FD_70966 | JGI IMG/M metagenome (GOLD analysis project Ga0075156, IMG submission 70966) | Wastewater effluent complex algal communities from Wisconsin, to seasonally profile nutrient transformation and Carbon sequestration -... | ecosystem: Engineered > WWTP > Effluent > Algae...
GCCAATGGCTTCTTTTTCTTTCAATGTTTTAAGGAACTTGCTGAAGGAAGAACGACCCTCTGAGAGGAATGCATCCTTGAGTTTGTCCGAAGCTTTTGGATCTAGTAAAACACGAATACACAAAGAAACCCGATCCTTGCAGTCTGCAGCATTGGATTGGTGTGCAGCATTGGTAGATTCCGCCATTTTGACGATTCCGCACATGATCAGAACTGATTTTACAACCATGTTCTTGACCGTAACCGTAGCGAGCTCATCGCTTAAATCATGTGCGCGAAGACATAATTTTGTCAAGCTAGCGGCAATGATAGATCCCAAGTAAACATCGCCCGCTATAATCATCTTGCGCAAAGACGGAGTGCTGTCCTCCTCTTTCTTCACCTTGCTTTCCGAGTAAACAGTTTGGGTCGCATAGGTTCCATCCGCTAAAACCACATTCTTCGTGACCATTTTGGGTTGGTCGTCTTCTTTCTTTTCTTTTTTGTCTTCAATCTTCTTGACAAAAGGAGGTTCACCAAGTTGAGTGGTAATATCAGTAAATGATTCTTGCAAGATTTCAGCACCTTCGCTGTACTCGCCAAGAATCCAGATGCATACACACATGACATTGCGCGAGGTAACTTGATCAACCGACATAAGTAGACGTTGCATGATGCTGCGACGAAGATCGGGATATTGCTCCATAATGGCACGTACAAATACGATAACTTGCATGGCACCATCACCGCCCAAGAAGTCCATTAGAGTATGAACCACGACTTCTGCCACATGAGGAAATTTTGTGGCACATCCATGAATGGCCTTGATTAGCATATTGCGATATGCTGATCCTTTTTCAAGATCGCTGTCTTTAGTTTTGGTGACCTCTTTCTTCAACAAAGTCACCACATCCGTGACGTTGCGCGAAGTAACAGTATCAATGGCAATGTCAAGGACCTTGCGGCAAATGGCCAGATCGGGCGAAGATAGTCCACGAAGAATATCCATGATGCTCTCTTGCAACACTTTTGTGTTTTTCTTTTTGAGTTCCTCAAGACGCTCCAATACAATCATCTTCACGTTGTTGTCATTTTTGTTGGAGTTCAATAGGGAGGTGTATGTGGTGACTGCAGCTCGAACAGCAGAAGGAGCGGATGAAAGAGAAACCAATGTCCATGCCGCTTCATAGCTGACAGCGGGACTTTCGCTGGAGAGCATGGCAAAAATCACACGCAAAAATCTCGATTTTTGATTTGGATCACGTCGACAAATGCGTCGTGTGAGTTCCAACACCAACAACATGAAACCATCTCCAAAACCAGACACTGCATCGAGATTGCCCGCCAAGAATTCAATTGCCATTTCTTCGTTTTGATTCAACAGCATTAAGAATGCGTTGCGCCTCGCTCCAATATCTGTTTCGCTTGCAAGAAAAGCTTGAATAATTTCAGGGGCATCAGGAATTAAGGAATCACCAAAGAGTTTGTGTGCATGAAAAACTGCCAAGGCTGCGTTCTTACGAACATAAGGATGGCGATGCTCTACGCAAGCTTTGATGCTTGGAATCAGCGGTCCCAAAATTTCCTCGTCTTTGATCTTGCACATAAAACGCAACATACTTCCTCTGACGTACTCATTTGGATGATTCAAATCATTCATCAAGGCGTTACAAACGAGGATCATTTCTGGCAACATTTTGCGGGGAATGAGCCCACCGGCAGCTCTCAAAATTTCATCGGAGGTAGGTTCTTGGTATTTGGGGACTACTTCCCAATACAACATCATAAGTTTCTTCAATTGATGATCTTTTGTATTGATGCAAAACCGAATAACTTGCATAAGAATTCTTGGCATGCACTCCCCACCAAGCAATGCCAAAATTGCGGCCTTGATTGCTTGACGTTGGATCTGATTTCATAACAGACAATGCCCGAACGGATTGTTGATGGAATCATTTTCATTATCGATTAGGTAGCGTGAATACAACAAGAAGGCACAACATAGGGTTAATGAATACTATAAAGATGTATGCATAAATTATAGTTGATGCCAGGCGGAACGAAAATGACTTCACAGAACACCTCACCTTAAAATCATTGCTTTCTAAATCTTTTGCGATTTCTTCTTCGGAAGGCAACCCACCCGCAGTGGTGTCTGACGAGAGCGTGAAAGTACAATATGATTCATTGCTGGATGTAGCCGACATGGTGGGAGAATTTAAATGAGTCCCTCTCCCGATGTCTTGGTAACGATCTTGCCGGAGCAGAGGCTTCTAATACGCGGTCACTTTAAAAAAGATGATCCTTGTTAAAAATTATTAACGACCTAAACATTCCCGACATAATATTTTACTATTTTGTCTACCATTAGACTGTAGGCACCAGGTATTTATGCGTGACTGATGGATTTCATACTATTTGTATGACTTTTACTTTCCGCACAACCCGAATTGAAGATTTCTTTTTAAATAGCACTCGAAAACCAAAAAATTTCACGCAGACTAGTTAAGTAAACCATGACTGTTGGTATTCTAATATTTAGAAAGTGCTTTTACAAATCAAGTGATACTCTATTTTCATCAAGTTCATATTTCTTGTTAAAAGGATCTTACTTCAGAAAGATTTTGTGAAATTTAAGCTGAAAAATTAGTTTACATAATCATATTACGGCTATTAATTTTACAAGCTTATTGAATACACTGAACTTTCACGTTAGACATATAACTTGTTTTAGCTTTCTTCTGTGTGCAAGATATCAAAATTGGCATTGGAAGCGGCGCCGACAAGAAAGCAGAATATGCTGCAGAACACCACCAGGCTCAGTGTAAAAAATGGTAAAAATCTACTGAAAGATCAGAAGGATCGCAGAAACAAAACTGCTTGCATCGAATTTAATAAGAATGAAAAATTTACCTGTGCATTTTAACTTTATCAAGATATGTGTTAAACTGAACTTGCGATTTTTACTATTATTCTTATCTTTGAACATGAGTGGAGTTAGCGGTAAATGAATGACAGGTTGGGCAGCCCAAACAGCTGGACAGCCGCATAGTACCTGAGAATTATCATGGAAAACAGATGTACCAATATGTTGGGAATGCTCAGCCGGAAAAATTAAGCACAAAATGCGGTAAAGTGTGCAGAGTAAGCTACTTTTGCTTCTTGATCTTGCTTCTGCCAGACTGCCCAAACCCGCATTGGTGTTTCCATAACCCACCTGGAGAATCTTGAGTATATTTTTCGAGTAAATGCTCGTGGGGTGTCTTTTAAAATGTACAGAGATTTTTATTAGATCAATTTTTATGAATTTGATTATTTACGGATGGACGAAATTCCATGGTTGATGTCAAAGGGCTGTGTGGCAAATTCAAGAGAAAGATTATTTTACTCAAAGGTTCATAACGAATCAAAACATTACTAACTCTGTAAATCGAATAATCTATAAGCTGAAATGTGATAAATAGTGAGGAGCTGAATGCGGGAAATACCGAGAGCGCTGTAGAGATGAGCGCATTGGGTGAAAATGTACGGTGCACTAGTCTTAATGAAAAATCTAAATGGATGCAGCGCTGCACAATGCAGTCGACGATCGCGACGGCGCTGCAATCTCAAGTGAAATCATCGAAGGCTGGTAAATCTTAACTAGACAACTAATGTTATAATTTTGGGTTAATAACAATTGATTTTTAATTTACTACGCGAAGTCGATTCTCACATGAAATAGATAGCGACGACTTGAGGAGGAATTCGCAGAGGTTATTTTTTACATGTGGTGTTATGAATCTCCATTAGACCCTTTTTTGTGTTAATGTTGGATCGTGACTGGGCTGATAGTTTGTTTGACACGGCTCGATAATTGTTTGCTTGCGAGCACATGGATTGACATCAGCCAAATTAAAAAAGAAAATTTGGCCTTGATTGTGATACTGTGGGCGAACTGACTGATTATGTCAATGCGAGGTTGATGGTTCATCTAGCGTGATTAAGTTACCTCTGTTTCATTAAAGAAAATTACATGGATATCAAAAAAAGGCAGGTTGTTTAAGAGTGATTTCAACTGTTGGGAAAACTACAAAATACAGTGCGAAATGCTGACGATTGCCAAGCCAATAAAAGTGTGACTTTCAAGTCATTACCTGGGACTGGTCCAGCAGCACAGAGAGTCATAAAAAGAAAGTGACTGTCCTACCCCAAGACTAAGTACTCTGGAACAGACAATACAAATGTTAAGACAGTGATGGGCTCAGCATCACCTGAAGAATTAGGTGCCGATTAAATGCAAAAGTGAGTAGACTCACAACTATTAATTTACCCAAATAATCTTTACCATCTGACTTATTTTGAACTTCAGAAATAGAATTGGTTTATAACAGCTAAAATAAGACTTGTTTCACAACATTTTTTAAACCTGGTTCTATGATTTTATTAAACCTGTACCATACTGGTCCTGATCTAACAACATCTAAGTCCACTGTTTGCAACAACAATCAAGGTGAATCAGACAACAACAAGTCAAGGGACCAAAAAAGGTATTTGTAAAAAATTATCATGGTGCCTTTGGGGGAAGTCAGCCTTTGCCAACCCAAACTCTAGATAGCTGACAATGCGGGAAAGGCATTGAAATACTATGGCAGTGACTCCAAGGCAGCCATTGAACATCTGGAACTACCAAACATCCCAAGGCCAAGTCCCAAACCAGCATTAGGACTTGATGATTCTCATGAACTAGATCTAAAGATCTGGGAAAAAATTAGACGAATAAATGGCCCAAAGGAAGCAGCTGAAACAGAATCTGAAGACAACCTGCATTATTATCTGGGGAAAATGTTCTGATTCCATGAGAGCAAGAGCTGAGGCAACAACTGATTTCAAGACAACAACATCAAAGGACCAAGACACAATCAATACTCAAGGTAATTAAGCAGATCATCTTCTGCAATGATACTGTGAAATTTTCTCCTCATTCACTAAGGAACATACACCGGCGTTTCAATACAATTGAGCAAAATTTTACCACCTCGCCAAACGAATAGTTGCGTGGACATTATCATTTATTCTGGTGGTGAAATTGGACTAGACCCAGACATGATCAGGCTAGCAGAAGAAGACATTGAGGTCGAATATGCAAAGGGCACAAGTGACCAGAAAACCAAAATACATGCCACCGCAAAAGAGCTTTATCTTGCGCCATGCTTCATTCTGGGGGGCGGACACGCATTGATTTGGCAGAATCAACGAAAACAACTTCATACAAAACATGAACCAGTATCCAAAAACAATTAGTGCACAGCATATTGCTCAACTACAAGCAAGATCCAAGAAACATAAATAAATGGTACGTGGTTTCAGTCAAATCAAATAACATACCATTGATGTGGCAAAAAAGGACATTTGCCAACGAATTAGAGAGCTGTGCAGTGGCAGCAGTCACTACTTTCAAGATGGAAACAACACAAACTTTGAATTTTGTGACTGCCACCAGGAAGCAATAAACTGTATACTTGGAGAAGACAGAGAGGTACCCAACAGTCGGATTCTCCTCGACAATCAACCCACCATTGACGTATTATATAACACGACTATGTTGACCAACATAAGAAGAGCGCCCAAAAGAAGAACATACATTGCAATACAGGTATCAGTACCATAAATATGGCGGGTGACTTTGCAGGTTACTGAATGGTTAGGTATGACAAGAACAATATTGCTAACATTCTTTCACTTGCCAAAGTAAGTAGAAAACACAAAGTGAAGCTTTACTCTGTAAATGAAACAAATTTGAAGTAAAAAGGAAAGATATGATACCAACAAAACGATAAAGGAATAACAATCGCGGATATAAAATACCAAAATATACAAAAAGTCCATATAACAAGCAAACCTTGCAAGAAAGATCCAGCAGGCAATTGGTCACACAAGCACCAAAGAGTTCATCAAAATAATTGAGCGAGGTGATATAAAAGATTGCACAGTGAACAATGCTGACATATATTTGTCAGAAGATATACATGGACCTGACCTTGGAAGCCTAAAAGGTAAATAACCAAAAGAAATACAGGACATGTTGAAGATGCAGGTCTAATCATGCCACCACCAAATTTCATCGAACAATACAAACAAAAACCACTTTGTGCAGAATTAATGTTTATTAACAAGATAACATTTCTGATCACTATATACCGACATATCAAGGTTTGGCACATCTGAAGCAAATATCAGCCAGTCAAATTACAACATATCCAACTCACTCCCAACTGTCATGTGTCTATATGCTACAGGAAGTATTCAGGTTTAAAGTATACACATGGGTGGACAGTTTGCTGGCATCCAGGATAAGCTCATAGGACAAGGACCTAGGATAAACACCACCTCTAGGGATGAACATGTCTCTAAGGTGGAACATTACACACCCTCCATAAAAAAATTGGTATGGTGTATCTACAACAACCTCGCATTCCAAATCTACCAGCCAAGATGACAACAAAGATGGCATACAACACAGTTTTCTGGGTGAACTTGTTCCCTAAACACAACGGAATTTCAAATCCTTCAGCCAATAACAGGGCAGTATGTCGACTTCAAGAGGAACGGTACCCTGGGATTTGAAAGTTATGCTCAAGTTCATGAGCAACATAATAATGACATGGCAACAAGAACCACAGGTGCGATAGCATTATGACTTATGATAAATTAACATGGGTTTTTAGCTTTACCACTGTAAATAGACTGAATAGAAGTCATTGGACCAAACTACCAATGCCATCAGAAGTAATTGCAAGAGTACATGAGATGGCTGGTTGAAATGCTGGAACAAAAGAAGTCCTAAATTTTTATGAAGATGAAAACCAAGGGTAAACGGGTGATGATGCCAGAGCTGCAACTGAGGTACCCAAGGAAACACCAATCAACAATGCCAGAAACGACATGGTACACAGAAACAGCACAAGAAGACTACATAGCCCAAGTTGAAGAACAAAACCCAGAAAATTTTACGGTTCCCACAGCTATGGATTATCATCAAAATGACAATGGGAGCATCCTGGATATAGAAGATCCCACAAGTTATATTGTCTATGACAACACTACTGTTGATGATGACATAAACGCTACTAATGACGAGAATTCAGAAGCTGAGGCAGACAACATAACAGCCAAATATAATTTTGAAGACCGCTATGGTATCAGAACATCACACTACAACTTGAGGCCCAGAAAAAAGGAACTACTCTCACCTCCATACCATGTTAGAGGTTATTGAAATGACACAATACCCAATTCATAAGTGCATTAAGCTGTTCTGGGGTGCTGGAACAAAGGCAGTCATTGAGGAACTCCAGCAGCTGCAAGAGCGGCAAGTCATTGAGCCATGTAATGCTGAAAAAATGAGCAAGACGGAAAAGCAGGATGTCTTAGAGTATCTAATGTTTCTAATGAAAAAAGTGGAATAATAAAAGGCCTTCGCTGCGCAGATGGGCATAAACAGCGTCCACACACCAAGGAGGAGGATGAGTGAGCACCCAAAGTAGCTTAAGCGGCGCTTATACTTTTATGGATCAGACACAATGGAAAAGCGCGATGTTGCTACAACAGACATACCAGATGCATTCATGCAGACAGATAAGGACAAGGAAGAAGTGCACTTGCTCCTACATGGAAAAATGGCATAACTGTTGGTGCAACTTGATCCCAAGCTATACCAGAAATATGTCCAGATAATAAAGGACAAGCCCATACTATAAGTTAAGCTCAGAAAGGATCTGTATGATGCTCTACGCTCTGCAAATTTTTTGGAAAATGCTTTTTTACCAGTTCATAAAATGGGGATTTGTCATAAACCTTCAAGATTCATGTGTGGCAAACAAAATGATTGCAGAGAAACAATGTTCAATAGTCTGCCATGTTGATGATCTCAAAATCTCACATCAAGACAAAAACATTGTGGACCATGTCATAAACCTGCTTGAATGGGAGTTCAGCAAGGAATCGCCACTCACAAAAGACTAGAGGATGACATGATTAGCTAGGTATGGTTATTGACTTCTGAATACCAGGTATGGTCAAAATAGGGATGACAGAAAATGTAAGCGACATGATAAGAACAGCACAAAGGGACATGAGTGGTACTGAACGCATACCAACTGGAGTTCATCTGCTCTCAGTTAACACAACCAGCGCTACATACCTAAATGAATCAGATGCACAGCACTTTCATCACATAGTGGCCAAGCTTTTAGTTTTGTCAAGAAGATCAATCCCAGACATCCAGACAGCAGTGGCTTTTCTCACTACAAGGGTCAAAAAAAATGATTACAAGAAACTGTACCATGATATCAATTACCTCAAAGGAACACCAGAGATGTCACTTAAGCTATGTGCATATTGCACAGATGAGACAAGCTAGTGGGCGGATACATCATTTGCCACTCATCATGACATTAGAAGCCACAAAGGGTGTGTCATGATGTTGGGTGATAGAGCTGAATATTCTACACAATCCGACAAAAAGTCAATACAAAAAGCTCAACAGAGGCTGAGCTTGTTGGCGTGAATTACACCATGGGCAAAACTATGGACCCATGCATTCCTGGATGAGCAGGGTCACAAGTAAGTAGGAACGTCATTCATGAAGTCAACAAAAATGCAATATTGTTAGCAGCGAATGGTAGGGGATCTGCAAGCAAGAGAACTAGGCACATGGACATCAGATACTTCTTTGTGAAGAATCTAATAGTTTCAAGCAAGATTTCAGTTGTACAATGTCCAACCACAACATAATAGCAGATTTTTGTTCAAACCCTTTCATGGAAGCCTCTTCAAGGATTCTCGAGATATCATGCTTAACGCCAATGCATCTCGTTGTCCAAAGGCTCACTAAGAGCTCAGGAGTGTGTTGGGAAAACTACAAAGTACAGTATGAAATGCTGATGATTTCCAGGCCAATAAAAGTGTGACTTTCAAGCCATCTCTTGGACTGGTGCAGCACATGGATTCCTAAATTGAATGTGAATGTCATACCCCAAGATTAAGTACCCTGACACAGAATATAGCAGTGTTACGATAGTGATAGGTTCAGCATGGCCCGAAGAATCAGCAGCCGATAAAATGGAGAAGTGAATAGACTCACAATTATTAATTTACCCAAATAATCAATACCATTTGACTTATGTTGAAATTCTGGAATTATTTATATTCAAGCTAGCATATGTAAAATATGCGGACACAAATAATGAGACAAAAAGATGGGTGGAAGTAAAGATCTGGAAGATCTTAAAAGACTAACAGCAAATGGGACTGAAAATAACATAACCGGACCCGAGAAAAATGGCGGAAATAATTGGAATCTAGATCAAAAATAAAATTATGAGAGGACGTGCTCCATACTAGCTCAACACTTCTAATTTTTTTATAATACATTTTGACTTGAGTTTATCGCTAGGTATATTTTCTATTTTCAACATAAAATACGCAAATACACAATATTATTATAAATGAATTCTCAGACATAAAGGCTACTGCAGAGGATTTCTTTAGGGGTGTACCATTCTATATAGGAGAAGAAGGGCCTGAACTGTATGCCAAGACCATCTAGAGACTGAGGCTATATGCGACTACTCAATTTAAGAATGGTTCTGATGTAATGAAATGCCTCAAGTCTGAAAAGTTAGTGAAGCCTGCAGTACTCAAGCTCACCAAAAACCATACTGCACACGAGAAACGAGTATGGGAGTGCGAGCTTACGAAGACTGAGGGAATTCTAGAAGGTAACTTGTGCAACCCGTTTGCTGTTTTGATGTCACTATGTGACTCTGATACCAAGAACCTAGTTGAGAGTATGAATGAGTTCTCCGATCTCAAAGCAAGACTAGATACTATTGCACTGCTGGGCATAATAACATTTGGGAAAGATAAATGACCTAAACTGAAATCAAAATAAGGCAGTGACCCACAGGAACCTTATCAATCTACACCAAGACAGATTTCAAGACATTCAAGACTTCAGAGATCAGTAAAATGCTATGAAAAAGTTATGTGATGAATTAAACACATTTTTCCACAGGTGATGCAAGGGCAGTACTTAAAGAAAATGGCATAACGGATCCAACGGAATAGCAACTTAAAAACAGAAGAAGAGCACCATGCTGTAATGT
>Ga0075156_10002564_pt1 | contig 10126 bp, 10 predicted proteins | sample JI81AbrownDNA_FD_70966 | JGI IMG/M metagenome (GOLD analysis project Ga0075156, IMG submission 70966) | Wastewater effluent complex algal communities from Wisconsin, to seasonally profile nutrient transformation and Carbon sequestration -... | ecosystem: Engineered > WWTP > Effluent > Algae...
CTGGGGGCGCTGGGCCGGCAGGATGCGCAGCCGGCGGCCCCGCGCGGGCTGGCCGGCCTGTCCGCCAGCGTCTCGTCAGGCGCCGGGCAGCGGCAGTGATTCGGCCTCGGCCACGCGCATCAGGGCGTCTTCGAACATCGCGCGCGCGGTGCCGGCCACGCGGTGCAGATGGGTGTGCAGCGCGGCGTCGTCGGGCCCGCGGTTGACGCATTCGGCGCTGTAGGTCTCGAAGTGGGCCAGCAGCATCACCAGTTCGGCCACGTGGCGCGGGCATTCACAGGCCATGGTGCCGGACGCGGCGGCCAGCTGCACCAGCGCATCGTCGCTGAAGCGCCGGGGTGGCACGCTGGTGCCTGCAGCCAGGGGCGCTGGCGCCTCGCCCACCGTGGCCATCACCCGCGGCAAGCCGGTGGCGGTAGCGCTGAGCGTGCTGACCAGCGCCCGCAGCGCGCCGTCGTCCAGCGGTGCCCGGTGCAGCCGGCAGCCGGCGCGGCGCAGCCGATCGGCCACCGCCTCGGGCCCGAAGCCGTACACCACCACCGCCTGCTCGGCGCCCAGCTGGCGCATCAAGGCCAGCAGCCGGGTGGCGCTTTCCGGCTGCAGGGTGGCCATTTCGGCCACCAGCAGCTCGGCGCGCAGCGGCGTGCCGTCGGCACCCGCGGCGGCCATGCCCTGCTCGGCGGCGGCCAGGTCGGCCCAGGTGGCCACGCGCTGCACCGCAATGGCGCCCAGCCGCCGCGGCAGGCCCAGGCCGATCAGCGCGGCGCGGGCGCGCAACGGCGGCGCGGCGTCGGCCGGCGCAGCCAGCACCGCGCGGGCATCGGCAATCTCCAGCAGCCCGGCCATCGGCAGGTGCGCCAGCGAGCCGATGGCGTGGCCCTGGTCAACCAGCTGCTTGATGACCAGCAGCCGCTCGACATCTGCGCCTGAATACAGGCGGTGGCCGCTGGGCGTGAGCGCCGGCCCCACCACCTGGTAGCGGCGCTCCCAGATGCGCAGCGTGGCCACCGGGATGCGCACCATGCGCGCCACCGCCCCGCTGCGGTAGCGGGGCTGTTCACTTGACACCGGATTGAATGAGGCTTGCATCCAGCAAGTCTAGTCAATCCGGTGTCGTTGTGTGTGTATGTGGGCGTGAATCGGCTTGTTGAGTCTGAATTGTCTCAGGATTGACGCCCAGCGCGCTGTTGCCGGTGGCGCAGCCCGCCCAGCAGGGCCACGCCGCCGAGCAGCAGCGCCCAGGTCTGCGGCTCGGGCACGGCGGCGGCCTGCAGGGCGGCCACGCCGGTGTCGGGGAAGTCGGTGAACACGCCGTCCACGCCCAGCTTCATGTAGTAGGCCATCTCGGCCTGCGGGTCGGCAAAGCCGTAGCCGCTGGCGTCATTGCGGAAGGTCCAGGTGTGCACCAGCAAGCCCTGCGCGTGGGCAGCCTCGATCACGCCGGTGCTGCCGTCCACGCGGCGGTCGTTGATGGTCAGGGTGCTGTCGCCGGTGCGCTCGACACCATCGGCCACCGTCTTCACCAGGTAGGGCTTCCAGGGGCCGATGCCGTCGGCATAGGTCTTGACGAAGGCCAGGCCCTGGGCGGTCAGCAGGTCGGCAAAGGTGCGGGTGTCGCCGCTGGCGGCAAAGTCGTAAGGCCGGTCGAACGGCGCCACCAGCGACATCGCGCCGTTGGGATGGACGTCATCGGCATCCACCAGCTGCACCAGCTTGATGTCGGTCTGGCCGTTGAGGTATTGCAGGTTGGCGGTCTCGAAGCTCTGGATGAACACCGGCGCGGTGGCGGCATTGCCATAGGCGGCATGCAGCGTGCTGACCAGCTTGTTCTCGAAGGTGTTGGCGCCAAAGCCACCGGCATGGAAGGTGGAATGCTTGATCTCGGGGTAGATGCCGACCGTGCGGCCGGTCTCCAGGCTCCTGGCCTGGGCCAGGGCAATGACTTCGTCGAGCGTGGGGATCTCGAACTGGCCGTTGTACTGCATGTCGCGGCCGGCGCGTGATTGCCTGGCGCGCAGGGTCTTGATCTCGGCCAGGGTGAAGTCTTGGGCGAAGTAGGCGGTGGTGCTCACGCCATCGACCATGCGCGTGCTTTTGCGATCAACGCCGAACTTGCTGGCCACATCGGTGGTGTCGTCGAGCATGGGCTCGTGGCGGGCGATCATCACGCCGTCCTTGGTCAGCACCAGGTCGGGTTCGATGTAGTTCGCACCCTGGCTGATCGCCAGGTCGTAGCTGGCCAGCGTGTGCTCGGGCCGGTAGCCCGACGCGCCGCGGTGGCCGATGACGATCGGCGCGGCGCCGTCCAGCGTGGCCCAGTTGGCGGCGTGTGCGGCCGGCAGGGCCAGCAGGGTGGCGGTGATGCTGGCGGCCAGGGCCAGGCCGCTGCGGATGGGGGTCATGCTGGGTCTCCTCGGTTGCATGCCGCACAGCTTGCGTGCCAGGCATGACCGCTCAGTGACTGGGCCATGACAGGGCCGTGGCGGGCCCCGTTCATCCGCGGCAGCCGCGCTTCGTCGCGCTGTTGCGCGGCCGGTCGCACGGGGCATGCGCCGCAACGGGTGGCTGCCTACAGTCCACTCCATCGACAACCCACCCGCCCCACGGAGCCCACCATGACCACCCCCCGCGCCCTGACCACTTCGATCACCCAACGCGCCCTGTCGCTGGGCCTGGCCGCCTTGGTGACGGCCGGCGTGCTCAGTGGTGTGATGGGCCTGGCCGATGCCGACCATGCCGCGCAGCTGGCGCAGCGCCAGCAGGCCGCGCCGCAGGCCATCGCCCAGGTGCTGGTGGCGCCGCAGGCCTGATGCACCCGGCCCGCCAGGGCCGACCGATTCCTCCTCTGCAGCCCTGTGATCCAGTGTGCTTCACGGGCCGGCCTGCGTGCCGGCCCGCTTTTTTGTGCGCCCAGCATGGGCGCACTCTTGCGGGTGCAAGTCCCGCCGTAAGTTGATCACAGCGAACGAAGTGAAGCGCAACTGCGAGAGGGCGACCGATCGTGGAGAGGAAGCGTGGATCGAAGCTGCGAGCCGATGGACAAGAACCGGATAGAAGGCGGTGCCGACCAGGGCGAGCGGGCAAAAGACCGCGAAGCTCTCGTGATCAAGGGTCAGGCGGCGTAGATCCGGCGGCTGTGCAGTGAAGGAGTGCGTTCTTACCTGGGGAGATCTCGCCTCGCGCCTGAAAGGGCGACGGTGTCGAGCCGGAGCGAGAAGTCAGCAGAGGTCGTAGTAGCCGGGGCCGGCCGAGGAGGCCGAAGGGCACGGTGAAGGGCCGAACGAGAAGGAGTGTCGAGCGACATGTCGATGTCCAAGGCAAGGCGTCAGATGCCCGCGCAAGCGGGGCGGGCGGGAACTGCGAGCGGTGAATCCGAGCGTGAACCTGCCAGTGACGAAGCCAAGGGCCCGCGGCATGACACGGCAGACACGGGCAACCCCCATGCGGCGTTGTTACACGCCGCATTCACGAGAGAGAACCTGCAGCGGGCGTTCAAGAAGGTGCGGGCCAACAAAGGGGCTGCGGGTGTGGACGGACTGGACATTGACCAGACCGCCAGGCACCTTGCCACGGCGTGGCCGGCGATTCGGGAGCAACTGTTGAAGGGGAGGTACCGGCCAAGCCCGGTGCGACGGGTGACGATCCCGAAACCTGAGGGAGGCGAGCGCGAGCTGGGCATCCCGACGGTGGTGGATCGGCTGATCCAGCAGGCGCTGCTGCAGATCCTGCAACCCATACTGGACCCCACCTTCAGCGAGCACAGCTACGGCTTCAGGCCAGGGCGGCGAGCGCAGGACGCGGTGTTGGCCGCGCAGGCGTACGTGCAGTCGGGCCGGCAGGTCGTGGTGGACGTGGACCTGGAGAAGTTCTTCGACCGGGTCAACCATGACATCCTGATTGACCGCCTGAGCAAACGCATCGGGGACGCTGGAGTGATCCGGCTGATCCGTGCCTACCTCGACAGCGGGATCATGAGCGATGGCGTGGTGCAGCAGCGATACCAGGGCACGCCGCAAGGCGGGCCGCTGTCGCCGCTGCTGGCGAACGTGATGCTCGATGAGGTGGACAAGGAACTGCAGCGCAGGGGCCACCGCTTCGTGCGCTACGCCGATGATGCGAACGTCTACGTCCGCAGCGTGCAGGCGGGCGAGCGGGTGATGGCGCTGCTGCGGCGGCTGTACGGTCAGTTGCACCTGACGGTGAACGAGACCAAAAGCGCGGTGGCCAGCGTATTCGGCCGCAAATTCCTGGGCTACAGCTTGTGGGTAGCGCGGGGAGGCGAGGTCAAGCGCCGCGTGGCCGACAAGCCAATGGCAACGTTCAAACAGACGGTACGACGGCTGACACGCCGCAGCGGTGGGTGCAGCATGCACCAAGTGGTGGAGCGGCTGCGACCTTATCTGCTGGGCTGGCAGGCGTACTACGGATTGGCGCAAACGCCCCGCGTCTGGCGCGAGTTGGACGAGGGGTTGCGCCACCGGCTGCGCGCGATCCAGCTCAAGCAGTGGAAACGCGGCATTACCACCTACCGTGAGCTGCGTGCCCTGGGCGCCAGCGTCGACGTGGCCGCACAGGTGGCCGCGAACACTCGGCACTGGTGGAGAAACAGCGGTGGGTTGCTCAACAGCGTGCTGACGATTGCCTGGTTCGATCGCTTGGGCCTACCCCGGCTCTCATGACCTCAACTTCTCGAACCGCCCGGTGCGGACCCGCATGCCGGGTGGTGTGGGAGGGGTCCGGTCCTTAGCGGCCCGCCCCTATCCCGATCAGGCCGTGGCGGCGGACGACAGCCGGAACGCGCTGATCACGCGCGCCAGCTGGCCGGCCTGGTCCTTCAGGCTCTCGGCCGCGGCGGCCGATTGCTCCACCAGCGCGGCGTTCTGCTGCGTCATGCCGTCGAGCTCACCCACCGAGGTGTTCACCTGGCCGATGCCGTTGCGCTGCTCCTGGTTGGCGGCGCTGATCTCGCCGATCACGTCGGACACGCGGCGGATGCCCACCACGATCTCGTCCATCATCGTGCCGGCCTGCTGCACCAGCGCGCTGCCCGATTCCACCTTCTCGACGCTGGCGCCGATCAGGCCCTTGATCTCGCGCGCGGCCGCGGCGCTGCGCTGGGCCAGGCTGCGCACCTCGCTGGCCACCACCGCAAAGCCGCGGCCTTGTTCACCGGCGCGGGCGGCTTCGACTGCCGCGTTCAGCGCCAGGATGTTGGTCTGGAAGGCGATGCCGTCGATGGTGCCGATGATGTCGGCGATCTTGCGGCTGCTGGCGCTGATGTCGCCCATGTTGGCCACCACCTGCTGCACCACGCTGCCGCCGCGCTGCACCGCCTGCACGGCCGACTGCGCCAGCTGGTTGGCGGTGGACGCCGATTCGGCGCTCTGCTGCACCGTGCCGGTGAGCTGGGCCATGGCGCTGGCGGTGTGCTGCAGGCTGCTGGCCGTCTGCTCGGTGCGCTGGCTCAGGTCGACGCTGCCATTGGCGACCTCGCCCGAGGCCAGCGCGATGCCGCTGGCCGTCTGGCTGACGGACACCAGCGCGGCATTGAGCCGCAGCACCGCGCTGCGCAGTGCCTGGCCCTGCGGCGTGTGCACCGGCAGCTGGTCGACGTCCAGCGCCAGGGAGGCGCCGCTGCCCATGTGGCCGACGATGGCCTCCACTTCGTGGGCGGCATCGGCGCCGCGGCGCATCAGCACCGCCATGTAGATCTCGAAGCCGGTCTGCACCACCACATGGCCGGCGTGCGCAAGGATGCGGGTGAAGCTGGGCTCGGTGAGGCAGTACACGCCGGCACCGCTGGCCTGCAGCCGGTCGAACACCACATGGTGCACGGCGATCAGCCCGGCCGCGGCCACGATGGGCCGCCAGTCGCGGTAGACCAGCAGCACGCCCAGCGTGACGAACACGCCGAAGTGCAGTTCGGGCGTGCCGCGCCCCAGCTGGATGTGCAGCGCGGTCATCGCCATCAGGCAGCAGCCCAGCACCAGGCGCGACAGCAGCGTGCCGGCGGCCAGCGTGCCGGCGGCCGCGCCCAGCGCCAGCAGCAGGCCGCCCACGGCCAGTGCGGTGCCCATCTGCGCGTACTGCTGGCCCAGCGCCAGGGCGATCAGGCCGCTGACGGTCAGGGCCGCCAGCATCAGGCGGTCGGCGGTTCTGGACAGGGAGCTGGCTGCGGGCTGGTTGCTGGTTTGCATGGAGGCCTCATGACATGGGTCTGCCCGGCATCGGGTGCCCAGGCGTGCGGCGGCCCGGCCAGGGACAGCAGGCACCCGGCGAGGAACGTGTGCCCGGTGATCGGCGCCGGCCTGCAAGGCTTGAGCGGCCCGGCCGCCGCTACGCCCGCGGGCGTACCATCCTGCACGACTTGACCGATCGCAAGGAGCGCAGCATGAAGGCAGTGTGGAACGGCGTGGTGATCGCCGAGAGCGACGACACCGTGGTGGTGGAAGGCAACCACTACTTCCCGGAATCCGCCGTGCAGCGCAATTACCTGGTGCACAGCAACCACCGCACGTCGTGCGCCTGGAAGGGCCAGGCCCGGTACCACAGCCTGCTGGTCAACGGCGACCTGAACCCGGACGCGGTCTGGTACTACCCCGAGCCCAGCGAGGCCGCGGCCGAGATCAAGGGCCGCATGGCCTTCTGGAAGGGTGTGCAGGTCATCGCCTGAGGGGCACGCCGCAGCCCGTCAGGCCAGGCGCCCGGCCTGGAAGTCTTCCACCGCGGTGATCAGCTCGTCGCGGGTGTTCATCACGAACGGGCCGTACTGCGCGATGGGTTCGCCCAGCGGCGCGCCGGCGATCAGCAGCGCGCGTGCCGGCGCCTCACCGGCCTGCAGCAGCACGCCGTCGGCGGCGGCGTCCTGCGCCAGCACGGCCATGCGCTGGGCCGGCACGGCGGTCTGGCCCACCGTCACCGTGCCGCAGTACACGTAGACGAAGGCGTTGTGCCCGGCCGGCAGCGGCTGTTCCAGCCGCGCGCCGGGGTCCAGGTGGATGTCCAGGTACAGCGGCTCGGTGCGTGGCCGCTGCACCGCGCCGGCCACGCCATGGCTGCTGCCGGCGATCACCCGCACGCGCAGACCGGGCGCGGTGTGCTCGGGGATCTGCGCCGACGGGATGTCGCGGTAGGCCGGCTGCTGCATCTTGTCGGCGCTGTGCAGGTTGAGCCACAGCTGGAAGCCTTCCATCACGCCCTCGGTCTGCTCAGGCAGCTCGCTGTGGATGACGCCGCGGCCGGCGGTCATCCACTGCACGGCGCCGTCTTCCAGCAGGCCTTGATTGCCGGCGGAATCACGGTGGCGCATGCGGCCGGCCAGCATGTAGGTGATGGTCTCGAAGCCGCGGTGCGGGTGGTCGGGGAAGCCGGCGATGTAGTCGCCGGGCTGGTCGGAGCCGAAGGCGTCGAGCATCAGGAACGGGTCGAGCCGGCGCTGCAGCGGCTGGGTCAGCACGCGGGTGAGCTTGACGCCGGCGCCGTCGCTGGTGGGCTGGCCGGCCACCAGCCGCTCGACGCGGCGCGGGTGGGTGACCGGGGCGGTGGTGGGGGTGCGGATGGTGTCCATGGCGTGATGGTGGCATGCCCCCGCCAGGCCCGGCAGCCAGCGGATTTGAACGCCGCATTCGAATCCGGGGCCTTGCAGCGCTAGGCTTGCGGCCATGCCTGACCCTGCACCGCCGCCGCCGACCATCGGCGCCGCCCACCACCGCCGCCTGCGTGCGGTGTGGCATTCGGCCGGCTGGCCCTACCAGGACCTGCTGGAGGTGGAGCTGCTGACCGCCGGCCTGCTGCAGCGCCAGCAGGACGCCCACGGCCGCGAGACGGTGCGCGTGACCGACACCGGCCTGCAGCTGCTGCAGCAGACGCTGATGAAGAACCGCGCCGCGCGCGACGACCACGAGCAGCTGGTGGCCCAGGTGGCCCGCGCCATGCAGCGCGCCGGCCGGGTGGTGTGGCGCGGGCTGAGCCTGCGCGCGCGGGTGGGCGGCGACGGCGGCATCGATGGCGAAGCCGAGCCCAGCTGGGCGATGGCCATGCCCGATGTCTATTCGATCCGCCACACCACGGTGGAGGACTACGTGGAACCGGTGGCGCACGAGATCAAGGTGCGCCGCGCCGACCTGCTGGCCGACCTGCGCCGGCCGGCCAAGGGCGAGGCCTACCGTTGGCTGAGCGGCGAGTGCTGGTACGTGATCCGCGCCGGCATCGCCCAGCCCGACGAGATCCCGCCGGTCTACGGCGTGCTGGTGGCCGATGCGGCCGGCGGCCTGGACGTGGCCCGCCCCGCACCGCGCCGGCCGATGCGCCTGCCGTTCATGGTGTGGATGGCGCTGGCCCGGGCCACGCCCGAGCCGGTGGACGACGACGCGCAGCCGGGGCTGGGCGCGGTGGCCGACGGCGGGGCCTGAGCCGGCTCAGCGGCAGGGCTTGTCGGCGGCCTGCTGGTCGGCGACGGCGGCCCAGGCGTCGATCTGTCGGAACGAGCTGTCGCACAGGCCGGCCGAGCGGTCGGTCAGGCGCTTCATCACGTCTTCGCCAGTCCACTGGCGGGGTGTGGGCTGGCCGGGGGTGCCGTCTTTCGGCACGGTGGCCAGCAGCAGCGCGGCGCTGCCGGCCACCAGCGGTGCGGCCATCGAGGTGCCGCTCCAGGTGCCCCAGCCACCGCCGGGCACGGTGCTGACCACCGCCTCGCCCGGCGCGGCGATCTTCACCCAGCTGCCCCAGTTGGAGAAGCCGGCGATGCGGTGCGCGGCGGTGCTGGCGGCCACGCTGAGCGTGCCCTTCACGTCTTCGGCGGCGGGGTACTGCTTCTCCACGTCGCTGCCCGAATTGCCGGCGGCCGACGCCACCACCGCGCCGAACCGGTTGGCGCAGCGCTGGCGGTCGGCATCGAAGCCGGGGTGCTGGAAGTCGTCGTCGTCGTCGTCGAACTGGCAGGTGGCCAGGTTCACCGCCAGCGTCAGCAGTTCGGTGGGCGCGGTGGTGCCCAGGCTGAGGTTGATGACATGGGCGCCATCGTCGGTGCCCGGCCGGCCGTCAGGGTCGACGGCCCAGGCCAGCGCCTCGGCCAGCACCCACACATTGCCGCGGCCCTGGGCGTCGAGCACCCGCACCGGCATCAGGCGCGCGCCCGGCGCGGCCAGCGCCACCAGGCCGGCCACGTGGGTGCCGTGGCCGAAGCCGGTGTCGGCGCGGCTGCCGGCCTCGGCGGGCGTGGCGTCGCCGTCGACGAAGTCATAGCCCAGCAGGCTGCCGCCGGTGCGCCGCGCCAGGCGGCTGGCCAGCGCCGGGTGCTGCAGGTCGATGCCGGTGTCGAGCACCGCCACCCGCACGCCGCGGCCGGTGCTCAGGCCATGGGCGGCGGGCAGGTTCAGGCTGGGTGGCACCCATTGCGTGGCGTAGGCGCGTGCGTCGCCGCCGATCAGCCACACCGAATTGCGCCGTCCCTCGGGTGTCTGGCTGGCGACGTTGCGCTCGGCGAAGCGCACGTCGCTGTCCTGCTGCACTGCGGCCAGCACGGTGTCGGCCGACAGGCCGGCGGCCACCTGCACGCGGTAGATCGGCCGCTGGCCGAACTGGCCCAGCACGCGCAGGCCATGGCGTGCCGCCACCGGGCCGATGCTGGCGCCACGCCGCAGCTGCAGCACCAGGTCGGCGGTGCTGGCCGCCTGGCCCGGGCGCACGGCCAGGGCGGTCTGGTCGGGCACGGCGTCGGCTGCTTCGGTGCTGGCCGCTCCGGTGTCGGGCAGCGGGTCGCCACCGCCGCAGGCGGCCAGCAGGCCGGCGAGCAACGGGGCCACCAGGGTGGAGGGTCTGAAGCGCATGGCAATCCTCGGGCGGGAAGTCGGTGTCTCTCCACGGAGCGCACCGGCGCCACGTTCGTACGCGGGACTGACCGGTTTTTGCCCGCCGGGTTGCATCACCCCCCTCGAACCAGGGAGGTGCCAGGGCCCCGCCCGGCGGGTGGCGGCGGTACTCCGCCGCCGGGTGCTCCAGTCACGCTTGGCCGTGCAGCGCGAAGGCGGCCCAGTGGAACGGGTGGGCGCCGGCCAGCGCCTGCTCCAGCTGCGCGGCCCGCAGCGCCGCGGCCGGGCGTTCGCCGGCGCCCAGGCGGCTGTAGAAG
>Ga0075156_10002568_pt1 | contig 10121 bp, 10 predicted proteins | sample JI81AbrownDNA_FD_70966 | JGI IMG/M metagenome (GOLD analysis project Ga0075156, IMG submission 70966) | Wastewater effluent complex algal communities from Wisconsin, to seasonally profile nutrient transformation and Carbon sequestration -... | ecosystem: Engineered > WWTP > Effluent > Algae...
CGAGCGGCTGCACAGTGAACGCCTGCCACACATGGGTTGGAACACCGTCGAGCCGCCGACCGACACGCAGCTGTTCGCCGGACTCGCGGGCCAGCGCTTCTACTTCGTCCACTCGTTCGGGGTGCGTACGGCCGATCGGCTCGCCGACGGTGCCCGCGTCACCTGGGCGGAGCACGGCGGCGACCGATTCATCGCGGGCGTCGAGCTCGGTGCGCTCTCGACCACACAGTTCCACCCCGAGAAGTCCGGCCCAGCGGGCGCCGCCCTGCTGCGCAACTGGATCGCCACGCTGCGCTGAGGCCCCGGTCGGTCGAGCTCACCCCGGTCGGTCGAGCTTGTCGAGACTTCGACATGCTCAATCAGCCGGCGAGCGATTGCGAAACCCTCAATCAGCCGGGGAGCGATTTAGACACGCGCAATCAGTCGAGGACGGGCCCAGCACAATTGCGCCTGGCAGACCCGGTCGTGGACCATCCATACTCGGGCCCATGACTTTCGACTCCGACGCGCTGCGGGCCGTTGCCTCCGAGAACGGCTTCACCGGGGCGATCCGGGTTCAGATCGGCGACGACGTGCTGTTCGACTCGGCTTTCGGCATGGCCGATCGTGCCCACGGCATCGCAAACACGACGCAGACCCAGTTCGGGGTCGCCAGTGGATCCAAGACGTTCACCGCACTGGCCGTGCTGTCACTGGTGGCCGAGGGGGCGATGGGGCTGGACGATCCGGCGCGTCGCTGGCTGGGCGACGACCTGCCGCAGGTCGACGACGCGGTCACGCTTCGGCATCTGATGAGCCACACCTCGGGAGTGGGGGAGTACCTCGACGACGACGCCGAACCCGATGAACACCTGCTGCCCGGCAGCATGCACACGCTGGTGTCGCCCGAGGACTTCCTGCCGCTGCTCGACGTGCCGATGCGCTCGACGCCGGGGGGTGACTTCGAGTACAACAACGCCGGGTTCGTGCTGCTCGGCCTCCTCGCCCAACGCGCGTCCGACACGCGGTACCAGGATCTGGTGCGTGAGCGGGTGTTGCGCCCGGCCGGTCTTGAGCACACCGACTTTCTGCGCAGCGACGCGCTGCCGGGGACGGCCGCGCTGGGCTACCTGTACCCCGACAGCCTGCGCACCAACGTCTTCCACCTGCCGATCGAAGGAAGTCCGGACGGCGGCGCCTACCTCACGCTCACCGATGCGCGGACGTTCTGGCTGGCGCTCGCCGCCGAGGCGATCGTGCCGTCCGAACTGGTGCAGCAGATGACCACCCCGGTGCCCGGCCACGAACCGGACTGGCCGTACGGACTGGGGCTGTGGCTGCCCAACCCCGGTGGCGTCTGGGCGATGGTGGGAGCCGATGCCGGGGTCGAGATGAAGAGCGAACACGTGCCGGCTCTCGACCTGACCTGGACGGTGCTGGCCAACGAGTCCGAGAAGGCGGGTCCGATGATGCGGCACCTGCGACTCTGGCGCGAGGGACTGCCGGTCGCCTGACGGAGCGCCCGTTCGTCCCAGAAATCACCACCGCACATCGCGCGGGTTTCTACCTGCGCAACGAGCCCCAGACCGCGCGACGTGGGGCGAAGTCGGGAATGCTAGCTGCGCCGCACCCGCTGGACGAGTTGCTCCAGCACGGTCTCGGGTGCAGGCATGCCAGCGATCTCGTCCCGCACCGCTGACACTCGCGTCAGGGCGACCTCGTCGCCCAACAACTCGCCCAGAGCGGCGTCGAGCGCGCCCGGAGCGGCGTCGTTGGGCACCACGCGGCCCAGGCCGAGCTGGCCCAGCCGCTCGGCGTTGACGAACTGATCGGCTCCCTGCGGGGTGAGCACCTGAGGCACCCCGGCGGCCAGGCAGGCCAGCAGGGTGCCCGTGCCACCGTGGTGAATGGCGACGTCGGCGTGCCTCAGAACCGCGGCCTGGTCGACGAAACGCTCCACACGAACGGACGGCGGTAGGTCCCCGAGTGCCGCGGGGTCGCCGTCCGGGCCGGCGGCCACCAGCACTCGCTCGCAGACCTGGGCGGCGGCCAGGATCGAGCGGCGCAACACGTCGACCGCGCCGAAGGACACCGTGCCCAGGGTCAGGTAGCCGCGAGGTCCGGACGTGGCACCGGCCAACCACTCCCCGCCTGCGCCTCCCGAGAACGACCAGGCCACCGAGCGGATCGGCAGGCGCTCGAAACCTTCTGCGCCTGCCCCGTCCGTCCAGCTCGGCGGCGACGGGTCGAGCACGACGGGAGCGGGCAACCCGTGCTCTGGCGGCCACATCGCCAGCCAGCCCGCGGCGAACATGGCGATGTTGAACCCGACCGTCGCAACCCCCTGCTGGGCCGCAACCTGGGCCGGCCCCAGATTGGCCACTTCGTGCACCAGCAGGTCCGGACGTCCGTGTTGCGCCCAGGTCTCACGCACCTTCGGGGCGGTGTGGCGCGGCATCACCACGCCGAACATGGCCCGCGGAAACCACAACGGGTCGCTGCGGTCCGTGCCCACCTCGACCGCCTCGCGTTCGGCCCTCTGCAGGTCGAGACCCGCCGGCACGCCACTGACCACCGGAACCGGCAGCCGGTCCACGAAGGCGTCCCCGCTGATGAACATCACCTCGTGGCCGGCGGCCTGCGCGGCTGCGGCCAGCGGGACCATCGGAAACGTGTGCCCGAACGCCGGGATCGCGGCGAAACAGATCTTCACGGCCAGATTGTGGCGGTCAGCGTCGGGTCACAGCCACTTTTTCAGGTGCACATCGTCGGGCTCGAGTTCGAAGAGCTCCGCAAGGGGTTGATCCGTCACCTCGTAGCCGCGCTTCAGGTAGAAGTGCACCGTGTTCTCCGACGGGGTGGCGCTGACGACGATCTCGGTGTCACCGGCTTGGCGGGCGATCGAGTCGAGCTCGTCGGACAGGCGTCGACCGATGCCCGTCCCGCGGCACGCGGCGTCCACATGCAGGAACGCGAGTTGCGCGACGGTGGGGCGCCGGTGAATCACGACCACCCCGATCCCCACCAGCCTTCCCTCCGAGAAGGCGCCCAGCGCAGCGCCGCCTGCATCGAGGTAGTGCTCGAGCGCCAGTCGCTGTGCCTCGACGGAGTGTTCCCCAGAGCCGTCGGGGTCCCAGGCGTCGGAGCTCCAGTCGCCCACCCGCCCGCGAAGAACCCGCCCGTGCTGCTCGTAGATCAGGTCGATCCGCTCCGCGCGGTTGATCTCGCCGACGCGGGACAGTTCCTCGCGGGCGAGCAACCTGTACATGATCGATTTGGCCACAGCGCCACCTCATAGTGAGCGGCCACCGAGGGTCAAGAGCTCGGCGCGCGGTGCTGCGCAAGCCGTCCAAACCTGGGCCGATCCCGCGGGCAGCTGCGGCCAGCAACTAGGGTCGAGGATCATGACCGCACTCACCCTGCTGCCGGCCGTCGACGTCCAGAACGGCCAGGCCGTCCAGCTCACTCAGGGGGTGGCCGGCTCCGAGAAGGTGTTCGGCGACCCGCTGCAGGCTGCCCTTCGCTGGCAGGACGCCGGCGCGGAGTGGCTGCATCTGGTCGACCTCGACGCCGCGTTCGGACGGGGCTCGAACGCCGAGGTGGTCGCTGCGATCACTGCAGAGATGGGTCTGAACGTCGAGCTGTCGGGCGGCATCCGCGACGACGCCAGCCTGCAACGCGCCCTCGCCACCGGGTGTCGCCGGGTCAACATCGGCACCGCGGCCCTGGAGAACCCGCAGTGGTGCGAGCGCATCATCGGTGAACACGGAGACCGGATCGGCATCGCCATCGACGTCAAGGGCAGCAAGCTCGCCGCCCGCGGCTGGGTGCGCGAGGGTGGCGACTGGGCCGAGGCGGTCGAACGGTTGTCTGCCGCGGGGTGCGCAACCTTCGTGGTCACCGACGTCAAGTCCGACGGCATGCTGACCGGCCCGAACCTCGACCTGCTGCGTGACGTGGCGGCCCGCACCGACGCCGAGGTGATCGCGTCCGGCGGCATCGCCCAGCTCGACGACCTACGCGCCCTGCGTGACCTGGTTCCGCTCGGGGTGACCGGTGCGATCATCGGCACCGCGCTGTACGTGGGCAACTTCACCCTGACCGACGCCCTGGCTGTCGCCGCCGGCTGACCCCCACTAGATTGGGTAGACGGAGGAGGCGACGATGCCCATACCGGCCAAGAGCCACGGCTGCACATGGCACTGGTTGTCCCTGCAGGACCTTCCCGAGATCATCGGGCTGGTCGATGCCGAGGAACACTTCGGCGACACCACCCACCATCACGACTTGGCCGGGCTGCGCTCCGCGTTGATCGACGAGCGCGTGCGCAGCAGCCAGACCGGGGTCGTGCTGCGCAAGCCGAGTGGCACGCTGATCGCCTACGCCTGGATCAGGCTGCCCTCCGGCGGAGAACCCGAGCAGCGCCTACACCTGCACGGCGGCTGCCACCCGGCCTGGCGCGACGAAGGCGTTCAGGACACCTTGATCCAGTGGCAGGTCGAGCGCGGCATCGAGTGGTTCCTCGAGACGTTCCCCGACGCGGACGAACTGAGCCGGCTCGAGTTGTCTATCCTCGCCTCCAGCAGCACGCACTTCCTCGCCGAGAGCCTGCCCGGGCACGGTTTTCGAGCCCAGCGCTGGTATCACGCCTTGCACCGTCCGCTCGGTCATCACCTGCCCGACAACGAGCTCGAAGGTGTCGCCTTCGAACAGTTCGGGCCGGGCTGGAGCGACGCCGTCCGTGAGCTGTACAACCGCACCGTGGCGCATCCGTCCGATCTGCTCGACGCGCAGTCGTGGCAATGGGGGCTGACCAGCGCGGGCATCCGCGACGACCTCAGCTGGGTCGCCCTGCATGAAGGCCGGGTGGTGGGTTGGGTGCTGAACGCGGTGGCCGACCTGGCCGGCGACAAGGCGGGGTGGACCGAATATCTGGGGGCGGGCAACGAGTGGCGCAACCGGGGCTTGTACACCTCGCTGCTGGCGCGCAGCCACCACTCGTTCCGCGACGCCGGCCTGCAGATGGCCGGAATCGGCGTCGAGACCGACTCCGACCAGGGCGCCAGGCCCTACCTGGCGCTGGGGTATCAGCCCATCGACACGATGGTCTGGTACGTCAATCATCCGAGCCTCGATACAATCGGGGCCGCGAAACTGACGAGTGAACAAGATGGGACGTAGATGAGCGGGCACTCCAAGTGGGCCACCACCAAGCACAAGAAGGCGGCGATCGACGCCAAGCGCGGCAAGCTGTTCGCCAACCTGATCAAGAAGATCGAGGTCGCGGCGCGCCTCGGCGGTGGCGACCCCGGCGGAAACCCGACCCTCTACGACGCCATTCAGAAGGCGAAGAAGAACTCGGTTCCCAACGACAATATCGATCGCGCGGTGAAGCGCGGCTCCGGGGTGGGCGGCGAGCAGGTCGACTACATCGAGATCATGTATGAGGCCTATGGCCCCGGTGGCGTCGCGATCCTGATCGAGTGCCTGACCGACAATCGCAACCGGTCGGCGTCCGATGTGAAGGTGGCGGTCACCCGCAACGGCGGCACGATGGCCGACGTGGGTTCGGTCTCGCGCATCTTCGACCGCAAGGGCATCGTCGAGGTCGCCAAGAGCCAGGGTGGCCGGCAGCTCGATGAGGACGACCTGCTCGAGGCGACCCTCGACGCAGACCCCGAGGACGTCTCCGACGAAGGTGACAATCTCAAGGTGGTCAGCGATCCCAGCGTCGTGGTGGACGTGCGCAAGGCGGTGCAGGCGGCCGGCTACGACTACGAATCGGCCGAGGTGCAGTTCATGCCGCAGTACACCCAGACCCTGGAGGCCAAGGAGGCCGCCGAGAAACTGTTCAAGCTGCTCGACGCCATCGAGGACGTCGACGACGTGCAGACCGTGTACTCCAACGAGGACATCCCCGAGGCCGTGCTCGCCGAACTGGACTGACCAGCCGACGCAGCGCTCGAGCAGCCGAAACCGGCTCGACGATCCGTTGGGCACACCCGGCCGGTTCCCCCGTGCGACGAGTGGCTTCCATTAGTATCCGAACATCTGTTCGGCTGACGAGAGTGCCATCGATGCGCGTGCTGGGGGTCGATCCGGGGCTGACCCGGTGCGGCGTGGGAGTGGTGGACGGCGCACCCGCACGCCCGCCCGTGCTGGTCGAGGCGGGTGTCATCCGCACCCCCGCAGACGCCGAGTTGCCGTTGCGGCTGCTCGCCATCGAGACCGAACTCGAACACTGGATCGCCCGGCACCGGCCCGACGTGATCGCCGTCGAGCGGGTGTTCAGCCAGCACAACACGATGACCGTGATCGGCACCGCGCAGGCGGCCGGCGTCACGATGCTGGTGGCCGCCCGGCATCGGCTGCCCGTGCACCAGCACACGCCCAGCGAGGTGAAGGCCGCCATCACGGGCTCGGGTCGGGCCGACAAGGCTCAGATCGGGGTGATGGTCGCCCGGGTGCTGAAGCTCACCGAACCGCCCAAGCCCGCCGATGCCGCAGACGCGGTCGCCCTGGCCATCTGCCACCTGTGGCGTGGCGCCGGGCAGGCCCGGTTGGCCGCCGCTCTCGAGCAGGTGCGCCGCACCGACGGACGCAGGGGCGCATGATCTCCCGGCTCAGCGGCATCGTGATCGGCGTCGGCGCGACCTGGGTGGTGCTCGACCTGAACGGATTCGGCGTCAAGGCACTCTGTACCCCCGCGACCGCTTCGGCTGCGCGCCTCGGGCAGCCGGCCACCCTCGCCACCTCACTGGTCGTTCGTGAGGATTCACTCACCCTGTACGGGTTCGCCGAAGCCGACGAACGCGACTGCTTCGAGCTCGTCCAATCGGCCAGCGGCATCGGGCCCAAGATCGCTCAGGCGGTGGTCTCGGTGCTCAGCCCGGACGCCCTGCGGGCCGCGATCGCCGCCGAGAACATTGCGGCGCTGACCAAGGTGCCGGGCATCGGCATCAAAGGTGCCCAGCGGCTGGTGATCGAGTTGAAGGACAAGATCCACACCCTTGCCGCCATCACCGGCCCCGGCGCGGCGACCCCGCAACCCGACTGGCGCGAGCAGGTCAAGGGCGGGCTGGAGGGCCTCGGCTGGTCGTCGCGCGACGCGGACAAGGCCTGCGACAGCGTGGCGGCCCTGGTCGAAGCAGACCCGTCGACCTCGGTGGCCGTGCTGATGCGGGCCGCCCTGCGAAGCCTGGCCAAGTGAGCTGGTTCCGGTGAGCCGAGAATCCGAGGATCCGATGGATCCGTACGTGCACGACGACGACGCCGTCGCCGAGTCGGCCCTTCGCCCCGGCAGTCTCGCCGAGTTCGCCGGCCAGCAACGGGTCAGCGACCAGCTCGGGTTGGTGCTCGACGCCGCCCGGCACCGCGGCACGGTGCCGGATCACGTGCTGCTGTCCGGCCCACCGGGTCTGGGCAAGACCACCCTGGCGATGATCATCGCCGCCGAGCTGAGCGCGCCGCTGCGCATCTCGTCCGGGCCCGCGATCCAGCACGCCGGCGACCTGGCCGCGATCCTGTCGGGGCTGACCGAGGGCGAGGTGTTCTTCCTCGACGAGATCCACCGCATGTCTCGTCCGGCCGAAGAGATGTTGTACCTGGCCATGGAGGACTTCCGGGTCGACGTGGTCGTCGGCAAGGGGCCCGGCGCGACGGCCATCCCGCTGGAGATCCCGCCGTTCACCCTGGTCGGCGCCACCACGCGGGCGGGCCTGCTGCCCGGCCCGCTGCGTGACCGGTTCGGCTTCACCGGCCAGCTCGACTTCTACGACACCGAGGCACTGCGCGGCATCGTCCGGCGCTCAGCGCGACTGCTGGGCATCGAGCTGACGCCCGGCACCGACGAGGTGATCGCGTCACGCTCGCGCGGCACTCCGCGGATCACCAACCGCCTGCTGCGGCGGGTCCGCGACTACGCCCAGGTACGCGCCGACGGACGGCTGACGCCGCAGGTCGCGGTCGCCGCGTTGGAGTTGTACGAGGTGGACGAGCTCGGCCTCGACCGGCTGGACCGCTCCGTGCTGTCCGCCCTGTGCGAGCGGTTCAACGGCGGTCCGGTCGGCCTGTCCACGCTCGCCATGGCGGTGGGGGAGGAGCGCGAGACGGTCGAAGAGGTGGCCGAGCCGTTCCTGGTGCGCCAGGGCTTCCTGATGCGCACGCCCCGCGGCCGGGTCGCAACCGCACGCGGCTGGGCCCACCTCGGGCTGACCATGCCGAACAGTGCCGAGCCGAACCTGTTCGGCGGCTAGCGGGGTGTCCGGTCCGCGTCGGAATCGGGCTTTGGGACCGCCTCGGCTAGAGTTGGCGGTCGGTGGTCATGCCGCCGATATGCCTCCTAACGAAAGAAATCCACATGGGTGACATGGGTAGCACCATCCTGATGCTGGCGCTGATGGGCGCCGCCTTCTACTTTCTGCTGATTCGTCCGCAGCAGAAGCGGGCAAAGCAGCAGACGGCGATGACCAACGCCCTGGCGGCCGGTTCGCGAGTGATGCTCTCGTCCGGCGTGTTCGGCACCGTCCGGCACCTGGGTGAGCGGCAGGCGATCATCGAGATCGCTCCGGGTATCGAGATGACCGTGATCAAGCAGGCCATCGTGAAGACCCTGCAGGCCGAGGACGACGAGTTCGAGTACTCCGACGACAACGCCGAGCCCACCGATCTCGACCAGCCGGAACCGAACCCCTTCGACACCATCGAGCCGTCCGACTTCAACGACCCGAAGACGAACGACACGTCCGCCCAAGCCGGCGAGCCGAAGAGCGACGATCCCACCGGACAGAACACCCAGAAGTAGTTCGAGGCGTAACGGCACGTGGCAACGACAAGTAGGCATCACAGCCATCCGGTACGCACCCTGATCGTTTTTCTGCTGGCGACGGCAGGACTCTTCGGTCTGGTCGCGCTGGGTGGCATCTGGACCCCCAAGTTGGGGCTGGATCTCCGCGGCGGAACGACCATCACGCTGACCGCGAGCAACACCACCGGAGAGGGGTCCGTCGACCCCGCCAGCCTCGAGTTGGCTCGCACCATCATCCAGCAGCGCGTTGATGCCATCGGCGTCGGTGAGTCGGAGGTGACCACCTCGGGCGACCGGCAGATCATCGTGAGCGTGCCCAACGTGCAGCAGGACGAGCTGGTGCGCATGGTGGGCCAGACCGCCCAGCTGTACTTCCGGCTGGTCGCGGCCCAGGAGCAGGTCGCGGCCGCAACCCCGCAGCCGACCGTCCAGCCCACGCAGGGGGCCAGCAACGAGCCGACGGTCGCCCCGACCACCAGCGCGCAGCCGTCCGCCTCGGTCGCGCCGACGGCTTCCGCCTCCCCGAGCACCAACGGCCGTCCGCTGCCCGAACTGCCGACGCCGGTGCCCAGCCCCCGTCCGACCGCACCGGGTGCCACCCCGCTGACCACGCAGCAGGTGATCGATTGGACACCGAGCCAACGCGACCAGACCGACTTCACCAACTTCACCTGCGGAGACCCCTTCCCCGACGTCTCCGACCAGCCGCTGATCACCTGTGACCCGGCCGGCACCACCAAGTACCTGCTGTCGCCCACGGTGATCTCCGGCGGCGAGCTCACGCAGGCCTCGGCCGGCATTCCCCAGGGCCAGGTCAGCTGGATCGTCACCCTGGAGTTCAACTCCACCGGTGCCGCCACGTTCGACACCGTGACGAAGGCGCTGTCGACCAAGACCAGCCCACAGAACCAGTTCGCGATCGTGCTGGACGGCGACGTGATCAGCGCCCCGTACGTGAACAACCCGATCCCCGGCGGCCGGGCCCAGATCGAGGGGTCATTCACCCAACAGTCCGCTAACGAACTGGCCAACGTGCTCAAGTACGGCGCACTGCCGCTGGCATTCGACGTCTCCAGCGTCGACAACGTGTCGGCCAAGCTCGGCGGTGAGCAGCTCGACGCGGGCATCATGGCGGGCATCATCGGGCTGATCCTCGTGGTGGCCTACAGCATCGTGTACTACCGAGCCCTGTCGCTGGTCGTGGTGAGCAGCCTGCTGGTCGCCTTCGGCATCACCTACGCCTTCGTGGTGCTGCTCGGCCAGGCGATGGGCTTCGCGCTCAACCTGCCCGGCGTGGCCGGCCTGATCGTCGCCATCGGCATCACGGCCGACTCGT
>Ga0075156_10002569_pt1 | contig 10118 bp, 15 predicted proteins | sample JI81AbrownDNA_FD_70966 | JGI IMG/M metagenome (GOLD analysis project Ga0075156, IMG submission 70966) | Wastewater effluent complex algal communities from Wisconsin, to seasonally profile nutrient transformation and Carbon sequestration -... | ecosystem: Engineered > WWTP > Effluent > Algae...
TCCGCCGCATGGTCCGTGTCAACCGCTTAGATCCTCATTGCTTTCCTGTGGCGTTTGAGGCGGTGGTTGGCGCTGGACCAACCCCAGCTCGAGAGAGAGGTAACAAGCTTAGACATGCTCATCCCATGTACTCTCTCAAGAAGATTTACGAGATTAAGGACTTTTCCAGATGGCTATCCGGTGTAATTGCTAGGATAACCAAGGATAAGCTCCTTGATGACGGGATTGAATCAAATGTCTCGATCGAGTACAAACTCGATGGACATGCGGTTCAGTTGGTATATATCTATGGGAAACTCTGCACCGTTGTCACTCGAGGTGATGGTGAGTTCGGAGACGATATTACCGCCAGAGCAATCAAGATTCCAGATCTCCCCAAAGTGTTAAAGTCGCCAGATGTCGATAAGCTTCCACTCGTTGTAGTAGACGGTGAAATCTATTCGACAAAGAACGGCCTAGACGCTTGGAGTATGGACCCTGATAGTTCTGGTCTAAAGATCCCAAAAGATACTCGGGCAATGGTTTCGACGTTTAGAGGCGAATCCGCCAAAGGGATTGAGAAACATATGAGTTTCAATCCACACCAGCTTACCGAGATAAAATTTCGGAGTAACTGGGACTATGGCGATTTGAACATCCTTGAATCACATCGAGACCGGCTCGAGTTGTTAAGGTTGTGGGGGTTTCGTCGCGTAACCCCTATATCCTATGCGAGGAATGATCTAGCTGCTACTCTGCAAATGTTGATTGACGAAGTTTCCGTCAGTAGAGAGCAGCTAGACTTCCCCATTGATGGAATTGTAGTCGCCTTTGATTCAGTGACAATCAGGCGACTGATGGGATATACGCAAGATGACCCCAAGTGGGCCATCGCGTTAAAGTTTCCCGCTGTAGAGCAAACGACTCGTGTGGTTGATATCGAGTGGAATGTAAGCATGAACGGTAACATTACTCCTACCCTCATGCACTTCCCAGTGAAGATTGGAAACAGGCGTTTTAGCCGAGTAAGTCTCCACAACTACGCGTATGTCAAAGCCTTAGGAGGACTCTGTCGAGATCAGCAAATTAGCGTCGCTTTGAGAGGGGACGTCACTCCGGTGTTTATGGGTTGCGGCAATCGGGCTGCCTTAACTCCATTGACATTACCGGTGACCTGCCCTTCATGCAAATCGCTATTGGTCGAAACAGGTGTGCACCTGAAGTGTAACAACCTCGCTTGCATGGAACAGATGACCAAACGTTTAGTGTATTACTCCAAAGATGAGTTCGCAGGAATTCGTGGTTGGAGTGATCAGACGTTTAAACAGCTATTGACTGGAATTGAAGACCCCAGTTCGCCGTTTGAGGTTTATCGTTACCTAGTGGAAAGTCCAAAGGGGATATCCAATGGACCTACCTTAACAAGCGCAGCGTTAGTTAAGCTAAGAGCCGAGCTACAGTCCTCTCTACAGCGGGATTTCATTCAGTTGTTCTCTGGAGCGGTTAGTGGGTTACTGACCAACAAAGAGCTCAAATGGGTGAATGAAACGTTTAATGACTGGGAACAGTTGTTAGATGGTTTAACCAAACCTCCCCCTAGCGATTTAGCCCACCAAGTGTTTGAGAAACTTAAACCCATTAACAAGGATCTCAGACTCATTGGTGCCGCAGTTGCGACAAAAGGGGTAGGGTTGACCGAGCGTTTCGCTAGCATTCTGTTATAGTGAAACAATTTCGGTAAGGTACAGCAGACAAATCCTCCAGTAAGTCTGCTGTACCTATTTATTCCATTCGGTGAAACGTTACTCCTGTGAATATTGCGACGTTTTAGAGCAGCACCGAGTGTATAGGTGGGAGGTGAGGTTTATCCGGGACTTCATCTCAATCCTAGGGGGAGGTAAGGGCAATGATGTTGTACCTCCCCAAATTCTTTACTCACTTTATTTTTTGCTTTGTCGAACAATAACGTCAGTAAAGCCATAACTCGGAGATAGTTATGAGTTCTCGTACACACGCTGCAATTAAGCGTAAAGTGGATGATGATTTGTATCATCTGTTGTTGGAAAATTTGTTTGAGGCGCTTAATGCGCCCAACGTTAATATGCCACCCCTGCATGATTGCACGGCATTGACGGGAGCACAATACCGAAAACTTTATCACCGAATCATTTATGCACTGTTGCATGATCATTCAGTGAGTCCTCCTAAGATTTGGTTGCTAGAGCAACCGATCGTGAAGGAACTGGTAAACTATCATGAGGTGTTAGGAGAGATCCACGATAAGGTTCCTGCCGATAACTTTGGAAATGTTCGCTACATCTACGATGAACTTCACAAGCTGGAGTTGTCTGTGGAGTATTGGCAAGAAGCACCATGGATTAAACTCTATCAATCTTCATTGATCTTTACATCCCATTCCCCAATTGATTTTGCCAACGCTTATTTTGGTCTGACTGAATCTGGAAACTATTCTCGATTACCAGAAATGTATTGCAAAATTTATAATGGATTGAGAGAATGTTATGGAGGAGACCAATCTATTTTTGAAGAAGTGATTGGTGATAGCCCAACTCTTTCTATCATCCACAACACCCGGAGAAACTGATGTTAGTCGAAATCAAGATTTTCAATCCAAAGATGAATTTGGATCTGTTACCTGCCAAACAAACGGAAGGTAGTGCAGCAGTAGATCTTCGAGCAGTTCTGCCAGAAGGTCAAGAGTTCCTTGAGATCGAACCCGGTGAAACCGTGAAGGTGGGTGTCGGTATTGGTATCTGGATCAAAAATCCAAACTATGTGGGTTTGATTGTACCCCGTAGCAGTAGCGTGGTTGGTCTAGCCAATACCATTGGAACCATTGATTCTGACTATCAAGGTGAATTGTTCTTGAAGCTGCGCAACACCAGTAACAAGACCGTCAGAGTCAAAGACATGGAGCGGATCATGCAATACATGATTGTAAAAGTCGAATCGATTACTTTTGATTTGGTCACCGAATGGAGTGACGTTACTGACCGTGGAACAGGTGGCGATGGCCACACAGGTAAGTAATCATGAAGACACTTCAGGTATTAGGGCGAAGACGCCTGACCAAGATGCAGATGAAACACTTTGGTGATCTTAACATTGGCATTAAACACCAAACTGATTTTCTTGCAGGTATTGAACAGTTTCGCGTAGGTAACTTTAGAGATCACAACGATGTGGATCCGTTACAAGGAGATATTCAACCAAACATTGATCAAGATCCTTTAGAGGACCTCAATGAGTTTCCGTATGTGAAACAGGTTACAAAGGATGTCAACACCAGTTCAGAATACATTCAAGATCAGCAAACGGCACAGCAGCCAGCGCCAAAGAACTTGTATGTGATTCGTCCGATTGATTTTAATCCAATGGAGATGCTGTCAATTGTAGATCGTTACCGTAAAGGCGATTTTGATGACAACTTTGCAATCCTCCGGGATGAAGAAGCGATGCCAGATGCACACTCGGCAAAGCGTAAAGAGCTCGACAAACAGCTGAAATTTGCACAAAAGATTGGGATCAAAGTATTTTGGACCATTGATGAAGTGATTGCAAATCAGAATCGTTGAAGTTCTACTGAGAGCCCTTCGGGGCTCTCAGTCTAAATAATTATGCAGATATATTATTCTAATGAGTAGACTTCCTACTCACGAACCTAATGGAGTAATATCATGGTCGCTATTTCTGACACAAGCGAAATCACCCAAACAGTAATGTCCAGCACTGAACCTGCCACAGTTTGCTTTGATGTTCTCATGAGTACGTACGGGAAAAAGATGACTGCAAAAGACATGGAGATCAACAAAATTGCTTTCATGCAAATGATGGATATCTCCATCCGTGCTCGATCGGCCAGCGAACATCTACTCAAAGAGTTCGATTCTGACCTCAAAGTAAACCCACATTCTGAAACTGTGCAGGAACGAGACCGTTTGCTAGAGAGTTGGTATTGGATGGCAAACACTGCTGCAATCACCACCAGCCAACGCTATGTCTTCTTGTCTGCCTACATGGACATGATCGAAAAGGTCATGGTCAATAAGATTGACATCAGCGTTGTCCCAAAAGCAACCATTGCCATGATTGTAGAGACCGCCAAAGCACATGGTTTTGGCAAGAAAAAGTGGTGGCATATCTCATCTTGGTTTTGACAAAGGGTTTAAGTAGGAGAGGGTTTCCTCTCCTACTAATTTTATCTACATCTATCTTTTATGGATGGAGGAATCATCATGATAAACATTGTCATTTTGTCGCTAGAACCTAGTCGATCATTCTTTAAAGCCACCAATGCTTTAGGTCAAGCTCTAGATGAGGTGAGTGTCAGACGTTCAAGAGTAGCAAAAATCTATGACTTTGCTGAACTGGTTGACAATGCATTCTTTTACATCAAAGATGCTAACCTAAACCTCAAAGACGTCATGAGTTCAAACTACCTAGATATCATTGAAGATGACTTTCAAGCCTGTTATAGCAAGATCCTTTTGAACGGAGATGGTATTAACTTGGATACCTGTTCATCGATTACAAATGATGTGTACAACCACCTCTGCACTGCGTCATCATACCACATCAAAGAGATGTTTAGGATCTTTGATATGGTGAGTAGTAACGGAGATATCAATCAACTGAGAAATCTTCGTTATAAAGACGGCGATCTTATATTGGAGTACAAAGTCCATGACACTACATGTCTACTTGATGAATTCTTTTCATGATCGACTGGTTAAAGCCCCATTACTATCAGATAGTCAAGTGATCGATTATCTGATAGAGGGAGTTACGCGCCATCTTACAGCAGGGAGTATTCCAGACGATTATTACGAATGGATAGATCCGCAGTTTTCAGAGAACGAACCATCTAAGTTCTTGATATCTATTCATCAAGACCTGATCAAGCAGATGAGTAAGGTTATTGACCTAGATCTATTCAAAGGTCAGACTTTAGAGATTATCGTGAGCGAAGAGTACACCAGTATCAAGGTGAAGTCAACATGATACACACCATCTTTTGTCAAAACCCATTGTCAGATCCAAAAATCTTAAAGTTCATCTACAACCACTGTGGAGATGTGCACAGCGTACAACGGTTAATCCTTCATCTATTTGAGTATTCATTTAGAGAGTACTCCGTGTTTGGTAATTTACCTTCAACCACTCCAGATGTTTTTTTACTTAATTACATTAAGAAATTCTATAAAGAAAACTGTTTCCCCAGCTATTATGGTAACTACGCATCTCAAGAAGATGTGGAGGAAATATTTGATCAAGACTGGGATCATCTTATTGAACTACTGCCGGATCTAATCTACTTGGTTAATCGTTTTGCCAAAAAACAATCTGACCAAAAAGGAGGAGATCGTTTAGCTGATGATGCAAGAGTGATCTTCGGTTCCGACGAAGATTTTATCAAAATCATTGAGGAGACCAGAAATGGCAAAGTCTCACATTCTAATCATCGGCAGCGATGATGCTGCTGCCATTGACCGTGTCATCAACACCGATGATTGGATGGACTATTACAGTCATCTTGTAGAGAGAGTCATTATACATGGACCCTCTTACTTGAAATCCAAAAACTTTGTCAGTTGTCCAATGACAAGTAGACTAAAGAGATTCTTTAGAAGGCTCTCAACGGATTACCGTGAAGACCTGTATTTTGCAGCAACAAAAAGATTTCTTGAAGATGATGAGGAATGGGATTTACAAGGATATGATTTTACAATTGAGCAGTTGAGTCTTGAAACCATTCATCAATTGCTAGAATCAGATCATCCAGATTATTGTATTCGGTTAGAAAAGACTAATAAAGAACAATATCAGTTTGTCGAGGACATGGACTCGTTTTTATTATAAAAGATAGGGGCAAACGCCCCTATCTTTTATTTTTTATCTCTTTCCTCCAGTGATCATCTGGTGGTATTCTCGACGCCTTAAAGGATCGTTTAGCATGAACACCACATCCATAACCTCATCAAGATAAGTTTCATAGTTCTCTGCCGCATCAGAATAGCTATCGATTTTATCTCGATACTTACCTAGCTCAGAACCATACTGAATCTTACCTTGATCCAATGTAATGTCCAACTCATTGAAGATATACATCTGACAAGCATACAGACAAAGCTTACCAAACTTTGAGTATGCGGTAGGATGGATATGGTTGAACGTGGTATCATTCTCCAACACACAACGAAGCTGGTATACCTTAATACCTTTTGGAGGGTTGGGGATATTGATCACATTACTACCAGCTGGACCAAGAGTGACATCGTGAGTACCCGGTAAAGGCTCACTAGTGTTAGACCTCATCACACTGTTTAGTACGCCAGCCATCTGACCATAACCACTGTTTGGCGCATAACCTTGATAATAATGTCCATTGGTGGTGTACGATCTGGGCACATAGCTCACGTAGTGTACCGCTACAATTTTCTTTCCATGCGTTAATCTTTCTGGAATCTTGTAGCTAATTCCATAAGAGTCAACCTTAACAGGTTCTAAAGAAGAGATATCAATCTTCTCTTCACGTCCCCCACGAATGCAACAATCGGCATAGACGATGTCATCAATGACCTTCTCTCGAATGCCAGCGTCTATAGAGGCCACTCCTCGTTTAGCAAGAATGCCTCTACTTGAAAACACATCCCGCAAAATCAAATTTGGGATCTGTCGTTTAATGTACGAAATCGCATAATCAACAGCATTGGTTGCAGACATCTTTATCTGTCTCCTGTCACCACATCATACTAAAATAAACATAAACATATATTATACTATTGAGGTGTAGTCAGGGATAGTGCCATGCGTGCATTAGCGTGCGTTATAACGCTTACTAGCTCATCTGTTGGGGTTAGCGACCATCTATTGGTTGGAAGGATTCTAGAGCCATATTCTAGTTTCTTATCAGGTTACGGTTTTTCTGTGGAAGTGATCTGTCAGAGATTGAGTAACCCAAAAGAAAGTTTTGCGATAGCACCAACCCGCGAGGTAGATCTAAACCTCAAACATATTCGACAAGCAATCCTGTCTTGTTACCAGGTTTTTGATGAGAGTCTCGATCGGTATGCAAAAGTAATATACGACGAGTTTAATGGTATCACTGTTGTTGTTGGAGTAGACTAATGGATGAGTTATTGGAATTATCGATCAAAGAAATCAGAACCATGAAAAACGAACAGGTTTTCCTGATCGACTTTTCAATGTTGATTGATCAATGGATCATGGCTCTTCCTTTGTCGGTGCAGCGTAAACCGCTCGCAGGTCATTTGTTGTTTATCCAAATGGTAGAGAATATCCTCTACTATCATTCCTTGTGGAATAAACCAGAAGAGATTATTGATTCTATCTTAAGGTCAGCAATGGTCAAGATAGATGAAGCGAGACTCTACTCTATTCAAGAAAAGGTACGTCAGATGCTGTTTGGAAATTACAAGATTCCGAATAGTAAATGGGGTATCTATACGGCCGAATTTACCCATGGGTTAACATCGGATAACCCATACGTCATCAGCGTGTGTTACAAGGGAGACTACCGTGTCGAACAATTCGAAAGACAATCAAAACACCTCAGAGAACGGTCAGGACATCTCAAGCGACCAATCGAGCACCGAACAGATCCCAGAAACTATCGTTGAGAAATCTCCTCTCACGATCGAAGATCTCAACAAAGTCGCTGTAGGTTCTCCAACAGTAGTATTGGCTCTCAATCTGGAATATGTCCAGATGCGTATCAGTAGTATCACTGGAATTACTGATCCAGCCAAGTTGACCAGCATTATTGATATATTTATTCCACTACACTTGGAGGAATACTTCAATAATGTTGTCATTGATCCAGATTTCTACAAGAAATGTGGTCTAGACGATAAGACGGTTGAGTCTTTGAGTAATTACACCAAAGATATCAATGACTATATCAGGTCAAGGGTTATAGAGAGAGACGTCGTAGGATCTCATAGTCATGTTCAGTACCGTTTCACAGGCTACAGCAAATACGCAAACGTGGGTAAGCTTGCAGTCCTAGACGCCAAAGAATATGAACTACTAAAAGAAACCAAACCTGACTTGTTCAAGAAGTTTCTTTTAGAGAACACCGATTCACTCTCACACGATCGGTTCATTACCCTCGCAGTGGTGTCTTAGATGACACATGTCTTTATATTTAACCTTCCTGAATCTTTAGATGACCACCCAGACCTTATACAGTGTTTGGTCAGTCACCTAGAGAATGCTTTTTCCTTCAATGAGGTTGGATTGGAGATGATGTGTAACGCAAAGGAACTTGACGGTATAAGTCGTCGATTCTTGAATCAACTCAAAGAGACGTTTATGAGTCAAATCCCAGTATTCGATGATGTGTTTCATTGTGGGAATGTGACTGTAAAGGATCAGCAGCTCATTGTATTATCGAGGTACTGGTAATGTCATCAAAGAAGCACAAGCGAGGATTAAAGCCATTTGTCACCCGAATGGTTGCTATCGATTTAGGAGAACTGCTAGAGCCATTAATGGATGTCATTGATGAAGCAATCAATGGTTCTCCAGAAGCAGATCCGGTGGATAAAAATACACTGATTGATCTGCTTCTAAGAGATGTGATGGATGTACAAAGGAATCCGACCCCAAGTATGATTGAGCAGTATATTAAGAGTGTTGAGAAGGTCCTTAAGGAACACTACATTGACCCTAAATACATTGACAAGATCTGTGTACATTGGATCTCGTTGACGCTCTTCTTTACTGCACAATTCATTAGGAACAAATGTCATGACATCAGCCAGAACTGGTCCATTGCAAAGGTCCAATACACCAGCGTCTACATCTACCCGATCGATGCTGTTAAGTATCGGAAACTCTCTAGTACTGCACGAACTACGAGAAGAACTCTGCGCATTGCATTATCTTGAACCTGACCCAGATGTGCTTGATCAAGTCTACAAAACTCCAAGCGGCTATGATATCACTGAACTGGTCAGGTCAGATCCAGAGGTCTCAGGAGAAATAAACAAGCTAGGAGGAATGTCAGATTTCTACGGATCAAAAGTTATTATGATTGATGATACCATCGTAATCATGACGGAGAATCCAGATGAATTTTGATCATAGTGACATCGGTAAGACCGTAAACTTTTCAGTCTTTCCGAGCGCAGTTATTCCAGCAAACTATACTGGGGTGGTTTTAGAAACCATCACCAGTGCAGAGAGTATCCCAGAGCGATCACCCTTGGAGCTACACACCACTGTTGCAACAGTGATGCCAAGTCTTGCTCAAGTTTCTTTCAATGATTATCTGTATTACATCTTTAGATTACCCACTGGTCAAAAAGTGGCTATTGGTGATCCATGGATTAATCCAGCTACAATTGTTCGACAAGAACAGTCGTATGCCCAAATCAAGGTATTTGGTGCATCATCGTCCCATGTCAATGCAATCCGAAAAGCATTGGCGAATATCAACTTCACCAACGTAGACATCGTCATTCAAGGCGACGTCTAAATCTGCTCGTTCATCACAGGAGTAATACCATGCGCGTACGTCAAACCCCACAGAACAATCTTCAACAAGCTGTAGTACTTCAGTACCGTATTGTGGAGGAGAAGGATTTCCCACTACTCAAGGAAATGTTTCGTCGATCCATGTTGTTTTGCAACATGTTAGGAATGAAGTTTGAAGACCTGTTTGTCCGTTTTGACAACAGTACCGACTTCTGTCTAAACCTTGATCCAAAAGATGTCAAAGAGATTGAGGAAGAGTTCAATACTCCAACTCGGCGATTAAGTGTTGCAGCTAGTCGTACCGTTGGAGGAATGACCTTGTTCTGTTTTGACCACAACATCCCTTGGTACAAGATCGAGTTCTTAATCGATGAACTCAAAAATATCTTTAGTGGGAACGACAAAGCGTTAGATCAGTCTGCTTGGGCAATTGATTATCAGCGCGCACTTGGTTTATTTTCTTGAGTTGAAAATATAGAATCTAGAGGGGCAATTGCCCCTCTAGATTTTTGACTGCTTACTTCTATTTTTTGATGAAGATGAGGATTTAACCATGTCGAAACTCAACCTGTTTAGTAATGACACCAAAGAGTCCTATATTGGAAGAAAGAACCCAT
>Ga0075156_10002571_pt1 | contig 10116 bp, 13 predicted proteins | sample JI81AbrownDNA_FD_70966 | JGI IMG/M metagenome (GOLD analysis project Ga0075156, IMG submission 70966) | Wastewater effluent complex algal communities from Wisconsin, to seasonally profile nutrient transformation and Carbon sequestration -... | ecosystem: Engineered > WWTP > Effluent > Algae...
GAGCGTGGTTTCGTGCTGCACGAACGGCAGGGTGAAGACGCCGCGGCCTTCAGTTCCACGTTGGCCGTGCCAGGTGGCCTGGCGATGACCACCAGCAAGGACGTGCTCGAAGCCATGTCCAGCGGCCAGGGCCCCAGGCGTGTTCTGATCACCTTGGGCTACAGCGGCTGGTCTGCAGGCCAGCTTGAAGACGAAATCGGCCGCAATGGTTGGCTGACTGTCGACGCCCAGCCCGAGGTCATCTTCGACACGCCGGTCGAAAAGCGTTACGAGCGGGCGCTGGGCCTGCTGGGCATCGACCCGCGAATGCTGTCGCCCGACGCGGGGCACGCCTGAGTGGCACAGTCCTTCCTGGCCTTCGATTTCGGTACCAGGCGGACGGGCGTGGCCACCGGCTCGGCGGTGTTGCGCCAGGGCCAGCCGTTGCGGACCATATCTGGCGAGGGCGAGGCACGCTTCGTCGCCATCGAGAAGCTGATCGGCGAATGGAAGCCGGACGCCCTGGTGGTTGGCATCCCGGTCCACCCGGACGGCGCGCCGCACGACAATACGCGCCGAGCCCAGCGATTCGCGCGTCAGTTGGCCGGCCGCTTCAGACTGCCCGTGCACGAGGTGGACGAGCGTTACACCACCACCGAAGCCCTGGCCGCCGGAGCGTCCGATACCGACGCGGCAGCCGCGGCGCTGATCCTCGACCAATACTTTCGGGAACACCAGTCATGACCACCTTGCTGCTCGACGCCGAGGCGCTCTACGCCGAATTGCGCGACGGTGTGCGTGGCCTGATCAAGCCCGATACATCCCTCGTCGGCATCTGGTCCGGCGGCGCCTGGCTGGCCGAGCGGCTGCAAGCCGATCTGGGGCTGCTGGGCAGCCATGGCGTGATCTCCAGCACCTTGCACCGCGACGATTTCGGTGAACGCGGCCTGGCTTCGGGGACCGACCCGACGCACCTGCCCTTCGCCATCGACGGGCGGCACATCCTGCTGGTCGACGACGTGCTCTACACCGGCCGCACCATCCGCGCCGTGATCAATGAAATGTTCGATTTCGGCCGCCCGGCCAGCGTGCAGCTGGCGGTGCTGGTCGACCGCGGCGGCCGCGAGCTGCCGATCCAGGCCGCCTTCGCTGCCGCCCGGGTGGTGCTGCCTGTCGCGCAGCGATTGTCGCTGGCCCGCCAGGACGACGGCCGATTCACCTTTTCTGTCGAGGACGACCGCTGAAATGGAACCCCCACGCCAATTCCATTCGCTGCCCCCCGAGGGGGCTGTCAGCACCTTCGGATCGGCCAGGCGGCACTGACATGCTGTCGCGCCGAAACCCCCAGCTCAACGCCCATGGTGAGCTGATCCACCTGCTGTCGATCGAGGGCTTGCCCAAGGCGGTGCTGACGCACATCCTGGACACTGCAGGCACCTTCCTGTCGGTCAACGATCGCGAGGTCAAGAAGGTGCCGCTGCTGCGCGGCAAGAGCGTGTTCAACCTGTTCTTCGAGAACTCGACGCGCACACGCACCACCTTCGAGATCGCCGCCAAGCGCCTGTCGGCCGACGTGATCAACCTCGACATCGCGCGCTCGTCCACTGCCAAGGGTGAGAGCCTGCTCGACACGATCTCCAACCTGTCGGCGATGCACGCCGACATGTTCGTGGTGCGTCACAGCGAATCCGGCGCACCCTACCTGATTGCCCAGCACTGTGCGCCCCACGTGCATGTGGTCAACGCCGGCGACGGCCGCCATGCCCACCCGACGCAGGGGCTGCTGGACATGTACACGATCCGGCACTTCAAGAAGGATTTCTCCAACCTCACCGTGGCCATCGTCGGCGACATCGTGCACTCGCGCGTGGCACGTTCGGATATCCACGCGTTGACCACTCTGGGCGTGCCGGAGATCCGCGCCGTGGGCCCGAAGACCCTGGTGCCAGGGGATCTGACCCAGATGGGGGTGCGGGTCTGCCACGACATGGCCGAGGGCATCCGCGACGCCGATGTCATCATCATGCTGCGCCTCCAGAACGAGCGCATGAGCGGCGCGATGTTGCCCAGCGCCGGCGAGTTCTTCAAGAACTACGGCCTGACCGACGGCAAGCTGGCGCTGGCCAAACCGGATGCCATCGTCATGCACCCGGGGCCGATCAATCGCGGTGTGGAGATCGACTCCTCGGTGGCCGACGGCTCGCACAGCGTGATCCTTCCGCAGGTGACCTTCGGCATCGCCGTTCGAATGGCCGTGATGTCCATCATCGCGGGGAATGAAGCATGAAAGTCCTGATCAAGAACGGCCGTGTCGTGGACCCGGCCTCGGGCCGCGACGAGCATGCTGACCTCGCCGTCGCCGCAGGCAGGATCGTTGCCATCGGGCGGGTGCCAGCTGATTTCGAATCGGCTCGCCTCATCGATGCCAGCGGCTGCATCGTCGCCCCCGGCCTGGTCGATCTGGCGGCGCGCTTGCGCGAGCCCGGGCATGAACACGAGGGCATGCTGGAATCCGAGTTGAACGCCGCCGCGGCCGGTGGTGTCACGAGCCTGGTCTGCCCGCCCGACACCGACCCTGCGCTCGACGAGCCGGGCCTGGTCGACATGCTGAAGTTCCGGGCCCGCAAGCTGAGCCTGTGCCGCTTGTTCCCGCTGGGTGCCTTGACGCGCGGCCTTCAGGGCGAGGTGCTGACCGAGATGGCAGAGCTGACAGAGAGCGGCTGCGTCGGCTTCTCGCAGGCCGAGGTGCCGATCGCCGACACCCTGGTGATGATGCGCGCGCTGCAATACGCGGCCACCTATGGCTACACCGTGTGGTTGCGGCCGCAGGATGGCTGCCTCGGCAAGGGGGTGGCGGCAAGTGGTGCGGTGGCCACGCGCCTGGGCCTGTCCGGGGTGCCTGTGGCGGCCGAGACCATTGCACTGCACACCATCTTCGAGTTGTTGCGCGCCACTGGCGCGCGGGTGCACCTGTGCCGCCTGTCCAGTGCCGCCGGCGTGGCGTTGCTGCGTGCGGCCAAGGCTGAGGGGCTGAAGGTCACTGCCGACGTCAGCATCAATTCGCTGCACCTGACCGACGTCGACATCGGCTTCTTCAACTCGGCGATGCGCCTGTCGCCCCCACTGCGCCAGGGCCAGGACCGCGACGCACTGCGCGCCGCATTGGCTGACGGCACCATCGATGCGCTGGTGTCGGACCACACCCCGGTCGACGCGGACGCGAAGACCCTGCCCTTTGGCGAGGCCGAGCCTGGCGCCACAGGCCTGGAACTGCTGCTCAGCCTGGCTTTGAAGTGGGGTGGCGATGCGGGCCTGGATCTGCCCTCGACGCTGGCCCGCGTGACCAGCGCACCGGTGCAGGTGCTTGGCGAAGCCCTCGGCTCGCTGGCCAGCAGCGCCGGGCGGCTCGTGGAGGGCGGCGTGGCGGATGTCTGCGTGTTCGACCCGTCCGCCACCTGGGCCGTGAATCCGGCCGGTTTGAAGAGCCAGGGCAAGCACACGCCCTTCGACTTCGCCTCGACTGGCACGGCCCTGCCGGGCCGGGTGCGCGCCACGCTGGTGGCTGGCACGGTCGCCTACCTGTCGCCGGCGCAGTGATCCGCGCGCTGGTCGCCGGCTGGCGCCTGGCGCGCGTTGGCGTTCACCTGCTGCACGGCATGGTGGTGATGGCCTGGCGCTTTCCGAGCCTCGATGCGGCAGGCCGCCAGCAGCGCATCAGGTGGTGGAGTGGCAAGCTGCTGCGCCTGGCCGGCATCGAGTTCACGAGCCAGGGGCTGCCGCGGCCCGGGGCCTCGCTGCTGGTCGCCAACCATGTCTCCTGGCTGGACATCGCGGTGATCCACGCTGCATGCCCACAGGCTCGCTTTGTCTCCAAGGCCGACGTGCTGGCCTGGCCTCTCCTGGGTTGGCTGATCCGGGGCGCCGGGACGCTGTTCATCCAGCGCGAACGCAAGCGCGATGCGATGCGGGTGGTGCATGAGATGGCCGCCGCCCTGCAGCGCGGCGACACGGTGGCGGTCTTCCCCGAGGGCACCACAGGGGCCGGCGACGTGGTGTTGCCCTTTCATGCCAACCTGCTTCAGGCGGCCATCGCCACCGAGGTGCCGGTACAACTCGCGGTGCTGCGCTACAGCCAGCCCGGCGAACGCTTCAGCACGGCGGCCCAGTACATCGGCGACACCACCCTGCTGCAGAGCATCTGGTGGGTGCTCAGCGCACGCGGGCTCCGGGTGGATTTGCGGATGTTGCCGCCTCAGGGCACTGCGCACGCCGATCGGCGTGCACTGGCGGTCGCTTTGCAGGAGGCCGCCCAGCGGGTGCTGGACGGGGAACCGGTTTCAGGCTGACTTGCCTTGGCTGGCCACCGCGGCCGCGGCTTTGGCTGCGGCCTCGGCGTCGCCGAGGTAGTAGCTCCTGATCGGCTTCAGGCTGGCGTCGAGTTCATACACCAGCGGGATGCCGTTGGGGATGTTCAGGCCGACGATATCGGCGTCGCTGATGCCGTCCAGGTACTTGACCAGGGCGCGGATCGAATTGCCATGTGCGGCGACGACCAATCGCTGGCCCGAGCGGATGGCCGGGGCCAGCACCTCGTTCCAGCAGGGCAGCACACGGGCCACGGTGTCTTTCAGGCATTCGGTCAGCGGCACTTGCTCTGGCGCCAGCTTGGCGTAGCGCGGGTCCTGGCGCTGGCCGCGCGGGTCTTCGGCGCCCAGAGGCGGCGGCGGGGTGTCGTAGCTGCGGCGCCAGACCAGCACCTGGGCGTCGCCGTACTGCTTGGCCATGTCGCCCTTGTTGAGCCCCTGCAGGCCACCGTAGTGCCGTTCGTTCAGGCGCCAGTCGTTGACGATGGGCAGCCAGGTGCGTTCCATCGCGTCCAGGCAGTGCCAGAGCGTCCAGATGGCGCGCTTGAGCACCGAGGTGTAGGCGACATCGAACTCATAGCCCTCGGCCTTCAGCAGGGCACCGGCATCACGGGCCTGGGCAACGCCGGTGGCGGTCAGCTCCACATCGGTCCAGCCGGTGAAACGGTTCTCCAGGTTCCAGGTTGATTCGCCATGGCGGATCAGCACGAGCTTGTACATGGTGTGGGGGCGCGGCCGACACCGGGGCGCCAGGAGGGAGCTGCAGGGGCTTGAATTCTATAATTCGCCTCTTTCCGCAATGATGAACGGGCCCCGCGTGCTGAGCTTTCTGATCGAGAACTGGACCTTGGTGGCTTTGGCGGCCGTATCGGGCGGGGCCTTGGTCTGGCCGGCGCTGGCCCGTGGCACCCAGGGCGGCGCCATCAGCCCGCAGGAGGCCGTGCGCTTGATCAACCGCGAGAAGGCGGTGGTGATCGATGTCTGCGACCCGCAAGAGTACGCCGCAGGCCATGTGACCGGCTCGCGCAGCATCCCGCTGGCCTCGCTGGACGGTTCCAAGGACCTCCCCAGCAACAAGGCGCTGCCGCTGGTGGTGGTCTGTGCTTCGGGGGCCCGTGCCTCCCGCGCCGTGGGCCAGCTGCGCAAGGCCGGCTACGAAAACGCCAAGGTGCTGGGCGGCGGTTTGAAAGCCTGGCGAGAGGCCAGTTTGCCGGTCGAATCCTCCAAGGGGTGAGTGGGGCGAGCGTGCCGGCGGGCGCCTTTCACCCGCACGAGGCGGGGTCATGGCTGCGGGCTGTCGCGCGACCTGCGGGCGCTTGAGACAATTCGGCACCGAGTTTGATCCCAGGTCCGCAATGAGCACCGTGCTGATGTACACCACCCAGGTCTGCCCGTTCTGTATTCGGGCCAAGAGCCTGCTGAAACAGCGCGGCGTGGAGACCATCGACGAGGTGCGTGTGGACACCGATCCCGGTGCACGGCAGCGCATGATGGAGTTGACCGGCCGGCGCACGGTCCCGCAGATCTTCATCGGTGACACCCATGTCGGCGGTTGCGACGACCTGATTGCCTTGGATCAACGCGGCGGCCTGATGCCGCTGCTGCAGGGCGGCTGATCCCCGGGCCCAGCCATGGCGCTGGGCCATAATCCGCGCCGCAGCCCGCACCCATTCCGGTTGCGGGCTTTTTCCATTACTCCGCGACCCCTCATCGAAAGCCCCTCATGGCAGAACAAGACCAGAACCCCGTGTTCCAGTTGCAGCGCATGTACCTCAAGGACCTGTCGCTGGAACAGCCCAATTCGCCGCAGATCCTGCTCGAACAGCAGCAGCCGCAGGTCGACATCCAGCTCGGCATGGGCGCTGAATCGATCGCCGAGGGCATGTTCGAGGTGGCCGTGACGGCCACGGTGACCACCAAGATCGGTGAACGCGTGCTGTTCTTGGTCGAGGCCAAGCAGGCCGGCATCTTCGAGATCCGCAACCTGCCGTCCGATCAGGTGCAGGGCATCATCGGCGTGGTCTGCCCGCAGATGATCTACCCGTACCTGCGCGCCATCGTGTCGGATGTCTGCACCCGCGCCGGTTTCCCGCCCATCCTGCTGGCCGAAGTGAACTTCCAGGCCATGTTCGAGGCTCAGCAACAAGCCCAGGCATCGAACGGCGCAGGCGCGCCGGCCGTCAACTGAGCGTTCTGCACGCCCGCGTGCCTGGGTGCCCATGAAACTGGCATTTCTCGGTGCCGGCGCTTGGGGCACCGCGCTGGCCATCGCCGCAGCCCAGCGTCACGAGGTGGTGCTCTGGGCACGTGACACCGAGCAGGCTGCTCAGATGCAGCGCGAGCGCACCAATGCGCGCTATCTGCCAGGGATGCATTGGCCGAACGAACTCGCGGTCACCGGGGATCTGGCGCACGCGGTGGGGCACGGCATGTCCGGCCTGATCATCGTGGCGACGCCCATGTCGGGCTTGCGCGAGACGCTGTCCGGCCTTCCACCGTCGGCCCGCGTGGCTTGGTTGTGCAAAGGTTTCGAATCCGGCACGGGGCTGCTCGGGCACGAGGTGGCGGCACAGGTGCTGCCGGGTGCATCGGTCGGCATCCTCTCCGGGCCCAGTTTTGCGCAGGAGGTGGCCGCCGGGTTGCCGACTGCGCTGGTCGCAGCCAGCTTCGACCCAGCGTTGACCCGTTCCCTCGTCGACGCCTTCCACCACGGAAGACTTCGCATCTACTCCAGCGCCGATCCCATCGGGGTCGAGGTGGGAGGGGCGGTGAAGAACGTGCTGGCCATTGCCACCGGTATTTCCGACGGCCTGCAGTTGGGACTCAACGCCCGCGCCGCCCTGGTGACAAGGGGCTTGGCCGAGATGACCAGGCTGGGTGTGCGCATGGGCGCCCAAGTCGAGACCTTCATGGGGCTGGCTGGCCTGGGCGACCTGGTGCTCACGGCCACTGGCGATCTGTCCCGAAACCGGCGCCTGGGTCTGATGCTGGCTCAGGGGCACAGCATGGCCGACGTGCTGGCTCGTTTGGGCCATGTGGCCGAGGGCGCCTACAGCCTGGCCTCGGTGATCGACCGCTCCCGCCAGTGGAAGGTCGACATGCCGGTGGCCGAGGCCGTCCACGCGGTCATCACCCAGGCCCAGAGCCCGCGCGCTGCGGTCGAGCAACTGCTGGCGCGCGACCCACGTGCAGAGACCTCAAGCCCGCCACACGCCGGCTGAGCATTCCCTCAGCCAGATCCGCTGAAGCCGCACTGACGCCAGGCCTCGAAGACGGCCACTGCCACGGCATTGCTGAGGTTCAGGCTGCGCTGACCAGGCCGCATCGGCAGCCGCACGAGTTGTTCGCCGCCAAGGCTGTCGCGCAGCGAACTGGGCAGGCCCGATGTTTCGCACCCAAAGACCAAAGTGTCACCGGCGCGCCATGCCACGTCGGTATGGGCCCGGCGAGCCCGCGTGGTGAAGGCGAAGATTCGCTCGGCGGAGGCGCCGTCGGCGCGCGTGGCCTGCAAGAAGTCCGACCAGTTCGCATGCCGGCGCACCGGCGCGAACTCGTGGTAGTCCAGTCCGGCGCGGCGCAGCAGCCTGTCATCCATCGAGAATCCCAGCGGCTCGATCAGATGCAACTCGCAGCCGGTGTTGGCCGCCAGACGGATCACGTTGCCCGTGTTGGGCGGGATCTCGGGATGAACCAGGACGATGCGAAACATGCAGCGATTGTCGCGGCCACCTGCTCAGGCGGTTCGGGCGAGCACCCACAGGTGCACCGACGCGGCACCTGCCTCAAGCAGCGCCCGTGCCGCTTCGTTGGCCGTGGTGCCGGTGGTCAGCACGTCGTCGACCAGGGCAATGCGGCGGCCATGCAACCAGCGCCGGGAGTCAGCTGAATTCGGCATGAACGCGCCACGCAGGTTGGCGTCTCGCGCAGGCCGGCCCAGCGCAACCTGGTGCGGCGTGTCTCGCCAACGCAGAAGGGCGTCGCCGCGTGCCGGCAGCCCCAGCCGCCGCGAAAGCCGGCGCGCGATCTCCCAGGACTGGTTGTAGCCGCGCTCCTTCAGCCGCTGGCGGGACAGCGGAACCGGCGTGATGGCATCGACCTGAAGGTTGTCTGGCGAGAGCGCATCGGCCAGACAGTCGGCGAGCGGCTTGGCCCACTCGAGCCGGCCCCTGAATTTGAACTCGGCGATCAGACGATCCCAAGGGAACGCGTAGTCGAAGGCAGTTGCTGCGCGGTCAAACTGTGGCGGTGAATTCAGGCACGAGCCGCACTGCAACTGGCCGACAGGCACGCGGATGGCGCAGCGCAGGCAGCGTGATCCGACAGGGCAGAAGCGGTGCAGGCACGCCGTGCACAGGCGGGTGCTTGACCAACAGAGGCAGACCGCGCACGGGGAGGGCAGCATCGGCTCAATATACTGCCCGCCGATGGTGACCTCCGCGATCCCGGCCCCCAACGCCCCAGAGCGGCTCGACTCGATGGCGGCTCGCCGTGCCAGGGATCGCCTGGACAAGGGTGATCCGGCTCCCTGGTTGCACCAGGAGGTCGCCCGCCGCATGGGCGAGCGCCTCGCGGTGATTCGCCATCAGCCGCACGCCGTGCTCGATTGGTCTGGCCGAGCAGGGGCCAGCCGAGCGGTGCTGGCCCAGGCCTACCCGAAAGCCCGACGGGCTCGCGTTGCGGATGCGGCCGTCGAGGTCGCAACACCAGTGCCCTGGTGGCTGCGTTGGCGGCCTGAGGCGGTGCGCGAGTCTGTGCTGGCGTCCACGGCGGTCGCGCCGTCGAGCTGCGGCCTGATCTGGTCCAACATGCGCTTGCATTTCGAGACCGAACCCGCATGGTTGATGCGTGCCTGGCACGCGGCCCTGGCGCCGGATGGCTTCCTGATGTTCTCGACACTCGGGCCTGGAAGCCTGGCCTGCCTCCGGGAGGTCTACGCGGCCGAGGGCTGGGGTATCCCTTTCGCCCCCTTCGTCGACATGCACGATCTCGGTGACATGCTGGTGGCGGCCGGCTTCGCCGACCCCGTGATGGATCAGGAGACGATCACGCTCACCTACCCAACACCTGAGGCGCTTCTGGGGGAATTGCGGAGCCTGGGCTCAAACCTGGCACCGACACGCTTCGGCGGTTTGCGCACGCCGCGTTGGCGAGAGGCGCTCGAGCGGGCGCTGGTTGCCAGAAGCGGCACGGACGGCAGGCTGGGGCTGGAGATCGAGTTGGTGTACGGCCATGCTTTCCGCGGCCCGGATACCGGCCCACGTGTCGACGCTTTGACACAGATCGGGCTGGACGACATGAAATTGATGCTCCGCAAGCCCGGGCGACCGAAATAGCCTCGGCTAGAATCCTGCGGTTGACGTGGATCAGTCAGCGAGCGTGCGCGCCTGCATCGGCCCGCCTTGTGGCCACCCGCCACAGGGCCCAGCCGGTACCGCGGCGCTTCGACCATCGGCACCGCCCCCACCGGCCCCGGCCTGCGATGGCAAGGCAGCCCCGGCTCGATGGCGGTTTGGGTTTGGAACTGAAGTGACGACGATGATGATGACAACAAAGCTCTGGAACGGCATTGCACAGGGCGCATGCGCGCTGATGGGCGGCCTGGTGGCGCAAGCGGCGTGGGCGGTCAATGACTTGCCCGGCGGCCCGGCGGTCAACCAACTCGACCTGCACCCGCCCGTCACCCGCATCGCGGCCGATGTGCAGTCGCTGCACTTCTGGCTGATGATCGTCTGCGTGGTGATCTTCGTCGCCGTGTTCGGCGTGATGTTCTATT
>Ga0075156_10002572_pt1 | contig 10116 bp, 6 predicted proteins | sample JI81AbrownDNA_FD_70966 | JGI IMG/M metagenome (GOLD analysis project Ga0075156, IMG submission 70966) | Wastewater effluent complex algal communities from Wisconsin, to seasonally profile nutrient transformation and Carbon sequestration -... | ecosystem: Engineered > WWTP > Effluent > Algae...
CACACGTGAGGAGACCTTCGGTGGACCAACCGGACCCGGGCACGACGCAGAGGTCGTTGAGCGATGTCGTCGACGTCATGGCCGACGTGCGCACAGCGATCGAGAGCGTCATCGAGGGCAAGCCCGACCAGATCCAGACCGCGCTCGTCGTCCTCCTCGCGGAAGGCCATCTGCTCGTCGAGGACGTTCCCGGGGTGGGGAAGACGATGCTCGCCAAGGCCCTCGGACGCTCGCTCGACTGCACGGTGCGGCGCATCCAGTTCACCCCTGACCTGCTGCCCAGCGACATCACCGGCGTCAGCGTGTTCAACCAGGTGACGCGCGAGTTCGAGTTCAAGCCCGGCGGCATCTTCGCCAACATCGTGGTGGGCGACGAGATCAACCGCGCATCGCCCAAGACCCAGTCGGCCCTGCTCGAAGCCATGGCCGAGGGGCAGGTGTCGGCCGATGGGGTGACCCACCAGCTGCACCCACCGTTCATGGTGATCGCCACCCAGAACCCCATCGAGATGGAGGGGACCTATCCCCTTCCCGAAGCCCAGCGCGACCGCTTCATGGCGCGCATCGAGATGGGATACCCGACGCGCTCGTCCGAGCTGGACATGCTCGACCACCACGGCGCGTCCGACCCCCTCGCGGCGCTGCAACCCGTCACCGACGGGGCGACCATCACGGCGCTCGCCGCCGTGGTCAAGGAGGTCTACGTCGCGCCGGCCGTCAAGGACTACATCGTCGGTGTCGTCGGTGCGACCCGACGCACGGCCGACCTGAGGCTCGGGGCGTCACCACGGGCGAGCCTGCACCTGCTGCGCGCCTGCCGCGCCCAGGCTGCCCTGTCGGGGCGCGACTACGCCATTCCCGACGACGTGCAGACACTGGCCCGCAACGTCCTGTCGCACCGGGTGCTCCTGTCGACCCAGGCCCAACTGGCCGGACGCTCGGTGGGCACCGTCGTCGAGAGCGCCGTGGCGTCCGTCGCCATCCCCGACCGGAGATGACGCGTGGTTCGCAACCCGTGGCGCATGCTGACAGCCCGAGGCCGGGGGCTCCTGGTCCTCGGGCTGGTGGGCCTCGTCGCGTCCCTCGGGTGGGGCCAGCGTGACCTCGCCTGGGTGAGCCTGCTGCTGGTCATCCTGCCCGTGGCGGCCCTCCTCATCGTCGGACGGTCCAAGCTCCACCTCGTGTGCGAGCGCGTCGTCGAACCGGCGCGTGCCACGCTCGGGTCACGGATGACCACGAGCCTGCGCCTGCGGAAGGAAGGTGGTGCGCCCATCGGGCTGCTGCGATTCGAGGAACGCGTCCCGCAGCAACTCGGACGCCGGCCCCGCTTCGCGATCCACCAGTTCTCCGGGGAATGGGAGCGCGTGCTCACGTATCCCCTGATCGGTCTCGCCCGCGGTCGGTACGAGGTGGGGCCGCTGTTGGTCCGCGTCCTCGACCCGTTCGGTCTCGCGCGCATCGACCGCGCATTCCGCGCGACCACCGAGGTGCTCGTCACGCCCGAGGTGCTGCCCCTGTCGGCGACGCGGGCAGCGTCCTCCACCGGCATGTCGGGCGAGTCGACCCCTCAACGGATCGGCCTCGTCGGGCAGGACGACGTCCTCGTCCGCGAGTACCAGCAGGGCGACGACGTACGTCGCGTCCACTGGCGGTCCACCGCGAGGATGGGTGAGTTGATGGTTCGCCGAGAGGAACAGGCGTGGGATCCGACGGTGACCCTGCTCCTCGACTCGCGTCTCGCCTCGCACGGGGGGACCGGCCGCGCCAGTTCGCTCGAGTGGGCCATCTCGGCGGTCACGTCCATCGCCCACCACCTGTTGTCGAGCGGTTTCCGTCTCACCGTCGTGGACGCGGACGGCGTCGTCATCCAGTCGGGGATCGAGGATCCGTTCGCCTCCAGGGAGGCCCTGCTCCTCGCGATGACCGATGAACAGGCCACCTACCAGGGCACCCTGGACGCCGCCCTCGAGGTCGCGAACCGGTCCCGACGCGGCGAGATGGTCATCGCGGTCCTCGGTCGACTCACCCACACCGACGTCGAGACGCTCACGGCGTTGCGCACGGGACGGACGCAGGGGCTCGCGCTCGTCCTCGACGTCGACTCGTTCTCGCCGCGCGCCCTTGCCGGGTCGCCGCACATGGTGGCCGAACACGCGGACGCAGTTCGTGTGCTGCGTGAACAGAGTTGGGGAGTCGTCGAGGTGCCGCTGGGGATGAGCGTCCCCGACGCCTGGCAGGCCTTCGAGAGGAGCGGTGCGTGATGCGGCGATCAGAGATCCTTGGCCTGCCCACGGCTGCGGCGGTGGCGCTGGCGTCGCTGAGCCTGACCACGCTGACGGCCGATCGTGCATGGATCTGGTCCGGGGCGCTGCTGGCCCTCGGGCTGGTCGCGGTGGCGTCGTTGGTCCGCCGCCTCAACGCGCCTGCGGCGCTCGCCCACCTGGCCCAGTTCCTGCTCCTCGGGCTCGTCCTGTTCGCGAGCGCCGTGAGGGCGACGTCCGGTGACGACGCGTCGATGGGCGCACGCGTCTGGCATCTCTACGTCGACGGCGTGGTGCACATCCAGACCCAGACCGCCCCGATGCCCAGCCATCCCGGGGTCCGCTGGTTGATCCTTGCCCTGCTGGGACTGGTCACCATCTTCGCGGACATGCTCGTCGTGAGCCTCGCGTCCCCCGCGTGGGTGATCGCGCCCCTGCTCACCATCTATCTGGTGCCCGCCCTCGCCCTGCCCGATGACGTGTCGTGGTGGTCGTTCCTTGCCCTCGGTCTCGGTTACCTCCTGGTGCTTGCCGCCGACGGGATCGTGACGACCGACTCCTGGACGCGGAATCTCGCGTCCGACACCGCGCGTCCGGGACGGTTCTCGGGGGCGGCCTGGCCGATGGCGGCGGCGATCGGCGTCCCGACGCTCGTGCTGGCGCTCCTGGTGGGCAGCGTGTTACCCGATCTCGGTGACCTGAGGTTCACCTCGGCGCGTCCGAAGGGCAGCGGTCCCCTGCAGATGGAGGACCCGACGATCGAGCTGAACAAGAATCTCAACCAGCCCGTCGACCGGGTGGTCCTGACCTATCGAACCGACCGTCCCAACGGTGAGTACCTGCGGTTGGCGTCCCTGCCCGTGCTCGACAGTGAGGGCTGGAAGCCGACGTCGGTGACGCTCAAGACCGGCACCATGCCCTACCCCCCCGGTCTGGTCGAGGGTGGTGTGCTGACGACGACGAGCGTCCAGGTCGGTGACTTCGGCAACGAGTACCTGCCCGCTCCCTACGCCGCCCAGTCGTTCGACGCCGCCGGCGAGTGGTCCTGGGATCCGGTGAGCATGATGGTCATCTCGACCGCCCGCACGAACCGCGGGGACGCGACGCGCAACCTCGAGTACACCGTCGAGAGCCTGGTCAGCGAGCCGGAGGGGGCCGACTTCGTCAACGCCGTCGCGGGCTCGCCGGTCGACCGGGCGCTGACGACCTTCGTGCCGCCCGACCTGCCGGCGTCCATCGTGAATCTCACGCACCAGGTGACCGCGAAGGAGGCGACCCCGGTGCTGAAGGCGGCCGCCATCCAGGCCTATCTGGCCGATCCGACGCGGTTCACCTACGACCAGACGGCACCGAGCGGGAACGGCTTCGAGGTGCTCGCGAACTTCCTCACCAAGGAACGGCACGGCTACTGCATCCACTTCGCGGCAGCGATGGCGACAATGGCGCGCATCGAGGGGATTCCCTCCCGGGTGTCGGTCGGGTTCCTGCCGGGCACGAAGGTGGGCGACCACTGGGAGGTGCGGGCGCACAACATGCACGCCTGGCCCGAGCTGTACTTCGCGGGTTACGGGTGGGTGCGCTTCGAGCCGACCTCTGCGGTCGCCCTGCCGCCCTCGTGGACCGTGACGACCGACGTGCCGCAGGCGTCCGCCACCCCGACCCCGACACCGACGGCGTCGTCGGCGCGTCCGAGTGTGTCGACCAGCGTGGCCGTCTCGGCGCCCGTGATCGATACGATCAATGACCCGGGCACCACCATTCCGTGGGGACGCATCTCGATCGGCGTGCTCATCGCCGTGCTCGCGCTCCTGCTTCTTGCCTCGCCCCTGCTGATGCGCGAGTGGGTGCGACGCCGCCGACTCGGCGCGCACGACGATCCACACCTCGCGATCGCGGACGCGTGGGCGGAAGTCCGCGACAGCGTCCACGACCTCGGGCACGACTGGCCCACCGGGAGTCCACGTGAGGTGGCGGCGGCGGTGGCGTCCGGGCTGGGCGACGAGGGAGCCGAGGCCATGCGCCGACTCGGTGACTGGGTCGAGCGGTCGCGCTACGCCCGCACGCTGACCGGCACGCCCGAAAGCCTCACGGACGACGTGACCCTGGTGCGGCGTGACCTGCTCGCCGAGCAGGCCTGGGATGCGAGCCTCTTCGCGAAGCTCGCGCCGAGGAGCGTGGCGATCAACCTTCGTGAGGCGGTGCGGACGCGGTGGGCCGGCGCCACCGAGGGGCTGCGGACGCGCCAGCAGGTCACCGCGGCGGCGGAGTCGTCAGAGGTCGTGACGAATCAGGTCGAGGCGAGTCAACTCGACGCGTGAGAGACGGGTGGAGCTGACGGCTCAGAAGCCGTCCTCCTGACGACGACGCCAGCGCTCTTCCATCTTGTCCATGAAGGCACCCTCCTGCGGCGGGCGCGGACCCACGGCGGGAGGGACGTCGTTGACGTGTTGCCAGGCAGTGAGACCGACGATCACGGACGCCAGCATCACGACGAATCCGGCGATGCTGATCCACGGGCTGACCTGCATGCCACCGATCAGCATGGCGATCCCCAGCAGGAAGCCTGCACCTGCGAGGGTTGCCCGCCGTCCGTGCAGTGTTCGGGGGGTCGTGCCGCGCAACGTGTGCGCCAGCTTCGGATCCTCGGCGGCCAGGGACTCCTCGAGTTGGGCCAGCCTCAGCTGTTCTTCCTCAGAAAGGGCCATGTCGCCTCCTCACCATGTTCGTTGCCACACGGGATATGACCCGGGGCGGGCACGACGTCGTGCCGTGGCACCAGTGTAGGTCGCCGGATGCGTCGAAGAAAGCGGCGATTGCGAGTTGGTCGAGTGTTCAGGGTCGGCTCGCCGTCGGCTGCTCAGCGGGTGAGGCTGGCACGTTGCACCGCGTCCGGGCCGAACTTGACCACGCAGGCGTCGGCGACCCGCTCCAGGTCGCGCATCCCCTTGTCAGGGGCGTCCAGGGTGAACTGCTGGTAGGCCTCGGACGCGTCCACCAGCTTCTCGACACGGACGCCGACCCTGCGGATGCGGGCACGTTGCAGGTTGAGTTTGCGGAAGGTGCGCCAGGCGCTGGCGAAGATCTCGTCGGTCACATCGGTGGGGGTGTCGAGGGTTCCGGTGCGGGTGATCGTCGTGAAGTCGGCGAACCGCACCGAGATCGTGACGACGCGTCCCATCATGCGGGCACGACGCATCCGGGACGCCGTCCGCGCGCTCAACCGCAACAACTCTGTGCGGATGATCTCGGGATCGTCGGTGTCGCGTCCGAAGGTCTCCTGCGAGCCGATCGAGTGCTCGCGCGGCGTCCCCATGACGCGGCGTGCGTCCCGGCCCCACGCCAGATCATGGAGCACGCCCCCCTGGTTGCCGAAGGCCCGCTGCAGGGTGGCGCGTGGGGTGTGGGCCAGGTCGGCGATGGTGAACAGTCCCAGCTTGTGCAGCTTCGTCGTGGTCGACTCCCCCACCCCCCACATCTTCTCGACGGCGAGGGGGTGCAGGAAGCTGATCACCTCGTCGGGGGGCACCACGACCATGCCGTCGGGTTTCGCCGCCCCGGACGCCAGCTTCGCCAGGAACTTCGTGGACGCGATGCCCACCGAACACGCCACCCCCTGCTCGTCGGCGACCTGGGCGCGAAGGCGTTCACCGATCCGGTCGGGTGACCCCGATCGGGTGATGGCGCCGGTCAGGTCGAGGAAGGCCTCGTCGATGGACGCCGCCTCGACCGTCGCGGTCACCCGGTCGAAGATCTCGAACACACCCGCCGACACGGCCGCGTACTCGTCATGGTCGGGCGGCACCGCGATGCCCTGCGGGCACAGTCGTCGCGCCCGGGTCGACGACATGCCTGACGTGACGCCGAACGCTCGCGCCTCGTAGCTCGCCGACAGCACGACGCCGCGCGAGGAGCCGCCGACCCACATGGGTTGTCCCCGCAGCTCCGGACGCCGGGCCAACTCGACGGACGCATAGAAACTGTCCATGTCGACATGAGCTATCACGCCAGTCATCTGCCCGAACTCCCCGGACTCGAGTGCCACAACTTGCGGGGCGCCTGGGACGCGGGCGTCCCCGGTGTCTGGACGTCGGCGTAGGGCGACTGCTTGAACCCGGACGCGTGCACGAGCACGCGACGGCGTCCCATGCCCCCCGCACGGGTGTGGTCCTGGGCGTCCGAACGGTCACCGACGGGCAGGCTCGGGTCGTCGACGTGGGTGCGGACGTCCTGACCGGAAGCCACGGGTGTGCCCACCATGCCGAACGACTCGGGCACGAAGGCGACCTCGTCCATCACCGCGGCCATCGCGGCGTCCGGGTCACCGGTGGAGGTGAGCGTCGACTGCCACAAGGTGTGGAGCGCCTGCAGGTCCCACGCGCCGGTGGCCAGCAGCGAGATGCCCCGCGGACCGGTCCGGCGCACCTCACCGCGCACCACGAGCAGCCAGGACGCGAAGACCGTCGCGGCGTAGGGGCCCTGGGCGTCCTCGAAGAAGGTGGCGTCCACCGGCCCGGACGCGTCGTCGAGGGTGAGGAAGACGACCCTGCGTCCGGAGCGGACGGGCGGTGTCTGCGTGGCGACCTTCACCCCCGCCACCAGCACCTCGGCCCGGTTGCGCCGACCCATGAGGTCGCCCGATCGGGTGACGCCCAACTCGGTGAGGAAGTCGCGGTAGAAGTCGACGACGTGCTGGCTCGCGTCGAGACCGAGGATCTCGAGTTCGGCCTCGAGCCGCTCGGTGGGGTTCATCTCGGGCAGGCCCGAGGGCACGATGTCGACGTCGGCGCCGTCGTCGAGCGGCAACGCCAACTGGACGCCCGTGAACGACTCGGCCACCCGCGCCGGCACCACCTCGCCCTTCGCCTGCCGCCTGGCCATGTCGCGGGGGTCGGCGGTCTCGGCGACCAGGGGTTTCATCCGGCGCAGGCCCTTGGCGCGGCTCGCCGTGCGCGACTCGACGATGTCCATGCGGCGCAGGTCGGCCAGCGCGAGGAGCAGGTCGCGGCGCGTCACCTGGTCGGGGCGTCGCACGGGTGAGTACCGGCGAATGCCGTAGAGGGAGTCGAACGCACCCGACAGCACCAGCTTCTCGACGACGGGCGCCTCGACGCGGGCGCGCACCCAGAAATCGCTCAGTGACGTATAGGGCTGGCCGGCCACGATGCGCAGCACCCCGGACGCCGACATGCCCGACACGTCGGCGAGCGACAGGCGGATGCCCCAGCCCCGTGCGTCCGGGAGGCCGGTGCTCGCCCCGGGCGCAGGCTGCCAGTCGAGGGGGTCGACGTCGGCGTCCACCTTCTCGACCCGGTAGTCACCGACGGACGCGTTGACGTCGACCCCGAGCACGGCGATGCCCATGCGTCGTGCCTCTTCGAGGATCAGCCGCTTCGGGTACATGCCGGGGTCGTGGGTGAGCAACCCCGCGAGGAAGGGCGCCGGATGGTGCCGCTTCAGCCACGCCGACTGGTAGGTGGGCAGGGCGAAGGCGGCCGCGTGCGCCTTGCAGAAGCCGAAGGACGCGAACGACTCGAGCACGAACCAGATGCGCTCCACCACCGCCCGGTCGTACCCCCGGGCCAGTGCCGTCGGGACGAGCCAGTCCTTGACGTCGCGCTGGCCCTGGACGTCCCCGAGCGCGCGGCGCACCTCGTCGGCCTGCGCGAGGCTGCACCCCGTGACGACCGAGACCATCCGGATGATCTGCTCGTGGAAGACCACCACCCCGCCCGTCTCCTCCAGCGCCGGCGCCAGATCGGGGTGCAGGTAGACCGGGGAATTCCAGCCCTGGCGTGCGTTGAGGAAGGGCACGATCATGTCGGACTTCACCGGCCCCGGCCGGAAGAGGGAGATGTCGATGATGAGGTCGTTGAAGGTCTGTGGGCCGAACTTGCCGACCAGTTCACGCTGCCCGGGCGACTCGATCTGGAAGCAGCCGAGCGTCGCGGCGTGCTGGATCATGTCGTAGGTCTCGGGGTCGTCGAACGGTGCGAGGGCGTCGATGTCGGGACGCACACCTCCCGTTCGCTCGATCTCGGTCAGCGCGTGCGCCATCGACGACTGCATCCGGATACCGAGCACGTCGAGCTTCAACAACCCGATGTCCTCGACGTCGTCCTTGTCGAACTGGCTCATCGGGAACCCGCCGAAGCTCGCCTCGACGGGCGTCCGGTCGGCCAGGGTGGCGTCGCTCAAGAGGACGCCACAGGGGTGCAACGCCACGTGGCGTGGCAGTCCGTCGAGGGACTCGACCAGGCGGAAGAGGACGTCGAGTCGCTCTTCGCCCAGCCCGGCCGAGCGCAGTTCGGGGAGGTCGCGCAGGGCGGCCCGTGCGTCCCGGGCCCGGATGTGGGGGAAGCTCTTGGCGATCGCGTCGATCTCGATCGGCGGCAGGCTGAGCGCGGCACCGACGTCACGCACGGCATGGCGGACGCGATAGGTCTCGATCATGGCGACGCACGCGACCCGCTCGCCACCGAACGCGTCGAAGATCTTCTCGTAGATCTCGGTGCGCCTGGCCGACTCGACGTCGAGGTCGATGTCGGGCAGCGCCTGCCGCAGTGGCGAGAGGAACCTCTCCATGATGAGGTTGTACGCCAGCGGGTCGACACCAGAGACGCCCAACAGGTAGTTGACCAGGCTTCCCGCACCCGACCCTCGGGCGGCGCAGCGGATGCCGGCGTCCTTGATCATCTGCACCACGTCGGCGACGGTGAGGAAGTACGACGAGAAGCCGAGTTGGTCGATGACGTCGAGTTCGGCGTCCAACCTGTCGGCCACGGCCGACGTCAGCGTGCCGTAGCGGGCGCCCACCCCGGCCTCACAGCGCCGCCTGAGCACGCCCATCGCCTCGGCCCCCGTGGTGCCCAGCACGTCGAACTCGGGCAGATGAACCTCGCCCAGGCCGATGTCGGCGCGCGGATCGAGCCGGCACCGGACGCCCAGGGTGCGCGTGTCGGCGATCAGCGATTCCGCGCCCTGCTCCCCGCGTCCGGACAGACGGGTGACCTCGCGGGCGACCTCGATCATGTCCTTGCCCGACTTGAGCCAACCCTCGGCGTTGCGGCGGTCGACGTTGCGCAGGTCGAGCGGCACGAGGCGGCGGGCCGCGTCGAGCACGTCGATGGTGGCGGCCTGATGGCGTTCGGCCATGCGGACCTGATTGGTGAGCACGCCGGTGAGGTGGTGGGCGTCGGCCAGGGCGAGCATCGCCCCCGCCTGGGAAGCCGACCCGACACCCGTGCCGCCCAGTTGGTGATTGGTCACCGAGATCACGAGTTGGGACGGGTCGACGAGGTCGAGCCAGCGACGCAACTCGATCTCGGCGAGATCCCGGCGTCCGTGCGCGACGGCGAGGCCGAACTCGGAGTCGGCGCCCAGCATCACGACCACGTCCCCGGACGCCGCGTGCCCCGCGATCAGGTCGAGGCTGCTGATCGGCGCGCCGCGATCCCCCGTCAGGTGGGTGGCACTGGTCAGGCGGCACAGCGACGACCACCCCTTGCGTGAGGTCGCCATCGCGACCACGCGCGGCAGGCGAACGTCGCGGAGTTCACCGCCCTTCGCCGCGGACGTACGCACAGGCGAGGCACGACGCGGCACCTCGGCGAACGGCATGGCCAGGTCGACGCCCACGATCGGCGCGATCCCGCTGGCCAGGCACGCCTTGGCGAACCGGATCGCCCCGTAGAGACCGTCGCGGTCGGTGAGGGCGAGGCTGTCCATCTCGTGCTCGGCGGCCTTCGCGACCAGGGCTGACGGATGGGACGCCCCGTACTGCAGCGAGTAGCCGGACGCCACGCGCAGGTGGATGAAGGGGTCCATCAGCCTGCCCCCTGGCCATCGAGGCGTTGGT
>Ga0075156_10002574_pt1 | contig 10115 bp, 7 predicted proteins | sample JI81AbrownDNA_FD_70966 | JGI IMG/M metagenome (GOLD analysis project Ga0075156, IMG submission 70966) | Wastewater effluent complex algal communities from Wisconsin, to seasonally profile nutrient transformation and Carbon sequestration -... | ecosystem: Engineered > WWTP > Effluent > Algae...
CAAGAGTTTAGACGTGTTTCCAGAAAGCTTGGCAAGAGATCATCAATATTTCATATCATGGTGTTGCTGAAGTTTTTAGGTAGCTATGGCAATGAGGCGTCATTACAGAAGCTAGGTCTTGTGCTGGGTATTTCAAAAGGGGCATTGAATGACCATGTGAGACAGGCATGTAATGCAATTTTGAAGCATCATGAGCAGGTTATCAAGTGGAAAGAATGACAGAACATCAGTGGCAGGATCAGAAAGGCTCAAGTTTTGTTAATTGCATTGATTTGATTGATGGTACATTGTTTCCTTTGGATTTTGCACCCATGGTTAATGGAGAGGATTATTATACAAGGAAGGGAAACTATGCCATCAAAGGGTTAGTTATTTGTGATGATGCTGAGAGGATAACTTGGGTTGAAATGGGGCGGCCAGGCAGTGTTCATGACAACTGCATCTGGGCAAATAGTGAGATCTATTTGAGCAAAGATAAGTATTTTGAGCCAAATGGGTATTTGATTGGGGATTCAGCATTCTCGACTTCAGCAGTGATGATTCCAGCCTTCAAGAAAGGCCATAACAGAAATCTGAGCGAGGAGCAGAGGTATTTCAACAGCAAGCTTTTGCAAAGATCCAGATCAAATCTGAACATTTTATTGGGTTACTCAAGGCACGGTTTCAGCATCTGCAAGGTTTTCGGAGGGTGATTCACAACAAGCAGGACTTAGATGCCATCCTCAGACAGGCCATGTGTGCTTGCATCCTTCATAATCTTCTTATTAACCATCCTGTTCTGCCAGACTGGTTTGATGAAAACCATAAAGGAGTTGGATCAAGATGATGAGTTGAATCAGTCTGTGGAGCAGAGTGGTGGAGACACAAGGTGCAACCAAGTCTTTGCATACAGGTTAGAGGAGCATTAGGATAAATGGACCTCTGCAGTGATGATTTGAGACTTCAAGCAAGGCCAGCCTTCAAGAAAGTCTACAATCTGAGTGGGTAAAGATAACATGTTTTAACTTCTAATCTCTATTTAATGAAATGACTAATAAACTAAATATGAATTAAACTGAAACTAGTAAGTTAATCATTTACTATAGGTAACAAATTATCAATGTCTTCCTGCAATACACCTTACTTTAGCAGCTGCAGGTGCTGACTTAGTAGCTCAGCTTTAAACTGCATACATGTATGCTCTGCTTCCACTTGTAGTGCCTCCATCCTAATCACCAATTCTTTTTCTAGCAAGTCAAGCTTTTGCTCTTCTATGTCACACTGCTTGTCCTTGAATCTTGTGTCATTGTGCATCTGCTCTCTCTTTAACTGGGACAACTCTGTTAAGTCAGATGAAAAGCTGTTTGGAGATGACTGCGGCTTCTTCTTGAGGATTGGAACATCTGGAAAAAACCGTGTGATTAGTCTACAGATAGGATCCATTTGCGGCATGTGGCTTGTGTGAAAAACAAATTAGCTTCAAGGATAACCAAAAACGTATATCCTAGAAGTTACTGTTATTATTGCATGTTTTTTGTGTTTTGACCAATCAGATTTTAGCTGCAAAATTAGCTGTTGCAAAGCAAAAAGTTCGACGTTGGATAATTTTTCGTCCAACTTGACAACCTCTAGGTTTTTTCAGAATTACGAATTGCTCGAGTTAGTGCCATGGGTATGGTATGTACACGTAATGGCGTTATTTCGAGAATGCGCTGTACAGGTAATTGAATTCTCAACAAATTACAGAATTAAAATGAATGCGTTCAAAGTCGCAAATGAAGCCGAGCATAACCTCCGAGGCGTTATTTTGTTGCTTAATTTACCCGATTCATCTTCAGTTGTTTTAGATGGTGTTAGGCGCACTCTCTCTAACAAAGCGGAATTAGAAAGCAATTTCATAGCAATCAGAGGATTGCAATCAAGTATCTTACATCTATGCATTGTAACGTCTCCACCGTCGGGTAGATCTGGTCAAGAAACACTGCCTCACGCTTCTGCAATAGTTCTGTTACCATCAAATGACGAGGACAGGTGCGATAGCAAAAGCATTTGTAGAGCCAAACTAATTGCAGCTAGAGCATACGATGATTCGATTGAGGAGTTGTCTTCAGCGGACATGACAGATAAAGTATATGGGTCTGGTTTGTGGGAGGCTATTTTGCACGATTCGGAGCGCGTTAAACGCTTCGTAATAAAATACGATGACTTCGTGGCTTTCCCGTGCGATTACGGTCTCGAAATAAATTCGGGTACAACGACGAATATTTCCGCACGTGAGTTATGGGAGAGAGAAATCTGTTATATAAATGCAAAACTTCTTGAGAAAAGAGGAATCAAACATGGCATTAAGCTTGTGCCAAGAAACCAATGTGACCTTAATGAAGACAGCTATTCTTCTGGTCTTAAAAATAAAGCAAACGAAGGTACATGGGTGTCATATCCTCCCATTCCATGTATTGATGTAGAGTTTAATGGTAAATATGAAGGAATGAATTTTTTGAATGAGCCCAACAAAAAATTACAAACCGGCGACTCCCTGTTCCTTCGCCGAGCAATGCAACATGATGGTACTAAAGAGTTCTTTAAAAGACTTTCCCCTTCAGAAAGGACTCAAATACTCCTGAAGCAAAACAATTTGTGTATCGGGTCATCATTACTTTTAAGAGTTCTCCAGAAACATTATGGAGAACAATGGCAATTGACATTAGGGGATCTTCAGTTATCTTTTTTGCTATTTGTGCACTTGCACTGTGCGTCATCTCTGGAGCATTGGTAAGATAGACGCAATTGTTTCCATAAATTGAATGCTAGACAAACTATTGATTAAACGCTCCTGATTTCTCACAGGAGAGACCTGATAATCTGCTTGTCACTAGCGGGAGAGGATCTTTTTGCAACAACGCACTCAGAACTCATTGTACATCTGTACACAGGACTCATGGATGTTCTTTCAACACAAATGTCTTCATTGGAAAATGGCCACGTCGAGGTAAGCATGATATCGATGAAATCTGCTTAGAATAACGCCATTTCTGATGATCTCTTGGATTTCTGTAATTGAAAGGATATGGAACTTTTCTCTGGTACATCATTTGTCCTTGCTTTCAGAAGAATTCATGTATTGGTGTCGACTTTGATTTCTTCGAGCAGCTCAAATACACATCTCCAGAAGTCCCTTGAGATGCAAAAATCTTTATTTAGATTCGAGAAGGTATTATTTGAGCGATCGCTCCTCGATCTGAAGCAAAGTAGATTACATCAAGCGTCACTTGATGAAGCAGATACGTTTCGAACAATCAATTGCAGCCTTGCTCCATGCGATGCACTTACTCCAGTCACACAAGATTTAAGTTACGAATTCGATGAGGAGTCAGAGACGGGACCATTGATAGTTGACCCCACTGAAATCGAAAGAGCCTGTCAGCCCATAATGCAAGACATCCCACCCGTGGAAATTACTAACACCCAAATGGGGAACTTTGTGGGGAGTGGCTCAGAATGTAAGATTGGACAAGAATTGAAAACCCGATTTCCACTGCTGTATGGTTCCGTTCTCGCAACGCAGGGCAAAGAGGACTTTGTTATGGCATGTGCGCGCATACTTAGCGATCAGAATGATGTTTCTCTTGTACGAGAGGCTGCATCCTATTTGAAACAGGTTGAGGTTGAGTTTAACCAATATAAACGCTAGGGACGCAAGAACTTTTAGCTATCCATGATATTTAGAGTTCTGAACTTGAAAAACGCTACAATCTCTGTGCGTCCTCCAGAAGCGGGCTATTTGACAACAAGCTCCAGTCATTACGCAACATACGGCCTCAATCTCACTCCTCCTCCCACTCCATAACCAAACTGACTTTCTTCCGACGTGACCTCTGTGAAGGCGCTGTATGTGGATAGCGGAGAGCGTTTCTTGTTGCAATGAGAATGCCTCTTGCCTGGCGTTTCCATCCTATCATGCATAATGCACAATTTCGAATGCAGAGCTGTTAGTATAGTTGACTACCGGTAGAATCAACAGCACATCGGATTCTTACCTTATGATGTGTACAATTTTTTGTAATTAATAAAGATGTGTTCGTTGTAAGGTGTCTTTTTTTTCGCTTCAACGCCTCGGTTTCCTCACGCAATATTTTATGTCTCTTGTTACTCAAGCCTTGCTTAGTTAAGTACACATCAGCTTCGATTTGCTGTCGCTTAGATATATAGAACTGTAAGTTGCGAAAGAAGCCCATTGTCAGCATGAAGAGAGTAATTTTCATGTGTCTTTCGATTGATTCATCAGCATTTTTTTTATCCGTGGGTTGGATGACTAGCACGTCACAAAATCTTCGATTTTCATGGCGGTTTTGAATTGTCGATTTATTTTGCACCTCAGCTTCGTAAGCTCCAAAACACGAATTCTCAAGCATCCTTAGGGATTCACTGCAAAGATGAGTTGGGACTGAGTATGTGCTTTTATACTTGACAAGAAAAGTACTCACCCCTGCAAAATATCATTCAGAGTTTCTCGTGCTAGCTGAACAGCAATCAGTTTCCTACATTCACTTTCAAGCGCAATCATGGCGCTCTCCTTTGTGTGGATTGTAGCAAAACCATGCAAACTTGTCACTTCAAAGAAAGCAGAATTAATTGCGTAAACGTCATGAAGTTCTTTATCTACCTTGGCAAGTTGAATCCTTTCATCGATCTGGCGATAAATCTTATTCAGCTCCAAAACAGAGTCCTCTAGACATCCATTTAGATTCAGTGATGCTTTTGTAGAAAAATGCAGCTCTTGGAGATGCCCTTTCAGATTCAATTTAATTTCTGAAAGTTTTTGCACTTCTTCGCAGCTTATCCACAAACATTTGGAATGTCTACAGGCACTACAACCTAAGAAATCTTTTTCGTAAGTGACGATTCCCTTTCTGTTAGGAATGAGATAATTTTTAAAGGCATCAATTTTTGAGATCAAGGATCCAGCCTTTTTCTCAGATTTGCTGCGCCGTTCAAATGCAGTTTTCTCGGCTTCAGTCGTCAAGCTTTCAATTTCAAGTACTGACATAGATTGGTCAAAATTTCTTTCGGGTGCACAATCATTGCTTGAGAGGGATACGGTTGAGTGCTTCTGCTCCATGTTTAAGATAGATTCAGTTTGCAAACGGTCTAGCTCAGCTTCAATTCTTGATAGAAGAACAGATCTAGGGTATATCTGAGGAACTGTTTGTAAAATCTTGCTTGTCATTTTTTTATCTATACTGCTTTTAACTCGATCCATTTCTGAAAGCAAAACCCTGCATCGATCGTCAGTATCTAATGGTACCAAATCTGAGATGTTTTGGTATTTTTCTAGGTGCTTTTGGTCCGATTTGTTCTTTAAAGTAGTTGAGTCAAATGCACCGTTATAGTGTTGCAAAAGTCTTATGCATCGCAATTCATCTATTGACATCAGATCTGTAACCGGAGACTGCCAAAGATCAATAATTTCCGTGTTAGTGAAGGGGCAATCCCATTTACCTACTGGGGCACCGTGATTTAGTATTTTAGCGCTAAAAAACTTTCTCGCGTTTTGTGCCTCTTCATAAAGCTCTTCTAAAGTTCGTAATTGACGTCCGTCGGTGGATGTCAACTGATTTCGCATCAAGGAGAAATTGATTGGCTTGTCCCAGTTTTCTGGATTCAGCTTTCTATCGATTGAAATCCATTCTTTGTCTAAAAGAGACCATTCAGCTGGAGTTTTCAATCTAGTTTCTGCTGCCAAATTTGAATTATGATGCGTAATTTTTCCTTCGCAAGAGATGCTCCGAGTTGTGAGATCTAAGGAATTAAGTGCTGAGAGTCCAGATTCGTTGGAATCCTGGCAACTTTTCTCAAAGTTTGGCGTCAAACTCGAGATGATCAGTCTAAGATCTCTCTGTACTACTTTTTGGTTGATGATGAAAATCTGCATCCTTTTTTCCAAGCTACTCAATTGTGAAGTTTGACTTCTATTTAGCAATGACAATCTGGTACGAAACTGTAATATACTGAAGGAATTGATGTATTCTAGCTCCAATTTAACCTTTCGTCGTTCCTGTTTCACAATTGTCTCTTTTTCAATTTGATCTTCGTTTCTAGAAAAAGAGATAAGCCTTAAGATTTCTTTTAGGTCAAGTTCTTTTTGTTTGGACTGTTCGGCTGATTTGAGTAGCAAAGTTTTCAATACTATTGCCTCACGATGTTTGAGTCGATTATTGTCCATGCACAGTTGCAGACGAGAAAACAGCCAAGGTACCCGGTTTATAGATCTCTGAAGCCTTTCCTGCGATCTTCGAAGAACATCATCGATTGGCTCGCATTCAACCGCAGTGACATGAACTGTATAAAATGTGTTTGGCGATGTGTATCCCTTCAATTCTAACTTCAGGAGATTGTGAGACCTTTCCTCTTTACAACTTTCATGCGTATTCGAAGGTTCGCGATTGAGTACAAGTGAAATTGGCATTTCCAATCCTTCAATTGTCCAATTGGGCCTCAGTTGCAATACTATCTGTCCTAGGCATTCCGGAGTATTCAATGTTTGTTGGTTGTAAGGAATTATCAAGTTAGGTTTGCTAATTTCTCTCCAAGTAGACACAGTCGTCTCCCCGGAGCTTGCAAATAATCGGGCACGTATTTTTCCAGGGCGATAAACACCGGTGGTCGGCTTTCCTGTTGTCACAAAGCATCCATGGAATGCAATCGAAACGGTCAACATAGAAAAATATGCGCCATGCTTATCAGGATTCAGATCAATTAAATGCGTGTTCACTTCGCCACAGCACAATTTTTGAAGTTCGCTAATTGATAAGAGGTTGTGAATTTTCGAAGTGTTATGCAAGTGATTAAACTGGTGAATGATTTGGTACTGTAAGGGTAATTTCGCTCTACTTTTATCCAAATGATGTGAGTCCATATGCGAATTTGCTTCTATAAAGCGCTCCAAATGAAAAATACAGGACTTAAACAAGTGAGGAGTTTCTCTTTGCAAAATTGCCATATGTTCAATTGAAGGGACGACGACCATATATCTTCGATATGACTTGTGACAGTTTTTGGACGTTGAAGAATCTTCATTCTTCATGAAAGACTCTCGGTTCTCCAGCTTGGGATCAAATCAATGCTTGTATTCAATTCCAGAACGGATGACAATTTCTATATTAACATCATCAATTCTCAACTACCGGTAGGTGAAATGCATTTCAAATTTCAAATCTACAGCATCGAAGAATAAAATTTCAAATCTCAAAATTACGACAGGAACATTCATCTGAAACGCTATCAAAACTCAGAAATCATATAATTTTAACATGGTTGTATTAGCAGGATCCTACGTAGGATTTGATGGGGGAACATTACAATTCCAGTATCGCGACCGTCTCATGTCTCATCTGCCCTCTATAAGTTTCAATCGTATTTTGTCATTCGATAAGAACTGGCTACCGATAGAACTTAATTCACTCTAATTAAAATATTTTACGTACTACAATGACTGAAATGCATTTTAGTTAATCACCACTTTACTTATGCTTATGAACATGAAAACACACAGGGCAATAGCCCTCAAGACTTGTATCTGACATAAAAGAAATATACTCTTTTAATTTATAGTATATTTTCGTTGTAACCATGAATCTACCTTCTCATTGCAATGCCCATGGCGGACGAGGAAACCTAATGGGTTATTCTCTGACTTTGTTGGGGCTTGTGATCTGCCATTTGACAACTCCATGCGGGGGTTCATCAATACTAGGTTATTCATATTATCATGACTTAGATCTTCAGCGATTTTCCTTGGCCGATCTCGTTTCATCCGCAAGAGGACCGAATGGTGGTGTGGTGAAGGTAACGCCACAGGCTGGCGATGATGATGAGGTTTTTTATCGAATCTGTCCAGTTACATCGTTATTACCTTATACTATCTTTTCATCAGCCACTTCAAAAGTCGACTCTGTAAGCGGAGAGTTCGAAGTATCGGATGATTCTAAGCCGTTACATCGCCCTGGTGTGATCTCCGATACAGCTTCAATCTTGCTTGCAAAACACATCTGGAACACCCGCAAAGCACCTGCACTAGACTGCAATGTACGTTTTACTAGTAGATTCTTTGATACCCAAACCTCTCCCATCCGTACGACCGCATATTTGTCGTCCGAGTTTCGAGATGTAGATCGAAGACCATGTGCTGTTCTTGGACCTTTTACCTCCACTGCAACCACTCCGACAGCTATTCTCTCTTCGGTTTATGAGACACCTCAATTGGGATATGGAATGGCTGCATCTGTGGATTTGAGCAACGACGAACAGTACCCTTATTATCATCGTATGATTGGTTCGACAGACACTGAGGCTATTGCTGTATTGAACTATATATTGACATTCCTTGACAAAACAAAGGAAGATATACATCACTTTGGTCTTATTCATAGCACCGACAGCAACGGTAACAGCTTTGCTAAAAGCATTACAGATCTCATCGCTTCATCACCAGACGGTTCCAAAACCTCATCCTCTCAAATGGTTATTGAAAAGGTTGCGATCTCCTTTGATTCCTATGAAGGGGATGAAGATATCTCAAAGGCAATTTCGCGTCTCAAATCCACTGGTTACAAATATATTATGACAGCAGTGCGAGAAGAGCAGTTCATCCCTGTAATTAGGGAAGCTTTACGACAGGGCCTAGCTGGAAACAACGAAATTCTATGGTTTATCGCTGACATGGATTATCGCTATTTAGAAGATCAATTTTCCAGAGCACCCGATGGTGTAGAGCTTTCGAAAGCCAGCCAAGGAGCCGCAGTATTCCAGTGGACCGCAAGTTCGTCTTCTTCTGGTTACGTAGCGTTCAAGCAAGCATATCATAACGCAATGCGCGATCCTGAATTTTTGAACTTTGTCTTTTCAAATGTTCCTCAAGATGTCCTGAGCTCGTTGCCCTCTAAAGATGCTTTACTGAACCAATTGATTGATGAAAGCCCAACTGTTTTCGGATACTCCTTACATGACGCTATCCTAAGCTTGGGAATGGCTGCTTGTTCAACCAAAAGTGTCAACGGAACGTCTCCGGAATCTTATCTTTTTACTGGCCCAGATGTTACTAAGGCACTGAACAACATAACAATCTCAGACGGAGCAAGTGGGCCGGTTTCATTTGACCCTATAACAAGGACGCGACTCCAAAATACTTATGCGGTTTACAATATAGCTGCAAGCGGTCGTGGAATTATGAAAATCCAACTCTCCGCTGAATATAGTGAATCATATGAACGATGGAATGTAAAAAGTCCATTTGTTTATCCGGGGTACACCTATAAGGTTCCACCGTCGCTTCCACCCATCGACTATAATCCTCACTATATTGGCAAAGCAGCACGAATCACAGGAATCGTCTTGTGTGGCCTCATAATCGTCCTTGCACTCTTATGCAGCTTTTGGGTAGTTTATCAAAGACTGAGAACGCCTGTAATCCAGGCATCTGGGGAGTTTTTCCTTCACTCAACCGTACTAGGATGCATTATAATGGCCACGTCAATTATACCTCTATCTTTAGATGAATCGGTGGTTGAATCCACAGATGTGCTCGATTCAGCATGTCAAGCAACTCCATGGCTCTATTACATTGGACTCGCAATAATTTACTCAGGCATGTTGATGAAAACATGGCTATTGTATCAGATCAAAAGAAAACATAATAAAGGCATCACATCTGGCGAAGATATGATAAATGTCACACCAATGCGTTTGGTTGGCTCTTTTGCCTTATGTTTTTCTGCAACTTTTGTAGTGCTTCTTGTACAGGACTTATTAGCACCATTGGAGTGGGAAAGAATATCAATGCTGATTTTTGATCAATATAACAGATCTCTACAGAGTTATGGTACATGTTCTAGTAGCAATTCATCGCTGGAAGATGCCACCAAAGCTATCATCTTTGTTTGGAACACTTGTCTCTTGTTTACTGGTAATGTTCTGGCATACTTGTCGCGATCAATCCGAACAGAGTACAAAGAAAATCATTACATCGGTCTTATCTTAGCGAGCATCATGCAGTCATTGTTCATAAGCTTTCCCATAATGATAGTGGTTAGAACGAGCCCACCAGCTCGTTTTTGGGTGAATGTTGGCATTGTAGTGGT
>Ga0075156_10002576_pt1 | contig 10113 bp, 9 predicted proteins | sample JI81AbrownDNA_FD_70966 | JGI IMG/M metagenome (GOLD analysis project Ga0075156, IMG submission 70966) | Wastewater effluent complex algal communities from Wisconsin, to seasonally profile nutrient transformation and Carbon sequestration -... | ecosystem: Engineered > WWTP > Effluent > Algae...
CCGGCTGGTTGAGCTTGTCGAAACCAACCCCGCCCGGCTGGTTGAGCTTGTCGAAACCAACCCCGCCCGGCTGGTTGAGCTTGTCGAAACCAACCCCGCCCGGCTGGTTGAGCTTGTCGAAACCAACCCCGACCGGCTGGTTGAGCTTGTCGAAACCCGGCGGGTTGAGCTTGTCGAAACCACTGACTCGAGCGCGCTGAACGGGTCTCGACAAGCTCGACCGACCGAGGGCGCTCGACCTGCGGATGGGGCGTGGTCTCGACAAGCTCGACCGACCGGGCGCGCTCGACCGACCGGGCGCGCTCTACCGACCGGGCGCGCTCTACCGGCGGGCGCCATCTTCTGGGTGCTGGCCGTTTTGATCCCCATCGGCTTCCTGAGCATCTTCTTCGCCTGGCCGGTCGCCGGCCTGGTCGGTCGCGGGTTCGTCGTCGACGGTGCCTTCTCGCTGGACGGGGTCCGCGACGTGCTTTCCGCCTCGCGTACCTGGCGGATCATCGGCCAGACCCTGGGCCAGGCGGTCGTGGGCACCGCGGTCGCCGTTCTGCTAGGCATTCCCGGCGCCTACCTGCTGTACCGCTGCCGCTTCCCCGGTCGTGGTCTGCTTCGGGCGATCGTGTCGGTGCCCTTCGTGCTGCCGACAGTCGTGGTCGGGGTGGCGTTCCGCTCGTTGTTCACCGCGCAGGGTCCGCTCGGCTGGCTCGGCCTCGACGAGTCGTTCGCCGCCATCGTCGTTGCGCTGGTGTTCTTCAACTACTCGGTGATCGTGCGCACGGTCGGCGCCCTGTGGTCGCGCTTGGATCCTCGGGCCGCAGAGGCCGCGACTTCGCTGGGGGCCTCCCCACTACGGGTTTTCCTCACCGTCACGCTGCCGGCCATCGCGCCCGCAGTGCTCTCGGGTGCCTCGCTGGTGTTTCTGTTCTGCGCCTCCGCCTTCGGCATCGTGATGGTGATGGGCGGGGTCAGGTTCGGCACCATCGAGACCGAGATCTGGTACCAGACCACCCAACTGCTCGACCTGCCGGCGGCGGCCGCTCTCTCCATCGTCCAGCTGGTCGTGGTGGTGACCGCCCTGTTGATCGCCGGACGTGCCCGTGCGCGCGCCGAGCACGCCCTGCGGCTGCGCGGGGACGACACCGCCGAGCGGCCTTGGCAGGCCCGCCGCGACTGGGCGCCGACGGCGATCACGGCCGCGCTGATCGTGCTGCTGCTGGGCGTGCCGATGGTGAACCTGGTGCTGCGTTCGTTCGCCACCGCAGACGGTTGGGGCTGGCGCAATTACGAGTTGCTCTCCACCGACGGCGCCGGCAGCCTCGCCGTTCCGGTGTGGACGGCGGCGGTGAACTCCCTCGTGATCGCCAGTCAGGCCAGCCTGATCGCCGTGCTGCTGGGTGTGCTGGTCAGCCTGGTGGCGTCGCGACGGCCGCGTCGTCCGTCGTTGGCCGCCGGGGTGCGGCTGTTGGACGGGGTGTTCATGCTGCCGCTCGGAGTCTCGGCGGTCACGGTGGGCTTCGGATTTCTGATTACCCTGAACCGTCCGCCGTTCGACCTGCGTACCTCGCCGATCCTGATTCCGATCGCGCAGGCGATCGTGGCGTTGCCGCTTGTGGTGCGCACCTTGCTACCGGTGCTGCGAGCGATCGACCCGCGCCAGCGCGAGGCCGCCGCGATGCTCGGATCGGGGCCCGGTCGGGTGTTGGCCACCATCGACGCCGCGTTGGCACTGCGTGGGCTCGGTCTTGCCGTGGGGTTCGCCTTCGCGACCTCACTCGGCGAGTTCGGAGCCACCTCGTTTCTGTCGAGGCCCGATCATCCGACGCTCCCAGTCGTCATCTTCCGGCTCATCGGACGTCCCGGCACCGACAACTTCGGCATGGCATTGGCGGCCTCGGTGATCCTGGCCGTGCTGACCGCCGCGGTGATGGCCGCCGCGGAACTCGTCCGCCCCAAGGAGGCAGAGTTGTGAGCGGATTGACCGTGACCGGCGCGGTGGTGCGTTACGGCGAGCTGGTGGCGGTCGACGAAGTCGACCTGGCCGTCGCGCCGGGCGAGATCGTGGCGCTGCTGGGGGCGTCCGGCTCGGGCAAGTCGTCGCTGCTGCGCGGCATCGCCGGCCTCGAGCCGCTGGTCGCCGGCGAGATCCGCTGGAACGACGAGAACCTGGCGAACACAGCGGTGCACAAGCGCGGCTTCGGCATGATGTTCCAGGACGGGCAGCTGTTCAACCACCTGACCGTCGAGGGCAACGTCGCCTATGGGCTGTATCGCGAGCCGAAGAGCGTCCGTCGGGTTCGAGTGGCCGAGCTGCTCGAGGTCGTCGGGCTCGCCGGCTACGGCAAGCGCCGCGTCACCGAGCTCTCCGGCGGGCAGGGGCAGCGGGTCGCGCTTGCCCGTTCGCTCGCTCCCCGGCCTCGACTCCTGTTGCTGGACGAGCCGTTGTCGGCCCTCGACCGCAACCTGCGCGAGCACCTGGTCGGTGTGCTCGGCGATGCGCTGCGGGCCACCGGCACCACCGCGATCTACGTCACCCACGACCAGGACGAAGCGTTCGCCCTCGCCGACCGGGTCGGGGTCATGGCTGCGGGGCGCATGCTGCAGCTCGATCCACCGGACGTGCTGTGGCGGCATCCCCGCACCCAGGAGGTGGCCGCGTTCCTCGGCTATGCGCCGTTCATCGCCGGAGGCCTTTCGCAGCGCCTCGGCGGGCCGGCAGTCGAAGCCGGCGAGCTGGTCGGCATCGGCCCGGCAGGTCTGTTGCCCGACCCGGCCGGCAGCATGTTGGCCATCATCGAGCAGCGCTACCTTCGCGGGGAGGTGCTGGTCGACCTACGGCTGCCGGACGGGCAACTCGCCACCGCGCGAATGCCCGAGAAGGTGAGCCACCACGACCTGGCTGTCACGCTCGACCCAGCCGGCTGCGTGCGGGTGCCGGTCGCCTGACGCGCGGCGTGGGCGTGGGTGGGCACAGACGTGCTGTTCGTACGGGCAGTCGCGTTCGCTCAGGCCGGACACCGAGCGCCGTCAGGTGGCAGAACCACCTCGATCAGATAGCGGGCAACGTGCTCGGCGACGCAGTTCGAGAAGGCCAGCGCCGTGTGATTGTTGCCCTCCCAGGTGAGCAGCCGGGCGTTGCCGAGCACTCGGGTCAATGCGACCGCACCGACGTACGGGGTGGCGGCGTCGTTGACCGTTCCGATCACCAGCAAAGGGTTCGCAACCGCGGCGACGGGGTCGGCCAGCGGCGTGCGCCGGGGCTGCCACGACACGCAGCTGAGCAATGCTCCAGCGGTGTGCGGCCCGAAGAGCGGCGCCTCGCGAAGCAGCCGCCGAACCTCTGCGCGCAGCTGTTCGGCGTTCGGCCCGGGCGCCGAATCGTTGCAGTTGATCACGTAGTTCGCATCCACCGGATCGGCTGGGGCGTCGTCCGCAGACTCCTGCCAGTTCACCACCCGCCCCAAGGCGAAGATTCCCGCGGAGTCGCCGAGCCAGGCGTCGCTGAGCACCTAATCGAGATCGCTCCAACTGGCGCTGACATAGAGAGCTCCGCGCACCGTGTCCAGCACGTCCGCACCCGTTGCCGGGTTGGCGTCCGCCCGTGCACTGCTCGCGATCGCGGCCTTGTTCGCCTTGGCCACCAGCCGGGTGACGAACGCGCGAGGATCGCGACCGAGGTGGCACGCGGGCCGCTCGGGGCAACCGGCTGCATAGACATCGAAGGTGTGCTCGAACCCTCTCGCCTGCCGGACGAGGTCCTGGACGAGGGTCCCGCGCGGCTCGGAGGGCGCGTCCAGCACCGCAACCCGTACCGCCGCAGGGAATCGACGCGCATATTCGGCGCCCAGCTTGGCCCCGTAGGACTGGCCCAGATAGTTGAGCCGATCGTCTCCCAAGGCGATTCGCAAGAGGTCGAGATCGCGCGCGGTCGCGGCGGTCGTGAAGTGCGGGGCCCGTTCGCCGAGCACCTGGAGGCACCCTTGAGCAAACTGTTGCTCGAGTCGTGACGCGGTGGCGAAGCCGGTCTCGTCCAAGAGGTCCGGCTCGGGCGCCCCGGGCGGCTGTTCGGGCCAGCGCGGGCAGTTGATCGGCGCGGAACCGCCGGTGCCGCGGGGATCGAAGCTCACCACATCGAAGCGCTGCAATATTTCGGCCGGCAGCACTGCCAGCAACGAGGGCAGATAGTCGAGTCCGGACGCCCCGGGACCGCCAGGGTTGAAGATCACCGAGCCGATCCGGTTCGACTGCTCGGTGGCCCTGGCCCGAATCACCTGCATCGTGAGCTGCGCGCCCGCTGGTCGGTCGTGATCGAGCGGCACCTGGAGTGTTCCGCAGGCCATCTCCACCTTCCCCACCAGTGCACTGGCCGCGGACGCCAACCCGTCGGTGACCTTCGGCGGGCAGTCCGTCCAGGCGATGCCGACGGCGCTGACGGTGGGGGTGACCGCTGCACTACAGCCACCCAGCGTCAGAACAAAGGCCCCTGCGGCGGCCAGCAGGGGACGGTGCCCGCGGCCATGACTCTCGATTCGCCCAGGCATGTCAGACCGTTCTCGGGCGAAGCAGGAGGCCGAGCATCACCCAGGCAGCCGCTGGAACGAGGAACACGGGGGAGAAGTACACGGTGAAGAATGCGCCGAGTACGAGCACCGCTGCGGCCCACCAGCGGAGGCGACCCACCCTGACCAGCTGAATGGTCGAGATCACCATTCCCAGCGTGAACACCATCGACGTGGCCGCTTGAAGGGCACCGGCCAGATTCGACCCGAGCAGCCCGTTCGCGTCCTCGAACCGCTCCGCATATGACCCCCAAGGGAAAGATCCAGAACTCGATCGCAGTCATCACGATCAGAAGAATCAGCCCGCCGATGGTGACTCCGGCGCCGATTCGGGCGATCAATCCGGCCGCCAATTGCGGCTTCAGCAAGGTGGTCAGAGCGGCCAGCACGAGTGCGAGCGGCAGCACGAGCAGCTTCGAGGAGTCCATCCAGGTCAGGCCCGCAACGAGGTTCATCTCGTTGTCGGACGTTGGGCCGTGGGCCAGCTGCTGATGCCACCAGACGCCCAGCCACACGATTCCCGCGAGAACCGCGCCACGGCCTACCCACACGGTGAGCACGCGCACATTGTGGCGCAGTGGGGGGAGTAGCGGCCAGGCTGGCTGACCTCACCCTGCTTCCAGCTGGGTGGGCCGAGTCGCGGTTCGGTTCGGAAACCAAGAGAGCCGCGCTGACGTCGGTTGAACAACCTAGTCAGAGCGGCTTTCCCGAGTGGTCGGGGTGACAGGATTTGAACTGCTCACCCACCCCGTTTCTGGAGTCCTCTTGGCAAGCATGAATAGCCGCTTGACAAGGTAACTATCTCAGTTCGCCGCTATCGCTGAACAGTCGGAAGTGGGCACATAGGGGCACGCGTGCCCTAACGCTAGGGTACGTTTAGGGCACGGAGCAGCTGTACAGGCCACCTCGCGAGGAGGATCAACAAGATGCATAGGGCATGCCCAAAGGGCATTTTCCGGGGTCCCGTTAGGGCACGGAAACGATGAGTCACCCTGTCACCCCACTGCGGCCAGCCCCGCGGAAGCGCTCGCGCCGGTCGTTCGGCAAGATCAAGAAGCTGCCCTCCGGCCGGTACCAGGCGAGCTACCTCGGCCCCGATCGACAGCGTCACAACGGTCCGGTCACGTTCCTGAGCAAGCTGGACGCCGACCAGTGGCTGGCGATGCGCCAGGCCGAGATCGTCGAGCACAAGTGGAAGCCCCCTGCACCCGCCGTGAGCGCGGTGACACCGACGCTTTCGGAGTACGCGGCAAGCTGGTTGCTGACCCGACGCACCCGAAGCGGTGAGCCGTTGAAGCCGCGCACGCTGGATCTCTACGGCGTCCTGCTGGACAAGCAGATCCTGCCGGTGCTCGGCGCGATGCCGCTGGCAGACATCACAGCCGACGATGTGGACGAATGGCACGCCAAGCTGCTGCCGTATGCACCCACTCGTCGCGCCCATACCTATGCGCTGCTGTCCAGCATCATGCGCAGTGCCAGCACGGGCCGGCACCCACTGATAGCCGAGAACCCATGCCAGATCCCGCACGCCACGAGGGTGACCCGCCGGTTCGAGCCCAAACCGGCCACACCGGAACAGATCGCCGTGATCGTCGAGAATATGCCCGACAAGTACCGGGCGCTGATCCTGCTCGCCGCCTGGTGCGGTCTCCGCTGGGGTGAAGTGAGCGAGTTGCGACGTAAGGACATTGACCTGAAGGCGATGACCGTGCGGGTCGAGCGGGCGGTGGTCTGGCGCAAGGGCCAGCCAACGGTCGGAACCCCCAAGTCGCAGGCGGGCGTTCGAACGATCGCCCTGCCGCCTAACCTGCGTCCTGCACTCCGGCGCCACGTCGCCGAACACGCGATGCCTGGCGAGGAGGGGCTGCTCTTCCCTAATGCCGCCCGGACAGGCCACCTCCACGTCAACACCCTCAGCAAGACCTACCACCGCGCACGTCGCGTCGCTGGTCGACCGGACCTGCGCGTGCACGACCTCCGCCACAGCGCTGCGACGATGGCCGCGCAGGCGGGAGCGACGTTGGCGGAGCTGATGGCCCGCATGGGCCATTCCACGCCCAAGTCGGCGCTGGTCTACCAGCACGTCGCTGAGGGGCGCGATCGCATCATCGCCGATCGGATGGCGCTCCTGGCGGTTCCTGACGACTCTTGGGGAACCTAGCCCCTGCCCTAGAGGGCCTACGTGCCTGCTGGCAGCCGCGCGCGAACGAAAGCGAGCTGCGACCGGCAGCCCGAGCTAATCGTGGGCCAGTCGAAACGACGCTCACCCTGGACATCTCCCCAGCACTCGTCTAGGTAGTTGAGGAATGCGCTGGTTCGATCAAGCCGGTCTCCGATCGCCATAACATCTCGGATGAGCGCTCTTGCTCCGGGGTCCACGATCGGAGTGTCGATCGTCATCGCGTCTACGTATGAGAACTCGGCCACAAGGCGCTTGTATAGGTAGCTGCCTGCCCGCGTGATTCTCATTGGCGCGCTGTCGGAGGGCCCCTCGGTCTCAAGCAGTCCCGACTGAATGGCGCGAATTAGGTGAAAACTGACGATGGGGAGCGGGAATAATGCCTGCATGCTGTCGTATACAACTCCCGATGGCGCGAACCCGGAAGGGCGCCCACTGCCCGCCACATCGACCGTCGCCAACAACTCGCATAGAGCAAAATGCTCGCTCCGCGTGGACGAGGAAACGTCGAAAGCATTTGGAATCGTCGAACTGCGTGGATCGTAGTACGAGTACTCACCGAACAGAATGGCTCTGATGAATTCGTGAATTGGAATGGTGTATCGCCGATTACTTCTAGTCGCCGCGGTGACGAGCCGATCAGTGTCCACATACCCGCTTCCGACGAAGTCTTGAAGGTATGCGAGCGCTGTGCGCACGTTTCCCGAACTTAAGTTGTCGACCAACTCGATGATTGGTCTGTCTGAGGTAAAGGCGGTTTGAAGTACTCGCAGGTACTCCATGAGGCTTTCGGATGAAACGGTCAGCCCGCGGGGGAACGAGTCGAGGCGCCCCGTATCCTCGAGTTGGCGCATGGCGAACTCGAGGCGCTTGAGGATGACCTCGTTGACCCGAGGAGGGGAGACGGTGAAAGTGCGCGGTTGGTAGGCCGCAAGGGCACCGGTCTTCCGCGAGCGATAGAACGTGGATGGGCGCAGAGATACAAAGACGGCCGCGGGCCACTTGGCCGCCAAACTCTCCGCGATTCGGTATATCTGCTCTTGGAACTCGGGAGCGTGGTGATCGACGTTATCAAGGATCACTACAAAGTCGTACTTTCTGGACCCCCGCAGGTGGTGCAAGCATCGAGCCATGTGCGGCAGAGGATCCGCCGCATGTGACGCGAGCATCGCGATTTCCTGCCGCGCGTACTCCGCCGGGTCGGTCTCCTTCAGCGGTCCGAAAAGCCCTCGCTGGAACTCGTTGATCTCTCGGTTGTAGACGGCGCGAATGAATGATCCATCACTGATAGACATTTCGCGCTGCTCTTGAATGGCGTCGGCGACTCGATTCATGACAAGGCGGCCTATGTCCGTGAGAGCCGATTCTGTTAGAAAATTGACATAACAGACAACCGTGCTGGAGAGCAGATCGGAAGCGTCGATGCGAAATAGGTGCCGCAAGAACATGGTCTTCCCTACGCCCACGTCACCCAGCACCACGACCGGCCGGTCAGCCAATGCGCCGGCAATGATATCTGCCTTCAGAGTGCCACTACGTTGCGCGTGCGCGATATCCATCGTGTCCGCGGTCCCGGATAGTGCCTGGTAACGAGTCCGCAGGATTTCTCGGCTTACGAGAGCATACTGTGAGAGGGCACCGCTTGGGCAATAGCAGGATCGGAGGAAGTCGTCGGATACTTCCTCTTGTTGAGTCAAGTCCTGCAGGAAGAGGCCAGCCAAGACCTTGACGTCAGTCTCGTGTTCGGATCGTCCGCGGAATCCGGGATACTCTGGAACCCGAGACGAGAGTTTAGACGGTGGGGCGACCAGGGTAGACCTTGAGCCCGAAAGCCGCCGCGTCAACGAATTTGCCGTCAGGCCGGGCAGCGACAGTGCGTCCCAGAACTCAGGAAACCGGCTGAGGATGTCGTCTAGACCGTGAAAGACGAGTGCTCGACCTTTTGTTACCTCCACCCCATCCTGTCTGCTGCCCAAGAAACAAATCACTTGCTCGCCGTTTGCGAGGACCGCGACCGGTATGCCGCCTCGCTGGCAGTAGCCCGAGACCTGATCGACTGCCGCGCGGTTCTGGGCTGAGTGGTCTCGAATCGTTTGGAGTGCACACTCGTGAATATCCGCCATGCCTTGTGGGAGCGAAAACAAGTGTCCAATTTTCTTCGCCTCAACCACCGCGAGGTGCTGTGGGATGCCCAGAACGTAGTCGAGGTACTCGCCGCTCTGGTGTTGCTCGGCGGTGATGGCTTCGATTGGCCAGTCCAGGCACTCCATGAGCAGCTTGTCGAGGTATAAGCGCGTCGTGGCCTCATTGGCGCCCGGGTCAAGAGTGGGGTTGGCGATCCAAGCCCTTAGTGTTTCGACTCCCCGCTCGTACCCGGCCACAGGTTCCTCCCTCTTCCCTGAGGCGATACTAACGATTGGTGCCGACGCCGGCAGGGGGCGTGGGCACTCAACTGCAGCCCGGAGCGGCCGCTCGTGGGTTGAGTCCATTGATAGTGGTCGCGCAATCCTTGATTTTCGGCCAAGCCTCGGCCAAAGCGCCTCAGACGGGAGGGCTGCAGACAAGCCCTCCGAACACGTGGGGCGCGTGGCGTGTCACGCTATGTGCAGGGGCTGGATCCGATCGAGAGCAGCTCCGAGGTTGATCCCTTCCTTCTCCAGGTCGAAACGGGTCTGGAGGTTCAGCCAGAATCGGTCGCTGGTGCCGAAGTAGCGCGAGAGCCGCAAAGCCGTGTCTGCCATGATCCGGCGCTTGCCGTGGACGATCCCGCTGATCCGCTTGGGGGGAACGCCGATCGCCACTGCGAGCCGGTTCTGAGAGATCCCGAGTGGACGAAGGTACTCCTCCAGCAAGACCTCACCGGGGTGGACAGGCGCGCGGGCAGTCATGGCGCTCCCTCCCTCTGTGCTTGTCGGGTTGGTCTCCCTCACGCGACTGTGCTCCCGTAGCGCTGTTGTGCTGTCTCCCCCGAGGTGCCAACGATGAGCCCGATAAGCGCCCACGACATGCCCGCTTGTCGGGCTGCCTTGACCGCGTCCAGAACGTGACGCTCGGCGTCCGACCGCTCCTGAATCTCAGCACGTAGAAGCGCGACGGCCTCAGGGTCGAACTCGTCGGCGGGATCGGGCCCGTAGTCCTCGAACCGGGCCGCGAACTGGTCTGCGTGCTGAAGGATCTCGTCAACTGTGCGGGGCATCGTCATCCCCTGAGGTACTTCGCTCTGGCCGTCAAAGCGTGGACGATCACTATCGCCACGTCGCCTTCCTTGCTGTCCAGCACTCCTACAAGGTAACTCGCCACCTCCTCGGCGGTCACGTCCCTGGCTCATCGCCCGGCAGTGGGTTCACACAGCCCGATCGGAACCCAGGCCTGAGTGGC
>Ga0075156_10002577_pt1 | contig 10111 bp, 11 predicted proteins | sample JI81AbrownDNA_FD_70966 | JGI IMG/M metagenome (GOLD analysis project Ga0075156, IMG submission 70966) | Wastewater effluent complex algal communities from Wisconsin, to seasonally profile nutrient transformation and Carbon sequestration -... | ecosystem: Engineered > WWTP > Effluent > Algae...
ATCACAGGCTTCATGGTCGGCAAGGAATACGAAACAGGCGGCATCGCCAAAGACGGCGCGAAGATGGTTCATGCAGTTGCAACAACCCGCGTCCCAAAATTGACCCTCGTCATCGGCGGCTCTTTCGGTGCAGGTAACTACGCCATGGCAGGCCGTGCCTACGGCTCCCGCTTCCTGTGGATGTGGCCGAACGCACGCATCTCTGTCATGGGCGGGGAACAAGCCGCGAATGTGCTCTTAACCATCAAACAAGATCAACTCATTAGAGAAGGCAAACCAACCCTCAGCAAGGAAGAAGCGGACGAGTTCAAACGTCCCCTCTTGGAGAAATACGAAACTGAAGGCAGCCCGTACCATTCCTCCGCAAGATTATGGGACGACGGCGTCATTGCTCCCGATGAAACGAGACAAGTCTTAGGATTAGCGTTATCAATCGTTTTGAATTCACCGAAGGAAGAGGGCGGGTTTGGGGTGTTCCGCATGTAAGAGGAAAGAAGAAAGAGGGTGAATTATGAAATATGCTGAGTGGATAATGTCGGTGCCGTCTGAGATTACGAACGACCCGATTTGGAAACTTGAGGTTTATCGGCTTGCATTGTTTGCTGGCGATATTGGATGGCAGGATGTGCTGACTTTATCAAAAAATAAACTCATGTATAGCATTGCCGATCAACTTCATCGTTCACTTGACTCGATCAGCGCCAACCTTACCGAAGGATATTCCCGAAGCAAAGGATTGGACCGTGCCCGTTTTATTGAATATGCTCTCGGCTCTGCCCGCGAAAGCCGTGACTGGTATTACAAATCCCGTCATGTTTTGCGCTCTGAAGTCGTCACTCATCGTATCGGATTAATCACTCACATCATCGGAATGTTAACCCCAATGATTTCACACCAAAGAAAAAACGCCATCCGCGAAGAGCAAGCCCTGTACCTTACCCAATCCTCAACCTTCTCACTCGATTCAGAAATACCAATGCCCTAAACCTTCTTTCCTCTTTCTTCTTTTTTCATCCACCACTTTCTACTTTCCAAAGGACCACTCATGACCTTCTCAAACTCAATCGACACCCCCCATCACTTCTTTGCACGAATGGCAGGCAACTGGCGCGGCATATCACGGCTTTGGCTGGAGCCAGATAAACTGGCTGACGAAGCCCAGATTGTTGGAACCATTCAACTTTTGCTCGAAGGACGCTATGCGCTTTTCCTTTATCAATCCTCCATCGAAGGCGAAGTGCAGCATGGCATGTTCACCTTTGGCTACAACACCACGCTCGAACAATTTGAAACCTCATGGGTGGATTCGTTCCACACCAACACAGGCATCATGTTCTGCATTGGCGCGGAAAAAGAAAACGGATTTGCCGTCACTGGCAGTTATCCCGACCCCGCCGAAGGCCCCGATTGGGGCTGGCGCACCGAAGTGGAATTGAACGGCGACGAACTTACCATCATCGCCTACAACATCACTCCCGAAGGCGAAGAAGCAAAAGCAACAGAAATGGTACTCGCGAGACTAAAAAAGTAAATGTAATATCGTTGCGAAGGCGACATTTGCGCTAAAAGATGAAAGAAGAAAGACGATATTCTCATGCCATAAGATTTCTTTCCTCTATCTTCTTTCAACACGATCGTGTATTCCAAACATTGGAGATAACATGAAAATCCTCATCATCGGCGGCACTCGTTTTCTTGGACGGCACCTCGTCAACTCGGCCCGCGCGCGTGGACATGAAATCACGCTCTTCAATCGCGGAAAAACAAACCCTGATCTTTTTCGCAATGTGGAAACCATCAGCGGAGACCGTGAAAAAGATTTGGATCAGGTATCCGGTGCGTATGATGCGGTTATCGACACCTGCGGATATTTCCCGCGCATCGTCCGCATGTCTGCCGAGGCGTTGAAGGATAAAGTCGAAAAATATGTATTTATCTCCAGTATTTCAGCGTATGCCGATTTCAAAAAAGTTGGCATCAATGAAAGCTATCCTGTTGGCATGATCGAAGATGAGACGATGGAAGAGATTACAGGCGAATCCTATGGCCCGTTGAAAGCCTTGTGTGAAAAAGCGGTGCAAGATGTCTTTGGGATCGGCTCGCTCATCATTCGTCCGGGCCTCATCGTTGGTCCGCATGACCCAACCGACCGCTTCACCTATTGGCCTGTGCGCATTGCGCGCGGAGGTGATGTGCTTGCGCCCGACGACCCCAGCGCCCTCACGCAGATCATTGATGTCCGCGATCTCTCTGACTTCATTATTCACTTGATCGAGCAAAACGTATCCGGTATTTTCAATGCAACCGGCGAGCCATTAGAGCTTGGAACTTTATTTGAAACCTGTAAACAAGTCAGTGGCAGCAATGCAAATTTCAAATGGGCATCGGTTCAATTTCTTAACGAAAACAATGTCGCGCCGTGGAGTGACATGCCCGCGTGGCTTCCCGACACGGGTGAAGAGAAAGGCTTTGCACGCGTGGATGTTTCCAAAGCCATGCACGCGGGGCTTGTCATCTCGCCGTTGGAAGAAACCATCCGAGATACCATCGTGTGGGCATTTGATATTCCCGCTGACCATGAATGGAAAGCCGGGTTGAGCGAGATACGTGAATTGGAATTGTTGAAACATGTTCAATAAAATATTGATCGCCAATCGCGGCGAGATCGCCATTCGCATCATTCGCGCATGCCGCGAGCTTGGCATTAAAACTGTTGCCGTGTATTCCGAAGCAGATAAGAACGCACAACACGTGCAGCTTGCCGATGAATCCATTTTGCTTGGCGATGCCGCGCCGAAAGAATCCTATTTGAATGTGGACAAGCTCATCCGAGCCGCTCTCGACTCAAAAGCAGATGCCATTCACCCGGGCTATGGATTCCTCTCAGAGAACGCTTCTTTCGCCGCCGCAGTTGATTCTGCTCATCTGACATTTATCGGCCCCTCGGCAGATTCCATCCGCGCCATGGGCGACAAAGCCGAATCGAAAATATTAATGAAACAGTCAGGCGTGCCCACTGTCCCAGGCTTTGAAGGTTTGACATCGGATGACGAGTTCAAAAAAGCCGCAAAAGAAATTGGCTACCCTGTGCTCATCAAAGCATCCGCGGGCGGTGGCGGCAAAGGCATGCGCGTGGTGAATGCCGAAAGCGAATTAAGCGAAGCCATTGAATCCGCGAGACGCGAAGCGTTGAATTCATTTGGCGATGAAAATTTGCTGATCGAAAAATATCTCGCAGACGCGCATCACATCGAGTTCCAAGTCTTTGGCGATAAGCATGGAAATTTGGTTCATCTCTTCGAGCGGGAATGTTCCGTGCAGCGCAGACATCAAAAAATAATCGAAGAAACTCCTTCGCCGTTGCTCACTCCAGAATTAAGAGAACAAATGGGGCTGGCTGCTGTTGCAGCCGCAAAAGCCGTCAACTATTACAACGCAGGCACCATCGAATTCATCTTCGACCCGCTACTTTCCACTTTCTATTTCTTGGAAATGAATACAAGATTGCAAGTCGAACACCCCATCACCGAACTCACCGCAGGCATTGACCTTGTCCAGTGGCAGATTCGTATTGCGGCGGGAGAGAAATTCCCGTTCACGCAAAATGATTTTCACCAGCACGGCCACGCCATCGAATGCCGTGTCTATGCCGAAGACCCGTCCAATGGATTTTTGCCCAGCACGGGCAAACTCTTGCAATTTCTCGAACCGCGCGGACCCGGCATTCGTGTAGATTCTGGTTTCAAGACGGGCAGTGATGTGAATCACTTCTACGACCCGCTGCTGGCGAAGTTGATCGTCCATGCTGCAAATCGGGAAACCGCCATTCAACGTATGCAGACTGCGCTGCGTGAGTTCATTGTCCACGGTGTGGTGACGAATATTGATTTCATGCAAGCCGTTTTGAAACATGAAGATTTTGCCCAGGGCAAAGTGTCCACGCCCTGGGTAGAGAAAAATTTGGAGTTGGGCGGTTTGCTGCCAGAGCAAGACATCCCTTCGTTTGAGAATTTGATCGCCGCCGCTCTTGCGGATGTGGTCTTTGTTGGCGCGAAAGCACAGCCCGCAGTTTCCAATGAAACTGACCCATTCAACCCGTGGAAGCAAACGAAGAATTATAGAAATTAACAATGAAAATAAATTTCGATACACAAACTCTTGAGATCAACCCGTCGGGGGATCAATACGTCGCTGCGATGGATGGAAAGACGGTTTCGGTTCAGATCATCCGCGCCGAAGATGGGCGTATGGACTTGCTCATCGACGGTCAGCGGGTGAATGCGCATGTCTCCTCGGATATGGCGAAGAGATGGGTGACGATAGATGGTCACACCATCATGCTCACGAAGACATCGGGCGCGAAGCAAGGCGTCAGACACGATCATGCCGGGGGATTGATCGCTCCAATGCCAGGGCAGGTAAGAAGCGTCTCTGTCAGCGTGGGGGATGTTGTTAAGAAGGGTCAAACCTTGCTGACGATGGAAGCCATGAAGATGGAAATCCGCATACAGGCTTTGAAAGATGGCCGGGTGACGGCGCTGCATGCGGCGCAAGGACAGACGGTGGAGCGTGAACAGATTTTGATCGAGGTGGAAGAATGAGAAAAATTGTGCTGATGTTTGCCTTGTTGCTAACATCGGCTTGTGCGTCCATAATTCCGACACCGAATGATTTTCCACCTCCGCCGATGACGGTGATCGTTGAAAATTTTCCAACACCTTTTGTCACAATTACTGTTGAGCCGCGGCTCGCGGTAATCACGCCGGAGAAAATGCAGGATGCGTATACGTTCCAGTTGATTCTCGTGACGCGGGTTGCGGCTGGAGATTCAACTGGAATCGCTGAAACGGTGAAGTATCCCATCACTGTGAATGTTGACGGCCCGGTCGTTATTTCCACGGTGGATGAATTTGAAAATTATTATGATCGAATATTCACCGATGATGTGATTACAGCATTGAATGAAACGAACGAAGAGGATTTGGTGTTGCTTCCTGGAGGCGTGCGTGTGGGGCAGGGCGAAATTTGGTTCAACTTGTTTTGCGTGGATGCGGTTTGCAGCGACACGCAATTCCTGATTACGCAGATCAACCCGTAGGAGAGAGATGGCTGGTAAATATTTTGATGAGCTTGAAGTTGGAATGAAGTTCAAACATGGCGGGCGCACAGTAACGGAAATGGATAATGTGCTGTTCTCCGCGCTGACGATGAACACACAGCCGCTGCATGTGAATGAAGATTTCGCGGCGAAGACGGAGTTTGGTCAACGGCTGGTGAATGGCGTCTTTACCTTTGGCTTGGTAGTGGGGTTGACCGTTGCCGAATTAACCGAGGGAACCATCGTGGCGAACTTGGGATATGACAAGGTCGTGCATCCCAACCCTGTATTTCACGGCGATACGATCTATGCTGAAAGCGAAATTGTCGAGATGCGCGAGTCAAAGTCCAGACCGAATGCGGGGCTGGTGAAAATTAAATGCACAGGTAAAAAACCAGATGGTACGATTGTGGTGGAGTTTGAGCGAACAGCGATGTTTCTTAAGAGCAGTCAAAAGTCGAAGGTCTAAGGTCTGTGACCTTTGACTTTTGACCTTCGACATATTGTTTTCAACCTTTGATGTTTGGAGAATAAATGCACTCACGACGAGCGTTGCTTTACATGCCAGGGGATAATTGGAAGATGATCACCAAGTCTGTTACGTTGGGCGTGGATTCGATCTGCATGGATATGGAAGACGGCACGGCAGTTAATAAAAAAGCCGAGGCGCGCGCCACGATTGCCAAAGCCTTGCAGGACTTGGATTTTGGCGCGAGCGAAAAACTGGCACGCATCAACTCGGTGGGTTCAGGCTGGGAGCAGGATGATATTGAAGCGGTGCTGCCGTATCACCCGGATGGAATTGTGATTCCCAAAGTGGAATCGTTTGAGCAGGTGGACTGGGCAAGCCGAATCATCGAAGCCGCAGAGTTGAAGTATGGCTGGCCGATAAACTCGTTGCGTATTTTGATCGGGGTGGAAACTGCCAAGGGAATTTTGAATCTGAAAGAGATCGCGGCACATCCGCGTTTGGATGCGATCATCTTTGGTGGAGAGGATTTTGCCGCATCCATTGGGGCTGTCCGCACGAAGGATGCGGTGGAGTTGTTATTTGCGCGGCAGGCGGTGATCGTGGCTTGCGCGGCGAATGATTTGCAGGCATTGGATATCGTGACAATAGATTACAAGGATTTGGATGCGTTGAAGATCGAGGCGCAATTCGGGGCAGGACTCGGCTTCAGCGGGAAACAGATCATTCACCCGAATCAAGTATCAGCGGTGCAAGAGGCGTTCACTCCGTCTGAAGAAGCGATTGCGTATGCAAGAAGAATCATCGAGACGTTTGAGTTGAGTCAAAAAGAAGGGAAGGGCGCGTATTCACTGGATGGCAAAATGATCGATATGCCATTGTTGAAAAACGCGCAGAAGGTATTGGCAAGAGCGCGGGCAGCAGGGAAATAACATCGTCTACGGTCTGTCGTCCATCGTCTATTAAGGAAGGTATTCATTGTTGTCTATTATTTTTGGTCTCGCATCCGCGCTTACTTGGGGAGCGGGCGATTTTACAGGCGGGCTTGCTGCCCGCAAAGTTGGCGCGTTCCGCTCAGTATTCTATGCTGAAGTAATCGGAATCGTATTCCTTTTTTTTGTGGTCAGCGCCACAGGCGAACCCATGCTTGCTTCAAGGTCCGCGATCTTTGCGCTTGTTGCAGGCGCGCTCGGCACCATTGGGTTGATGCTTTTGTATCATTCGATGGCAATCGGTGTCATGAGCATTGCCGCGCCAGTCTCTGCATTGCTGGCGGCCATGCTGCCGGTTGTGGTTGGAATGTTCACCGAAGGCTTGCCTGATTTTCTGACGGTGATCGGATTTGGGTTCGCGCTTTTTGCGGTGTGGATGGTCTCTCAAAGCGAAGGCGGCGTGAAGGATATCCTCTCGCATCTTTCGGACTTGAAGCTGCCACTACTCGCAGGCATTGGATTTGGCTTTTACTTTGTCCTCATGAACGAAGCCACAAGTTCTGGCGGTGCATTCTGGCCGATGATTTTTTCGCGTACGGGCGGCCTTACTCTTATCACTACCTATCTGATCGTCACACGCTCAGAGTGGAAAATTGACGTGTCCAATCTTCCCATCATCGCAGCCAACGGAATTCTTGATCTGGGTGGTAATTTCTTTTTTATCCTCGCAAGCCAGGCTGGCAGGTTGGATGTGGCAGCCGTGCTTAGCTCGCTATTTCCTGGAGCAACGGTTGTGCTCGCGTGGATATTCCTGAAAGAACGCCTTAATCGCAACCAATGGATCGGGATTATGGCAGCATTGATTGCCATTGTTTTAATGACTATTTGATAACTTTTACCAAAGAGGCTATTTTATGAATTCTGCTTTAGAACATAATCAGGCACTACAACAAAATGGATTTTTCACCGCCGCCGACCTTGAAGAGAACAAGCAGGGGCGTTATTCCCCCGCCCAGTTGAAGCGCTTTGAAGAGTCGCGAAATTTCATGCAATACACCGCAAACAAATATGACAATAAAACCCCGATCATTTCTGCGATATTTGGTTTTGCGTTTCTCTTCTTTGTTGTGGTTTTATATTTTGTGGGTCTGTTTGATATGCTACAGAATATGCTGGGCGGCTTGTTCTTCCCTGTAATGGCAGGAGCCTTGCTTCTTGCTGCTTTGTTTATTTTTGTCATTATTCCACGGCAGTATCAGGCTACGGTAGAAATGACACGCAGCATGGGCACACCGCTCGCCGCGAGCCCGCTGGGAGAGATTCAAACCATCGAAGCGCGTGCCGAGGCGTACATATCCCAGCGCGGCATCAATCGGCGCGGACATCAATCGTCTCGAAAAACCCACATTTTGCAAATGGACAGCATCAAATTTATTATCACCGATACGCTGCGAGAGGCTATTCAGTCAAAAAGGCTGTACCGCGTCCATGCAGTGCAGGATCAGGGCGTATGGGTTTTGTTGAGCATGGAAACGTTGGAATAGGCATTACGGTTTCACATTTAATGGGAACGTGATCTCGAATGTTGTGCCGTCTCCGATTTTGCTTTCAACTTTAATGCTGCCGCCGTGTAGTTTTGCAATGCCTTCTACGATGGCGAGACCAAGTCCGCTGCCGGTTGGGGATGTGTCATCCTCGTTGCGCGTGCGGGATTGGTCTACGCGGTAGAAACGGTCGAACAGGTGGTCGAGGTGTTGGCTTGGGATGCCGGGACCTGTGTCAGTAACCCGCACCCAGCCCAAAGTCCGCGAAGGATGCGTGCCTGTTTCAACGCGGACATGCCGCAGCTTGTCATCCGTATTTTGGGCGGTGTACTTAATCGCATTTTCCACCAGATTTGTGAGCATCTGAATCAGGGATTGGCGGTCGCCATTCACTAATACTTCTGGTAACTCGCCTGGCTCGAGTTTTATTTTGTTGCGGGCTGCCAAAGGAGTAAGCCGTTCAACGACTTCCAGCGCAAGATCGCTCAAGTCCAGTTTTGTTTTGTGTAAAGAATCTCTGCGGGCGTCCATGCGTGCAAGTGTTAGCAGATCTTGAATAAGGTGCTTCATTAATTCATTTTCTGATTGAATCACTTTTAGTACGCGTTGATATTCTTTTACAGGTTGAGGGGCAGACAGGGCGTGCGCGGTTTCCAGGTTGATGATGGTTAATGGGGTGCGCAATTCGTGGCTGGCATCTGCGGTAAATTGCCGCTGGCGGGCGAAGGCAGCTTCAAGCCGCGCAAGCATGGAATCGAAAGTTCCGGCTAGCTGGCCGATCTCATCTTTTTCTTTCAAATTAAAACGCTGACTCAGGTCTGTTTCACCGATCAATTGCGCTTTGCTGGCTATCATTTTTACGGGTCTCATGGCACGGTCTGCCAGCCAAAAGCCACCCGCAAAAGAAATGAGCAGCGTCAAGCCGATTAACGTGATTAAAGTGAATACTAATTTTTTTAGACGCTCTGTTGGGTCAAGCTGCGTACCGAAGGCAAGGTAGCCTGTCGATTCGTCTTCGGAAGACAGCGGGAGTATCTTGAAGGTGTACTGAACCTCATCATCACCGATGGTGAATGTTATTGATTCTATCAGCGGCTTGCGTTCTTCTTCATCATCGATTTGTGTAGGGTTGAGGTCAACGCTTTTAAATGGTCCCCAGATTTTTTGGATGGTTCCATCTTTTCTGTATAGGATAAGTACATCATCTTCCTGAAGGAGTTTGTCTTCATCTTCGGCGTTTGTTGCGAAGCCATGGTCTTCTTCAGTCAACATATTGCCGGCATCCATTCCGAAAATTTTTTCAATCCCCTCAAGCCTTGATTCGAGCCGCGTTAATGTTTCCGCCTGTAATTGCTGAACCTGCATGTAATACAACAGGCTGCTGAAGGCGGTTAGTAAAACTGCAAGAATGAATACGAACCATAGCGCAAGCCGAAAGCGGATGCTGTGAAGGAGGATGTTTAGATTGCTTAACATAAAGGTCTCACGCGGGGCGGCGCAAACGATACCCTGAGCCGCGAATTGTTTCGATCAGCTTCACATCAAATGGATCGTCGATCTTGCGGCGCAGGCGGCGGATATATACATCCACCACATTAGACATGACCGTGGCGTCATAGCTCCATAAATGACTTTCCGCCATCTGGCGGGTGATCAGGCGGTTTGGGTTTCGCATTAAGTATTCAAGCAGTGCGTATTCCCGGGAGGTCAGATCGATGGATCGTTCGCCTCGTTTCACGAAATGTGTAGCCGGATCGAGTACCAGATCGGCGATCATGATCGATCCACTTTTATCGTCTGATTCGCGTCGCAGTAAAGCACGCATGCGAGCGCGTAATTCTTCCATTTCAAATGGTTTAACAAGATAATCGTCAGCGCCGCTATCCAACCCCATCACTCGGTCTTCCAGAGCGTCTCGCGCGGTAAGCATCAGAATGGGAGTGTTAATGCGGCGGTTTCGCAGTGATCGGCACACCTCAACTCCGTTTCGAATTGGCAGCATCACATCCAGAATGATCAAGGCGTAAGAGGTTAATTCAGCCAATTCCTGCCCTTCTTGCCCATCATA
>Ga0075156_10002579_pt1 | contig 10106 bp, 3 predicted proteins | sample JI81AbrownDNA_FD_70966 | JGI IMG/M metagenome (GOLD analysis project Ga0075156, IMG submission 70966) | Wastewater effluent complex algal communities from Wisconsin, to seasonally profile nutrient transformation and Carbon sequestration -... | ecosystem: Engineered > WWTP > Effluent > Algae...
ACAAAGCAAGCCTTCCACGACTCGCGCATCATTCCCGGACTTGTGCTTGCTCGGTCTATCCAAGAGGCGACTCATCGCCCGGGCATTCTCGTCCAAGCCTCGGGCATTAATCACTACGGATTGAGCGGCGACCTCGCTGACGAATCCACCCCGCCCGGGGATGATTTCCTCGCGCAGCTCACTGTCAAATGGGAAGATGCTACAAAATTGGTGGAAGAGTTGGGCGTGCGTCGCGTGGTCATCCGCACTGCGGTGGTGTTGGGAAAAGGGGATGGTTTGCTTGGCCTCATGGCTCTGCCCATTCGCTTTTTCGCTGGTGGGCCGCTTGGTTCTGGCAAACAAGCCATGCCGTGGATCCACATCCACGATTGGGTTGGGGGAGTGCGTCATTTGATTTCGAGTGAAAATGCTCAGGGTGCGTATAACCTTATTGCGCCGACTCCTACATCCAATGCGGAATTCAATAAAATTCTTGCCGATACGCTTCATCGTCCGTATTGGTTTCCAACGCCTGCCTTTTTGCTGCGGACCCTTTTGGGGGAAATGAGCGTCTTGATTCTGGAAGGTAGGTTTGCTCAACCCAAACGGCTGACCATGTCTGGGTATCGGTATCAGTTTCCAGATGCGCGTGAGGCGCTGGCTGATTTATTAGGGAAAAGCTAACGAGTTGGTTATTTCCAAAAAGGAGAAAATATCAAAATGAAGAAATTTATCATCCCACTGTTGTTGATTTTTATTACTGCGTGTGCGCCTGCGCCGCAGTCAGACGTAGTTTTGCCACAATTCCTTGCAACTGCCACACCGTACATTGACGCTGTTTCCTACCCAACTGCGCAGGCGCAAGTGGCGGCACCGAACCAAACCGCCAGCGGATTTGATGTTCGCATGGAGCGCGCATCGGTAGAAGGAAAAAATGTGAATGCGGATGTTTGTTTTACGCTGCCAGATACATCGGATTGGGGTATTTCTTTTGCGAGCCTGAACTATGGCGGCACGATCTTGCAGGAATACGGAACGACGCTGGTCAGTTTGCAGGAGCCTGCTGGCGGGCAAGCTGGTTTGCGCTGTGATACGTTGACCTTTGTTGTGCCGCCCGATGCCGACTTGACCAATGCAACGATCGTGATCGATGCCATTGCAACGACTCCGCGAGAAGGTGAGTACTGCTCTGTATATATGCCGAAGATTCAGCAAGCCATGCTTGAGCGCGGCACGGGCATCTCGTTGGATTGTGTGGATGTGAACGGCGTGCTGACCATGCAAATTTTGAGCATTCCGCCTGAAATATCACAGGAGCAAGCCGAGCAAATTGTGTACAGCGATGAGTTCTACACTGTGAAAGGTCCGTGGACTTTTTCGTTCAATTTGTCGCAATAAAAATCCTGTTGTATAATAGCGGCATGTCTGGCAAGTTTTTCACCCGCTATTATTATTACACTGCCCCTTAAATTTTCTGCGGTAGTGTGCTTTCAACGCGCCCTAACTATCGCGGGCGCGTTTTTGTTTGTCAATTTGCAATGCAGACCCTAAAGGTCTTAACAAGGAGAATGTTATGAACATCGAAGAACAAGTTGAATTATTGATGCAAGGCACAGAATATGGCGACGAAGATTTGAAGAAAGCCATGACCAATGAACTTCGCGAACGCTTGATCTCTGCTGAAAAAGCGGGTCGGCCTTTGCGCGTCTATTGCGGATACGATCCCACATCCACTGATCTGCATTTGGGGCATACCATTTCCATGCGCAAGCTGCGCCAGTTTCAGGATTTGGGTCATGATGTGACCTTCCTTATTGGGAATTACACTGCGCTGGTGGGTGACCCTTCGGATAAGAACAAGGCGCGTCCTGTCTTAACTCAGGAGAAGGTGGCCGAAAATGCAGTTACCTACGCTGAACAAGCCTTCCGCGTGCTTGACCGCGAGAAGACGAAAATTCGTTACAACAGCGAATGGCTGTCCAAGTTGTCTCTGGTGGATTTGATCCGTTTGGGACAGAACTTCACCGTCCAGCAGTTTTTGGCGCGTGAGAATTTTGCGAAGCGGTTGGATAAGGGTGAACCGATCTACCTGCATGAGACTTTCTATGCTTTGATGCAAGGATACGATGCTGTTGCCATGGAAACCGATGTTCAGGTTGGCGGCTCTGACCAGTTGTTCAATATCATTGTGGCGGGGCGTAAATTGCAAGAATCACAGGGGCAGAAGCCGTTGGTTGGTATTGTGACGGGTATTTTGCCCGGAACAGATGGCAACCAGCGCATGTCCAAATCTACGGGCAATATTGTGCCGATCAATACTGGTGGCAACGATATGTTTGGGAAGTTGATGTCGGTGCCTGATTCAGCGATGGGTACGTACATGCGCCTTGTGACACGCTGGAGTCCGCACGATATTGAGAAGATCGAGAAGGATGTGGCTTCGGGCGCGTTCCATCCACGGGATGCGAAGATGAAGATGGCGAGCGAGATCGTTGCTATTTTCTACAGTGACGAAGAAGCTGTTGCCGCGCAGGAGAATTTCATCAAGACCTTCCAACAGAAGGAAATCCCTGACGAGATGCCGGAGTTCGATCTGCAAGATGGTCAAACCGTGGTGGATGTGATTTTGGCGGCGAAACTTGCTGAGAGCAAAAGCAAAGCCCGCGCCTTGATCGACCAAAAAGGTGTCCGTTTGGATGGGGAAGTGCTGGAACGAGGCGATGCTGTTTTTCCGCACACCGGAGTGTTACAGGTAGGCAAGCGGCGGTTTTTGAGAGTGAAGTAGATTCTATAAAAAAAATAAGCAATGACCTTTGTCATTGCTTATTTTTTTTATTGGCAGTTGTTCTCTTTTTCCCAGCTATTTTTTCTTTTGGATGAGATGTGAATGTTTGTAGAGGTAGTGATTTTGCTCCCACTAGCTTCATAAACTCATTCACAACATGCGGGTCAAATTGTTTGCCTGAAAGATCAGCAATATATTTTATTACATCAGCCTCTTCCCATGATTTGCGATAAGGGCGATCTGAAAGCAGGGCATCCCAGACATCTACAATGGCGAAGATACGTGCCGGGAGGGGGATTTCCTCTCCCTTCAAATTTCTTGGGTAGCCGCTGCCGTCCCACCATTCGTGATGACAATAGGCGATGTCTAGTGTGGGGCGCAGGTATGCAATAGGGGATAGAAGGTCATAGGCATACTGAGGATGTTTTCTCATTTCATCCATTTCTTCTTTTGTCAACGGTCCTGGCTTGCGGAGGATGCTGTCTGGTACGCCCATTTTGCCTATGTCGTGCAGCAGTGTGCCACGGCGGATCTGAGTGATCTCAGATTCGGGAATGCCCATTTGCCGTGCCAGTTCCAAGGTTAAATTGGCGACGCGGTTTGTATGTCCCTGGGTTTCCTTATCGCGTAGTTCAAGAGCTTTACCCCATCCCTCAAGTGTTGTGTCGTATGCGAGCGAAAGTTCCTGATTGCTTTGCTGTAGGTTCTGGAATAACTGTGCATTATCAATTGCGATAGTGGCTTGGCCTGCCAGGGTTTTTAGAAAATCTTTCCAGTCTGTTGCAGGGGTGAATACAGACCTAAAAAGGATTTCGAGTACACCTTTTGTTGCGCCTTTGCTGAAAAGAGGTATGGCAAGATAGCTTTTAAACCCCTCACGTATAAAGTACTCAGGCAGCACTATGCTGTTTTCTTCTTCAATATTTTCTATTAAAAGTTCTTTACGACTGAGGAGCGTTTGACTTGCGAGATTATCTCCAATGCCGATGGACTGTCTGGATATGGATGGATCGTGAAACCCGGCGGTTGTGCAGCTATCCAGCATTTGGCTGTTGGGGTTATAGATGAGGACGCGGGCTGCACTTACGCCCATTTTTGTCATCAGATGTTCTGTCAGGATGTTTAGTGTTATGTTCAAATCGAGGCTGGATGTGATAGCGGCATCCATTTCACGCAGTGTGGTGAGGCGGCGAATTTGTTCCTCGCTTTGTTGAAATAGATTGGAGCGATAGATAGCATTGCCTGCAATATCAGCCAGCGTGGTGAGTAAGCGGATATGATGTGATTCGATTTTTTGCGGGTGCTTTCTGGCGATCATAATCACACCGATTGTGTCTAATGAGGTGCGAATGGGGATGGCGAGGCTGCTCCAGTTTATTTGAAGGAAATGTTTATTCTCTATGGAGGATAAGGGCTCTTCCGCTAGTTCATTGCTTAAGTGGGGCAATCCATTCAAGAATACTCGTCCAATGATTCCTTCGTTTGGTTTGAATTTGGATTTTGGTATGTTGATCAGCCATCCGCTGATTGCTTGCGGAATTAGTTCTCTTGTTTCGAAATCATAAAGCCAGATAGCTGCTGTGTCTGTGTCGACGCTGGTCTTTATTTCTCCAAAAAGGATGGGCAGCATTTCTCTGGTGTCTTTTGCGGTGCGCAACGCGAAAGACACGCGGTTGACCATTTCCAGTTCTTCCAGTCTTTTACGTGTTTCACTGTACAGCCTTGTATTCTCTAGGGCGGTGGCTGCCTGGTGAGCGAATGTTTGCGCTGCAAGTGCATCATCTTGAGTAAATGCCCCAGGGGAGGTACTGTCTATCGTTAAATAACCGATCACCTGTCCGCGGGAGATGAGCGGGACTCCCATCCACCCATGTATGTTATCTGTATTTCCCCATTTTTCGAATCGGGCATCCTGCTGGCAATCTTCAATGATTAATGCTTGCCCGGTTTCGTTGATTGTTTTACAGAGAATGTTGTCTGCGGAAAAAGTTTGATTCAGAACTTTTTCCGGATTTGGCAAATTTTTTGTGGCAGTAATGCGAATCTGTTTTCCTTCTATTTCCAGGATGGAGGCGCTAGTGTAGGGCGCGATTTTTTGCAGCCATTCAAGAATTGCATTTTGCAGGGAGGGGAGGTCAAGTATGTTATTGAGTTCTGTGGCCGCGTTCATTAGTGCTTCCACGCTTTGGCGCCGTTTCTTTTCCCGGTCAAATAATTTTGCTTTTTCAATCGCCGTTGCAGCCTGGTTTGCAAAGATTTGAATAAGGCTGGCATTTTCTTCCGTATACGCGCCGGGAGTCCGACTGTCAAGATTGATGAAACCAATTAATTCATCTTGCGTGAACATGGCGACTGACATCCATCCGCGAATATAGTCGGTGCTTTCCAGTTTGATAAAAAAATCGCTCTTACTTACATCTTCATCAATAATTGGCTTGTGATTTGCAGTGGCATCTTTCCACTTGTCGGATAGCGTGAAGGTGTCACCAATTTTATAAATCTCGGGGAGGTCGCGCTTTCCGGCGAGCTCCAACTGGTCTCCTTTTTTTAACATTATGGAAGCACTGTCGTACGGTACGAGTTTTTTCAACCAGTCAAGAACATTTTCAAGTAAGTTATTAATATCCAATATGTTTGTGAGTGAAGAGGTGGCAAGTTGGAGATTCTCGGCATCGCTTCGTCGACGTTGTTCGAGTTCGAGCAGGCGGATATTTTCTATGGCGATTGCGGCCTGGTTTGCAAAAGTTTGAACAATTGCAGCGTGGTCACTGTTGAAACTCCCCGGGGTTTTACTATCAAGGTTTAGGATTCCAATAACGCGACCTTTTGCAAGCAGCGGGATGCCCATCCAGCCGCGGATGTAATTTGTTTCTTCAAACCTTACAAATCCATCATTTTTTTGTACATCAAAAATAATTTTGGATTGGTGAAGGTTTTCCAGTCCACCCCATTTACTCAGGTCAGAGAAGTATTTTTTCCCGATCAACTTGTTGGGAATGAATCTTCCGGCAATGATCTCAAAATTTCCATTGTTGATTATTTCAATGGAGGCGCTGTCGTAGGAAATTAATTTTGCCAGCGATGTAAAAATACTTTCGAAGAGTTTGTTAAATTCTAAGTTTGATGTCAGTTCAAATGTTGCTTCACGGAGGATTTCCGCATCCATGCGGCGCTTCTTTTCTGCTTCAAATAATTTTATTCTTTCAAGCGTATTTGCCAGCCCGCTTGCAATTGTATTAAGTAGCTTTTCATCTCTTTCTGTAAATGCGCCCAGTTTGCTGCTTTCAACATTCAAAACTCCAAAAAGAGTATCTCCGCTGATGATCGGAACACAAAACTCAAAATGGGTACTGTTGGGCTGCGTGAAATGAACTGGCTCTCTTAGTGCATTTATTATCCGTTTTGATCGTTGTGAGGTTTCAGCATTTACGCTGGTGTCTGTCGATATTGAGATACTGTCAGGCGTCTCAATGTCTGTGCTCCGATAAGAAAAGTGCGGTACTAAATAATCTTTTGTTTCGTTTATTAAAAAAACACCGCAATTGTCCAAATATAAAGTGTCCCCGATAATGTCTGTTACCTGCTGAATTAATTTGTCCGAGTCTCTGGTAGTTGATTCAGCCAATGCAATCAAATGAAGAATACTTAGCTCTTTGAGCTGTTTTTGTTGTGCTTCTTCTTGCTTTTTCCGAATGGTAATATCCTGAGCTACAACAATGAGCACTTCTTTTCCAAAATAAGTGCCTTTGAACAAACGAACATCTTTTGGGAAAATATCTCCGTTACTTCTCTGTCCCCAAAATTCAAATTGCTGAGGCGTTCCTTCAAATGCAAGTTGAATTGCCTGGGCAATTGTTTCGAGATTATTTTTATTAGGGGCACTTAGAAATTCGGGGGTTTTTCCAATAAAATTCTCCTTTGGATAACCATATAGTTTTATAGCCCCTTCATTGACATCAATAAATTTACCATTTTTATCTTGAATATATATTGCATCCTGTATGGTGTTGAACAGGCCGCGATAGCTTATTTCGCTATTGAGCAGAGATTCTTCATTCATTTTTCTTTCTATGGAGATACCGAGTGTGTTTGCTGCGGTTCGAAGCGTTTCGATTTCAACTTCATTCCAGTTGTGCTCATTTCTGTAATCGTCTAGTCCAATAAATCCCCACCAGTTTGATCCGACCTGGATCGGGATACAGGCAAGTGAAATAACACCTTGACTCTGTAATTTTATTTGCTCCTCGAATGGAAAACTTCTTACGTTTCCGAATACAGGTTTGTTATTGTCGAAAAAATTCACCCAGCGTTCGTATCCGTTTTTGTTGAGATCCATTTTTTGTAGTTCTTGACTTTTGATTTGAGGTGTTACGCCAATGTCGCACCACTCATATATTTGTGAAACAGATTGATCTTCGTTGGTTTCTTTCTTAAATATATAAATACGACTTACGCCTGTTGTTTCACCTAGCTGAGCGAGGACATGATCGATACTTTGTTCCCAATCGGATGTTTTTAGGAATTGTTCAGCTGAAAATCCTACAATTTTGAGAATTGCATCTTGTTGTTTTAGAGCATCTTCTGCCAGTTTTTGTTCAGTAATGTCTAATAGCACCCCCTGCCAAAATAATGGAACGCCATCTTCTCCTTTGATAATGGAGGAGTCTTCTTTTATCCAAATATAGTGGCCGTCTTGATGGCGCATTTTATATTCGATGCGAAACGGTTCGCCGGATTTGTTAGTCCGGATATCCTCTTGGATTACACGCTCCTTATCATCAGGGTGTAGGGAATCTTCCCAAATATTTTTGCTATTCATCCATTCTTCAGCAGTATATCCAAGCAAGTCTTTAATGCGAGGACTCATATACTGGGATTTTTGGCTATCGTTAAACATATCCATGAAGATAACTGCTGGTAAATTCTCCACCAATAGCCGATAACGCTCTTCTGTTTCAAAAAGAGTGTTCTCAAAAATCTTCTGCTCTGTAATATCTCTGAAGTTTGAAATAATGGCTTCAATATCGGGCTCATTCAGACGATTTGTATTATTAAATTCAACCCATTTTAGAGTCCCATCTTTACATGTACACTGCACAGAAAAAGAAACAGTCTCACTGGGGTGGGTGAGTGTTTTTTGAATGGCCTCCTGTACTTTTTGTCTGTCATTTAAGAATACAACGTCGAGATAATTTCTTCCAATCAATTCACTGGCGGCGTATCCTAGGATGCGGGAGGCTGCTGGACTAAGAAAAAGTATTTTCCCTTCAGCCGAATATAAAGCTGCCGCATCCATACTGTTTTCGATTAGCGACCTAAATTTTTTCTCGCTACGAGCAAGCGATTCTTCCATTGCCTTTCGGCTAGATATATTCCTTATGATACAAATCAACAGCTTGTTTGGAAGCTGTTTAAGGCTAAGCTCCACGAGTACCAAGGTCTTATCTTTTCGTTTAAGTGATTTCTCAATAATAGCAACCCGCCCACGGTTGATTTCATTTATGTTCCATGTTTGCATTTCCTTGTCCGCAAACAGATCGTCCAAGTTAAAATTTAATAATTCGTCTTTGGTAAAACCAAGCAGTATGCATGTTTGTTGATTTGCTTCATATATTTTTCCCGATAAATCTACAATAAATATTCCATCTGATGCGTGTTCTACTACCATATGATATTGTGCTTCGCTTGTTGTTATTTGTTCTTCAACCAGTTTTTGTTTGGTGACATCAACAAGAATTCCCTGCCAGTGTAAAGGTAGATTGTTATCGTCCAATACTAATGATGCTATATTATGTACCCAAACGACCCTTCCATCTTTGGCGTTCAGACGATACTCGACATTGAAGCTTTCTCCGCTTTGGAGTGTTCTTTCATGTTCATCCTGAACCTTTTGCCTATCTTCAGGATGGATAATATCCATCCATAAACCGGAGACGTTTTTCCATTCTTCCGCGGTATAGCCGCTTATAGTGACGATTTGCTGGTTTGAAAAGAAGTTGCCAAAACCGTTTTTCATATTAACATAGGCTGCGGCTGGCATTTGTTCAATTAACGTACGATATTTATTCTCAGCATCGCTAAGTGCAAGTTGGGCATTCTTTTGTGTTGTAATATCTGTTATGAACCCCTCATAATAAAGGACTTTTCCATTTCGTCCCCTCACAGCGCGGGCATTTGTAGATGTCCAGATTATGCTGCCGTCTTTTTTTAGATTTTTTGCCTCAAATTTTTCAACTACACCATGTTCATTTAGTAACCCGGTAAATCGATTTCTATTTTCAACGGATAAATGTATTTGTTTGCCTATGTCTGTAATGATGTCCAACATTTCGTCTGGCGAGTTGTAGCCGAAAATGGAGGCCATCATTGGGTTGACTTTTATGAATTTCCCGTCTGGAGATGATTGAAATATACCTACAGGGGCGGAATTAAAGATATCAAATAAATTATCCCCGGGTTCTTTAGAATATGCTGAGATGTTTTTTATTAAAAAATAGAGCAATAATAAATTGGCAACAATAAAAAAAAACACTTCAATTACTTGCGATGTTGACTGTCTTTCTGTAATGTTTGATAACGCAATAATAGTTTTTTCTAAAAAAAGAATCCATACTGCCCCCATGGCAAGAAGGGTGGTGGAAATTTTTAGCATGGTAGAAGCCGAAGTTTTTTTCATGAAAAGTGAACCCTAAAAATATTATAGGCGTTTTCGTAAAAAAAAACATGCTAAATCGATTGTAACCAATTTTAATTTTGATAAAACAAAAGCGAGTTCGCATTTGCGAACTCGCTTTTAGAGGCGTCGACGGGATTTGAACCCGTGATGAGGGTTTTGCAGACCCTTGCCTTACCACTTGGCCACGACGCCATGTTATACAATGAGGATTGCTGACTGAATGATTTCCAATCCGCAATCCTCCATGTTTGAGCGGGCGATGGGATTCGAACCCACGACCTTCTCCTTGGCAAGGAGACGTACTACCACTGTACTACGCCCGCAGATTTATCGGTCTGTTTCTGTTGACCGAGAGTGCCGAGACCCAGGATCGAACTGGGGACACCGCGATTTTCAGTCGCGTGCTCTACCAACTGAGCTATCTCGGCAATGTGTCTTGTTGTTAAGCGTCCGTGATTTTACACGCAGTTATATATATTTGTCAAGAAAAGTTATGAGCAATCTATACTTTTATTTGTTGTTACATTCTCGTGCTTGACTTATTGTACTCAGTTCGATATAATTTTAGGTCGCTGTCCAAAGGGACAGTTAAAATCGTTTCATCTCACAGCCAAATAACAGTCAGGAGAGAAGAATGGCATCTTCTTTGCCCCAAAAAAGTTACGC
>Ga0075156_10002584_pt1 | contig 10092 bp, 7 predicted proteins | sample JI81AbrownDNA_FD_70966 | JGI IMG/M metagenome (GOLD analysis project Ga0075156, IMG submission 70966) | Wastewater effluent complex algal communities from Wisconsin, to seasonally profile nutrient transformation and Carbon sequestration -... | ecosystem: Engineered > WWTP > Effluent > Algae...
TTATGTTTGTAAATAGAATTCTATTTCTGCTATCAATCTCACAAAGTATAAGACATGGCACATGTGAACTGTTAGTGATCCAAACCCACAAAAGCATTGCAAAATCCACCGATAACATCATCAAACTATAATCTATGGGTGGTTACCATGTAAGCAGGATACACATGGATGGGCAGTTTGAAGGCATTAAAAGAAAAATCTTTTGGCAAAACAAATGGGAAAATATCATGTCCAGAAATGAACATGTTCCTGAAATTGAACGATATGTCTGGACTGTTAAAAAAAGGGCAAGGTGCATACTCAATCTACTACCTTTCATGAAATTGCCTGTCAGAATAACTACAGAAAGGATCTATAATGTCATATTCTGACTCAATTCCTTTCCAAGTCAAATGGAATTTTTGGGACTCTCAGCCCAAGTAAGATTATTATGAGTCAAGACATTAATTTCAAGGTCACTTAACCCTACAGGAAACAGCCAAGGTGGCTGTTAATCTACAGCCAATAAACGCAGTGGTTAATTAATGTAGTCTAATAAAATTAAATTTATAACTAGTTTTCATCTCATGCAAAAATCACTTTTAGACTCATTTTTTCTCACTCCCATCTTGAATATATATTGGTTCTGTTTTTCCATGCTGGCACTTTATTGGCGTTCCTATTCGACTTTTTACTTTTTCGTACTTACAGTTCTTGTATTTTTTCCCAACACACTCCTGTGCTCGGTGTAGGTATTTTCAACATCGGGCATATTAAATATGATCTTACGCATGTTCTTGAATACGCTTCCCTGTAGTGGTTTCACTAAGAAATCCCCCAGCATGTTCCCTGTAGGACAGACAGTATGCAATCTTTACTTGGCCATTTTTTATTTGATCTGTCAGGAAGTAATACCGTACATTTATATGTCGAGTTCTCTTTGAGCTTGAAGATCTCCCATTTTCGGCCAATAGAATTATACTCATGTTGTCTTGGTATATAGTAGTGGTAGGCACGTGGACGCCCTGTGCTGACAGGAAATGTCTAGTCCACAGTACCTGTCCCATCGCATCATCCACAACCACCAGTTCGGCTTCCGTAGAGCTCTTGGTATGTTACTACTGTTTGCATTTAGTTGACCATGTCACCAGGCACCTGATTATCTGAAAATAACTATGTGGTTGTAGATTTTGCTGTTGTTCAATCCTTGTGGGAGATTTCTGGTCGTAATTTCTGCTGCAATTTGAGTCTCATCTTAGTTCCAAAGCTCTGTATTTGGCTTGAAAATAAGAACTGATTGTATGTTACCATCACATATCTCCTCATACATAGTATGGCCATTTAATGAAATACTTTTGGCTCTAATGATTGCAAATTAATGAAATGCAAACGCAATTTCTGTACAGATTGAGTTTTATAAAAATTTCAATCGGCCAAATACTATTCTGTAGTCCCATTCTGTTCTCATTTCATGATCTTTGAGGGCTTTTTTCAATATCTTCATGGTTACTGCTGGAGTTTGCTTGATTTTAGATTTAGCATTATGACCGAGTTCTTCTAATTTCAGATCTGTGAGAAAGGGCTGATTCATTTTCACAATAGCATTGATGTCAATGAGTCTAATTGCTATATTTACTGCCAAAGTATTTTTTGCACTGCAATTTTGACAAGGATCGAATTTGGATTACATCTAGTACATTAATTCATAATATATTGCAAATCGTGCACGTCCTTCTACAATTCGCTTAGGTGTTGTTCCTGACTTTCTATCAATCTCTGAGTCCCGATAATTCTTGTCCCATATCTTAGTCTTAACTCAGATTAATGTGTTGTGTCATTGTTGATGCCAGGGTGTTGCACATATTATTTTCTTGAGCCTTTTCTGCAATAACATTTTTGCCGTGCTTATCGCTGTCACTTTGTTGTATTTTCATTATTTGTTGTGGTATTTCTTGAATCATCTGGCTGCTGTTCTCTGCGTTTTGTATGCAAAGTGTAACTTCAAAATCTGATTCCTCCCGAGCTCTGACTGCCTTCTTGGATAGTATAATTCATGTGAGATTCTCCCTACAAATAGCCAGAACGCTGCTAATCCTTGTTTTGCTGGCCTTAAACTACGACTCGCGTTGGGAAAGAAATTTGGCATACTAATTTTCTCCAAAAATCATCAAACTTGAAATGGAACTGTGGTAAAACCATACATGTTCGCATAGAAAAAATGAGATGTACTAAATTGGCATATGTGGGTGATTGTCCCAAGGAAATCCCTTTTGACTCCTGTGTGATCTGGCCTTCGTGGTATATCCCTGTTCAAATCCTCTTTGACAGTTCATTAATTTCATTGTCTTGATTTAATAAGTTTTCAGGAACTCATTCTGGGTATCCAAAGGGTGCATCATTTCCAATTTTGGTTGTTTGCATGTATTTGTACTTTAAGAAAATTGTATTTCCGTTTTTGTCTCAGGTTTAATAATGTTTATCTCATTCGCCAACTCTATGGCATATTGCCAAATATGGGAGGTAAAGACGTCAGGCAATTGGTGTATTGCTTGTAGTAACAGAGTTCTGCCTTTAGCTCGAAGATTCCCAACATTTCTCTCTACTTCTGATTCCGGAGGTGATCACTTACTCAATTTCATATTATTTGCTGTTGTGCACTGACATCCTCCATGAATGCCGTATCCACAAATATACTATTTTCTATTTGATAGTGTGGTATTTTAACGTTCTTGGTGCTGATACATTGCTCGAAATATAATTTAGCTATCATAGTTTCACTTCTGGTGTAATCTTCTTTTATGTATACACATGACAAGTTTTTTCAATTGTCTATGAATACTGTCGCAACCAAGTTTTTTCATGTTGAAGATTCCTGTCAAAGGTTTGGTGAACAGTGCTGTTGAGTATTCAATTCTGTTTGTACTTCAAAAGTTCAGAATATAACAACTATTGTAGTAGTGGAAACTTGATTAAATTATAAATTGTAAGTCTATCATAATCTTTAATCTCGTATTTTCGGCAGCTGAAGATTCTTGGGACAACTCCAGACCTCTCGCTGTCATAACTCTGTTCCTGTCCGTACCTGAGTATTTATCATCCTTTCTTACCTATTTACTCAATACCTTTCTTACCTGTTTACTCAACATGCTCCTGGGATCCTGCCTCTGCTTTGTATACAGTGATATGCCTTGACTGTGATTGTCATTCAGGATCAAATCCCTATATTTGTTAACCCTGCAATGGCTTTGTGTAGACATCTGCTACCAGCTCACTAGTGGGGCAATATTCCAATGTGGTCTTGGCTGTTGCATGTGGCATGTTCTTTTGCTTGATGAAGCCTTACCATTTTCCCTCAAGCAAAGTTGCACTCTTGTTATCCTGGTAGACAGTGTTCCTTTTTACCCTATGTCCTTGTTCCTCTAGGAAAGACTTTGTCCATAGCAACTGTCCAATTAGATCAATTACTCCTCAATTTCTGCCTCTGTTGAATTTTTTTATTTATTTTTAGTCTGATGGATGATGTGTAAGCAGTCCCTTTCCGCACCATTATGGCTTCTCCTGTATGACTTTGCATGTCTTGATGTGTTAAAAATCAAATGAAGAACCCAACCCCATTCATCTCCAGAATGCTACTTGTCGTAAGATTCAATATTAAATGTGGTGTTTATCTGAGATATTTTATGACACGGGTCAACTTTTTATAATCATCCGCATCTGTACCTTTGTTGTTAGAAATACAATGGCAGTTGAGATCAGATCGTGATCTTTGCATAGATAAAGCAGCTTAGCTAATATGTGGTGAAAACGTTGTGATTTGGATTTGTCCAGGGGTACTGGGTCTTTTGGGTTAACAGTGAAAAGATGGTTTGCTGCGGGTGATGGGGCATTGCCTTCCATGTCATTTGGAGCACCATCTAAAAGCTTGGACACAAATTCATGCATTGAAATTTCTACAGATCCTTGCATGGAAAAGTCCAGATCCACACCCAGGTAGTCATGCCTTTTTCCTCTTGTTTTCGTGAGAGGAGCTTCTTTTCCAAATTCTATTTCTAGGAGCTAGATTATTTGGTCAATCACTTGGCTTTCTATATGGGAGATTTTTAGATGATCCACACGCCAGGTTATTGTGAATTGGGAATTATTTAACTTTTATTTGCCACACATGGATCATATGCATTCAGAACAAAACACCTTTTGATCAGCTGGTCAGAGAGTCTCTTCCACAATGGGTATGCTGATCTTAGAGTTCTATAGAGGGCCTTTGCATAGTCGCACATATAGGGGAGGCTTTCCTTTCACAATTTGCACAAATTTTCTATATAGAGGAATTGCACAAGTAACTCTGCCATTTTAAGTGTAGTTTTAGGTGCAATACTTCCACATCCATATGACCTGCATGAATTCTCCTGGGAGATCCACTGTGGCAGCATCTCCATTTTCTCATACCATCTATAATGCATGACAATATTAGTGTCTCAATTTCTACTATAGGTGAGCCTGCATCCTCTTTGTTTGTGTGTTCATGCTGTTTGAATCCATCATCACATCATCCTCTGCCTTTCATTTTTGTACATCTTTGCTTTTTAGGAACATATGTTTTTCCAATGCTGATGCCTTTTCATTTTCACTTAGTTTATAAGAATCGCGTGGTTCAATTACACCTCTTTCATGTAGCTGTTGAAGTTCTTTCAAGACTGCTGCTGTTCCTGCATCACCCAAAACCTTAATTCCCTTATGCATTGGATACTGTGTCATTACTAAACTTTCTAAGATCACATGTAGATGTGAGTAATCCCTCTCGATTTTTGGTCTGAAGTTGTAGTGACTATTTCTATGGATGCCTTCAATTACAAACAAAATTTTGAGTGTCAAAATCAATGCTTTCGACGTGTGTATCCATTGTTGTATCTCCAGTTGTCAGTGGTATATTTTCTTCATTTTCTCTAATGGGAGCCTATGATGTCAATCCCTCTGTCTGTTGGTGCACTGCTGAAGTAGCCTCAGTTTCTGGTTCAGGGCCAGCTTCTTCTTCACTTGGCATTTCACTCAACCATCCAGGATGATCTTCATGTTCATCAACATTAATATAACTTTCACTATTAGGGTCAATGTCAAGAACTTGTTGTTCTTCTTCACTTGAGCCTTCATTTGCGTCTTCACTTGAATCTTCAATCTCTCACCATTTCTATCATAGCAAGCATTTTCCTCTACCAAGGTGAATCCTTTTCCAACCATATGATGCACCATCTCAATGACCTCCATGGGCATTGGGAGCAATGTCCATCTGTTCCTGTTGAGTTTCATTTCAGAAGTTAGCCTAATGAAATAGTGGCCACTGTTGGGAAACAATACAAGTTGGTCAAGATTTTTCTGGACGTAATACAGGTGACTTTTATAGATTTTCATAGAAAACTGAGTGGGAGTAAACGCAAACTAGGTCGTGGTGAGTGTTTGACAGATAAACAGTATTTGCAATTAACCATCAAAGGAGAGACTTAAAATTCTTCATCAGGTAGAGCAGTTTCCAGAGAATTTGGTGTCATAGAAAAAGCAATCCGAAATATAATAAAGGTCAAAAATGCGGTTAAACTAAGAATTTGACATACTAGTGAATAATTGAACAGTTGCCAGAATAACTTCAATTGGTAGATATCCCAAACTGGAGTTATTATATTTGACTGTTCAACCACTGGTTCTTTTGTTTATCTAAAACTCAAGAGGCAAATTTTTCCAACACTGATGCAGCTATCACCCCAAGCATAATAAGGCCACTTGCTACTAAAACAGGATTGTCACCTGAATTCCATTTGGCTTTTGGCAGGAATGGCAACGCAGAGGGCTTGCTGTTCGTTTTTTTGACAAGCCAGTCAGAGAAAAGCCATCGTTCGAATTTGCGCGAATTAGATTTTCTAACTTGAGTTTGAACTTCACCATCCGCAGAGTGCTCTGATAATCCAGCTTGTTTCAGCTCTTCGAGGTATTCCTTCATTTCACCTCGAGACTTGGATATTGCTAGTTCCGTCCTCTTTGCTGGAACAACATCGTTTGCCCAAACTTGTGCTGCCGCAGCTGAAACAAATAGAATTATCACGAAAGCTACTAGTGTTGGTGTACTAGGCACTAGCGGCTCAAACTCGGTTGTGCCAGTAGAACTAATGCTTTGTGAGACGGAAGTGGTAGATTGCCAAGAATACTGGGCAAAAAGAGCTGTGTTCTTAGTACTATAGTATCTTATACTTTCGCGGAAATTTCTATCTGCTTCATTAAACTTGCGAATAGCAACTCCTTCTATTTTACCACTTGGCTTAAAAACGAATCCTGAAGTCATCTTCTAATTCGTGGATTGACTCCACAAAACAAAATGTAGGATTCCAGCTGAATCTTGAGTTTAAAAATGTAGTCCTGTCTAAAAGCCCACGTCATGTCAGACTATGATATATTCAGAATTGCTGAGCAAGTTAACAGAGAACTAAAGATAATTCCTGAGAACCGTCAGGCGGTCTTTTCCAACCTTTCAGCACGTGGTCAGTCGTGTTTGTTTAAAGGGTTTTTAAGATACTCCTCAGATATACTCCTGAACGATTAAATTTAGCCTTTTTCCTGTATTGAGCTACAAGTCTTCAGATTTGGTGACATTAGAAGAGAGATCGCATCAATCAAAATTAAGAAAAAGTCGACCGCCCCAAACTTGTTAGTAAACACTCTTCAAGATAATAGAGAATCATTAAAAGGAAAAGATGCACCAAGTCACACAATTTAAGTTACATTTATAAACAAACGCAAATTATCAACACCATTGCTTTTGCGTAGAAAGATTTAAAAGATAAAAAGATACAGCGGATTAGTTCAACCATAGGAATGCCGCACGTCAGAGTCAACTGAGTGTTTGCTTGAAGCATATGAGCTACAGAGCGTCCTGCTTGTTTAATTCCGTCCAATAGGAATGTATGCACCTTTTGCGAAATATTGATCTTATCATCATCCGTTCAATCGCTCTTTAACGCCAATCAAACAAAAATATGTCTACCGTAAATAATTAATACATAGTCGTCTGTTGTGTAAGCTTTGTCCTAGCAATGAGAACCGACTAACTTCTTCGTAAGAATATAATGCGCTTCTCATTCGTCCAAGTGCCAGAGAAGGACCGAAAGTTTGGGGCATACAAACATAAATTTAGATGTAAGAGTTGGCATACGGCATGTCTAAATTATTTAGCTATGTTAATATGTCAATAATCTAAATCTTTAAGCATCTCCTTCTCAATAATCTTTCTCCGATTCTAGGATGTGAGTTAAAATTCCATTTTCAAAAATGTGTCTGAATAGACATGATTTAGGTTGTACCATGCTTTCATTATTTACATAATTCTTTTTTTGTCGAATCTGCTTGAGGTTAAGTTACGCATACATACTACCATCTGGTTCAAAGAAAGTATTTTAACTGGAAAAGGTCACTTTTACTCTTCACATCTCGTGCTGATCATGATATATGGCGAGCGGATCCGAATAACTGAATTATTGAGAACAGGCATACTCCTAGGTAGTATCCCATGAGGACAACAAAAAATAAGACTTGTCTGTTGTAGCAGTTCTAATATGTATATACTTAAAAGCATATAACAAATCGAACGTAGCAACTTTGTCAGTTGCGGGTTTAATTTTTCATGATAGGTGCTGAACCCCTGAGTTTCCCTGCCGGCGTGCTCTAAACACGTGTATTCTGTTTTGCAAAGTGCCACTTCACATAACTGTATGAAGGTGGCGAGCCACTCTACAAACAAAAAAGTTTGAATTCTGGAGTCATGTCCTTTTGCGCGCACTCTATTATGCAAAATTCGTCAATTAGAGATATGTAGATATATACAATAAGTAATTCAGCGCCAGCGTGTGGTTTTCCGTCGCGCCCGAAATTCATTGAAATTTCAGAAACGTCCGTGCAGATTCGTTAATACACCAATTGCGCGCCTGCTTCTCGAACACTGAGGATTACCGATTTTAACATGTAGCTAGGATTTCATTCAAGCTTGAACTATGTTCGATATTCAAAATTTCGTTGACGTAGCAACTAATACGAACGTGTAGATTGCGGTTTTCGATCTTGGCCGAACTCGCCATCGCTCACGGGAACAACGCAGACCGAGATTCACCACAAGCAAAAGCAACTCATCGAAGCCCATCTACTGTCCAAAGAAGGTATCAATAAGATCAGACTCTTTATTCAAAGCAACAACATCACCATTTTTGTCGCTTCGGATCGTAAACCAATAAAGACTTGCAGGCGCTAACTGGTATATAACCCTACCATGTCTGTACCGAGCAATCAGACCATGAGTAATGAACATAACACTTCGATCCACTGCAACCTGGAAAGCGTGGAGAAATCGACAAAAGATGAAATTTGCGTCAAAGTTGAAAACTGCAAAATTAAGGATGCCAGGCCAAAAGAAGTAGTAGTTACTTGCACCACAAGCGAAGACGAGTCACACCCGGTAAAAGATGTAACGACAAGAGTCGAATCTGGCAGCGATACTCTTTGTTCGGACTCTGTGGAAAGAATGAGAAAGGACGCAACAAATGGAGACGAAAGTTTTGATGAATTGGAAAAGCTCTTGAGAGATTTAAAGCTGTACGAGTCACCAGCTGGAGGCGCTCTTCGTATCTCCGTCTTGGCTGATCTCGAAGATCTCCTTCAACGATGGACTGACTCCATCGCTGTGCCTCCATCATATTCAAAGGGCATCGAAACGAGAGTCCATGTTTGCACCTTTGGGTCATATCGTTTAGGAGCTCACAAGCCCTCTTCTGATATGGATGTTTTATGTTTCGCACCTTCCTACGTCACTCGGAAAGATTTCTTTTCGTCCCTTGTTGATATGTTGGAGAAAGATGGAAACGTTTCTGATACACACTGTGTACCCGCAGCTTACACGCCAGTTATGAAATTCAAGTTACATGATATTAGAATAGATTTGCTCTTTGCGCACCAGAGTTCGGCGCGCACAAGGACAACGTCTCCTCAGACTATTGAAAATAATACAAGTAATTATCACGAGCCGAATTGTGATTGCGGTGACAGTGTTGCCAGTACTGCGAGCACTAAGGATGAGACCATGTCTTCCGATTCCTCAACAACAGACATGCTGAAGTCAATCGTAGAATCTGACACTGAGTCGCTGGGTCCGATCAAAAAGAAGCACAGACTGGAATTTCACATAAGCGATCACCACTTAATAGGATTGGACGCTCAAAGTATTAGATCAGTTAATGGAGTTCGTGTTGCACAAATGTTAATTGACGTTATACCATCAGGCAAGATAAGAGACTATCGTCTCGTTTTACGTACGGTGAAAGAATGGGCGTTGGTCAAAGGAATTTACAGCAACGTCTTAGGTTTCCTCGGAGGTGTAAATTGGGCAATTTTAGTGGCGAAAATTTGTCAGGTATGTTACTCGTGCTAGAAAACGGCGTATTTTGGTTCTTCTTAACCTATTCTCGCTCATCATCCATAATTATTTTGATTTCTGGAAGATGCATCCGGATGCGACCCCGACCGAGCTGCTATTGCAATTTTTCAGAACTTTTTCGAGATGGAGTTGGCCAAAGCCAGTTCACATAGTGCCACAACAATTAAACCCGCCACCAGGAGGTAAGATCAACTCTTGCAACGAAATCCATTTTATAAACTTAAAGCCAACCCTCTAATTTTCCATCTATCGACAGTTTCACCGCAGCTTGTTTGGAACCCACAAGGTAATCCTCGAGATAGTGTACACTTGATGCCTATTATCACTCCTGCATACCCAAGTATGAACTCTGCATATAACGTGGGCCTGCCACAGCTTCGAAGGATACGGAGCGAGCTTGATTGTGCAAGGCACATCATAGAGCATATTGTCATCAAGAAAACTAAAGATGGAAGATCTCGAGCCAACTGGAAGGATTTGTTTCGGGAAAGCGACTTTTTCAGAGTTCATTTGAATTATTTGCAGGTGAACATTAGCGCAACCCATGCCAAAGATTTTCGCACCTGGTTTGGATTTTGTGAATCTCGCTTGCGAATCTTAATTGCAAGTATGGAATCCCCTGAAAATGGCATTCAAGCTTATCCTTATTC
>Ga0075156_10002585_pt1 | contig 10090 bp, 10 predicted proteins | sample JI81AbrownDNA_FD_70966 | JGI IMG/M metagenome (GOLD analysis project Ga0075156, IMG submission 70966) | Wastewater effluent complex algal communities from Wisconsin, to seasonally profile nutrient transformation and Carbon sequestration -... | ecosystem: Engineered > WWTP > Effluent > Algae...
GCGTCCAATTTGGATAAGGATGTATTGGAAGATACTTTATCGGTATTGCTCAAGCATGAAGCCGATCTGCAAAAGGCGAAGCGGCAGTTGATGGCTCCCCCGCCACAACAGCAGAAGCCAAAGCCGAGAAATAATAATGAAGATTTTGGAAGGTTTTCTGGGAATTAACTTTATCGTCATTACGAGCCGCTCTTCCCTGCACCGAACGCAGGACGGTGTGGCGAAGCAATCCCCTACTCGAAGAGGAGATTGCTTCGCCGGGAAGAGCACCCTCCTCGCAATGACGGGAGTGTATAAATTATGGAATCCCGAATTTTACAGTTAATTGCAGCGTTGCGCGCCAGCGGGGTGCGCGTGTCTTTGGCGGAATCAGCCGAAGCGTTTTCGGCTGTTGATTTAATGGGGATTCAAAACCGTGAGGAATTTCGTTTATCTCTGCGAGCGACGCTTATCAAAGATTTGAAAGACATCGCCACTTTTGATAAATTATTCCCGCTGTTCTTCGGGTCGGGACAGCCGCCAGAGATGGGCGGTAATCCGATGGATGACCTGTCGCCCGAAGAAATTCAGATGCTGGCTGAGGCGTTGCGCCAGTTCGCGGAGAATCGCAACTTGTTGCGTCAGCGCATGGAAAGGCTGATGAGTGGCGATCAATTGTCCCGTGCGGAGCTTGAGGCGTTGGGTCAGTTAGTCGGATTGAATCAGGCGGACAATCTCAATTATCAAAACTGGATGGCGCAGCGCATGATGCGCGCGATGGCGTTCCCCGAAGTGCAAAAGGTGATGAAGGAATTGATGGAGCAGCTCGCGCAGATGGGTATGAACCGCGAGCGTATCGAGCAAATCCGTGAGATGATCCAGCAGAATATGCAGGGGATGCAGGGGCAGATGGAGCAGTTTGCGGGCGAGCGCATTGCCGAGAATTTGAGCGAGAAACCGCGCGGCGAGAATATTGATAATTTGATGAACCGTCCGTTCCATGCGTTGACCGATGAAGATAAAAAACTTTTACAGCGTGAAGTGAAAAAACTGGCCGCCATGCTGCGGACAAGAATCGCGCTGCGGCAGAAGCGCGCCAAGAATGGACAGATGGACCCGAAGGCGACGATCCGCGCGAGTTTGAAATATCACGGCGTGCCGATGGAGATCAAACACAAAGACCGCGTACACAAACCGAAGATCGTGGTCATTTGCGATGTGAGCACGTCGATGCGTTTTTGCTCGGAGTTGATGTTGAGCTTTTTGTTTGCGCTGCAAGGACAAGTGCGCAAGACTCACGCGTTTGCATTCATTGATCATCTTGAATCGATCTCGGAGGATTTCAGCGGCGCGAATGCAGATGAGGCGATTCAGTCTGTTCTGTGGCGCATGCCTAGCGGACATTACAACACAGACCTCGGCTGGGCGTTGAATGATTTCAACAGCGAATACATGGATACACTGAACAGCGGGACGACGCTCATCATCGTTGGGGATGGGCGCAATAATTACAATGACCCGCGCCTCGATATTTTCTCGCACATGTCCCGCCGTGCCACGCGGACGATTTGGCTGAACCCCGAGCCGCCGCTGATGTGGAACGGAGACAGCGACATGCCAAAATACGCACCCTTGTGCAGCAACGTACTGAAGGTCAGTAATTTGCGCGAGTTGGCAAATGCAGTGGATGAAATGATGATGGAATGAAATTACTCATAAGTAGAAGTACAATTAAAGGATGCCCATACTTTACGACATAAGCCCCGAGATCAATCTACTTATTTATATTTGCACAGAGACATTAAATGGTGTCAAGTTTTTTGAAACCGCCGATAAGGCAGTCCAAGATTCTCATTATCGGCCTCAAATGAAAATGATCATTGACATTTCCACCGCAGAGATAGACACATCCGTATCCGACATGCGCCTTGCGATTGAGAAAAATAAAATTTTAATGGCTGGCGGTCAGAAACTCGGATTGGTGGCTGTCTATACGCAAAGTACCAGCTTGAAATTCCTGGCGGACGCACTAAAAATCATGTCACCAGACGCCCCTTCAACATTTTCTCTTTGCAGCAACAAGCGTGACGCCATTTCGTGGCTGGGTTTATCTGAACTTGAGAAAGAGGTTGTCCAATTTTGGGATGCCGCAAGCGCAAAAGCAAGTAAAGCAGAGTAATCCCTTTTTTTCGCATTTAAGCCTGGGCAATATTATAAGATCCAACATGTCATATTGCAAAATCTGTTAGGCCAAAGGGTATAATATATGTATCCGGTTGCGGCGCAGGCGTTGCGCTATAATTTTCCACAATCCCTTTTTTAGAAAGTTACCCTCCCTTCAGGTATAAAATTATGGCCAAAATTCTGATCGTTGATGATGACGAAAAAGTCACCACACTGTTGGACAGGTTTCTGTCCTCAAGGAAATACCAAGTTACAGCAATCAATGAGAGTTCAAAAGCAATCCAAACGGCGCGGACTCTCCGTCCCGATCTCTTTATTTTGGATATTATGATGCCCCCGCCCGACGGCTTTACCCTCACAAGGGAATTGCGCGCCGACCCAAACTTTTCCCGAACCCCGATCCTGATCATCACCGCTCTGGATAACAGCAACAGCAAAGCCACCACCTTCGGCGCCAATGATTATCTGACAAAGCCTTTCGACCTTGATGAGCTCATCTTAAGGATCGAAGCTCTTTTGCCCAACTCATAAACGATAAAATAGGGAATATTCTTATTATTCTCTTTTTTGCAAGCAATTTTTGATACCTGCTATTTGGAGAAGTCTTATGGCAAAAATCTTGATTGTAGATGATGACACACAAACCACCACTTTGTTAGAAAGTCTGGTCAAAATGGCCGGGCATCAACCTACTTCCGTAAATCTCAGCAGGCATGCAATAGAAGTAGCCAATTCGATCATTCCGGATCTCATCCTTCTGGATATTATGATGGAAGGAATCAATGGCATTGAGCTTTGCAAGCTGGTCAAGGCCGATTCGGCACTGAAAGGTGTCCCAGTTATCATGGTCTCAGCGCTGGATGACATTGGAAGCAAAAGAGACTCTTTCAACGCAGGCGCGGCTGATTTCATCACAAAGCCTGTGCGTCCCGGGGATTTTACCGAAAGAATACATAAAGCAATACACGATTAAAGTGCAACATCGTAAGTGGTCTTGCGTTTTATCGGGCCTCTCACCCCGATGATTCCTCACTCTGATGCAGGAAAACAAAACGGGCGCTGGCATGGGATTTCCATGCGCAGCGCCCGTTTTGTTGCTTCGGGAATATTCAGTTATGGGTTTGGTTCGATCTGCCTCCTAAAGAGATTCTGATAAGGGTTTGATACCGATACACTTCATTATTTTCATGGGCGTAGTGTCACTTCATTCGCTTGATGGTTGCCCCCATTTTCCATTGGGTCATGCTTTGCTTGTGCGAATCCGGCAAAGTTTCCAAACATGCTCTTTTCCTGTGACTCTTATTCTGAAGTTATTCTTGAATTGATTTGTTTATTATGAATTTGATCTCCTTTTTGATGATGTAGCTGTGGGATTTGGGTACAACAGTAGAAGCCCGGCGGCTTGCCAGGCTTCTTGAGAGGGGAATTAAATGTGGAAAAAAGGAACAGGTGGGATTATATGGATTTGAGTGGAGCTGCCAAAGCACGTAGGCTGCAGGATTCACGCTCACATTCCCTACGGGCGAAATATGAATCAAAATGCAGAATCACATGTTTTCAACATATCCACCCTGACCGACAAATAACGTTTGAAATAAAACCTTATGATTGAACCGGGCAGGCGGCACTCCGTATGGGACACCACTTCTGAAATGGAAGTATTTCAGGAAAAATAAGCCTGTCAGTTTCAGTATTCTTCAAAAAACATCCTTGCTGAAAATACGCATTCCATTACAGAGCAATTGGAAAAATAAAATAGAATAGTATATTTACACATTACTGCCGGTGACGAGATACGGAAAGGTTCGAAGTAACCATGAACACATTACCCGCAATTCCACTTAGTGTCATCAAAATTCGAATCCCCCCCAGGCGGCACGAAACGATCTCGCGCCCACGCCTGATCTCGCGTCTCTACGATCAACTCGACAAGCCGCTGCTCTTCGTCGTCGCGCCGGCCGGGTACGGAAAGACCTCCCTGTTGGTGGACCTGGCAGGACAGGTCGAGATGCCGTTTTGCTGGTTTTCCCTGGATGCCCTGGATCAGGACCCGCAGCGTTTTTTGCGTTATTTGATCGCGGCCATTGCAGAAAAATTTCCCGACTTCGGAAAGGCTTCCTTCTCCGCCCTCGAAAACCTGAACTCGCTGAGCGAGGATCAGGAACAGGTATTGGTGACCCTTTCGAATGAGGTCATCTCCAAAATCCACGAACATTTCATTCTTGTGCTGGATGATTTTCACTTTGTGGAGGTGGCGCCCGCGATCGGCCAAATTCTGGGGCGCTTCCTGCAGCTGGCAGGAAATCACATCCACCTGATCATCACTTCGCGAAATCTACCCGACCTGGCTGCCCTGCCCTTAATGATCGCACGAAATCAGGTCGGCGGGTTGTCATTCAAGGATCTGGCCTTTCAAGTCGAGGAGATCCAAACCCTTTTCAATCAGAACCACGGAATGGTGGTTGGTCGGGAGGATGCTGAGGCTCTGTTACAGGAAACCGAAGGGTGGATCGCAGCTCTTCATTTGAGCAATGGGATGCCGGGCACATTGCCTCAATTCAAGCCGTTGGTATCTACATCGGTTCTGTTCGATTTCTTCTCCCGCGAGGTGATGGATCGTCAGCCCGAACCGATCCGCCAGTTCATGCTTTTAACTTCCATATTTGATGCTTTTGATGTCGGATTCTGCGAACGTGTATTAACACCACTCTGGAGCGGAAACATACCAGACTGGCAGAGCTTGTTTCAACGGGTTCAATCCGAAAACCTGTTCAGCCTCCCTTTGGACGAAAAGGGTCGCTGGATGCGCTACCACCATCTGTTTCAACACTACCTCAGGTCAAAACTGCAATATGAAAACCCTGCCCTGGCCTGGAGTATTCAGCAAGGACTCGCTGCGGCGTATGAAGAACAACAAGCCTGGGAGGAGGCCTTGCAAATCTACGACCGGTTGAACGATCATCAAAACCAGGCGCGATTGCTGGAGGAAACCGGATACAACTTCATCGGAGCGGGGCGGATCCTGTCCCTGGAGAACTGGCTCAAAAAGCTGCCGGTGAACCTGCTTTATTCCCGGCCGATATTGATCTCTCTCCTGGGAGCCGTGCGTTCCACCCAGGGGGATCAGCGCCAGGCGTTGAATCTATTAAACCGGGCAGAGGCCGGCTTGAGGGATTCGGGAATTCTTCGCCAATGGGTCCTTACCCTTGTCCGACGCGCAGAGGCGAACCGACAGCTTGGGGAACACGCGGCGGCCTTAAGTGATGTTCAACAAATTCAGGAACTCAATGCCCGCGATTCATCCCTGGATATTCAGATCGCATACGCAGAGTCCCTGCGCATTCGGGGACTGGCCCTGTTCGGTCAGGGCCTGGTTCAAGAATCTCTTTCCTGGCTGGAGGATTCCCTGCACCGGTACCGGCAATTGGGTCTGAGCAATCTAATCCCCATTCTGGAAACGGAATTGGGAGTCGTTCATCGACGCTTGGGTGAACCACAGATCACCGCTCGATATTATGCCAGCGCTCTGCAAAGTCTGGAGCAATCCGGAAATACAGGCTGGAAGGCACGCCTGCTGAACAACATGGGTATGTTGAAATACATGACCGGCCAATTGGAAGAGGCGTATCCTTTATTGGATGAGGCCGCCCGGGTTGCAGGCCAGTGCGGTTATGTTCGAATTCAAACCAATGCCTTGATCAGTCTTGGCGATTTATTAACCGACTTAAACGATCTTGAGTCAGCCTTTGCCTGTTACGATCAAGCACTGACTCAGGCGTCCCAGCTTGGGCACTCGCTTTACATTTTTTACGCCTCGTTGGGAGAGGCGCGCTTGAAACGGCTGGGCGGGGATGTCCGACAGGCCATGGAAGATCTGCGGCAGGTGGAAGTATCCCAGATCCGTTTGGGGAGTTTTGAGCGTGCTTTTTTCAGTCTGGAACTTGGCCATTGTTTAATGGAGAATGGCAGTTTGGAGGAGTCCGCCAGATATTTTGAGGAAGCTGCAAATTTGTTTGGTGAGGGGGGGAATCAAACAGAGGAACAGGTAGCGCGTTTTTGGCAGAATGTGCTGCAATGGCTCAACTCCTCCCAAAGCGGGGTCAGCCGATTGTCCAGCCAGATTCCGCCGCAACGTGAATGGCGGACCCCAACTCCTTTGATGATCAGCGCCGGGCATGCCGCCCGCTGGTTGAAGAAAAAGGGATACAACCAACTGCTCAAGGATCCCGATGTGCGTTTATTTTTTGAGCACGCAATCCGCCTGTTTGATCATCTATCAGACCTGCGGAAGGATTTGGCAAGTCCGGTGGGTCATGAGTCTTCCAGACCCAGACTGGAAATAATCAGCTTTGGAGGGATGCAGGTGTTCCATGATGCCAGGCTTGTGGAACTCTCCGACTGGCAGACACGCGAGGCAAGGGACTTGTTCTTCTATCTTCTTCAATCGCCGCCTCTTACCAAGGAGCAGATCGCAATGGACTTTTGGCCGGATCTTTCGCCGGCCCGCATTAAAACGAGGTTCAAGATCAATATGTTTCGTATCCGCCAGGCACTTGGACAGGATGTCATCCTGTTTCGGAATGACCAATATGGGTTCAATCGTGGTCTCCTCTATGTCTGGGATCGCGAACGACTTGATGCCTTGCTCCAGGCCTCCAGCCGGCGGACTGTGATCCAGGAACGCATTGATCTGCTTGAACAGGCTCATACCCTTTTCAAGGGACAATATCTGGAAGAGGTGGAGACGTTTTGGGCGGAAACGGATCGAATTAGATACAGGGATATGCAAAGAGACGCCATGCTGGATCTGGCGGAACTTTACCTGCGCAAAAGCCGTGTGCAGGATTGTCTGCATTTGACCCACAAACTTCTTGAACTTGACCCGCTCCTGGAGTCGGCGCACAGGCTGGTCTTGAAAGCCTGTGCCGCCCAGCATGATCCTGCCGGCCTGGCCCGGCAATATCATGAATATCAAAAAATTCTGGAGGACGAACTGGGCATGTTGCCTTCCGTGGAGATGAGGACCCTGTACGAAAAGTTGCTGGCTGAGATTTGAGGCCACCTTTGTAACCGGCGTTGGGATAAAGTTGGGACGTCCAATTAATTTCTTATAAAGAGGTGTCCCATGAAAACCACAATTTTCAAACTCATGCTTTCTGTTTCGAAGATCAACAAGACCCATTTGCAGATCTTCTGGGCCGTTTTGGCACTGTCCATGCTGGTCTTGGGCGCAGGTGCTCCTGAAGATGTTGGAGGCGTTGGGATTCGCCGTTGATCCTTCTGACTGCCGTGCTTGGCGGCGGGATCGTCGGCTGGGGAGTGGCCAGATGGCAGGGGCGCATCTGGCTTCCTCCAGTAATGAATATGCCGGCGTTGGCTGTTTTGGGCTTCCTGCCCCAGTTCTTTGCGTTCTATATGCCGGCAACCAGAAGTCTAATGCCGGATCCGGCGGCCTCCTTCTGTCTGGTATTTTCCCAATTTCTTCTGCTTGTGTTTAGCTGGCAGAATCGTGACTTGCCGGGAATGCCCTGGTTAATGGCGGGGCTGGCATGTAATTTTGCGGTCATTCTTGCCAACCGTGGTTTTATGCCACTCCCTTTGGAAACCGCCGCGCGCTTTATCCCGCACGATATTCTGGACACGTTGGTCATTGGCGCTCGCCTGAGTAAATCCAGCAAGGATATCCTGTTGCCGGAGGCCATGATCTGGTTTCCCTGGCTGGCAGACCGGTTTACCTTCCCGTCTTTTTTTTCTTATCGTGTTGCTTTCAGCCTGGGGGACATGGGGATCTCCCTGGGAGCCTTTCTTTTACTGGTGAAAGGGCACCACACCTCCCCCGTCCATATCTCAGGAGATTTGTCATGATCACAAAAACACTAACGTCGCCCGCAACTCATACTCAAGTCCAGATGGATTCAGATATGAGTTCCATTCGGCACCTGCTTGTTGGCGCTGTGATCGATATGGATTTTTGTGCATTGTTGCTTGATCAACCTTTGGAAGCTGTGTCAGCGGGATTTGGTGGTGAAAGTTTTCCGTTGTCCGCCTATGGTCTTGAAGTCATCAGGGGAATTCAGGCGGACAGCCTGAGTGAATTCGTCTACTTGCTGAATGAAAAGATCCCCATTCTCTAGCCACGCACTTCCAGCGGCCGGGTCATGGATGCCCGGCCTGGATAATTCAATATCAGAAAGGGGGACGGAGGAGGGTTCGTTCGATTTGGCATTCTGGGCAAGACGGTGGCTGGAGTATCTGGGAAACCGATACCAGCTCAATCAGGCCTGGATGACGTTCGTTGAAAGGGGGGATCGCGTTGACGGATGGCCGTTGGATATCCCGCTGCCTGATCATCTTAATGAACGAAGTGAATACGCATCCCTGTCGTTGATAAACAAGGGGATTGTCTTGGGCCGGCTGGTCGTACATGCGGGAGAGCCACCTTTGCAGGGGATCGTGGAGGAACTCCGCTCTCTGCTTCCAGTCCTTGCCCACGAACTATCTTTTGAATTGGACAGACATCGTGCTTTGCAGGCAGAGCGCCGCATCGTCAGGCTGTTGCAATCTACTCTGGATATTTCCAGTATTTTGCCCGTTGTATTGCAGGAGGTGGCCGCCCTGTTAAAGGCGGATGCCGCCATGATCTCGGCAAAAACTTCCTTCGATGGGAACAACAAGGGGGTATTGGCCAGCTTCGGTTTCAATGACCGCGAGGCGGAACAGGCCGGCCTGATCACCATGGAAGGAATGGAAGACGATAGGGGTGGAAATTTTGTTTGGCTGCACGGAAAACCAAGGGACGATTTCCAAACCATCCTGGTCCTGCCGTTGACAGGAAAAAATCCGCCGGCGGCTGTCATGAAATTCTTTTGGCGGGATCAGCATTCCCGCGATCTCAAGGACGGAGGAGAGTCTGACGAAATTTTTCGTGAGATCACCCTGGCTCTTGAGCGATCGGTCTTGTATGCGGAAGTACGGCAGGCCGCTCAAAGCGGCGTCCAGCACTACCACGCCATGGTAGAAGGCTTGACCAAAGTTCTGGGGCTGCGCGATCATGAGACCGAGGAGCACACCCGGCGGGTGAGCCAGATCACCATGCAGTTCGCAAAACATCTGCAAATCCCGTCCGAACAGTGGAGCGGGATTCAGAGCGGTGCCTTGCTTCATGACATTGGCAAGCTCGGCGTGCCGGATGCGATCCTGCTTAAACCAGGCAGCCTGACCACTCCCGAACGGCAAATGATGCAGATGCATGTGATCTATGGACACACCATTCTTGCGCCATTTACCGCAGATCAGCAAACTCTGGACATTGTCATGCACCACCATGAACGCTGGGATGGCGGCGGGTATCCCCAAGGAATTCAGGGCGAGAGGATCCCCTGGGTGGCCCGTATGTTCTCCGTGGTGGATGTCTTCGATGCCCTGACATCAGATCGGCCGTATCGAACCGCCTGGCTGCATACCCAGGCACTGGAGTTCATCAAGGAAGAGGCCGGCAGGCAGTTCGATCCCCATCTGGTAAGTTGCTTTCTGGAGATTGCAGACAAACTGGTGTAAGTATAAGAAGCAAAACATTATTTAAGTGGCGTCTCATGACAACCGGGGGAAAACGAATATTGGAAGACCCATCCATCTCACATTCTGCAATGGAGATTCTCCTTAAAGACCAAGTCCGATGGTTTGGGCTTGGTGATTTTTCCCTGCTCAGGGGTTTTTGATCTCATGCAAATAAGGGAGACTCTCAAAGCATCTAGGTGGCTGGATTCATACCCCTTTTCTTTATTTAGACCTCTTGCATAAGTGTGCCATAATAGGCAGATGAGATACGAAACCGTACAAAAGCTCAATGATGAAGAGTTCAAGCGATGCACAGGCGTTCAGCGCAACACCTTTGAACAAATGCTGGCAGTTGTGGAAACAGGCTTGC
>Ga0075156_10002590_pt1 | contig 10086 bp, 9 predicted proteins | sample JI81AbrownDNA_FD_70966 | JGI IMG/M metagenome (GOLD analysis project Ga0075156, IMG submission 70966) | Wastewater effluent complex algal communities from Wisconsin, to seasonally profile nutrient transformation and Carbon sequestration -... | ecosystem: Engineered > WWTP > Effluent > Algae...
AGAGCATCAAGCTGCATGAACTCATTGAACTTGGTAATGACCCTATGCTTGTCTAGTTCAGAGAGCATGCTCTTGATATATGTGACCATGGACCTAGAGTTGATAGTAATCCTTAAAATCAAGATTTTGAGGAGCATGGGTCCATCATCAAATGTCTCCTTGTGAGATCCATTTGTGACGACAATAGATGGCTTGAGGCTGCTTGTTGTTATCTTCAGTGCGCACGCCTTGTTGATTTATTGGATGAGGCACACATACATTTGTTGTGAAAGCTGTCCATTGCATTTCAGAACTATCGGCCCATTGTGTCCAACTCAAAGCATGTCTTGACATTATCCTGATATTCGTCCATTGAGATGGTACCATACTCTTTCAGCAAGTTCTTACCATTTATGTTGCATATAGACAGCCATTCTGAAACTTTGGCCCTAATTGCCACTGTGTATAGGAAACTATGAAGCATGTTATCTTCTCTATTGTATAATTCGTCCTCTAATTTGCAAGTTGCTTTGGTCCATTGTTTGATACCACTGTTAGTGGTGTAATCAATCACCACATTCATTGACAAGCCTGGGGTCAACCCTTTTGTGCTATTCATGGTATTTCCTGTGTAAGAAAGCTTGAATGCCCTGCAATAGGGGTGTTTGTTCTTGAAAATGTCCTGCAGGTGAGGCAGTTGTAATTATAGTTGCCTTTTTATTAGGGGTGACAGTGACCCATGTTAGAAGTGCTGACCTCCAATTGGGTTCTTTCATAAGAGAAGATGATTTGAGTAAGAGTTTTATATTGAGCAGTCATGGATGGTGAGTCTGTAAGATACTACGTTTGCACATCTCAACCAATCCAATCCATTTAGTTTGTGAACTCTGTAGTGATTCAAGACTTCCCTGGCGTTCGAGAAATGGGACAAATAGTTTTTGGCGTGCCCTACATATGCGCGAGAATCATTTTCTTTGCATTATGTACTTAGCTTATACAACAGAACTGTTCTAAAATTTCAGTGGTCGATTTCTTCATGGTTCAAGCAGTCCGGCTGCTCAAGAGACACTCGACAAACAGGATAAATTTTCGTACTGGTCATTTTCCGCGACCTTTTTCAAGAAGCAAAGAGATACTAAGAGTTCTATAATCAGAGACAGTTACACAGTCAAATGTGTGTTGCAGAGTATTGCATTATAGTTCATCGTCTGATTTAAATATTACAATCAATCATTCGATTAACTCACTACCAGTGTGGAATAATAAGTTTACCCCTAGCATTCTTCCTTTCATCTTCAAAAAATGTCAGGTCTTCCTGGTCGAATTCTGGAGACTTTTTTTTCACAGGCATACCATTATCACCGAATTCCCATGATACGATCTCGTTACACCAATTGTAAATCTTGTCACAAAAGCCTTGTTGCGGCAAAATCGTGAAAGGTTCTTCCATCTGAGTTGCAAGCTCATCAATACCAAACAAAAACAGAGATATGACAGCTGTTGCTGGTACCATACCCACATGATTCCATGTGCCTTTAAACGGTTCCCAAAGGGCGAATGGCATCAATATCAACCATAAAGACAAGAATCTAGCTGTGTGTCGTGAATAAAACAAAGGCACAGGTGATGTCAACAATCGTTCACTGCTTCCTAGATTGTCTTCGAATATTGTCACCGCAGTGTGTACTTCATTCTTTCGCACAAAATGCATCGGGCAATTCTCAATAGCTATAGATAAATCAAATAAGGCTCTATTCGGTCTATGTGCAGCTTTAATAATTGCTTCTGCTTGTCTCTCAGGCAATTTCTGGTAAAGTTCTTGTCTGAATTGCTCCTCGTCCTCCCTTTCAGGGGATAAATGCCTTTTCATTGCACGAACAAAAGACCAAGTGGCGAGGCTTACTGCTTTCAAGTCTTCTTTTCTCTTCTCTGGTGAAACGTTAGTGTCGTCGTAGAAAGCATTTGCCATTCTCACAAGATCCCTTGTGTGATTAATATTCATTCCCCAGTTTTTGCGGGCTTCGTCCCATCGTTTGTAAGCAGAGTTAGTTCTGAAAACTAGATGAGCAGACAAGTCAAGTGGAAATTGTTAAAAAAGTTACAGCAGATTACTATTCCCAAAAGTTGATTCTTTACTTACTCAAAAGAAGACCCAAGGATGGGCTTGCCAAAGTGAAAGGCGCTAGTGGAAGACCAATCACAGGAAGATAAATACTCTGAAAAATTGCCTCGTGAGTAACTCCGCTGAAGTCAGTGAATCCTCCAACAAGATTATTATATACGCAAATAAGAAACGCAATCGATGTGGTTGCTAAAATTTCATTTCCAATATTTTTGTACACTCCTGACACTGTCATGGCAGTCAGTTGACGAAGAAATCTATCAGGTGAACGATGCTTAACCCAATCATCATGAGTATATACTGTTCGCCTGTAAGTTCGGCTCTCCTCTCCGTAAGAGATGTCAGTTATAGGTGAAAAAGGTGGGGGGTACACAGTGTTTCTAAAGAGTACCGTGGTGCTTGCTTTAGTCGAAGACGTCAAACTTGGTACTATGAGAGCATGGGTGCGCTTGTGTGTTATGAAAATCAGAACGAAGCTTAGGGCGAAGTAAATTCTTGCGAAGCCCATTTTGAAACTCTCACTCGGTAGCGTTCAATTTGCCGGTTTCTGATTAGGCCAATTTCAAGATTTTTAAATTAAATGTCAAACTTATTTTAAGCATTATCTGCAAAGATTCACTGACGTCTTGCAAAGCGTTGATGCTTGTTCGCAAGTCGGTTGTAAAAACTGCACAGTTCGCTGTATATACGTCATTTAATCTCTAGCAAAGATCGCGTGTTGAGAACAATATATATAAGTTAGAGCTGCGAAGTTACAATCCTTGTACACAACATGGAAAAAATTTGTACTCTTCTTCAAAGTAAAACGCGACTGTGTCTAGAGAACTGCAATAATTTTTGGTTGATGGTATGTTTGTAGAGGTCAACTGTTTTCACAAGATGCATTCTATGTCAGACTACAAACTTCCGAACGTGCGAGAGCCTTTTCGGCATGAATTAACGTCTTCTGCAAAAATCAAATTAGAAAACATTCTTCCATGATAATTTTTTTCAAACACCAATTCTATGTCCGACAACAAACTCTTGAACATCCACCTCGCATTTTATTATCAATCAACATTGTTTGTCAACTTAGGAATATGTTAATTTATCATTGCTATGTAATAATAAATAGTTCCTCATGTTTATCCTATAAATGCTCTAAGGCGCGCTCTTTTAGACATATCCTTCTCTTGAGTCTCAGACGCTTGGGCTACAGGCATTTCTCCTGTTTGATGTGCAGGAACTGGCTGACCGTTATCACCTGCCTCCCATGAAACAATTTCATTACACCAATTATAAATCTTGTCACAAAAACCTTGTTGAGGTAAGATTGTGAAGGGCTCCTCCATTTGGGTAGCAAGTTCATCAATACCGAAGAGGAAGATCGAAATTGCCGCCACTGTTGGAATCATAGCTATATGGTTCCATGAACCCGCGAAAGGATCCCACAAACCAAATGGTAGCAGTAGTAGCCAAAAGGACAGGAACCTAGCTGTGTGTCGAGAGTAGAAGAGCGGTACTGGTGAGGACAATAAACGTTCACTACTTCCAAGATTGTCTTCAAAGATAGTAACTGCTTTGTGTACTTCGTTTTTCCTCATAAAATGCATCGGTAAGTTTTCAATGGCAACAGACAAATCAAAAAGAGCTCTATTGGGTCTATGAGCTGCATCAATAATCGCTTGTGCCTGCTTTGGAGGCAGCTTTTCATAAAGTTCCTTCCGAAAGTCCTGTTCATCATCTTTCTCCGGAGATAAGTGCCGCTTCATCGCACGTACAAATGACCAAGTTGCAAGACTTAAAGCCTTGAGATCCTCCGCGCGTTCTTCGTTTGACACACCAGTCTTATCATAAAAGGCCGTTCCCATCCGAACAAGATCACGAGTGTGATTTATGTTCATTCCCCAATTCTTTCGTGCTTCGTCCCATCGTTGATAAGCCGCATTCGTTCGGAAGACTAAAGGATATGCCGAAGAAACGTTATTCACAGATGAATCACAATTCATAAATTCAAAAGACTTAGACACTTACTTAAAAGTAACCCCAGTGATGGGCTCGACAAAGTAAACGGCGCTAGAGGCAACCCCACCACGGGAAGATAACCACTCGAAATAATTGCGGCATGATTAGTACCCTCAAAGTCAGTGTATCCTCCTACAATCAAGTTGTAACCCACCAAGACTGTTGCAATGCCTGTTGTAATCAACACCTCATTGGCCAGAGATTTGTATACTCCAGACACGAATATTCCAGAAAGATTTCTCAAGAATCTTTGAGGTGAACGATGTTTAACCCAATCATCGTGAGTGTACACCGTCCTTCGGTATTTGCGGCTTTCCTCACCGTATGAAATGTCCTTCACAGGCGGAAGGGGTGGGGGTTGCTTTGTATTATCAACCTGCAAGATTGTTTTGCTTACTTTCACGTTCGTACGTGAGGGAGCGACAAATCCCGAGCAGGCAGTCAAAGAGAATCCTAGGAGGAGAAAAGTACGGATAAAAAACACCATTGTGGTTCAATATTTAGCTTTATATGCCAAGATCTTGTATCTCGCTTAAGAAAAATATAACCTCCCAAACTCGGGTTTACGCTCAAAACTCCATTAGAATGACATCATCGATGTAGGGAATCTCCATTGCCCCCTTGCGTGAATTTGTGCGAAGCCTGCCGTCATCCAGTCTTCGCATTCCGAAGCGTATACAGGTGAGGGAGTCCTGCGACAAATTACATGAGAAGATCCTTGAAAACACTCCAAGGCAGACTAAAAATCCTACGAAATAGGAAAACTTTTCTAGGAATTTGTTAGTCTAAACAAAGAAACTTCTATTGTTCGTGAAAGTTATTTTGTTGCCGATCTCTGGCAACTTGAGAAAAATTCAAAGCCATTTGACTACTAATGATCATTTGATTTAACTGTCCTTTCCATATTAACTTTCATCATATACCTTTCCTAATAAGTTTCTTGGATTTGATGAATTGAATACACATTTTCGGACTTGGAGAACTCGAAAAGTGAAAGCGTATACCTTATATTCTGGTATATCAGAAACGAAGTCAATTCGACATCATAGAATCAGTTTGTGAGAGATCCTTGCTGAACAATTGATGGTTGATTATACCTGTTATGGAAATTTAATCGATGCGTTTGTTTACCAAACTAATTTGATTAAAACAAGCACTAAATTATGACCTGGTAGAAAAAGCAAAAACTCATAATTTAAATCGTCCGTGCTTACAGAGCTTATAGATAATAAATTCCATTGCAGAGGTTTTCTTTGTAATAATTAGGGTTCGAATCGAACTATACTCGCGCGTCAGAATACTAAATCATTATAAATTATACAAATGTTTCTTGGATAAATGTAATTATATATCCAATCAGTTATTGTTAACTTATTTTTATTGTACTTAAATGTGACATTCCTAGTCAAAAAAGATGAAATAATTATGTTTGCTAACTTTTGTGCAAAATTCCACAAGTTTGATATAACTTGTTAAAGAATACTTCACAGCAATTCTGATTGAAATCACAGATAATAACTGGTAGCTTGAAATTGAAGCAAGGACACATACATATAATTTTTTTAATATGCCCCTTACAGTAAAGTAAATCATCAGCTAAAATGTTGTTTGAATTGATGTTGTTTTCAACAGGGGCCAAGCAGTCAGATTTTTCTTAACTTTCTCGTAAGCTTCCTCATTTTGCTTTAACAGCTGATCCCGTCCCGTCTAACGGTAGCTGTTTTACGACAAATACCAGATAATGCAAAAGTTTAAAGCCACATGTAACACGATTGAAATTTAAGAGTTACCATAAGGCTCAACTTAGTTTTACGACTTTTTGATGCCATGAACAAATAATCCGAAATAAGCAATTTTTGCGATAATGTATTTTGCTCATGATCCAGTGGACAAAAGTCCACCAAAAGAAGGGATCACAAGGCCTCCTCGCGGAGTGCTTTCTTTCATCCGACCAGAGTCTCTGATGTTATATCATTTTGATGAAACATTGGTGCACAAACATTCCGAGCTATCTAGACGAATGTGCAAGAGGCATCGCCGTCGAGCCGCACGTAGAGGGAATTTGGGAGTACACTCAGGTCAAGAAGAAAGTTATCAACCTCCTGTCTCTCCGCCATCAATAGATGAAATAGAATTTACAGGTTATCAAAATTGCGAGAATCCATTCAATGTAAATGCATCACATTTTACTCTGTTCTTTTTCGGAGCACCTTACTGCTTTCATTCACTTAAGTTCATTCCTAAATTGGCCAAATTCATATATGAACAGAACAAGCAGTACGAAAGTTCATCTAACTCCACCCAAATACAGCAAATCGAAAACGTGGATGCAGCACACATTGAAACATATGCATCTACATTTGGGAGTGAAAATAAACGCGTAAAACAGCTTCAGTGTATTTTTATACCAGACTCCCTTCATCAGATGTCAATTCAAAATCTTTGCCGGGGTACTGGAATTTATTTTTTCAAAGAGCCAAATGACAAAGGGCTGAGTTCTGTAAGATCTCTCTTTCAGGTGACTTATATTCCTACAGTGATTGTGGTGAACAATGAGACTGGTAAAGTGGTCACAGATTGTGCTCGCACTGCAATTGAATTCAATCCGACATGTGCTGTTCAGGCATGGCACTCAGGGAACTCAGGTGCCAATATCATAGTTAGGTTTTGCACCATGTCTTGAAAGCTAAGGGGGTTTTGTTAGAGATCACATGCTGCTTCAAGTATTTCAGCAGAAATAGTTTTTCAAACACAACAAGATACTTAGGAATTAGTAAATGTCTCACTTACATTTTCAACTCGTTCATAAATATTTCTGATATGGAAAGCAAGAGGGATATTCAAATATGTGATTGCTGACTTTTGAAACCTTATAAATTTGTAAATACCTTAATAGTCTGTACTTGCTGAAATGTCAATTAACAAGACATCCTATTTTTGCAGAATATTTCCCAGCAACATTGCAAAAAATTGCACAAAAGAGAGTGAAAATTACTGAATAACTCTGAAATCCAAAAAACCCAATATGTCAAGGTGCAAACTACTCATACAAATGAGTTGGATGATAGGGAAGTAAAAGCGCAGTTAGGTATTCATTTGGCATGATGCATTAATTAATACTTTTAGGAGCTGACCAGAAGGCCAAGCATGGGGAGCTGAGTATTTCAGTCAACTCCAAATAGTTTTTTAAGAGAGTGCTAAATGGTGAGTTTTCCCAAAAGGCTTCCCATGAACAAAGACAGAGATTATGTTTGTACTCAATGGCATGATTTAACTCTTGGCATTTTTAGTCTTTCTAAGGTTGAGTTGCGACAATGATTTGATCCTTGATTGTTTGATGTGGATGTAGAACAATTTCATGTTGAGTGCTCATATTCATGATTTGTGGCACTCTTTCAATTGTACCAAATGCAACTTGAGGGGCTTGTTTCCTGAAGGAATAGAGAAAGTTCAAATTATCATCTGGGAGGTCTGAGCCAAACTCAAACCGCACTGAACCTAACATTTATGAGGCATGATCAGAAGACAAAAATATTCCAGTTTACTGTCGTGATGAGATCAGGGTGCACTTTTAAACTGCTGAATACGTGGAGCATCATAACTTGGTAGTAACAAGATTATCTTGCAGAAATAATCAAATAAACATGCAAAGTCTCCCATGGAAAGCATTAGGTTTTTTACAACAAGTTCTCTCACAAGCCTCTAATAAAAATCGGGATTAAGTATCTCCACAGGGAACATTGCAATGGTTCATCATTAATCATCAAGTGTTTAGTGTCAATTGTTGTGATTGATTCCCAATTGTTGAAGTTTTACTTTTGATGGTTAAATGTTGTTGCCAATTGTTTTAGGTTGCTTGTCACTTGTTGAAGGTTGATTAGTCGAGTGATGTTCTATTATCGTAAATTTTTTGCTTTGGCTTTTGCCGAACGACCTATTTTTTTGAGGCAATAATAGCAAACAGGATTTCCTGGACAAATAAGATTGCTTTATTTTTCTGAATTTGAATGAAAAAATCGCCATTACATTAATCAATAATCTTAATGGAATCGTAAACTTTGGTGTGCCGTGTCACAAGTTTATTTCAACCGTGCCTTCGAAATGAGTAAATTCAATTTTAAATTCGACCTTGACTTTTGTATGTACATACATTCATGATTTATCAAAAGTTATCCAATTTGGTTATCCTTTGAAATTGTGAAAAACTAATTTCCTTAATAAAATCCTGCATTGCTGGGAATCAACTTCTGTTATCTACACTATCAAAAGCGATGTATGGACTCTTCGATTGTAATGAATAAAATAAGTATTCTTTGTATTTCTTTCGTGTCGCCGCCAACTATTGATTCTAGATATGATTTGTAACTGTCAATCTCAGTCAAAAGTCCTGATGCTATAGCTTGCGATAGCATGGCTGAAGCTGATTTAGGAGCTTCCATGCTTGATAGTCCCCCAACAACAGGATTACTCTGTCTCAAAGCATAGGCATTGTTGATCCACAAAGTAAGAACTTCGGCAATACATCTCATGTAATATACTTTATCCTTTGTTGACCCTTCTTGTTTCAATTCGGCAAAAAGAACACTATAAGTGTGGAGAATATCATGAAATGAAACTCCTGCCTTTGAGAGAGCCAGTGCAACCCATGGATGAACTGCCGAGGATCCGTTACGTCCATTGGATGTGATGTCGATAAATGCGGCACGAAAAACTGAGGTATAATGATCCCAAGCAGATTGTGAGTATGTTCTGACCGCGCAACATTTCTCTCAAATGTTATACTTACTTTCACATGTTGGAATAATAAATGATAAAGGAAAAGTGTAATCTGCGCCCTTTCCCCAAAGCTCTAGTCCGATACTTGTTATCTTGTTAGACAATCTTAGAGCCCATTCTCCGTCGATGAACTGCTCGCCTCTTTCATCGATACTTGGCGACGCTTCCAAGGAAGCCAACAACTTTTTGATATGCTGGTCGGGGGTCCAAACATGAAGCTCGCGAGCAATAATTCTGGTCCAAAGTGTCTCAATAATGCCCGCGTCGTTGTTTTTACACACGTTCATAATACTGAGACAATTTTCGTATTGTTGTAAGGGTGCTGCGAATGTATTGAACAAGTCCGAAACTGAAAGTAATTCGTGTCCAAGCGAATGCAGTTGATCAGCGTCCAAAATCAAGGGACTGTCCCCAGTTTGCACCGAAGATAAAACTCGACTTTGCAAAATCGCAATCTCGAGTGTGTCGTTTAGACCCCTGATCTCGGCCGAACTCACGACACTAAAGGAATCGCACAGTAGTAAGCAAGAATATTACATCAAATGTTTGATTTCCGAATTGTTGTTCACTCACATGTCATGCGGATTATTCATGTCTGATGAAGACTTAGCACTTGATATGGCTTTCGTCAAGCAATTGATCCTTTCTCCAAGGGTTATTGTATTGTCTTTAGCTCTTGCTCGCTGAATCATCAAATTACATGCCCTCCCATGCTTATCGTTAAAAATAAAGTAACTATATAGCAGATCAACTCCCGAAGAAAAACCACAATCTTTGGCTTTATACGAACCCAGCCATTCTTCCAAATATGGAGTCTTTAAACTTAGAAGAAAGGAACTGTAGTTGTTTTCAACGAGTGATGTGTAAAGAAGACTGTGGAACTCATAGTCTGACGAGGAGGCGCAGACGAGCAACATTTCTGCAGCCAGTTGCCTACAAGTAGATATGGAATGTCCACTTCCGTTTACGAAGGCTGAATCACCTCCACGGAATAGCAGCCTAAGAAAATGTATTACGAGCGAGTAGCAAAACTTTCTCACATCATTCGCTATAGATTCACGCTCTGCCACATGAATTAAGGGGTTGGTTTGGCCTACGGTGTCATTGCCATCTGCTACATCTGGAACCTGCCGATCGTAGCCACGAGAAAGTAAGTCATTGTAATAAAGATCATTTTCCCACTCCCACATCGCATGAGAATGCGT
>Ga0075156_10002594_pt1 | contig 10082 bp, 9 predicted proteins | sample JI81AbrownDNA_FD_70966 | JGI IMG/M metagenome (GOLD analysis project Ga0075156, IMG submission 70966) | Wastewater effluent complex algal communities from Wisconsin, to seasonally profile nutrient transformation and Carbon sequestration -... | ecosystem: Engineered > WWTP > Effluent > Algae...
CCCAGCGGGCCGGCGCACGGCGAAAAGACTTTGAACAGGCTCTAAGCCCCGGCGGTGCCTGTAAATATTGACCGGGCCGCCCCTGAAAAATGCAGACAGTCAGCTGCGGGCTTGGTGCTATATTGCCGCGCACCGCTGGCGCACGCCGCTACCGCATGCCGCGTATGCGGTAAGGTAATTCCCTGTTCAATACATTCAAGGTATGCACGTGATAAAAATATCCCGCCTCACCTCCCTGGCTGCGGCCTGCCTGTTGCTGGCCCAACCTGCTTATGCAAATGACCAGCCTGCCGTTGATCCCGCTGCGCCACCTGTTGCCGAGCCTGCTGCAAAGAAGTCAGAAGCGGACATAGCTGCTGAAGCCATGCGCGAGATGCAGGAGTCGGAACTGTTCCAGACCTATATGGGCATCATGGGTGAGCTCAGCCCCCTGGTGAGCAGCGAGCTGGACCTGAAGACCAAGCTGGAGCGTATCGAGAAGTTCGACTTCTCCGAGCCTACCCAGCAGCGCCTGAAGAAGCTGTTTGGCAACGCCAGACCCTTGCATTTCAGCAAGCAGAAACTGGCTGACGGCGACATTGCCGTGGATTTCAAGCTCGACCCGCTCAAGTACCACGATGAGCCTGCTGCCAGCCTGATGAACTGGTCCGGCATGGCTGGCCGTGCCCTGGTGAAGTCCGACATGCGCCGGGTCACCATGACAGCCAGCTCCGATACGCTGGACATGGACAACAAGGAACTGACGCTGAAGGCCACTGGGCTCACCATGTCGAGCAGCCAGGCGCAAGGGCCGCTGGATATGTGGTTCGGCAATGGCGAAGCCAGGGTAGAGCTGGTTACCGTGACGCCCAAGCGCTTGCCCATGACGGTTCAGCTGCAATCCATGCGCTACGGCTTCGATATACAAGCCAAGGGCAAGACGGCTGTCATCGGCTATGCCGGCTCGATCAAGGCTATCAAATGGGGTGAGGACAGCGTAGAGGATGCCAATCTGGCTGTGCGTATCAGTGGCCTGCAGTTGGAAGCACTGGCGGCCATGAACAAGGACGCCAAGGTGCTGGCTGCGCAGAAGCAGGCACCAGAGGCCCAGCTTGGCGCTACCCTGGCCATGGTGATGAAGCATGGTGTGGCCATGGTGAAGCAGGGCGTGGTGCTGGATGTCGATGATATCTCCGCCCGTTATCACGGCCACAAAGCCCAGATCAAGGGCCAGGTCAAACTGGCCAAGCTGACCGACCGCGATCTGCAGAACTTCGACCGCATCATGAAGAAAGTGCAACTGCGTTTTGATGCCAGCGTACCCCTGGGCATGGTTCGTGAACTGGCACGCACCATGATGGGCAAGCAAGGTGGCGAGGGCGTGGACAAGCAGCAACTGGACGAGACTAGCGAACAGATGGTGCGCAGTGGTATTGATACGCTGAAGAAGAACAACTGGGCCCGCCTGGAAGGCGACGTACTGCGCAGCACCTTGGTGATGAACCAGGGCAAGCTGTTGCTGAACGGCAAGCCGCTATCGTTGTCGGGTGGCAAGAAATCGGGCAAACCGAAGAAGACGGCCAAGCCTGCCAAGGGCTAAGCCAGCGAGGTGCCAAGTACCCGCAAAGGGCCGCTGCAAAGCGGCCCTTTGTTTTTTGGACCGGCACCAGGGCAACTGGGCAGGGCGTGCCTTTTCTGCGACAGGGAGGCGCTTGTTGGCGTTGCTGGATACACCACTTGCGTCGCCGTGCGGCGCTGCGCTTAGCGCATTTTGTCCTTGGATATCAAGCCTATGCGGCGTTGATGTCCAGACGACGGCCGTGAATCGCTGAATGGCAGAGCTGGCTTGCTGCACCCTTGGGTGTGCGGGGGCTTAGCCGGGGCTGGCTGGCTATGGCATGCTGCGCCGCTGACCCTAAGAGGAGAGTGCCATGACTGCTCGTATTTCCCTGGTGCTGGGGGCAACTGCCGCCCTGGCTTGCTCGCTTGCCGTGCCCGCTGCCGGGCAGCGCAGCCCAGCCGATATCATCAAGCAGTCTGTCGCCAGCGATTGGCGCCCTCTGGATGGGCAAAACACCCTGGTGATGGAGCTGAACGGCGGGCAGGTGATCTTTGAGCTGGCGCCCCGTTTTGCGCCGCGCCATGCGGCCAATATCCGCAAGCTGGCGCGCAATGGCTATTACGATGGCCTGGCTGTGATACGGGTGCAGGATAACTTTGTTACCCAATGGGGCGACCCGGTGGACGAGGAGAAAGAGCCCGCCAAGGTCAAGCCCTTGGGCGATGCCGAGTCCAAGCTGCCGGCGGAGTTCTCTATTGCATACCGTGGGCTGCCTATCGCCCGGCTGAAGGATGCGGATGGCTTTGCGCCGGTTACCGGCTTTAGCGAAGGCATGCCGGTGGCGGCCGACCCCAAGAAAAACCGTGCCTGGATACCGCATTGCTATGGCGTGATAGGCGCTGGCCGTGGCAACACGGTGGACAGCAGCAACGGCAGCAGCCTTTACGTCATCATCGGGCAGGCGCCGCGCGCGCTGGATTTGAACATCACGGTGGTGGGGCGCGTACTCAAGGGTATGGAGCTGCTTTCCGGCCTGCCGCGCGGCGGCAGCAATATGGGTTTCTATGACAAACCCGAGCAGCATGTGCCTTTGCAGCGGGTACGCTTGCTGGCCGATATCCCGGCAACCGAGCGCCCCGCACTGGAGGTGCTGCGTACCGATACGCCCACCTGGCAGGCACTGGTGGAGTCGCGCCGCCATGCCAGCGGTGATTGGTATGTGCATAGCGCCGAGCACACCAATGTCTGCAATATCGGCATTCCTACCCGCCCACTGGTGCCTGCAGCAAGCTGATGGCAGCTGGTTGGCCGCAGCGCCACCATGCCTATGGTACGAGACCGGGTCGGTGGCTAGCCAGTTCACGCAAGCCGGCTGCCAGGATAGGGTCGTTGGTGTTGCCAGCGGGCTGGGTCAGGTCTACCCGTATCGGTGGCTGGAAGTCCTCGCGCGGTGTGCCCAGTACATGGAGCAGCCGTTCGGCTGGGACATTGGCACTGATGCCGCTATGCGGCAGGGGGATGGTGTAGGTGGCGCCCAGCAGCCCGGCCATGGCAGTGCCGACGGCCTGGGCACGGCCCAGGCCGTGCAGGCCTATGGCCAGGCCTTCTCCCATGCTGCCAGTCCAATGATCCACCAGCACGACCAGGGGGCGGGTGTACTGGAATGGCCCGCGGGGCTGTACCAGTTCCAGCCAGGCTCGGGCAATGCCGGTTTGCTGGGCTTCCAGCGGGAGCTCGTGCCGCTGATAGGCGGCTTCCACAGCAATAAAGCGGCTCATGATGGCGCGGGCTATCTTGCTGTTGCCGCCACCAGGGGTGTCGCGCAGGTCCAGGATCAGCCCCTGGCTGTCGCTTAGCTCGGCCAGGGCCGCATCAAAGTCCTTAATTAGCGCGTCCTGGCCCAGGCTGTTGTTGAGCCGGATATAGCCGACGCTACCGATACGTCGGTGGCTCAGGGGCGTGCTGGCCTGTGTGCTGACACCCGCCAGCGTGACCTCCAGCGGCTTGCCGTCTGCCAGCAAGCGCAGCTGGCGTGGCTGGTCACGCCTGCCGGCCAGCAGTGCACGCAAGGCCCAGTCGCGGGCCCGTTGGCTGGACTGCGGCGCCACCCGCCCGAGTTTCTGCGCCACGGCTACGGCAGTAGGCAAGCCCTGTATATGGGTCAGTACCATGCCTGCTTGCAGGCCCGCCTTGGCGGCAGGGCTGTCCGGCCGCACTTGTACCAGCCGGGCGGTCTCGCCCTGCCAGGCCGCCCACAGGTCGGTGCCCGAGGGGACCAGCCGTGGCGAGCTGGCGGTGTTGCGGTTGAGTTGGGCGTGGTCGTCATGCAGTTCTTCCAGCAATTGCTCCAGCACCGAGATGAAGGCACTTTGATCGCGGGCCTTGGCGGCCAGGGGGCGGTAGTGCGCCACGGCTGCCTGCCAATGCTGTGGCCCGTCGGTGAAATAGGCGTAGTTGGCCGTGACTTCGGTGGCCAGGGTGTCGAAGTCGGCCAGGTAGTCGCTGGCATGCGGGGAGGGGGCGGCCTTGCTGCAAAGGGTGCCGAGCAGCAGGCCCAGGGTACAGAATAACTTTCTCATGCAGACTGGGGCTTGGTGTGGTGGGTGCCACATTCTCGTCCCCATGCGGCGTTGTGCGTGAAAAATTTCTCCTCGCACCGTCCTGCCAAGCCACCGCACAACCTGGCGGGGGGGGCTTTGGGGGCGGGGATAGCCGGCAATCACGCTACCGAAAATAAGGGGCAAGGTGCCGATCCAGCTCGGCGATCACTTCATTGGCCAAGGTGATGCCCCGGCCATCGCGATTGACCAGGGCGTCGCTGGCGCAGCCATGTAGGTGGGTGGCCAGGCAGGTGGCCTGCCAGGCATTGAGGCCTTGTGCCATCAGCGCGGCGATCAGGCCACTCAGCAGGTCGCCCTGGCCGGCATTGGCCAGTGCGGCGCTGCCGCTCTGATTGACCGCCATGAGGGCGCCGTCGACGAGGACGGTACCAGCGCCCTTGAGCACGATGGTGGCATGGTAGCGGCGGGCCAGCTCTGCCGCTGCGTCGTAGCGGTGCTGCTGCACTTCGGCTGTACTGCAGGCCAGCAACCGGGCGGCTTCGGCCGGATGGGGCGTCAACACGGTAGGCGCCTCGCGCAGGCGAGCAGCCTGGGTGAGGCGTGGGTCGCTGGCCAACAGGTTGAGGGCGTCAGCATCCAGTACCAGTGCCTGTTGGCTGCTCAGCGCATGGTGTAACAGGTCGGCAGCCGGCGCGCCTTGGCCCAGGCCCGGCCCCAGCAGTATCAGATCGGCCGCATCCATCAGCAGGGTATCGGCCGGACGCAGCATCAGCTCGGGGCGAACCAGATCTGCACTGGGTACCGGCCCCAGCAGGCCGGTAAAAACCTTGCCTGCGCCAGCCTGCAGTGCTGCCCTGCCGGCCAGCAGGGCGGCACCGGTCATGCCCTCGGCGCCGCCTATGATGCAGATGGTGCCATAGCTGCCTTTGTGGCTGTCGGCCGCGCGCGCTATGCGGATGGTTTGGGCCACGGTGGCGGTATCCGGCAGGGCGGCCTGATCCAGTGTGGGGGCGACCAGCCCCAGCTTGTCCAGCAGGCAGAGCCCGGTATAGTCACGGGCTGCGCCGGTTGCCAGCCCACGTGCCTGACCGATGAAGCTCAGGGTCCAGCGGGCCTGTATGGGGGCGCCCAGTAGCGCGCCGCTGTCGGCGTGTACGCCGCTTGGCACGTCTAGCGCCAATATCGGTTTACCTAGCTGGTTGACTTGGGTAATCAGTGCCTGCCAGTGTGGCGCCAGCGGGCGGTTCAGGCCCAGGCCGAACAGGCCGTCGATGATGACGGTGCAGGCCCCTGTCGGGGCCTGGGCGCTCTCCGTGCCGCCGCAGCGCTGCCAGTCGCGGTAGGCGGTGGCGGCATCAGCGGGCAGGCTACCTGGCCCGGCGGGCATGCAGACTGACAGGGTATAGCCCAACTGCCTCAGCAAGGTGGCGGCAACCAATGCGTCGCCACCATTGTTGCCCGGCCCTACCAGCACCCCGATGGGCGCGGCCTTGCCGAAACGGCGCGAGATAAAATCGGCGGCAGCGCGCCCGGCACGTTGCATCAAGGGCAGGCCCTGCTTACTGGCCTGTTGTTCTATCTGGCGTAGCTGCGATACGGTATGGAACATGGCGGCTGGATGTGGTCATAGCAAGAAGGGGTGATGTGTTCTGGATCATAGACTGCCCAGTGTAGCGCTTGTTGATGTAATACCTGCGGCGAGTGTGAGATAAGGAATGAAACAGCTGCTGATACTGCATGCCGGGCAGACCGAAGCCGGCCATACCTATGCACTGGCGCAATCGGCGCGGATCGGCGCTGCTGCGCTGGCGGACGAGGTGGCCACAGTCATGCTGCCGGCGTTGCAGGCAGATCTGCCGGATTTGCTGGCGGCACAGGGCCTGCTGCTGGTGACGCCGGAGAAGTTTGGCTATATGGCGGGCGCGCTGAAGGATTTCTTTGACCGTACCTTCTATCCCGCCCAGGGCAAGATAGAAGGCCTGCCCTATGCACTGGTCGTGGTGGGTGGCAATGATGGCAGCGGGGCGGTGATGGCGGTGGAGCGTATAGCCCGGGGTTACCCCCTGAAGGCCATTGCCGAGCCCCTGGTAGTAAAGGGCGCGCCCACCGAGACGCATAGGCAGCAGGCCTGCGAGCTGGGTGAGGCCATGGCCAGCGGTATTGCCATGGGCATATTCTGATGGCGTGGCAGGTGCCGCAAGGCTGGTGTGTCTATTTACTGCGCTGTGCCGACGATAGCCTCTATTGCGGTATCAGCAATGACCTTGCGGCGCGCATCGATACCCACAATCGTGGCCGTGGCGCTCGTTACACCCGGGTGCGCCTGCCTGTGGTGCTGGCCTATGTCGAGGCATGCGAGGACAGATCCAGTGCCTCGCGGCGGGAGGCGGCCATCAAGAAGCTGGATCGCAAGGCGAAGCTGGCCTTGGTGGCGGCAGGGTGCAACTGATTGAAGAAAAAGGACTATGGCGCCGATTGGAAGAATCAATCGGCAGGTGCGCTTGAATTGACAGGAACCGGCCTGAAATTCTTGATTGGTTTACTCGGGTATTTGCTGCCCGGTACAATTGACCCCTATCGCATCAGGATTGCATCATGAACGCACCCCACAAGCCCGCGCCTCTCGAGGACGTGCAAAGCTCGCGCGATGTACGCAACATCGCCATCAACAAGGTCGGCATCAAGTCCCTGCGCCATCCCGTCAAGGTGGCCGACCGGGCCGATGGGGTGCAGCATACGGTTGCCAGCTTCGATATGTACGTGTATCTGCCCGAGCACTACAAGGGCACGCATATGTCGCGCTTCGTGCAATTGCTGAACAGCCATGAGCAGGCGATCTCGGTGGCGTCTTTCGAGCAGATGGCGCGCGAGATGGTGGGGAAGCTTGAGGCGGAATCGGGCTATATCGAGATGCGCTTTCCGTTCTTTATGAACAAGACGGCGCCAGTATCGGGCGTGCAAAGCCTGATGGACTACGATGTCAGCCTGATTGGCGAGATACGGCAGGGGGTGTTTACCCAGACCATCAAGGTGGTGGTGGCTGCGACCAGTCTTTGCCCCTGCTCCAAGAAAATCTCGGAATATGGTGCGCACAACCAGCGCTCGCATGTGACCATCACCGCCCAGGTGAATGACAGGGTGTGGCTGGAAGAGCTGATACGGGTGGCTGAGGAAGAGGCATCCTGCGAGGTCTACGGCATACTCAAGCGGCCGGATGAGAAGTATGTGACTGAGCAGGCCTACGATAACCCCAAGTTCGTGGAAGACTTTATTCGCGATGTGGCCGCCAGGCTCAATGGTGACCCCCGGATAGACCGCTATGTGGTGGAGGTGGAGAACTTCGAGTCCATCCACAATCATTCTGCCTACGCCTTGATCGAGCACGACAAGCGTACGGCCTGAGCGCTGTGAACGTGAAAAACCGCCCGAGAGGGCGGTTTTTTTTGGCCGGTGATGCTGAGTGGTGCCTACTCGTGTACCGGATAGGGCAGCGGCAAGAAGGTGAGTAGCGGGCCCTCGGGGCTATCGAGGTGTACACCGTGCTCCACGCTGGCCATCTGTACCACGACCAGCGCTTCCCATAGACCTTCGCCAGCCGGCGCGGCCTGGGCAACCTGGCCGCTGGCCTGGCCGTTCATCTCAGGGCTGTAGACGGCCTGCCCAGCCTGCATGGGGGCAGTGGCGCTGACCCGAAAGGTACGGCGCTTGAGCTTGCCCAGGTATTGGGTGCGGGCGACGATTTCCTGGCCGGGATAACAGCCCTTCTTGAAGCTGACGGCGCCGATCAGTTCCATATTGGCCATCTGCGCGACAAAGGCCTCTTGGGTTTCGGGCAGTATCCAGGGTATGCCTGCGCGGATGTCCGACAGCATCCAGGCGGCCGTACCCGATGCTTGGGCGCCAGCAGCCAGCAGGGCGGGCCATGCCGCCATGGCGGCGTCGGGCGTCAGGCAGAGCAGCAGGCGATCCTGCCCCAGCCTGGCAAGCAAGCCGCCGGCCAGTTTGATGGTCTGCATGGCCTCGGCCGGGGCTGCGCCGAACACGGCCAGGGCGATGGCGGTGGCTTGCGGACCACTCAGGCCCAACAGCACGCGCTCGTCGCTGGCATCGGTGGCGCGGGTCTTGCTGCGCAAGACGTACATGCTCAGGCGCTTTTGTACCCCCGCCTGCAAGGTGCGTGGCAGCATCAGCAGGATATCGTCGGCTTCACGCAATACCAGGAAGCTGGCCAGCATACGGCCCTTGGGGGTGGAGTAGCTGGAGTACTGGCAACCGTCGGCGGGCATTTTCTTGAGATCGCTGGACACCTGGCCATGCAGGAACGCCAGGGTCTCCTCGCCGCTAAAGCGTATCAGGCCGAACTGCTGCAGTGGCACCAGCGCGGTGTCTGCTGCCACAGCGGGAAAGCTGACCTGTCCTTGTTCATCGGTATGTGCGCCCTGGCTTGCCAGGTAAGTGTGCCAATCCATTGCTGCTATTACCTCCAAATGACGATCGCCGGCCAGGGGCCGGCGATATCCATACTGATGATTAACTGTCGGCTCAACCGTCGGTTATCACACAGCTTAACGGTTAAAAGATCTGCGTGGTGTTCTCGCTGCTACCTGGCTTGTAAGCGCCGGCCGAACGCAGCTCCGGGGCGTCCAGCGTACCGGCGATGGCCAGCGGCGCGTTGACCACGATGCTGCCGCTGGACAGGCGGGTATTGATACGGCCACCCAGCTTGCGCTCTGGGCTGATAGTGAGGCCGCCACTGGCCGAGAATTTACCCGAGTTCAGCTGCAGGCTGCGCAGCGAGACCTGGGTATCTTCCAGCAGGTATTCGCCGGCCAGGGTGTCGAAGCGGGTCTGGCCGCCGCGTTGCAGCACCGATGGGCTCTGCGACTTGAGCGGTGTGATCAGGTCGAAGTTATGCAGATTGCCATCGCGTACCGAGAACTTGACCGACACGCGGCGCTTGGAGAACAGGTTCTCGTAGCTGTCGCCACTGAACTCGAAATCGGCGGTGGCAGCCATGCGGCCGGTGGAGCGGGTGGTGGCGCTGGCCAGCGAGATCAGCGGCTCAACCTGCATGCTGCGTGTCTGCAGGCTGCCAGTCAGCTTCCAGCCCTCTACCCAGCTCAGTTGCGCCACGCCCACGGCTGGCGAGCCGAAGATCAGTGCCTGAACATCGTCGATCAGGATACCGTCCTTGTCGGCCACGCCGCGCAGTATCAGTTGGTCAAAGCGAGCGTCGGGGTAAGGGCCGGGGGCTACCCAGTTGTTGGCAGTAAAGTCGAGGCCGAACTTGTCGCCCTCTGGCTTGATGGTCAGGGTGGCGCGCTCGTCTGCATCGGTCAGGGTGACCAGCTTGAAGGTGCCATCCTGATTCAGCTGCAAGGTGCCGGACAGTGGGCCGATCTTGCGTTGGGTCAGCTGTATGGTCAGGTCTTTCAGCTTGAGCTTGGCGAAATTGATATCGCGACCACCCGGATTGGGCTTGAGCCGGCCAGGCAGGGAAAGCGCAAAGTCCTGCTTGAACTGGGCTTGCTCCAGTACCACATCGGTCAGCTCGGTACGCAGATTGATCAGGTTGCGCAGGGTAATGGGCACAATGATCTGGGCAATTTCTGCCTCGCCCTGCTTGCCCATGGTCAGCTGCTTGAGCGCCAATTGAGGTTTGGGATCATAGCTGAAAGCGATATCGCTGATGCTGACAGGGATGTCCAGGCGTGCGCTAACTGCCTGTTCAATATCGGCTTTGTAGCGATCGTAGGGGAATAGCAGCGGGATGGCAGCCACGATGGCAACCAGAACCACGACTATGATCAACAGTTTCTTGAGGGCAGACATGAGGCCTTCTTATAAGTTTGAAATCGAAACGGGTGTTGACACGCCAAGCACAGCCTTTTAGTATAGCGGCTTCTTTAGTTCCTCGATAGCTCAGTCGGTAGAGCGCCGGACTGTTAATCCGTAGGTCCCTGGTTCGAGCCCAGGTCGAG
>Ga0075156_10002595_pt1 | contig 10079 bp, 6 predicted proteins | sample JI81AbrownDNA_FD_70966 | JGI IMG/M metagenome (GOLD analysis project Ga0075156, IMG submission 70966) | Wastewater effluent complex algal communities from Wisconsin, to seasonally profile nutrient transformation and Carbon sequestration -... | ecosystem: Engineered > WWTP > Effluent > Algae...
CGGCCAGAGGCGCCCAAGCTGACTCGGGCAGGGTCGATACGGACACCTTGGCCGGCTGGCCTGCGGGCTGGGCCAGCAGGGCCAGGTGCAGGCTCGAGAGCGCATTCAGATCGCGCGCCAAGGCCTGGTCGACGGCAAAGCCCATCACCACCCAACCGATGGTCAGTGGCGCCTTCAGCGGCACGACCACCACCTGGTAGGCGGTGGCGCCACCGAGCACGAGCTGCTGTGCCGTGGCGGGCTTGGCAGGCATGGGTTGGCTCAGCCCCAACAGCAGCGGCTTCAGCGCATCCACGCCTTCGCCGCTGGCGGCGCGCAGTTGCCACTGGGTGTCCATCAGCGCCGAGACGCTGGCGCCGATGCGGGCACCGTGGTTGTCCAGCGCGGAGCGGATGGTCTCGGCGTCGTCGGACAGCGCCGCCTCGCGGAAGCCGTAGTCGGCCGACAGCAGCGTGGCCGCTTGCGTCAGCGATTGCGCGTTCTGGTCCAGCAGGCGGCCGAGCAGGCGCTCGCCCACCTCGAGCTGGCTGGCGAGTTGTGCTCGGGCGTTGCCGTCGATGCTCTGGCGGATGGCGAAGAAGCCGGCCAGCTGGACCACCAGCAGCAGGCCCCCGAAGACGCTGACGATTCGGCCGGCCAGGCTGTCGACAAACCGCCGGGGCTTCATTTGCTCCCCACCGGGAGCTACACGCTCAGGGCCAGGGTGCTGGCGCCGACGGTCACCGGCTGCTCGACGCCGGTGGAGCCGGCCGGCATGTCCGGGTGCCAGGCGCGCAGCACATAGGCACCGGCAGGCACGTCTGCGAGGCTGGCCTGGCCGCTGGCCGGGGTCTTGGCGTACCACGGGGTGTCAGTGACGATCACCCACCCCACCATCGCATCGTGGATGTTGCAGCCGAGAACCACCACCCCAGCGCGGTCGAATTCAACCGGGTTCGCCGGCTTGCCCACGTACAGCCGAAGTTCGAACTTCTTGGCCGGTGAGAACGAATACACATGGTGGCGCACGCTGTCGCGGTTGGGGAACTGCACCTTGGTGCCCACCGGCACGACTGTCACAGCAGGCACGAATCGCCGGCCCTCCTGGACGATGTCTACCGCGTTCGCCGGCTTGACGGCGGCTTTGGCGCCGAGCGGCTCCAGAAGCAGCACCACATCGGCAAGCGGCTGGCCCCCGGCGCCCTGGGTCTGGACCTGCACGCCCGCAGCCACCGCGTGACCCAGGCCAACCGCCAGGGTCAATGGCACGAGCGCGCGGGCAGTGCGCAGCGCTTGGCGAGGGTGAAGCGGGATCGGCATGGTGGGGTGGTCGGTGGTCGCGGATGCCACGGGGGCGATTCCGCCCATCCATTGCCATTTCGGCCACCGGGATCCCAGCTTGAGCCTGATCGACGCGGGCCGGCACGGGCCAATGGCACACTCCCGGTCATGCCTGACGACCCCGCCCGCGCCGATACGCCCTGGCTCGTGGCCTGCCTGTGCGCCGCCTGGTGCCGCACCTGCGACGGCTACCGCACCGTGCTGGCCGAAGCCGCCCGCGCGCACCCGGAAGCCACCTTCGTCTGGGTCGACATCGAGGACCACGCCGACGACCTGGACGACCCCGATGGGGCGGCCGACGACATCGAGAACTTCCCGACCCTGCTGCTGGTACGCGGCGATGTGCCGCATTTCTTCGGCACCGTGATGCCGCAGCCCGGCGTGTTGATGCGCATGCTGGGCCAGGCCCGCGCCGGCGAGCTGCCGCCGGTGCGCAGCGCTGCCGCGCTGCACATGGCCCGCGCGGTGGCCGCCTTGGCGGCCCGCCAGCCGGCCGACCTGCGCGTCAGTTGACCCGGAGTGCCCCCACGCGGCCAGCGCCGGGCCGCCCCAAGCGGCCGCGCACCCTCACGGAGGGTGGGGCCAGATACTCTGGCCCCGGGTGCACCATTCACCCACTCACTCTTCGCCGAGAAACCCCCCGCTCTGGTGGGCCCACAGCCGGGCATAGAGGCCACCCTGGTCCAGCAGGCTGCGGTGGTCGCCCTGCTCGACGATGCGGCCCGCGTCCATCACCACCAGCCGGTCCATCGCCGCGATGGTGGACAGGCGGTGGGCGATGGCCACCACCGTCTTGCCTTGCATCAGCTCGTACAGGCTGGCCTGGATCGCCGCCTCGACCTCGCTGTCGAGCGCGCTGGTGGCTTCGTCCAGCAGCAGGATCGGCGCGTCCTTCAGCATCACCCGGGCGATGGCGATGCGCTGGCGCTGCCCGCCGCTGAGCTTGACGCCGCGCTCGCCGACATGGGCGTCGTAACCCGTGCGGCCCTTGGCGTCGGCCAGGGTCTGGATGAAGCCATGCGCCTCGGCGCGGGTGGCGGCACCGACCATGGCCGCGTCGCCCGCGTCGGGCCGGCCGTAGAGCAGGTTGTCGCGCACCGAGCGGTGCAGCAATGACGTGTCCTGCGTCACCATGCCCACCTGGGCGCGCAGGCTGTTCTGGGTCACGCCGGCAATGTCCTGACCATCGATCAGGATCCGGCCGGATTCAAGGTCGTAGAAGCGCAGCAGCAGGTTGACCAAGGTGGATTTGCCCGCGCCGGAGCGGCCGACCAGGCCGATCTTCTCGCCCGGGCGGATGGTCAGCGTGAAGCCGTCGATCACCGGCTTGGCAGCGCCGTAGCCGAAGCGCACCGCGTCGAAGCGCAGTTCGCCGCGGCTCACCTGCAACTCTGCCGCGCCCGGCTGGTCGTTGATGACGGGCACACGCGACAAGGTGTTCATGCCGTCCTGCACTGTGCCGATGTGCTCGAACAGCGAGGCCATCTCCCACATGATCCAGTGCGAGATGCCATTCAGGCGCAGCGCCATCGCAGTGGCCGCCGCCACCGCGCCAACCCCCACACCGCCCTCCGTCCAGAGCCACAGCGCGGCCCCGGCTGTCGCCAACACCAGGCCCATGCTGAGGCTGTGGATCACGATCTCCAGCCACGTCACCAGCCGCATCTGCTGGTAGGCGGTGCCCATGAACTCCTGCATCGCAGTGCGCACGTAGCCGGACTCGCGGCCCGCATGCGAGAACAGTTTGACGGTGGCAATGTTGGTGTACGCGTCGGTGATGCGGCCGGTCATCAGCGAGCGAGCGTCGGCCTGGTCCTTGGCCACCTTGCCGAGGCGCGGCACGAAGAACGACAAGGCCAGGATGTAAAGCAGCAACCAGCCCAGGAAGGGCAGCACCAGCCGCACGTCGAAGCCACCCACCACGGCCAGCATGGTGACGAAGTAGATGATGATGAAAACCAGGATGTCGGTCACGATCATCACCGTGTCGCGCACCGCCAGCGACGTCTGCATCACCTTGGCTGCCACGCGGCCGGCGAACTCGTCCTGGTAGAAGGCCAGGCTCTGGCCCAGCATCTGGCGGTGGAAGTTCCAGCGCAGGCGCATCGGGAAGTTGCCGTTCACGGTCTGGTACTTGGCCAGCGCCTGCCAGGCGATCAGCAGCGGGCTGGCCACCAGCACCGCGGCCACTGCCAGCAGGGTGGCGCGCTCCTCGGGCCACCAACGTTCCGGTGACGTGGCCGAGAGGCCATCCACCAACTGGCCGAGAAAGGCGAACAGCAGTGCCTCGAAGGCGCCGATGACTGCGGTGAGCGCTGTCATCACCGCCACGTAGCGTCGCACGCCACGCGTGTTGGCCCAGATGAACGGCCACAGGCCCCTGGGCGCCGGTGGGGGCACGGCGTCGGGGTACGGGTCGATCAGGCGTTCGAAGACGGCGAACAAGGCAAGGTCCTGCGAAAAGCGAGTCGGCGAGCGTAGCCGATATGCATGGCCGGAATTGGAATCGTCGCCTTCGGTTGCCATCGGCGCCCACTCCAGGCTGATGCTCACGTCCTCGTTGGCGGCCCCTGCACGACGAAGTCGCCGGGCGCTCGGCCGGCCGGCTTCAGAACACCGGCGGCGGCTCAGTCAGCAGCCAGAGGATGGCCGCGAAGCCCCCCAGGCCGATGGCACCGATGGCATGGCTGCTGAAGGCCAGCCAGGGCCGCGCGCCGGGCTTCAACGCCGCGGCCGCGCCGAAGCCCAGCAGCGACAACGCCACGGCAGCCAACCCGTTGGCAAAGATGCGGCCTGCGACCATGGTCTCGGGCAAGAGAAACAAGGACACGATGCCGATGGCCAGCACCGCCACGGAGGTGCGGCGGCAGACGCTGGCCACACGTTGGCCGCCATCGCCATCGCGCCAGGCCACGAACCGCGAGGGCGGCACCGGCAGTTGGCGGGCTTGGCCCGCCTTGCCCTTGTGGCCCCTGCGCGGCGCCTCGGAACGCTGCTCGCGCCACTCGACCACGCCATGCGCCAGGCTGTGAAGCGCGGACAGCAGCGCCACGCCGGCAAACAGCGCAAACAGGCACAGGGCCGCGAGGCCATTCTGGAAGTCGTCGATGACGGCACCCTCCGGGTTGCGCGGGTCCACACGCACCGGCACAGCGTCACCCGGCTGCAGGCCCTTCTGGCTACCAGCCAGCCCAGTGATCTCGTGGCGCACGCCATCCGGGGTGCGGAAGCTCACCTGCGGCGCTTCGCCCCGCAGCTTGTTGCCGCCGCGCGCGCTTTCGCGCAGCGTCTTCAGCACCGCGCCTTCATAGGTGCCCCGCACCAGCAGTTGCTCGCTGCGCGCCATCACCACAGCCGCCATGTCGACTGCGACCCAGGCCATGCCGGCCCCGAAGAGCGCCAAGCCGGCCGCCACCCCGACATTGCCGCCGCTGCGGGCGCCGCTGAGGCTGCGCCAGAGCCAAGCCACCAGCGCACCCAGCGCCAGGCCGGCGACGATGCCGCCCATCAGCACGAGCGTGGCGCGGGTGGCGAGTTCGTCGGGCATGTGCGCATTGTGGAATAGTCTGCGCGATTCATCGCGCGTCGTGCCCGGCTCCCCGCCGTTCTGGCAACTCGTGAACACCGAGCAGCCGAGTGCCAAGGCCAAGGGCCGTTGCGGCGGCGAATCAGCCTTGACCTGAACCAGTTCGGTCGAACCAGCGCCGCTCCAACGCACCCTGCCAGGCCACGTCGAGCAACAAGTCGCAAGACACCAGATGGCGCTCGCCGTCGCGAAGCTCCAGTTGGCCCACGGCGTTCCAACGCTCGTCTCGGTAGGCGGCATCCAGGCGCTGCAGCAAGGCTCGCTTATAGCCAGTGTCCGCTGAGCCTGCCAAATGAGCGCCCTTGGTTTCCAGCAAGACAGTGCGGCGCATTCCGTCGCTCTCCACCAGCCCGAAAACAAAGTCCGGATACACCTTCTGCCGCTTCCAGCCCTGCAGGCCATAGTGGGTCTTGGCCACGTTGCGGTGCCACCACTGCACCGCATTCTTGCCGTCCAGATAGCCTGCGAACTCCGCCTCGAAGCCATTCAGATCCGGCGTTTGCAGTGCGGGCTCGAGCAGGCCCTTTTCAACCGGTCGCGCGTCGGAGCGCATCACGAGCTTGGGCGCGCCAGCCAGTTGCAGCTCCTGGGTCGTCGGCAGTTCATAGTCACTGGCATCCGCGCGCAACGCGAACTCGATCCACCCTGAGGCCACCGAGTCTTCAAATACCGCCTCGGCCAGGCGATCGCGCTCGCGCTCCACATCGACCCGCAGGCGCTCGATCAATGACGCGCTGGATGCCGCCAGCACCGTTTCGCTGAAGCCGGCCAAGCGTAAGCGGGTCACCACCGCGCCAACCCACTCCCACACCCACCACGCATTGGGCGCCAGATCCAGCAGCGAGCGAACCACCTGCGCCTTGTCGAGCGCGCCGCCCTCCACCGAGGTTGTAGGGCGTTGAGGCAGTGCACCACGAACCAGAATGTCCAGCGACACATCGAACTGTTCGCCCAGCGGAGCCTCTCGATTGGGCGACCAGTCACGCGCCAGCGACAGCACATCCAGCGCCGCCCAATCGACCCGCGCCAACACGTCACTCTCGTAGACCAGTTCGCGCCGGGCGCCGCCCGCCGACACCCAGGTGACCTTGGGCAGAAACAGGCGCACACCAGCCAGCGCCGGCCGTCGGGTCTGATGGATGCGTTGAACATCTGGAGCGTCATCTCCATGGCCAGTCACTGCCAAGGCCAAGTCGCCCATGCCTTCGCCTTCCAGCGAACGTTTAATGGCCTTGACCACCTCCGACGTGCGTGCGTCGTGGCACAGCACATAGCAGGCATCCAGGCTCTCCCGATCCGTCTTCGTGACCTGCGGTTGCCGCAAGATACGGCCCACCAGTTGAGTCATCGCCGCCGGGTTGCGCCCAGCCGCCAGTGCACACAGAACATAGGCAAACGGGCAGTCCCATCCCTCCTGCAAGGCCTGCTTGGTGACGATCACCCGCACCTCGCAGGTGGGGCTCAGCAAGTCGATGTTCTCCGGCTCCTTCAGGTCGTTCTTCTCGGAAGTCTTGATGGCGATCTGGCGTTCCGAAAAACCCAGCTGCATCAGATAGGCGTGCACGTCCTGCGCGTGGATGAAGCCCGCGTCGCGAGTGTCCGCCCCGGTGCGCTCCACCTGCACCAGCAGGATCGGCCGAATGTACCTTGCCGTTTCCGCTTGCAGCATCTGCGCGTCGGCCTGTAGGCCATTCAATCGCTGCACCGAGGCCATCAGGCAGGCCTGCCAATCACTCCAGTGCTGCACGTCCACGTGGATCGGAAGTTTGACCATCTGCGCCTCGTCCAGATCCGTGCCCCGCACATCCACAAGGATGTTGGAGCCACTGCCTTTGTCTGAGGCGATGCGGGGTGTGGCCGACAACTCCAGCAAGAAGCCTGGGTTGAAGCCGTCCAGCGTCTTCAAGGCGTTCTCGGTGTAGCCGTGGTGGCCTTCGTCGATCACCACCATCGGCCGCAGCAGGCGCATCACATTGCCCAGCGAGCTCTTGACGATGCTGCCCTTCTGCCGCCGCGCGTTCTCTTGCGCATCGCCCCAAGGCGCGTACACATCCAGGTTGGGCACCGCCTGCAACAGGCTCCAGTGGCCTTCAATGTCGTCTTCGCGGGGCAGAAAGCCCAGCACGTTGCCCCGGTCGCGAAAGAAGCGCAGCGTCTCCTTGCTTTGGCGCGCGGCCGAGGCCAGCATCAACACCATCACGCACAGATGGCTGTCCACATCCATGCGCGATAGCGGCGAGTTCTTTTCCAGGATCTTCACCCGGCCAGCGCCCGCCACATTCAGGATTTGCCGGTACGGGTGATCGCGGTCGCTCAGCGTTTTCAGCGTCTGGCGGTAGATGGCTTCATTGGGTACCACCCAGAGCGCCAGGCCCGTGTGGCGCTTGAACCAGGTGCTGAACACCCGTGCCACGCTGGCCGCCGCCAGCAAGGTCTTGCCGCCGCCCGTCGGCACCTTGAGGCACAAGTTTGGGATGGCCCGGTCCGCACCGTCGAAACGGCTTGAATGAGGTTGGTCGGCAAACGCGGGCGGCAGGGCACCTCGCTTCCTGAGCGCGGCCCAAGCCTTTTGGGGATAGTCCTCGGCGGCACGCAACTCGTCGTCTACACCCTCCATCACACGAAGCGCCTGCCGCAAGGTCTGGGCCTTGTGGGATTGGCGCGCCAGCTCGTCCAGATAGTCGCCGAGACACGCCAGCACACGCTCCTGAAACGGCTTGAGATCCACCCCCGCGCCCGGCGCCTGCGCCGGGCGCTCTAGGGCCGCAGGTTGCCACAGCACCTTGCGCTGCGCCGCGATTTCTCGGCGAAACACCTCGCCCAACGCGCCCTGCCACCACACGCAGTCCACCGAATAGACCATGGGCAACTGTTTGAGCGCATCGGCAAAGCGCTGTGCATCGGCGGCAGTCCAGTCCGGCGCATCCACGGCAAGGTCGATGTCCGAGCGCGCCCGGTGGGTGCCCGCCGCGCGTGACCCGAACAACCAAAGACACACCACCCCCGGCGTACGCTCGCACAAGGCTCGGATGTCGGCCAGGCTCGCCGGCGTGATGCCGTGGTCTGGAGCCAGAGGCACCTCACTCATCGGCCCGTTCCTTCAACGCCAACAGCAGATCCACCAACAGTTGCAGCCCCTGCGCCCTAGCAAAGGCAGCCACCTCCATTGCGATCGCCTCGTCATAGGTGTGTGCCGTGCGGTTGCGGCACTTGCGCATCTGAGCCCAGCCGGTCTCGTCCACGATCAGCCGGCGCTTGAACGCCTCGGGCAGCACTTCATACGCACCCTCGTCCACATCGACCCCGCGCGCCCGCAGCCAGCGGTAGGCGGCCTTCCAGCCCGCCTCGAACGTGAACTCAAAGCGCTTGATGAGCGCGTCGCGCACGATCAGGTCCTCGGGCAGCGCCACCACCTCCTGCAAGCGCTGCAGCGCCTGCCCAAAGTGCATCAGCGCCAACTCCAGCCGCTTGTCCATGTTGGTCAGTTCTCCCGCTCAGGCCACGCGGTACAGCGCAAAGGGCAGCGGGGCGTAGTCCACACCGCAGTCCTTCAGCTGTTTGTTGCTCAGGTACTTGGCCGGCGCGAACACCAGGTGGCCTTTGGGGGCGCGCTCGCGCTGGGCGTCGTGCGCCAGGCCCCAGGCCTGCATAGCTTGTGCGGCACTGAGCGTCAGCGCGGCATCGGGGCTTTTCAGATAGACCAGTTCCGGCCGGTAGATCAGCCACACATGCTTGTCCAGCGCCTCGCCCAGGTAGTGCGTGGGCGCACCCTTTGGCGTGGGCGGCAGCGTGCCACCGGTGGCGGTGTAGAACAGCCAGGCGCCCAGGGCCTCGAAGGTGGGTAGCTTCTCGCCGCTGAGCAGTTGCTCCAGATCCACCGCTTCACCCAACGTGCAGTAGGTGAACTCGCCACCCAGGCCCTCGGCCCGTTGCGACACCTTGCGCACGCCTTCCACACGCAGAACACCTTCATCGATCTTGGCCTCGATCTTGTCGAAGCGCTTGCGCCGGGCAGGCGCCCCGGTCAAGGCGGCTTGCGCTGCGCCGTCGTCGTCGCTCAAACCTTCGGAGCGCTTGATGGCATCGACCTTGGCCAGCCATTCGTGCGCCTTCTTGAACTGCGTGAGGGTGATCTTCTCTTCCAGCAGCGTCTCGCGTTGGGTGCCGCTCCAGGCATAGCCCTTGATGGCACGGCGCACACGCTCGGCGGTCAGGCTGTCTGCGTAGCCCTCGCCTTCAACCAGAACAAAGCGGCGCGTGCCGCCGTCCTTGGCGTTGGCTTTCAGCACCGCGTGGGCAGTGGTGCCGGAGCCGGCGAAGCTGTCGAGGATGAGGGCGCCTTCGTCGGCGCCGATTTCAAGAATCCGCTCCAGAAGCGCGACCGGCTTCGGTGTGATGGTCTCGTGGTCTTTCAGCAGCCCCATTTCCAGCACTGTTTTCTTGGCGTCCTGTGTGTGCCCTACCTCGTCGTAGAACCAGAGCGTTTGCGGCACCACGCCGGGCTTCACGTCACTGAGGTAGCGCTTGTACCGCGGCATGTTGTTGCCGGACTCGCCCCACCAGATTCGACCGTCGGCGTCCAGCGCTCGGAACTTCTCAAGACTGATCGACCAATAGCGCCCGGGTGGCGGACCATCAAAGCGCCGACCTGACGGCGCGGTCACTGGGTAGGATCCATCGCTGTAGAAGTTTCGCGCTGATATGTCGCCGGAAGTCCAAGGTCCACGCGGATCGTTGTCGTCATTGCGATATCGGGCTTCCATCTCGTCGCTGCGCTGCAGCAGGTTCGGACGCCAGGCACACCTGTCCTTGGCGATCACGAGCAAGTGATCGTGGTCTTCACTGAAGAACTGCGCCGTGTTCTTCGGCGAGAAGTTCTTTTGCCAAATCACATTGGCAACGAACGCCTGTTCGCCAAAAATCTCATCCAGCACCATCCGTGCCCGGTGCACCTCGTTGTCATCCAGCGTGATCCAGATCGAGCCGCGTTCCGACAACAACTCGCGCAGCAGAACCAGCCGCGGCCACATCATGCACAGCCACTTGTCGTGGCGCAGCATGTCCTCCCCATCCACCGGGTTGGTGCTGAGCCACTCCTTCATGATGGGGGAGTTGACGCCGTCGCTGTAGCACCAGCCCTCGTTGCCGGTGTTGTAGGGCGGGTCGATGAAGA